>PVBE010213087.1_pt1 | contig 28293 bp, 28 predicted proteins | sample 1631181 | NCBI WGS metagenome assembly PVBE01 (sample SAMN08397723, study PRJNA350692) | Marine metagenome, whole genome shotgun sequencing project. | isolation source: water | place: Pacific Ocean | collected 2012-04
ATCCCGTTTTTGACGATAGTGCCGCTTTGGCATTCCTTGCATTGAATCATTGCATTACTCCATATGCACTTTAAATAAAAACACTATACCATATGTCTATCTATATGTAAACACTCTCTGATTTTCCTATACTTTCAGGATCCAGATCAGGATACGGATTCGCTGAGAGCCCAGGCCCCATAGCCGACCACCCGGTCTTTGGAACCTGCGGTGTCTCCCGAATTGCAGAGTCCAAGTCTTTGTATTTTCCAACCCTGGATGCGTGCGTGGCGCAGCAGTCCCCGCAGGGGGTGGGCCCCGCAGGCCTGTTCCGGAAGAATTTTTTCGTCCTCAAATGATTCGATTGCCTCAGCCGTCTTTTGATCGATGGCCTGGGCTTCCGAATAAGAGTGGAAATGACTCAAGTCGGTGCTGAGCAGCAACAGGTTTTGAGGATCTTCGAGCAGATTTTCCAGCAATCCTGACAACGAATCAGGAGAAATTTCACCAACCACCGCGGGAAGCAGTTCGAACTCGTTCAGGATTTCCTGAAGAAAAGGGAGCTGCACTTCGAGGCAATGCTCATCCTGATGGGCATCGTCACGCAGTTGAACTTCAGGAAAACGGAGCAGTTCACGGATCTGTTGCTTGGCGAGGGGGATCCTTCCGAGGGGAGTTTCAAAGGCATCGGTCCCGGGAAACGCGATTCCCTCAAGCCAAACCCGATGGGCCGGGCCGAGGAGGAGGATGCGATGGAAGTCATCCCGGTTTTTCCTGAGCAGATGGTACGCAAGGGCCGCGGTGGTTCCGGAATAGACATAACCCGCGTGGGGAACGATCAGGGCCCTTAAATGCTGACCCGCAGGTAAATCCTCATTGGGGTCTTCTGCCTCAGATGCCTCATCCAGCATTTCCCGGAGGTTTTGTTTCAGTTCCGCTGCTTCTCCAGGATAAAATAGGGAAGCCACTGCTGGAGGGCGGACCGATTCGGTTGTTTCCTGACGAGTCATCATTTTTTCTCAAGATGATTTTCGTATTGGCAGTGGGATTCCTGATTCAATATCCGAAATGTTTGATTTCTTCTCCCTTTTCTCCAATTTCGGTCATGGCGCGGATGCCCATTTCCAGATGCATGTCGACGAATTTGGCGGTTACCCTGCGATCCATTTCCTGGGTCTTAATCCCGTCAGGCATCAGAGGCATGTCAGAAACGAGCAACAGTGCCCCGCGTGAAATCTTGTTTGCATGACCGACGATGAAGAGGGTCGCGGTTTCCATGTCGATGCCGATTGTGGAAAGTCGGGTCAGGCGATCACTGAAATCCTGGTCCCATTCCCAGACCCTCCGGTTGGTGGTATAAATGACTCCGGTCCGGTATTCCTGTTCGAACTCGATGAGGGTGTTCGAAACGAATTTGTGGAGCTTGAAAGAAGGCAGGGCGGGAACCTCGGGAGGCAGGTAGTCATTGCTCGTCCCTTCTCCTCGGATGGCAGCAATCGGAAGGATGAATCGGCCGATTTCGGTGGAGCCTTTCAGCCCGCCGCATTTTCCCAGAAAGAGCACTCCCCGGGGATGCCTTGCGGAGAGCAGATCCATGATTGTGGCTGCATTAGCCGACCCAATGCCGAAATTGATGATTGTCAATCCTTCGGTGTTGGTGCAGGTCTGCATCGGACCCTCTTCTCCACGGATCGGTTGATTGAAACGTTCAGAAAATTTTTTGACGTAATTGTCGAAATTGGTGAGTAGGATATAATCTCCAAAATCTCCAATATCGGTTCCGGTGTAACGCGGAAGCCAGTCCCGGGTGATGTCCTGTTTTGAAAGCATGGGCACAGCTTGGTGTTTAGGATTCCAACGGTTGATGCAGGAAAGTCTTTTCTCCCTTGTTGTAACTGCCTGCTCCCTGACCGCTGCCATAGAGTTTGTATTTGTAAATCACCATTCCTTCGAGTCCAACTGGCCCTCGGGCATGGGTTTTACAGGTACTGACGCCGACTTCTGCGCCGAGTCCATAACGGAAACCATCGGCAAAACGTGTTGAGGCGTTCCAGAAAACTCCTGCTGAATCAACTTCGTCCATGAATCGTTCGGCCGTTTCACGGTTTTCAGTGACGATCGAGTCGGTGTGATTCGAGCCGTAGCGGTTGATATGTTCGACTGCTCCGTCGAGGCCTGCCACGATTTTGACAGAAAGGATCAACTCCAGGTATTCGGTCTGCCAGTCTTCTTCCGAAGCGTCTTTCAGTTTCAGTTGAGTATGGGCTTCCAAGCGCTTCATGGTTTCGGAGCAGGCTCGTATTTGCACTCCTGCTTCAGAAAGATCCTCAAGGATCTTTGCCAGCAGTTTGGAGTCAAGATCCCGGTCCACCAATAACGTTTCCAGTGCATTGCAGACTGAGGGGTAATCGGTTTTGGAATCGAGCACCACCTCCCGGGCTTTATCCCGATCTGCATCGGCATCCAGATAGACATGGCAGATACCGTCTGCATGCCCAAGCACCGGGACTTGAGCCCGGGCCTGGATGGACTTCACCAGCTCGTTGCTGCCACGTGGAATGATGAGGTCCAGTTCTTCACTCATTTGCACAAGTTGTGACACTTCGTCACGGGTTTCAATCAGGCTCAGGGCATTCACGGGCATCCCATCACACTGGGAGGCGGTTTGCCGAAGTACCTCGGCGAGTATGCGGTTGGAGCATTTTGCTTCGCTTCCTCCCTTGAGGATGACTGCGTTTCCCGATTTGACCGCTAGTGCTGAAATCTGCACGACTACATCAGGACGAGACTCAAAGATGCACAGGACTACGCCGATCGGGCAACTGACTCGGTATAGATCCAGACCTTCGTCGAGTCGTGATGCCTGCAGGACCTTGCCGACCGGGTCTTCCAGTTTTGCCACGCTTTCACAGTTCTGAGCCATCTGCTCCACTTTTGCTTCATTCAGCATCACCCTTTTGTAGGCACTTTCACTAAGATCACCGCGTTGTACCATCTTCTCTGCTTCTACAAGGTCCAGGGCATTGGCTTCAAGGATGCACGAGCAGTTGGAACGCAGGGTTGCAGCAAATTCCAAAAGAACCTGGTTTTTGTGATCGGTACCAAGGTTTGAAAGCTGGAGATATGCGTTGCGTGCCTGCCGGGTCTGTTCCCGGAGTTCAGGGGAAATGGTTGAATCGTTCATGGGCCTTCGTTCATCAAAGAAGATCGGTTTCAGGAAACCTGTAATCGAAAATAGACATCAATTGAATTAGTATACACGATTAAACGATGAAATTCTCCATGGATGCAAAGCAAATCTTCCCGGGGTTTGGTTTTGACATCACAGGGGGCTTTGGATAGCATCTAGTTGAAAATACCTTTGTTTTTGATCCAGAACGATGGCCAAAGTGATCAACCTCGCGGAACGGCGCGAGCAGAAGATTCAGGAAAAGCTCCACAGTCCGATGCAGGGCTGGATCGTCTGGCTCAAATGTCCGCAATGCGAGACACGTGAATATTCTGAACTGCGCATGGCCGAAGGACGCATCCACAAATGCGGAACCCTGGTCGAGGAACACGAAGTGGAAATCGACATCCGTGCAGAACTGACCGTGTCTCTCAGAAATTCAGAATTGATTTCAGAACTGTTGAACAAAACCAATGCCAAGGGGTTTCTTAAAAAATTCCTCAAATCGGGACGGGCGATGCTTGAGCACCTCGAAAGAAGCGAGGAGGAATACCGGAAACGCCTGGAGTTGATGGCTTCATGCGAATGTAAACCCTATCCTGATGATTGGGATCCTGTAGAGAAGGGGCTCGAGATCAAGAAGATGGACCCTTTGGGTCTGCAACTCACCCCTGCACGACAGCCGGAGTTGCATTTTCCGGACGCATCCTGAAATCAATGCAAATCCCTGCTCCGCTGGAACGGCTGGTCGAGGAATTTTCACGTTTCCCAGGCGTGGGACGTAAGACCGCACAGCGTCTTGCTTTCCGGGTGCTGAGCTACACTCCTGAGGAGGCAAGAAACTTTGCCGAGGCCATCGTCAGGGTCAAGGAGCAGATCCGTCCCTGCAGCAGTTGTTTCATCTTTACCGATAACGATCCCTGTGACATTTGCAGCAGTAGTTCCCGGGAAAGAAGCCAGCTTTGTGTCGTGGAACAGGCGAACAATGTTTTGGCGATTGAAAAAAGCGGGATCTTTCATGGGCTTTATCACGTCTTGAATGGGGCTGTTTCCCCTCTTGACGGTATTGGTCCGGAGCAACTGACCGTGCCTCAACTCCGGGAACGGATTCGCCGAGAGAACATCGATGAGCTGATTCTTGCAACCAATCCTACGGTTCAGGGCGAAGCAACGGCCATGTTCCTGCAGCATGAGTTCGAGCATCAGGTGAGCCGCATCACCCGTCTGGCCCGAGGCCTTCCGGCGGGAGGAGACCTGGAATATGTCGATGATGTAACCCTTTCCGAAGCCTTTTCTGGAAGGCAGCCCTTTTAAACCTTTTTCATTCAATCTCCCTTGACCTTTCTGAAGACCTTCGAAGAACGTGGTTTTTTCAAACAAACAACTCATCCTGAGGAACTGAAGAACCGGGTTGAGTCAGGACGTATCTGTGCCTACATCGGATTTGACCCGACAGCGGATTCACTGCACGTGGGCCACCTCATTCCTTTGATGGGGCTGGCTCACCTCCAGCGCAGCGGACAGCGTGTGATTGCCCTGATGGGTGGGGGAACTGCGATGATCGGTGATCCGAGTGGAAAGACCGAAATGCGCAAGATGCTCACGGAACAGCAACTGGAAGCGAACGTTGTCAAAATCAAACCCCAGATGGAACGATTCCTTGATTTTGAAGGGGATTCAGAACTGATCAACAACTCTGAATGGCTCAGGAATCTGAACTACATCGATTTCCTCCGGGATATTGGCCGACACTTTTCCGTCAACCGCATGCTTTCCTTCGAGACTTACAAAGCGCGTCTGGAAACAGGACTTTCCTTCCTGGAATTCAATTATCAGCTTTTGCAGGCTTATGATTTTCTTGAGCTCAATAAACGTTATGACTGTGTCCTCCAGATGGGTGGAGACGACCAGTGGGCGAACATTCTGGCCGGGGTCGGCCTGATCCGACGGGTTCATCAGAATGAGGCTTTCGGATGGACCTATCCACTTCTCACCACAGCCTCAGGGCGTAAGATGGGCAAGACCGAAAAAGGAGCAGTCTGGCTCGATCCTGAAAAAACCTCACCCTATGAATACTACCAATACTGGATCAACTGCGAAGATGCCGATGTCGAGAAATTCCTGACCCTCTTCACTTTCCTTCCGATGGATGAGGTCCAAAGTTTGGGGCGTCTTCAAGGAGAGGAAATCCGTGAGGCCAAGTCCAGGCTGGCATTGGAAACTGCCAGCTTGATTCATGGCAAGGAAGAGGCCCTCAAGGCAGAAAAAGCGGCCAAATCATTGTTTGGTGACGGAGGTGAATCAGAAGACATTCCCTCTACCCAATTGGATGCAATCCTTCTCCAGGATGGGATGGGTATTTTTGATGCCTTCCGGAAATCAGGTCTCTGTAAGTCGAATGGAGAAGCACGAAGGTTGATGAATCAGGGTGGTCTTTACCTGAACAATGAGGTTGTTTCCGATCCAGATTACCGGATCACAGCCCAAGATTTACTTGAAGGAACGGCCCTCCTGCGGGCTGGAAAAAAACGTTACCATCGTTTGACTCTTCAATAAATCTAAAGTCCATTCAAGTTCTATAACCTCTTATGATGTTTTAATGAAGCTGTCAATCCTCATGCGGATATCTTATCGTTTCCCACCCTTTGAACTCCAGAATGTTGGAGTTCAATATAAACAGATTGAGGGAAGGCTTCTAAAAGTACTTGGGTTACTTGAATGTTCAGGGAAGGTGTTTTAATGGAGTTGAGCAAGCAGCCCCAGTGTAATGGGTCTTAATGGGGGACGTATTTTAAAATACCCCAGTGTTTCAGGAGGTAATCCACTCTCATCTGCAATGATTTCTGTAACATTAAGCCCGCACACTCTACCTTGACAAGGCCCCATTCCACACCGAATCAAGGATTTTACCCGATCAGGACTCAGAGCCCCCTTTTTCACTGCGTCACGGATTTGTCTGACCGTCACTTCCTCACATCGACAAACCAGGGTACTGTCATCCTGGGGAACCAGCCAATTTTTGGAAGGTTGAAAGAGTTTATCCAGGAAGGGCCGAACAGCCAGGTGGGAATTACGCTGTTCAAACAAGTGTTTTGATTTTTGATCCCGGTCCTTTTGTGTGATGACTTTCATCTGATACAACATATCGAATGCGGCCAGGTGTCCTGAAAGTTCTGCGACTTTGGAACCGGCAACCCTTCCACAGTCTCCGGCAATGGAAACACCTTTAACACTTGTGTTCCCCCATTCATCCACTTTCGGTTCCCAATACCGTTGTTGTTCATACCATTGGTGCTCACACCCCAAAAGCCGGGTTATCTGGACATTTGGAACAACCCCATGATGCAGAAGCAACAGGCCCGCACCCAGAGTTTCAGTCAAACTGCCTTTACGAAAACGGACCTGTTCAAGTTTTTGTGTACCGAGAGCTTCGACGGTTTGTACACCGGAAACCATTTTGATTCCTGCCTTTCTCAACTTCCAAATCATGGAAGCTCCTTTGAAAAGATAGGATGGCGTGCGGAGCGCTTTAGGGAGAAGAGGCAAAGACTCCAGGGTTGAGGTCTTATTACCGGTATCCAGGATGGCGCTGATTCGAACTCCTGCATCCAGCATTCTGCACGCAATAAGAAGCATCAGAGGACCACTCCCGGCCAAAACAACCTTTCCCTCTGGGACCAAACCGCTGGTTTTGTAAAGAACGTCTGCTGCAGTGCATGCCATCACTCCTGGCAGAGTCCATCCTGGGAGGGGCATAGGACGTTCCATGGCGCCCACTGCGATGAGCAGATGCTTTGCCTGAACTAGGGATGGTACAGAAGAATCATGTTCTCCCTCGGGGTTGACATGGTAAATGGAAAGATCCTTGCTGATCTGCCATATGGAGCGTTCAAACCAATGTTCAACACCACACTGACGGAAATTCTCTACCAATTGACTGGCCGATTGGTATTCCTGTCCAAGTTTTTGAAATTCTTGAGGGCGGGTTGTCTTTAAGGTTTCAATGTTTCTGTAGATCTGTCCACCTGGTTGAGACTGCTCATCCAGTACCAGCACTTTCACTCCATGTTCTCTTGCGGTCAATGCTGCAGCCATTCCTGCAGGGCCAGCCCCAAGGATGACATAATCGAAGGCAGGCAGGGTCATGATGGGTTGTTACCGCTGGAAATTTGTCTTTTGATCACCATGTTTTCTTTTACGGGAACCATGCACGCCTGTTGATTCGGTCGACCATTGATTTCTAACAGGCAATCAAAGCAGACTCCCATCATACAAAAAGCCCCCCGTGGTTGGTTGTTGATCACGGAAGATCGAAAAACCTGATGCCCTTCTGCAAGTAGAGCCGAAGCGACCGACTGATCCGTGTCAACGAAAAATTCTTCACCTTCAAAAGAAATGCGTACTTTAATGCGATCTTCAGAAAGCTTACGGAACATCAAATCTCCTGGAATGAAAAACATCAAAATCCAAAGGTTTTTTACCATCAAGAATCCAATCTGGAAGATGGTTCGAATGCAGTGATGCCAGGGTCACTCCACTGTGACTGGTTACGGCAAACGCTCCTGGACACTCCTCGGATTCGACGTAAACTGGTTTTTGATCGGGTGTGAGAACCCTGAGAGATGCCCAGCTTCTGATCAGTTGTAAATTATTGAGGACGGGGAAGATACGAATAGCATGAGATGCAATGCTGCTCAGAACCTCAGGACTAGTCTCCAGATTGTAACCTACATCTTCATTTGAGGCCCCCAGCATAAAACTACCATCTGCATTCTGACGTAATCTTCCTGTTGCGAAAGGGAAAACCCGTTTGGTCCTTTCGGTTACCAGGACCTGTCCTCTTTCGGGCCTGACGGGAACGTGCATGCTGACCATCTTACTCAATTTGGTGGTTCCCAATCCGCTTGCGATCACTACTTTGTTCACCTGAAAAAGACACGAATCCGTTTCAATGCAGAATCCGGAACCGTTCTTTTGAATATTCAGGACGGAATGTCCATGACGGTATTTCCCATTCTTTTGCTGGAAACCCCAGTGGAGTGCTTTGAGCAAAGCCAAGGGATTGACAAACCCATCATGAGGACAGTAGGAGGCTCCAGAAACCTCATCGCCAAGAACGATGTCGGGTAGTTTGGATTGGAGATCAGAACGGCTGAGCATTTCACAAGGATAGGTTCCATCTTTGGATTGTTCCTGCATTTGACCGAGAAAGTTCTTACGTTCTTCAAACTCCTGGGTACCCAGACAGATCTCTAAGCCACCTGTTTTTTCGTAATCAAGCGAAATTCCACTTTCCTCTTCCAGTCTTGAGGCAAATTCAGGCCAATGCTCAGTGGCTTCTATGCTCCAATCCGCATAATGGGGCATGCCAAACCCCTTTCCCTGAACCCAGACCAACCCAAAATTTCCTCGGGATGCTGTGAGCTCCATGTTTTCTTTGTCAATCAGCAAAACGGAGGGATTCCGGTTAACAATTCCATATGCCAGGGAGGCTCCAATCACACCTCCACCTACGACGGCCACTTCAGCTTCTTCACGTTTCATTTAGACCATCGAAGTCATTTCAGATTCATGAGATACAACATCCAAACGATGACAAGCCGCAAGGTGGTTGGTTTTCTGGACGGAGTCCAGTTTCAGAAAGTTTTCCGAACAAGTGTGGTTTGCATAAGGGCATCTCGGAGTGAACCTGCATCCTGGTGGAGGGTCTATTGGTCGAGTGATGTCACCTGAAATCTTTGGGATTCCTCTTTTGATACGAGGATCAGGAACTGGAACTGCACTGATCAAGGCTTTGGTGTAGGGATGTTGAGGTTTTTGAATCACTTCGGTCGTTGGGCCTATTTCTACGGCCTGACCCAGATACATGATCATCAAACGATCGGCAATGTGCCCAAGAATCGAAAGGTCATGAGAGACATAGAGGCAGGAAAAGTGTCGTTTCTTGGCAAGATCCTTGAGTAATTCCAAGATGCCTGCACGTATCGAAACATCAAGCATGGAAAGTGGTTCATCAGCAATCACCATCCTGGGTTCCATCACCAGAGCACTGGCTATGACCACCCGCTGACGTTCACCTCCACTGAGTTCATGGGGATATCGATCTCCATATTTGCCTGGTTCCAGGCCAACTGATCCGAGCATCGATTCAACCTTTGATGCGATTTCACTTTCAGGCCAAAGCCTGAGGGCTCTTGGTCCCTCAGCAACCGTATCAAAAATACGGAACCTTGGATTGAGAGACTCATAAGGATCCTGAAAAATCATCTGCACCTGATGACGATACCAGCGTTGATCCTGTGTATTGAATTGATCCACCCGCTTGCCCTGATAAAGGACTTCGCCCGATGAAGGTTGAAGCAGACCTGCGATGATCATGCAGGTTGTGGATTTTCCGCATCCTGATTCTCCTGCAATTCCGACTACTTCGTTCTCGTTAAGTACCATATTCAGAGATTCAACGGCCTTGATCTTTCTAATCGGTTTTCCTCTGAAAACACGGTCAATCAGTCCAGTCTTGACCTCGTAATGACGAGTGACGTCTTTCAGTTCGAGGAGTGCCATGTTGACATGCTGGTTGCCTGTTCACGCATTTGGGGGGCGTCCGTGTTCCGGAAACAAAACACTTCATGATTCTTTCCCAAACTTTCGATTTTAGGTATTTCCGTCACACATTGATCGATGCTGAAAGGACAGCGGGCTTCAAAAGGACATCCAGTCTGTTTCCCCAACAGAGAAGGTGGAGAACCTGGTATTGAAACCAGTTCCTGTCCCAGTTTTTGTATGGAAGGAAACGCATTTTTCAAACCGAGGGTATAGGGGTGACAAGGAGTATCAAACAAATCCTCAGACTGGGCTTGTTCCATGATCCGTCCTCCATACATCACCGCAATCCGGTCACTCATTTCAGCAATCACTGCAATATCGTGAGTGATCAATATGATTGAGCTGGCTATATGGCTTCGTATTTCACGGATACGTCTTAAAATCCGTTCCTGAACCAGAACATCCAAACCCGTTGTTGGTTCATCCATGATGATTAATCCTGGGTCCAGAGCCAGTGACATGGCAATCATTGCACGCTGACGCATCCCTCCTGAAAATTCATGGGGGTAACTGTCCATCAAATCACTCTCGAGTCCTACAACATCAAAAAGTTCTTCGACACGGGACCGGGCTTCGTGTTTTTCCTGGGAGGTATGATTCCGAATAGCCTCTATGATTTGATCTCCAACACGATAAACCGGATTCAAAGAGTTCATTGCACTTTGTGGAACCAATGCGATTTTGGACCAAAGCACTTGCTCCCGGAATTTTTTTTCTGACATACGATCCAAGGACTGACCCTCATATTGAATCAAATCTGCATCTGACACTCCATTCTCTGGAAGGAGGCGCATGAGGGCACGAATCAGGGTCGATTTTCCACATCCCGATTCTCCAGCAATTCCAAACACTTCATTAGGAAACACATCGAATGACACTTGATTGACGGCATGAACCTCTCCGCCCCGAGTCTGATAACGCACACTCAGGTTTCGGACTTCCAATCTTGGGGACTGGCTCATCGTTTTCTCAATCGGGGATTTGCCACTTCTTCGTAGGCTCTGCTCACGAAGACCAATGAGGTGACCAGCAAAATGATGCACAAAGAGGGGGAGGCAAACCACCACCATGCAACCCGTGTCTTGCCTGAAAGCCACAACTCATAAAGCATTCCTCCCCAACTGATGGTGTTTCCGTCTCCAAAACCAAGAAAACTGGCGCTGGCTTCAGTGATGATCGACCAGGCAATGTTGAAGGAAGCATAAAGAAGGAGTAGCGGAAGGACATTGGGCAGGATGTGTCGGTAGATGATCCTGAGGTTGCTGCATCCTCGTGCTCTTGCTGCAGTGATGAACTGACGCTGTTTGATGGCAATGGTCTGTGCTCGAATCACCCTTGCAGAGGTACGCCAAATGATGAGGACAATGGCCAAAATCACGAATTCGAGTTTCCGCCCAAAAAGGGCTATCAGGACGATCACAAAAGGAAGAAAAGGCATTCCATAAAGAATGTCTGTAAAACGCATTAGAATTTCATCAAGCTTTCCACCATAAAAACCTGCAAAAAGCCCGATATTGGCTCCGATGAGGATTGAGATGATTCCTGATACGGCACCAATGATAAAAGTCGTGCGTGTGGCGAGGATCAACTGAGAAAAAAGGTCATATCCAAGATGAGTCGTTCCTGCCGGGAATTTCCACGAGGGAGGTTGAAGCGAAGCAAAGTTTCCATCTTTGTCGTACTGCATTTCCCAGGGATCATGTGGTGCCAGCCAAGGAGCAAGGATCGCAATGACCAGAAAAAAAATAACAATCCAGAATCCGATCCTTCCCAAAGGATTCGAGTGAACAATCCGGTAGTGCTCGCGAAGTGTTCTTAAAAAGCTTCGAAATCCTGAAGATTTTTCAGCGAGAGACATGATATTCATCAACGAGGTATTGCCGAATCTTGGACTCATCCACTTTCACACCCAGCCCAGGACCTGAAGGAAGTCTGGCGGTGCCTTCTTCGACTAGATTCGAAAAATCGGTTATGTCATCAGACATCCTCAGAGTGGACATGTATGCATGACCGCAGTCGAGTAGGCAACCGAGGACACAACCCAGGTGCAAGGACGCACATTGAGTGATTCCCAATTCAAGCATGCTGTTCATGAGTACCGCAATTCCGTGTTTTTCTGCTATCCGTCCGATTTCCAGCCCAGCACGCAAACCGCCGTTTTTAGAAATTTTGATACTGAAAACGCTCGCTGCCTTTTCGTTGGCAACGATTCTTGCGTCATCTACGGTTTGCAGACTTTCATCTACAGAAATTGGTACTGGAGAAGCTTTCAGAAGCCTGTTCAGTCCTCCAAGATCAGAGGCTTGAACAGGCTGTTCGATGAGCACCAGAGGCAGATCTCCTATCCCTTCAATAAATTCCATGGCTTCATCCAAAGTCCAACCCTGGTTTGCATCCACCATGACTTTAGTATGTGGAGGAAGGACCTTCATGACTTCTTTGAGTCTTACGAGATCTTCTTTTACAGACCTACTGCCCATCTTAAGCATAAAAGTCTGGAATCCTTGATTTATCTTGGGTTGAATTACTTCCAGATCCTGTTCTTCGGTTCCACTGGAGGTTGGCCAGAGGGAGTCAATTCGATCATGACGTTGGTCACCGAGCAGAGCCCAGAGGGGTTGATTGCGTGAGTGTGCAAGTGCGTCGTGGACCGCTACGTCCAATGCAGCTCCTAGGGAACCTTTTTGTTTAAGACCATCTCCCCGTTCAACCCATTCGTCTGCATGTTTTCCAAGGATTTGATGAGCTTTGGATTCCCGAAGGGCTGTCATGACCATTTCGCCCGTATCACCGGTAAAAATGAGTCCACCCGGATCCGCTTCACCCCACCCTGATGTTCCATCTGTTGTTTCTATCCGGATGATGATGGCGTCACAATGGGTCTGTGTGCCATAAACCTTGGACAGTTGATAAGGGTTTGTAAGGGGTATGGAAACTTGATAGGCGTCAAGTTTTTCAATGCTTAAAGGAGGCTCTTTGTTCATCTTTCAGGGTTCTCTTGTATCAGGCTAGACCCGTTGAAGAGATCTTGATTCTTGGATCCAGGTAGCAATACCAAACGTCCGTCAGGAAATTAAGGCCAATCACTAATATGGCAAGCATAAGAAAAGTCCCCTGGGCAACGGGATAATCATGAGATGCGGCTGATTCAACCATCAGCTGTCCCATACCCGGCCAGGAAAACAGGGACTCCACCACCACCTGCCCTCCAATCGCAAAGCCAACCATGATGGAAGCCAGTGTCACAACACCCAGCAGGGCATTTCTGGCAGCATGCTTGAACATCACAACACTGGGTTTGAGGCCTTTGGCTTTGGCCAGTTCAATGTAGTCGCTTCCCAGAACCTCGAGCATGTTATCCCTCATGATCAGCATCGGAGTCGTGATGTAATATAAACCGACTGTGATGGTAGGCAGGACGATTCTTTCCCAAAAGGCCGGCATCATCAGCAATGCTAAAACTCCATCAGGCCTTTGGCCTGCAGGGTACATCCCTCCTGTTGGAAAAAGCCCCAGACGGTAACTCAAGATCATCAGCAGCAGCAGTCCTGTAACAAAAGGTGGCGCTGCCTGGAAAACCAAACCGGCTATGGTTCCACCAATATCGATGGAACTATTACGTTTCCACGCCATGATGATGCCGAATCCAATACCCAATACGAGCGTCATGCACATACCTGAAGCCATCAGCAGCAAAGTATTCCAGAATCGGTATTGAAGGATGTCAATGACGCGTTGGGCCGAAACGAAGGATCGACCCCACTCGAGAGAAACCAGGTTTTTGAGGTAAATGAAATACTGTTGCCAGAGGGGTTTATCCAGACCAAACGCGGCTTTCATTCTGTCCTGAACTGCGTCGTCCATCGCGGGGCTGATAACCTGCAATGTGGCTTCTCCTGGAAGGAGACGAAACACAACAAACAGGATCGAAGCGACAGCAAAAATGGTGATCAACATATAGATCAAGCGCCTGATGACATATTCAAGCATGAGGGAGGTATTTTGCTGAACTTTCTTTTAATAGAATTGATGAAATGCTGAAGAGTCAGGATAGGATCAAAAAGAGGTTGATCCTATCCTGCATTTAAGGGTGCTATGACCGAGAGACCAAAGCACCCATCTACTAGAGAAAAGATCAGGATGGATAAAGAAGTTTGTCTGATCCGTCCCAGGAATAACCTGCCTGCTGAAGAATTTCCCGGGCCTTCTTGATATTGTGCTGACGGGATTTGATCGAACTGTTGTGCCAGAATTCATTCGCGGGTGCGATCGTTGATCCTCCATTGGTTGCATACCCTGACATCACCACTTCCCGAATCACATCTCTGGGAACGACCATGTCCAGAGCAGTTCGAAATGCACGGTCTTTAAACGGACCTCGGAGATGGTTGAACATGAAACCATACCAACCGTGACTGGCGTATCCTTTGCCGACGATACCGTTGATCTTGTTGAGATCTTGTACCAGGGAGGGTTTGAGGATGTATCGTGTGCGATCACACTCCCCTGCTTCTATGGCAGCTGCCATTGCATCATGACTGCCATAGGCAATACGAATGATTCCTGCACATTTTGGAGCATGGAAATGATCTTTGTTCGCAGATACTTTCAGTTCCTTGCCACGATCCCAGTAATCAAAACGGAAAGGACCACTTCCAATCGGGTTTTCATTTGCAAAATTCAGGACGTCATCCACATCAACCTTTTCTGGAATATCCTGCCAAATGTGCTTCGGAAGGATAAAGATCTGTGCGAAGAAATTAATCATCAGAGGTGCATGGGGCTTTACCAGTTTGATCCTCATTGTGTTGCTCCCGGTGATACTGACTGACTCGAACTTCTCCAGTGACGAAACAAAGAAAGGGGCTTTCCATTTCAGGCAGTAGTCAAAAGTGAATTTCACATCCTCTACGGTGACAGGTTTCCCGTCATGAAACTTCATGCCGTTTCGAAGAGTAATGTCTACCGTGGTTGAATCTACTGCATTGATTGAAGTGGCGGCCCATGGCACGATGCTGCCATCGGGTCCGACTTGAATCAGGCGATCGTAGATCATCCTCAGTTCTTTGAACTCGTTCGAATCATGGACAGCGACGGGGTTCAGGTTTTTGAGGGGGGAAGTCTGTCCGGTCCTTACATAACCGTCTCCGCTGTTCACAGATACGTTAAGATCGGTCCATAAACTGCCTATGCCTTCACCCAGTTGCGGGACCAATCCGCTGAGGCGGTCTTCCCGGTATGCATTGGTCATGCTGGGATGAACAATCGGACTGGCCGCAGCATCTTCAAAGAGGATGCGTTGTGTGTCTTGAATCAGTCTTCGACGTTTTTGAACATCCATTTCAACCTGCTGGGCATCGGTCAATGCATTGACTGTTGCATTGTTGTAACCCCATTTGTTGTAGTTCCCTTTTTCATGAAACATCATTCGTGTAAAAGTCTCTGGATCAACACGGTTGGCCCTCCCGGTCCAACGAACGATGAACATATCGAAATCAAATTCCTTGAATACTTTCTGAATGCCTAGGTTGTAGTCTTCGGCAGCAAGCTCAATATCCCAACCAATGCCTTTGCATGCATTGGTAATCAGACGTCCCATCTCAGGACGGACAGGATCAAAACTCGCGTTTGCTGTGAGTAATTTCATGGACTCAACCCTCTTTCCTGCAAAACCAACATTTGGCAAGAAAGATGCTGCTGATGCACCTATCACGATTCCCGAACGTTTAATGAATTCCCTTCTCTTCATAATCCTCCTTTAAATAGGCAGTGGTGAAATTTAAACGAAATTAACCCTTCAAGGGGTATAATGTAAAATAAAAAAATATTATCCTGCTATGCTATTTTGTTATGCTTTATAGCCTAAAGTATAAATGAAGCTTCCGCTTCAACCTGGGAGAATCAAGTAAGGTTTATCAGAATAATCGAGAGATGTTCATGCCCATCATTCTTGAGAATGATTGATGCATCATCATGAATTATAATATTTATTGAAGATTTTAACGAAATTTTGTCCAGCCAAAGATGGTTTTTTTTGTTTTGATCGAAGTAATGCCAGAGTTGCCCTGAAATCGGAATGGATCGATTTGAAAAGTAAACCAGGCATTGATTCGTCCAAATGCTGGTCAAAAGGAAAAACGAAAGATATTCCAGCCCCGTGCTTTACAAATTGATAAATATCTGCAGTTGATCTTGTTTCGAGTTTGATACGGTATTTTAATCCTTGTTTTTTCAAATAATTTTCAATTTCGTGCCTTATGTAGGTTTCTGAGGGAAACAAAATCAGGTCTTGACCATCCAAATCTTTTATTTCAAGAAGATCCTTTTTTGCCAAAGGATGATTTGTTGGTAGAACACATATTAAATTAAGATCGATACTCCATTCGACCTGGATTTCATTATTGTCTATTGGAAGGTTGGTGATTCCAAAATCAAATTGTTTCGAATGAATCCAATCCAGGACGACTTCTCTAGGACGGCTTTCAATTTCAACATTAATATCAGGATTTTCCTTCCAATAAAGTTCCATGATTTTAGGCAGAAGCAGGTTGGAAACCCCCGGCATGGAAATCAGTCTCAAATGCCCCTTTTGTAACATTTTGATCGAATCAGCGGTTTTGCTGAGTTCATTCAGGCCAATAAATGATTTTTCAACCTCCTCAAATAAAAGCCTCCCTTCTGCCGAAGGAAATAATTTGTTTTTCTTCCTTTCGAAAAGTTTGAATCCTATTTCATCTTCCAGTTCAATGATCAGCCTGCTGACCGCGGGTTGGGAGATATAAAGCATTTTTCCCGCAAGAGTCATACTTTCAGTAATCATGACTGCATGGAAGGCCTCGATTTGTCGGTAATTCATGCTAATTCATGCTGCTGATTTTTTCAGAAACCAATCTCTTTCATGAGTATTTTTTTATAAAACTGAATCATTAACCATACAGCTTGGAACAATAGGGCCACATTCAACCGAATGCCTGTTCGAGATCTTCGATCAAATCGTCGGCATCCTCGATTCCCACAGAAAGGCGGATCAGTCCATCGGATATACCAAGAGATTCTCTGATTTCTTGGGGGATGCTTGCATGGGTCATGATGGCAGGATGTTCGATGAGGCTTTCAACCCCGCCAAGGGACTCGGCAAGGGCAAAGAGTTCGCATCGTTCCAGGAAGGATTTTGCCTTTTCCAATCCTCCCTTGATGATCGCGGTTACCATACCCCCGAAAGCAGGCATTTGCTGTTTTGCCAGTTCATGCTGCGAATGACTTTCCAAACCTGGATAGTAAACTTTTTCGATGGAGGGGTGTGTTTCAAGAAATTGTGAAATTCGTAAGGCATTGGCACAGTGACGTTCCATCCGGACTGGGAGGGTTTTCAGCGCACGCAACACCATAAAGCTGTCGAAAGGGCCGAGTACGGACCCGACGGCATTCTGCAGATAACTCAGTTGATCTTGGATTTCATCTCGGCCAGGAGCGGTCACACAAATCCCTCCAACCACATCAGAATGTCCATTGAGGTACTTGGTTGCGCTGTGCATGGTGATGTCGAAACCATGATCGATGGGACGTTGGACCCAAGGGGAACAGAAGGTGTTGTCACAAACAGTAATCAAACCGTGAACCTTTGCACTCGTTGCGATTTCAGAAAGATTCACGAGTTTCAGTAAAGGGTTGGTTGGGCTTTCAACCCAGATCATGCGTGTATTTTCTTTGATTTCCGATTCAAGCCGGGAGGAGTCGGAAAGATCAACAAATGAGAACTCCAACCCAGCCGTTCGTTTCCTTACATTTTCAAAGAGCCGGTAACTTCCTCCGTAAAGATCATCGATCGCAATCACATGATCCCCGCTGTTCAAAAGTTCCAGAATCGTTCCCATGCAGGCCAGTCCGGATGCAAAGGCAAATCCCTTTTGCCCGTTCTCCAGGTCGGCAACACAGTCTTCCAGGGCAAATCGGGTCGGGTTGTGGGTCCTAGAGTATTCAAAGCCTTTGTGAACGCCTGGACTTTCCTGGACATAGGTCGAGGTGGCGTAAATCGGGGTCATGATCGCCCCGGTGGTTGGATCGGGTTGTTGACCAGCATGGATCGCCCGGGTTTCAATCCCCTGTCTGCGTTTTGTTTCTTTCATAATCTTGAGATGGGTTTCAAGGGACTTTACGTCTGAGGTGATTGATCAGGTCCACACGCGTGATCAGGCCTAAAAAGGTTGGACCTTGCTGGACAATGGCAACTTTTCCAGCCTTGAAGATGGGGAAGAGTGAATCGATGCCTGCTGCATAATCGATGATGTCCAACTCTGTGGTCATATGCTGCGAAACATTATCAGCAAAACAGCTGGGTGAATCATGGACTGCCAGGAGCAGATCCTCTTCGTCCAGAAGCCCGATGATCGTCTCATTGTCATCGAGAACAGGAAGCTGGCTCACGTCGTTGGCCCGCATGCGTCCGTAAGCGGTGTTCAAGGTGTCTCCCGGTCCAACCATGACCACCCGTCCTTCATCGGCGCGCCTCACGATCAGATCTCGCAGATCGAGGGTGGGCTTACGATTCGTCAGGCCCTGTTCCTGAAGCCAGGCTTCATCGAAGGCTTTGGAGAGGTATTTGTTACCGGTGTCGCAGACTAAAGTCACCACCCGTTTGGGAGTACTTTGTTTTCGACACCACTTGAGCGCTCCGGCCAGCAGGGTTCCGGTGGAACTCCCTCCCAGAATGCCTTCCTGACGCAGTAGTTCGTTGGTCGCGGCAAAGGCTTCAGTGTCGCTGACCGTCTCCCCTTCGTCGATGACGAAAAGGTCGAGGTTGTCCGGGATAAAGTCTTCCCCGATTCCCTCCACCAGCCACGATCCTCCCTCATAGCGCACCTCGCCGGTTTTAACTGCGCGGGCCACCACCGAACCTTCAGGGTCGGCGACGACGATGCGGATTTCCTGATTTTTCAATTTGAGGAAACGCCCCACCCCGCTGATGGTTCCACCGGATCCTACCCCGGCTACGAAGGCATCCAGGTTTCCTTCCATCTGCTCCCAGATTTCAGGTCCAGTCCCGGTTTCGTGGGCCTTCGGATTGGCCGGGTTGTCGAACTGGCTTGCCCAAAAGGCTCCGGGAATTTCCTGAACCATCCTCTCCGCCATGTCCTGGTAATACTCGGGATGACCCTTGGGAACATCGGAACGGGTGAGGATGATTTCCGCGCCCAGGGCCCTGAGATGACGAACTTTGTCGGCACTCATCTTGTCGGGAATGATGAGGATCAGCCGGTAGCCTTTCTGTGCGGCAACCAGGGCCAGCCCGAGTCCGGTATTCCCGGCCGTCGCCTCGATGATCGTTCCACCTGCTTTCAGCTGACCTTCCTTTTCTGCATCCTCAATGATCGACAGTCCGATCCGGTCCTTGATCGAGCCTCCGGGGTTCTGGTTCTCGAGCTTGACAAAAAGCCGGCAGACTCCGGTATCAATCCTGGTGATTTCATGCATCGGCGTGTTGCCGATCATCTCCAATACCGATCGGGAATAGGGCATGGCACTACTATTAGACGAGAGGAACATGGTATGGAAACTACCAAAGATTATAACCCACTACCAGGAAAACCCCGAAGCTTCAGTCTTTATTCAGAAGACCATTACATTTTCTGGAGCCATAGGAACAGAACACACAGCAATCACCAGGGAGGGGTTTGAGAATGAAACGGCAGGAACTGCACCGAAAACCAAACCAAAAAACCAAACACAGTAAAATCAAATCCGTCAAGCCTCCGCCATATGCCATAGAAGCCGAGCTTCCGGGCTTTTTCGAAGAGGAGCATAGCGCTTTCGCCGGAGACGAGGATGTCGGCGGCCTGGACTTTGGTATGGATGCTGTTTTGTTTGTTCAATGCCGTTGAGACTCGCCAGTTGTGGGCGTCGCAGCGCCTTCCGCTGGATACCCGAAGCGGCCCCTGCATCTGGTTCCGCAGTTCCTGCAGCATGCGCATGAATTCTTCATCCATTTCGTAGAGCCCACATCCACAGAGGCAGGCCATTTCCGAGATGGAGAAATTGCGGGTGATCATTTGCGTCATGAAGACTCCCGCGGCGAGGAGGAAGGTCCTTCTGCTGAGAAGAATAAGCCGGTCCGTTCACTGAATATTGCGAGGAAGGCAGAGCCTGACGAAGCAGCCCAGGACATGTTGGGTACTCCGCAAATGGCTTAACCCAACCTACGGCGCACAGTGCATTCACAGCCTTTGTAGGTTGGGATAAGCGAAGCGTCCCCAACATCCACACCGTATGCAGCGGTCACAGCCATCGTAGATACCATGGGGGCTGGAAAAAGTCTGCGCATCGAATTCACTCCGGAAACACGAAGCGCTGTGATCCAGGATCCTTTCGGAAACATCCTGCCTTCCCTCAATGCCTTCAGGTTCGCCTGGTACGCCTTCTATCCCGATACTCTGATCTATCGTGCACAATATTGAAAAAAGTGTTGACAGCTGAGGATCCGAAGTATAGTCTAATATATTGAATATTAATTCGATATATTGTTTATTAAACAAAACTTCTATTGAAGTAGAAAGCGACTCCATGATCCCAGCAAGCCAAACCGAGACCGGCGTACTTTTGTTCTTTCACCCCCACAAGCCATTCCGCTCTGTCCATTCCGGTTCCAGTTTCTGCTGTTGTTGACGCAGAATTCATTCTGTTGCTCTAAACGCTCAAGCACCTCATTCGTCTTTTCGGATGCGGTCAAGGGATAAAAAAGCCTTGGGAGATGAAGGTTCAGGAAGGGCGATCCCCCCTTTAACGAATACCCACCGTCGGTAATCAGGAAGCTATCTTTTTTTGACTTGGAGAATCAAATGACTAGAACTTGGAAAGAAAAATTATCCGGACAGATCGAACCGGAACTTGGACGAGAAATCGATATTTTTGAAACCCAGCTGGAACTGCGGCGTAGGGGCACATTTGATGAGAAAGTGTTTGCTGAAACCCGTCTCCGTCGAGGTATCTACGGGCAGCGCTACGATAACGGGAAAAGACATGATGGAATTCGTACGCAACCGCTGAATTTTCCTTCAGGAGATTTGACCAAAGGGCCGGAAACGATGTGGGATGCCCCTGGCATGCTCCGGATCAAGATCCCTTTCGGGAAGGTGACTCCTGGTCAAATGGAGGTCCTTGCCGATGTGGCAGGTGAATATTCCCATGGAGTGCTGCATGTCACCACCCGGCAGGATTTTCAACTGCACTACATCCATATTGACGATACTCCGGAACTGATGCGACGGCTTGCCTCAGTCGGTATCACGACCCGTGAGGCCTGCGGCAATAGCGTGCGGAATGTGACGGCATGTCCTCTGGCAGGAATCTGCTCCGGGGAAAGTTTCGATGTCACGCCTTACGCTGGCGCGCTTTATAGGTTTTTGCTGGGGCATCCGGACTGCCAGGATTTCGGCCGCAAGTTCAAAATCGCCTTTTCCGGCTGCAGCGAAGATGCCTGCGGGTTGGTGAAGATGCATGACCTTGGGGCCATTGCAAGAATAAGATATGAAGGTGGATCTCAGCGCAGGGGTTTCACTCTTTATCTGGGAGGGGGCCTGGGGGCGGTTCCGCATCAGGCCAAGCTGTATGACGATTTTTTACCGGAGGAGGAACTGCTTCCAACTGCCCAGGCGATCTGCCGCGTTTTCGCCAGGCTGGGTGAGAAGAAAAACAGGGCTCGTGCACGTATCAAATTCCTGGTGGAAAATCTGGGGATCGACAAATTCAGGGAGCTGGTCCGAGAAGAACGAAGGATTCTTCCTGATGATCACCGATGGACTTCCTACCTGGACGAAAAACCTGCCTGGGGAGAAACTCCTTTACACGAAGCAAGCGCGACGGTTGCCAATGATACGGACTCAGATTACGGAGAATGGCGGTCGAGCAATGTTTTTTCACAGAAACAGTCCGGATACGCGGCCGCGACCGTTACTCTGCCGTTGGGGGACTTGAACAGTTATCAGTTGCGTGAGCTGGCGAAACTGGCTCGCCGTTTCGTTGGTGAAAATGTTCGGACCACGGTTGATCAGAACCTTATCCTGCGCTGGGTCCCTGAGGCGGACCTTCCAGAACTGTACCGCAGATTGAAAGCTCTGGGCCTGGGTGAACACGGCGCGTCTTCCCTGTTGGACATCACCTCCTGCCCCGGAACCGACACCTGTAAGCTCGGTATCGCCGCCAGCCGCGGATTGGCGGCGGAACTGGAGGGACGCCTGAGAGACTTGAATGAAGAGGATGAAGAAGTGAAGCAGTTGAGGATCAAAATCAGTGGTTGTTTCAATTCCTGCGGACAGCATCATCTTGCCGATATTGGATTTTTTGGCAACAGCCGGACACTCGACGGTTTTAAAGTCCCCCACTTTCAGGTGGTGCTGGGAGGGCAGTGGGCAGGCAATGCGGCATCCTTTGGCATGCCCATCGGGGCGGTGCCAACTAGGAATATTCCGGAGGTCTTAAATCGAATAATCACGGCATTCAGGAATAAGCGGCAAGCCTCGGAAACTTTCCGGGCTTTCGTTGAACGGGCCGGCAAGAAGCAGTTTAGGGAGCTGATCGAGGATTTAATGAAGCTTCCAAGGCATGCCACGCATCCCGAACTTTACACTGACTGGGGCGACGTCCGTGAATTTTCCCTCGGCGATCTAGGCACAGGAGAATGTGCCGGGGAAGTGGTTTCGCAGTTTCAGTTTCTGATGGCCGACGCCGAGCGAGAGGTTTTTGAAGCACAGATTTCTCATGAACAAAAACAATACGTAGAAGCGGACAGTCTTGCATACCAAGGCATGGTCAAAGCCGCCAGAGCACTGGTGAAAGAACAGCTGCAGGGCATCAGCGAACACCCAGACCGAGTGGTTCCGGAATTTCGAGCGCGGTTCTATGACACAGAACTCTTCTTCGATCCTTATGCCCGGGGTAAGTTCGGGCGCTATTTGTTTCAACGACATGAACACGGACCGGTGGGGGATAACAGTGAATCGGTTCAACGTCTGATTGAAGAAGCCCAATTGTTCATCGATGCCGCCCATTCCTGCAGTGCCAGATTGCGGGAACAAGATATGCTGAAAAACTGAATCAAGGAGAATCATGGAACTGCAACGATTCATCATTCAAAAGTCATTGGTAACTGAAACGGAACCGGATTTAAAACAACTGATTCCGGTTTTTCACCGCTGGATCCAGCAACAGGAGATTGAAGGACACCTGCTCATTGACGTTGGTGACTATCTCCACCTCCGGCATGACCCCCGCTTGCTGCTGGTGGCGCATGAGGCCACATTAGGCGTGATCCGTTCCGACACCAGAACTTTTCTTCAGTATCAACGGCGAAGGCCCAGTCCGGATTCCTTGAGCCAACGGATTCTGCAAGGCTGGAGTACCCTCCAGCAGGCCTCTGACCTGCTGGAACAAGAATCCGAGTTGAACCCGAAATTCTGCTTTCAGCCCCATCGGTACCGTTTCATCTCGAATGATCATCTCTGGCAGGACACGGCAGCGGATGGGACTTCCAACCTGAAACACGCACTGGAAGAAGCCTTCACAGCATCAGGAAACCCCGGATGCAAGATCCTCTCTGAAGGGGAGGACACAAATCGGAGACTGATGTTAAAGTTCGATCATCTTCCTGTTTCCGGATCGGAACAAGCCGTGGATTGTGAAAAAACCTTGGTCAGTTGAGGAACGCATGGGAAAGGTCATTTTCATCGGCGCAGGTCCAGGGAGTTCTGAACTGCTCACCCTTGGAGCGTTGCGGCACTTACGCCGAGCAGAGGTCATCCTCTACGATGCCCTGGTTAGCAGAGAGGTGCTGGAGTTGGCTCCAACTTCCGCGGAACTGATCTACGTCGGCAAGCGTGCCTTTCGGCATCACCGTAGTCAGAATGAAATCAACCGGTTGCTGGTTGAGCTTGCTGAATGTCACAAAATTGTCGTCCGTCTGAAAGGAGGAGACACGACTGTGTTCGCAAGGCTTGCGGAGGAAATCGAATATCTCCGGAACCACGGGCTGACTTATGAAGTCGTTGCCGGAGTAACAGCATGCTCTGCCGCCGCCGCAAGCATCAACATGCCGTTGACCAACCGGGATTTCGCCTCGGAATTTCTAATGACCACCGTGTCCAGTTACGATCAACCACAAACCTGCCGAGCCATCGCCATGTTGCTCAATCAGGATTCGGGAGTCAGTGTCTACATGCCGCTCGTGGGCGGGGAGCGGATTCCGAAAAAACTGATCCAGGCGGGAGCCCATTCCTATCATCCCTTGGTGGCAGTGGTGAATGCCACCCTGCCTGATCAGCGTGTTTTATGCACGAGTCTTAAGTCAGCGAACTTCTTCCAAATTAGAAACACAAGCCAAGGAGACCCAATCATTCTTTTGATGGGTCGTCCCTTCCGGGAGCTCGCAGTTGATGTATCGCAACATCACCATTTCCAGGTATTGAAACAATCCTCAACTGGAGAATTCTCCAGGAATGAATTCCTTCAATCGACGATCCAAGGTTTGTAACGTCAGAAGAGACTGATTTACCGGGTCGATGATTGAAAACGGTTCTGGAATCAAATTGAGAACTCCCTCTTGTTCCAGGAGTTGAAACTGGTCTTTGGGGTCGCTAGGGTTATTGGCGTCAAAATCAGTCAAACTCGACCAAATCATACTCAGGATGCATTTTTTGGATCGAATGAAAAACTTTTTAAAATCAGCAATGAATCAAAAATTCATTTTTTGGTATGAACTGACGAAAGAGGATACTTTTCCCGAAAAGCGTTTTGCCGAAGGTGAAGGAAGGCATGGGGCATTTTGATGGAGTCCATGAAATCGAAGAAACAAAATTTCTTCCGGATTCTACTGCTCCTGGTAGTGGTGATTCTGATTACGTTTTTTTTTGTTTATGATCTGAAACAGTATCTCACCCTTGAATTCCTCCAGGAATCCCGAGAGGTAATCCGAGAACATTATGAGGCCCAACCTTTCTGGCTATTGGTCACTTTTTTTTGCATCTATCTTGTTACCACGGCCCTTTCTCTTCCGGGTGCGGCCGCACTATCCCTTGCAGGAGGAGCCGTCTTTGGTTTGACCATCGGGACCTTGATGGTTTCTTTTGCCAGCAGCATCGGCGCGGCCCTGGCGATGCTGGGAGCCCGTTTTCTGTTGCATGACTGGGTGCAGTATCGATTTGCCCTGCAATTGAAGACGATCAACGAGGGTATGCTCAAAGAAGGAGGATTTTACCTTTTCACACTCCGCCTGGTACCGGTGATCCCCTTTTTTGTGATCAACCTGGTGATGGGGCTGATGCCGATTCACTGGTGGACGTTTTACTGGGTCAGCCAAATCGGGATGCTCGCAGGCACCCTGGTTTATGTGAATGCGGGTGCGGAACTGGGGCAGATCCAGTCCGCCGCAGACATCCTCTCACCGATGCTGATCGGCTCTTTTGTGCTGATCGGCATATTCCCGCTCTTGATGAAACGTCTTTTAGTGTGGATCCAGACCCGTCGTCAGCAAGCGTGACCCCTTTTCTACGAAAACATCCTTCATCCTAAAAGCAATATGGCTCGTTATGATTACAACCTGATCGCGGTCGGGGCAGGTGCTGCAGGGCTGGTGTCGAGTTATATTGCCTCCGCGGTGAAGGCCAGGGCCGCCCTGATCGAAAAAAACCTGATGGGAGGGGACTGCCTCAATTACGGTTGTGTTCCGAGTAAATCCCTGATTTCCAGCTCCAAGCTGGTCCATCAGCTGAACAAGCATGACCGTTTCGGGTTAAAAGAAGTCCAGTACCAGGTGGATTTCCCTTTGGTCATGGACCGCGTTCAAGAGATCATCAAAACGATCACGCCCCACGACAGTGTTGAACGTTACACCTCGCTCGGGGTCGAATGCATTGAAGGCAGCGCGAGACTGGTTTCTCCCCATCAGCTGGAGGTCAACGGGAATCGGCTGACCACAAAAAACATCGTCATCGCCACCGGGGCTTCTCCGGCCATTCCTTCGATTCCTGGTTTGGAAGGTTCCGCTTACTCCACTTCCGATAGCATCTGGAAATTAAGAAAACTCCCGAAACACCTGCTGGTCATCGGCGGAGGACCGATCGGCTGCGAACTGGCCCAGGCGTTCCGGAGGCTCGGTTCCGAAGTCACCATCCTGACCCGGGACCGACGACTGCTTCCCAAAGAAGATCGTGATCTTGCGGAACTGGTGCTGAAGAATTTTGAGTCCGAAGGAATTCGGATGCAGACTGAGGTCCAGGTGGACCGGATCGAGAACAAGAATTCGGAACAGCAGGTTTTTTCCCGGAAAGATGGAAGTGAGCAGCTAATCGAAGCGGATCACATTTTGGTTGCGGCCGGACGCAAACCCGGAACTTCGGGATTGGGACTGGAAGAAGTGGGTGTGGAATTGAATCCGGATGGAACGGTCAAGGTCGATCCCTTCCTTCGGTCAAGCATCCCCAACATCTACGCCTGCGGAGATGTTGCAGGTCCGTTTCAGTTCACCCATGTGGCCGGGCATCAGGCATGGTACGCCACGGTCAACGCGCTGTTTTCCCCCTTCAAAAAATTCGCGGTGGATTACCGCGTGGTGCCCTGGTGCACCTTCACCGATCCGGAATTGGCAAGGGTCGGACTGTGTGAAGAAGTAGCCTTGGAGCAAAACATTGCTTATGAAAAAACCACGTTTGATCTTTCTGATTTGGACCGCGCCATTTCGGAACGCAACAACTATGGAATGGTGAAGGTTCTTACTAAACCGGGAAAAGACCAAATCCTTGGAGCCGCCATCTGTGGTCCCCATGCGGGAGATCTGCTCTCTGAATTTGTCCTGTCCATGAAGCATGGCATCGGCCTGAACAAAATCCTGGGGACCATCCATGCCTATCCCACTTATGCTGAGGCAGCCAAACTGACCGCGGGAGTCTGGCGCAAAAATCACGCTCCCGATTGGGTGTTTGGCCTGCTCCAAACCTATCATCGCTGGCGAAGGAACGCTTGAAAAGACTTCTGCCGGTTGCGGCATTCCTGGTTTTTGTAGCACTGGAGACACAGGCCACTCCAAAATCCGATTTATGGGACCGTTGGACCGCTCATCAACCCGGCAGCACACTGGTTCCTGATCACCAGGCATGGTCTGATTTTCTGGGACGCTATCTTGTCACTTCCGCTTTAGATGGAATCAACCGTGTCGACTATGCTGGGGTCACTGCAGAAGACCGGGATCGTCTGAAGCAATACCTGCTGAGACTCCAGGAAATTCCGGTAAGTCGTCTTTCACGCGTCCAACAGTTGCCCTACTGGATCAATCTCTACAATGCCTTCACGGTCCATCTGGTCCTGGAGCATTATCCCTTAGACTCGATTGTTGACATCCGTTTCGGTTTTTTTGATTTTGGTCCCTGGGATGAAAAACTGCTCCGCATTGAAGGAGAGGAGGTTTCGTTGAATGATATCGAACACCGAATCCTGAGGCCGATCTGGAAGGACCCGAGGCTGCATTATGCCCTGAATTGTGCGAGTCTCGGATGTCCCAATTTGCAGCCGAAGGCATTCAACTCAGAGAATGTGGAATCATTGCTGTCTTCCGGAGCCCGGGGCTACATCAACGATTCGCGGGGGATGCGTTTCGAAGACGAAGACAAACTGGTCCTGTCTAAAATCTACGACTGGTATGGAGTCGATTTTGGAGACGACGAAAAGAAACTATTGCAGCATCTGATGCGTTATGCAAATCGATCGACAAAAACTCGACTCAAATCCTTCGATGGTGACATCGATTTTGAATACGATTGGGATCTCAATAGCTTTCCCAGGAAAGGCTCCTGATTGAACCCCAAACACATCAAACCTGAAAAATTCCATGAAGCCTGCGCCTTTTACCCACTGTGTCTTTGATGCCTACGGTACGTTGTTTGATGTGCATTCCGCCGTCGGACGATACCGTGAATCTCTTGGTGAAAAAGCGGATGCCGTCTCTGTCCTCTGGCGTTCCAAACAACTCGAGTACACCTGGCTGCGAAGCTTGATGCGTCAGCATGTCGATTTTTGGCAGATCACCACCGATGCCTTGGATTATGCCTTTTCCACCCAGGAGATTGAGAATCCGGAACTGCAGGGTCAACTGCTTCAGGCTTACCATCGCCTGGACTGTTATCCGGAAGTTCCGGAAACCCTACAATTTTTGAAGGATCGTGGTTACGGCACGGCGATTCTCTCCAACGGATCACCAGAGATGCTTTCTTCCGGAGTGAGGAACTCCCGTCTCGGGGATCTTCTGGATGCTGTCTTGTCCGTGGAGGATGTCGGGGTCTTTAAACCTGATCCACGGGTTTACCAACTTGCAGTGGAACGACTTCAGACCGAACCTGGGAAAATTCTCTTCTTTTCCTCCAATGCCTGGGATGTCTGCGGGTCGGCGGCCTTCGGCTTCCAAACCATATGGATCAACCGCTTCAGTCAAAAACCGGAACGCCTTCCAGGCCGTCACCTGTTCGAAATTCAAAGGCTGGATGGGATTTTTGATCAGCTTGAAT
>PVBE011916102.1_pt1 | contig 28285 bp, 23 predicted proteins | sample 1631181 | NCBI WGS metagenome assembly PVBE01 (sample SAMN08397723, study PRJNA350692) | Marine metagenome, whole genome shotgun sequencing project. | isolation source: water | place: Pacific Ocean | collected 2012-04
CCTGGATATTGATCTGAAGTCCCCCATCTCCCGTTACGCACCAGACCGTCTGATCCGGACGAGCAATCTGCACCCCGATCGCGGCGGGAAGCGAGTAGCCCATACCTCCAAGCCCTCCGGCCGAGAAGAACGTGTAAGGCTTCTCGTAGAAGAACATCTGCGATGACCACATTTGATTCTGCCCCACGTCGGCCACGACCGCCGCTTCGCCCTCCGTGGCCTCGTAGATGTATCGAACCATGTGCTGCGGCAGAAATTCCTCGTTGGGCGGCGGTTCGTGCGAGGGATGCTCCGACCTTATCCGGTTGAGTTCCTGAAGCCACGATGGGTGTTTTTTCGCATCGATCAGCGGATTGAGGACCTGCAGCGTAGCCTTCACGTCCCCGACAATCGGAACGGCGGTCGGAACGACCTTTTCAATCTCGGCGGGATCGATATCCACGTGGATGATCTCGGCCTTCGGGGCGAAGTCCGAAACTCTGCCTGTGACGCGATCGTCGAATCTCAGGCCAAGCCCGACGATAAGATCGCAGTCGCTCACTGCCATGTTCGCGTAGTACATGCCGTGCATGCCAACCATCCCGAACGACAGTTCGTGCGTTTCGGGGAAGACGCCAACGCCGTGCAAGGTTGTGATGACCGGGATTCCCGCCTTCTCGGCAAACCCGCGCAACTCTTCAAATGCGGCCGATATCGCCACACCATGACCCGCCATGATCACGGGCCGTTCAGACGCATTGATCAACTCGGCGGCTCGGCGGATCATGCCGCGATGGCCCGCTCCGGCCGACTTGTAGCCTCTGAGCTCAATCGAAGTCGGAACCGGTTCGTCGGTCTCGGCCAGAAAAACGTCCTTGGGCACATCGACGAGGACAGGTCCGGGACGGCCTGACCGGGCCAGATAGAACGCCTCTTTCATCACGCGGGGCAGTTCATCGACGCTCTTGACCAGGTAGTTCTGTTTTGTGATCGGGATCGTCACACCTGTGATGTCCGTCTCCTGAAACGCGTCAGTCCCGATAAACGGAGTCGCCACCTGGCCGGTTAGGAATACCACAGGCACCGAATCCATCATCGCGCTGGCGATCGGAGTAACGAGATTCGTCGCTCCAGGTCCCGACGTAGACGTGGCGACTCCCACCGTATTCAGGGCCCGTGCGTAACCATCGGCCGCGTAGCCGGCACCCTGCTCGTTCCGCATTAGGTAATGCTTTATCTGTGGGTAGTCGTAAAGGGCGTCGTAAAACGGCAGGCTGGCGCCCCCGGGCATTCCGAAGATCGCGGTAACGCCTTCTTCCAGCAAAACGTCACAGATTATGTGACCGCCGGTTCTGACCTTTCGTTCAATCATTTGCTTGGTTTTTGCTCCGGTGATTTCCGCCCAATGGGCGGGACTTTCTTTAGGATCGATACTGACTAACGGGGATACTCGCCAAGCGAGTCCCCGCCGAGTACCGCTACCCGCGGCCCTCCCGGAGCTACAAGGCGAACCAACGAGGTCGAACGGCCCGTGGCCCGTTCCGATGTTGCGATTCGCCTGTGAGTCATTTCTAAAGCCGCTACTTTTCGATCCTCAGTCCACAACCAAAATAAAACAGCCGCCCCGCAGGGACGGATTGTAATCCGCGGTACCACCCTGCTTGACGGCCTAAGCGCCCACTCAATTGCCTGTAACGGTCGGCTTCCGTCCGCCCCTACTTGGTGAACCGGTTCGGGACGGCGGCTCGGGGGCGAGTTCCGCGGTGCCGCCCGCCGGATTCGCACCTGATTCCGGCTCTCTCGGGAGCGGCGGGGTCGCGTACTACTCCCCGTCTCAGCCTTTATCTCTTACCCATCATCGGCCAAACACGACCACAGTACAGCCGCCGCCGCCCGAATAGGGTCCACAATTATGCGCAGCCGGTTTCTGAAGTGTCAATGCGATGCACCGGTCCGATTCAGGAATTTCGGGATGGCGTACGCCGTTGAGGTCAGCCGCCGTGCCCCATCTCCCTTTCAGCGATTTGCTCTTCCAACGACCGCGCATTCGGTATCACCGCCTCGACGTGGGGCCTCATCCAGCCGGTCACGACGCAGCCGAATCTCCGATCCGGGTTAAGGGCTAATTCGCTGACTTACCGCTGCGGCCAGAATCACCGTTTTCCAACTGTCCATCGCGCATCGATATCGTGTCGCAGTATCTGTCGGCCAGTGCAATATCGTGGGTGACAACCACGATTGTTTGACCGGCCTCGTTCAGGTTCTTGAAGACTTCAAACACCTCTTGAGCGCGCTGGGAATCGAGGTTTCCCGTCGGCTGCAAGTAGCTCGTATTTCATCAGATCCGTTCCCTCAACGACTGGGAAGTCTGATGAAAAGAACAGGCCCGATGCTGGAGCCGTCAACTCAAAGCCAATATTGACGTTCGGAATGGGGCTTCCCTGCTCGTCGAGGACCGAAATCTTGACGGTCGAAAGCGTCGCGTCTGGAATGATCTCGCCTGCGAGCGGCTCCGTGGAGATCGCTATGCTCGGACCCTTGGCGAACACACCCGGCGCCAGGATGCTGGCCGCGAGGATCACCGCTAGTACCGTCACTAATTTCCTGGCGCTCATAGATATATGTGCGATCAATGCGACGACGGCGGTTCTCAGGAGACTCCGGCGAACCAGAACTTTAGTGACAAGGGATCAGGAAGAGCCCGTGCCGCAACTCGTGGAAGAAGTCGTGTGTCGCTGGCATCTGAGTGAACAAGATCGCCCAAAGAACCACACCTACCACAAAGAGCAGAAGGGCTACCTGAAGGACCAAGCCGAGCGTAATGTTTAGAGTTCGTTTGGCGTGTACGGTTGCGAAGTTTGCGACGTCTGTACTCATATGATTCGGCCTCTCCGATACTGTCCGCCTAGTGGGCTTGCGTCCCTCGTCGGCAATGCCACCCGCGATTTGTGTGAACATGCTACATGTTCTATATGCTAATGACAATAGTTCTTAATTATAACATTACAGCCGAACCTGGCGCCTTCCGGAACGCGCGTTTTTCAGCCGACGATATCTGGACATCCCCGTTTCGGCCGCGTCTCGCCAGTCCTAGCGCTGCCTTATCGCCACGCCAAGGATTACTCGATTTCGACCAGCGCCAAATGCTTTTTCGCGAACGGCTCGAAGCGAGCACCGGGCATCGTTAGCGCGCGATCGGGATTCAACCCTTCCACAAAATCGCGGTCATGCGAAACGGCGATTACGCTCCCCCCATACTCCCGCAACGATTCAAGCAGGCGTTGCTTCGACGCCTTGTCCAAGTTGCTCGTCGGCTCGTCAAGGATGAACAGATTGCAGCCGGTCAACATCAACTTCGCCAACGCCAGCCGGACCTTTTCTCCGCCCGAAAGCGTGCTCGCCGGTCGAAACGCATGGTCTGCTGACAATAGGAATTGAGCCAGGACGGAGCGGACCTTGGTCTCGCCGCCGATGATGAGAGGACGAACCTGGTCGTACGGCGTGACGTCCGCCAACTCATCCTCGATCTCCTGCGAGTAGTACCCGGGTACAACGTTGTAGCCGAGCTCCACCCGGCCGGAGTCCGCTTCCGTCACGCCGGAAATGATCTTCAGCAGCGTCGTTTTTCCCGCTCCATTAACCCCGATAACGGCCAGCCGCTCCCCACGCTCCAGTTGGAACCGCACATCTTTCAGGACATGGTTGGCGCCGTAGCTTTTGTTGAGAGACTCAACCTCCGCGACCACGCGACCGCTCCGAGGCGCGGGCGGAATTTTCACGGCTATCGACTTTGGGTCCCTTGCGATCTGCGGCAGATCTGCCTTCATTCGCGCGACCCGGCGGTCGAACACCTTCGCCTTCCGGGCCATCTTTTCCGTCTTGCCCCGGAAACTGTCGGCCTGCGACTGCAAGCGGTTCATTTCGGCGAGCCGCCGATCGCGCGTCTTGCCCAAAGCGACCTTCTCCACCTCACTCGTCTCCAGATATTCGCTATGGGTTCCCTTGTACTGATTTACCGTGTGGCCGACGGGATCCATTTCAAATACCCGTGAGATCGATCTGTCGAGCAGCCTCAGGTCGTGAGACACCAGTAGGACCGCCGCGTCGATTCCGGCCAGATACTCCATCAACCAGCCGACGCCGTTCTCGTCGAGGTGGTTGGTGGGCTCATCAAGAAGCAGCAGATCGGCATTGGACATCAGCACCCGCGCCATCTCCAGCCGTGTCCGTTCGCCCGATGAAAGATTGCCCACTTCGCGATCGAGCTCGACATAGCCCATGCCAAGGCCGTGAAGGACAACGCCGGCGTCAGCCTCTATCTTGTAGCCACCCTCATGCCGGTACCGTTCTTCGAGCGCTCCGTAATCGTCCACGGCCCGGTCGAGATCGGCGGGCTCAACTTCCTCAAGGGCCCTCTCCGCCGCCTCCAGGTCACGAGCCAGCCCCGCCAGGGGACTGCCGGAAGCGGCTACATCACGAACCGTTGAGTCGTCATCAAACTCTCTGCCGAGCTTGGGTTCTTGAGGAAGATATGCCAGCGTTTTCGGGCGGGTTACCTTGCCGCTATCCGGAATAACCTGACCGGCCGCAATCTGCAAAAGGGTTGTCTTGCCCGAACCGTTGACCCCAGCCAGGCCGGCCTTCTCGGCCGGTCCGATCGAGAGCGACGCGCCCTCGAGAACCGACAAGGCGCCGCGCCGGATGTGAATGTCGTCGAGTTTGAGCAATGGTCAATCGCAGATTGGGTTCGAGCTGATTCTCAAAATCGAGTTTACCGACCTATCCGTCATCGCCTACCCTCCATCCCCCACCCACAACCCGTCATGCCTCTCTCCTCGCATCATCCTGAGTGACAGCGAAAGATCTCGGCTCCGGCAACGCCCTCGCTCAGGGATCGTGGCGCGACCGGTCGCCCGGTCAGGATCACCTTGCGGTAATAGCCTCAGGCGAAGATTGTTAGCTCCGCTCGCAACCCACGTCGTTCGACCCGTTCTCCTCGGCACCCCACCCAACCACACGTCAAGACAAACCTGTCGGGCTCTAGCCGTTTCTCACGCTGAATACCAAATGCGAGGGATGCTCGGGGTCGTGATAAACCTGATTGTGCGCAACCACCGAGCGCGTGTGGCGACCCAACGGCTCACCCGTATTCGGGTTCACGTCGAACCGGGGGAAATTGCTACTCGAAACATCCAGTCGAATCCGGTGCCCCGGAGCGAAAAGGTTGCCGACCGGGTACATCACAATGTTGAAGCGATAAACTTGGCCCGGTTCCATGAACTCAGCCTGCTCCCGTGAATCTCGATAGCGAGCCCTGATGGTGCTGTCAGTCAAATTGAGCGCGAACCCATCGGGATAGTCCTCGTTGGGCGGAAACTCATCGATAAGCTTCACCGTAAAATCCGTATCCACGTCGCTCGAAGACGCCCAGAGCACGGCTCGCAGCGGACCCACAATTTCCACGCCCGTTTCGAGAGGCTCCGACCGAAAGACCAATACATCGTGCCGCGCCGCCAGCGGCAGACTGTCCTCGCATCCGAAGAAACGAGCGTCGCCACGCTGGTCGTAGCCACCCGCAATGAGCACCGGTTCACCAGCCGAGAGGTTGCCTCCTATCGTCGGAACCGGGTTTTCGGGATCGAAACTGTAGCCGCTCGGCGAAGACGGACCGGGTTCGTCCCAGCCTAGACCTCCGTCCCCATCTAGATATAGGTTCTGAAACGACGTGTTCTCTGGCGGCCATGTATCGGCTTTCGTCCAGTGTCCGCCGTGGTCGAGCCTGCCGTCCAGATTCCGCCTACCCGATCCTCCGCCCATGATGAACAAGCTCGCGGCGGGTTCGCCATCGATTCCCGTGTCGAGATTTTTCAGGAAGCGGTCGAACCAGCGGAGCCTGAATCCATTGTAATCATCCAGCGGAGCGTCGAGGCCGAAATCCACGTCTCCCGCATAGCTGTACTCGACCTGAATCGACCCGTGAGTCCAAGGGCCCATGGTCAAATTGAGACGCGATTTCTGAATCTTCCCCTGCTCGACGAAATTTTCAGTTGTTGCCCTGGCATAGGAGTCGTACCAGCCGCCCAGGTACAGGGTCGGGACATCAGCATGAACGTCGCGGAAGTGCTCGGGGGTGTAGCCCGGCCGCTGCCAGTATTCGTCGTAATCGCCGTGGGTGAGCACGTCAACGTGCCATTGCTCGTAGCTCGGCACGAGCCGCAAGGGCGACTCGCCGGGTCGCAACGGTGCCTTCGCAACCCACTCGCCAACGTTTGCGTAGGCGTCATCGAGAATCGCTCGCAATCCCTCGTCGGCAAGGGCCTCCTTACTCTGGGTAGCCATGCGGAACGCGTACACCATGAAGCGCAGCTCGCAGGCGCCGTTATGCCGCATGGAGCACGTGTGGTAGCTGGAGGCGCCTTCCAGAACGATCATCGTCTTGAGATGAGGCGGGTTCAGGCAGGCGAGTGCGCTCTGGTCGCTGCCGCAGTACGAGCCACCCATGGTGCCGACGCGACCGTCGCACCAGTCCTGCACCGCCAGCCATTCGAGCGCATCGAATCCGTCGGGACCCTCGTTCGCAAACGCGTACCAGGTTCCCTCCGAGGCGTACCTGCCGCGAACGTCCTGTACGGCCACCGCGTACCCCCGCCGGGCGAAGTACCTGCCGTTGGCGTTATTCGCAAGCGTCGATTTGTTGTACGGAGTCCGCTCGAGGATCAGCGGAAATCGCCCCTCGACCGTTAAGCCGCCACTGGCCGGAAGATAAAGGTCCGTCGCCAGACGCATCCCGTCTCGCATAGGGACCATCACATTGCGCTCAACTACGACATCGTGCTGCTGCCACGAGCCTTCAGAAGCGGTCACCTTTTCACCCCCTTAGCGTGAATCTGCGCCGCTCGACGCTAAATGAATCAATTATCACTTCAACGTTTCGCCCGGCCTGAGCACGTGAACCGTCAGGCCATCGATTCCGCCCGCCGCTTCGACGAATGAGTCCGCGGACTGCGTCAGAGCCGAAAACGTCCCGAAGTGCATGGGTATCGCGTGCTCGACACCGAGCATCCGGCAGGCGCGAGCGGCGTGCAGCGGTCCCATGGTGTAGTGATCCCCGATCGGCAGAAGGGCAAGGTCGGGACGGTAAAGCTCGCCGATGAGAGTCATATCTCCGAACAATCCCGTGTCTCCAGCGTGATAAACCTTGAACCCGTTATTCATCTCGATTACGTATCCGACCGGCACCCCGGCATAGATCGGTCCATTGTCGCCCGTGAGACTCGACGTATGTTCAGCTTTGACCATGGTCACCCTCACCCCCGCGACCTCCACCGTGCCACCAAGATTGAACCCGATCGTGTTCCTCACGCCCTGAACCTCGAACCCTGAACAGAGTTCAACCGTCCCAAGGACAGGGCAAGACGAGGAATTCGCCACATCCACGACATCGCCGCTGTGATCGAAATGACCGTGTGTCACAAGCACGGCGTCCACGCGACCCGCATCCTTCCAGTCGTCCGGACACGCGGGACTTTCGGTGAGCCACGGATCGATGATTAGCCGCTTGCTTTCTGGGGTCTCGATGACGAAGGCGGCATGACCCAGCCATGTAATTGCCGTGTCCTTATCTAATCCCACCGGAACGCTCCTTTCAAACCGGCCTTGTGCGCGGCCGAAAATACGCACCGTACGTATAATGCGCCGACCGGCGCCAAATCTGAATTCCGTTCGTTCGCCGGCGATTATCCCGGTCGCATTTCTCGGAGGCGGCAGATGTATGGTTCCCGAGGCAGCATCGGTCTGCTCGTTCCCTCTGTCAATACAGTCGTTGAGCCGGAGTTCAACGCCACCCTTCCCGACGGTTATGTCATTCACTCGGCCAGAATGCGCAACGCGTCAGCGGGCCTTGATGACGCGGTGGCGATGCTGTCCCACGTCGAACGCGCGTCCGACGAGCTTGGCAGCGCCAACGTCGACGTTGTCGTTTTCGCTTGCACGGCGAGCAGTTTCGTCAAAGGCCCGGAGGGCGAACTCAAACTTCGCCGCACTATGGAAAGCCAGAGCCAAGCTGATGCCGTCACTACGTCGCACGCCGTCCGGGAGGCGCTGCTCTCGCTAAACGCGCGCCAAATCTCGATGGTTACACCTTATGTCGCCGATCTCAACGCGCTTGAGGTCGCCTTTCTTGAGGCGGCTGGAATTGCCGTCCTCGCCGAGGCCGGCATGAGCGTCACGGACGCCTATACCATCGCTGACGTAGACCCGGAAGCAACGATGCAGCTGGCGCTCAAAACGATAGATCCCGAGTCCGAGGCCTTGTTTTTGAGCTGCACGAACCTGAAGACATTTGAAATCTTGGGCGAACTCGAGCGAAAAACCGGGGTGCCCGTGCTCAGCAGCAACTCAGCCACCCTCTGGGCAACGCTGAGAGCCCTGGGGTTCAAGGATGAAATCCCGCGTCTCGGCGGCCTCCTCGGCGCTCCCGTGGCGGTCTGAGCGAACGTCGTACAAGTCTGAACTAACCGGCCATACACCAAACCAACCGGCGAGCCGTTTATGACGGATCGTGACTGCAGGCTGGGCGTCGATGTTGGCGGCACCTTCACGGACGTGGTGCTCTCTCGCGGCTCGGAAATTTTGGCTACCGCGAAGATTCCCTCAAGCCTTATCGACTACGCCGAAGCCATCCTGGATGGAGCGCTGCGAACGCTCGGGAGTCGCAATCCGGGTCGGATCCGTGATGTCGTCCATGCCACGACCGTGGCGACCAATGCGATCCTGGAAAATCGCGGTGCGAGGACCGGCCTGATCACCACGAAGGGATTCCGGGACGTTTTGGAGATGGGCCGTCTTCGCTACCCGCGCCTTTACGACTTAGCTTGGGAGCGACCGCCTCCGCTTGTGCGGCGGGCGCTGCGGCTGGAAGTCACGGAGCGCGTTAATCATCTAGGCGAGGTGATTACACCGATCGACGTAGAAGAGTGCGACCGCGCTGCACAGCGACTGGCGGAGGAAGGCGTTGAATCGATCGCGGTGTGCTTCCTCAACTCGTACGCCAATCCCGCGCACGAACGGAAGTGCGGTGAGATCCTCGAAAAGCATTTCCCCAGGGAAAGAATCTCGCTGTCGGTGGACGTTCTGCCGCAAATCCGCGAGTACGATCGCGCTAGTACCACGGTCATCAACGCCTACGTGAAGCCGCTCGTCGAAAGCTACCTAGGCAATCTTTCCAAAAAACTCAACGGCGCCGACATTCATTCGCCGGTCCTTGTCATGCAATCCCACGGCGGCGTCGTCGAATCCGCGTCCGCCTCGGACTTCCCCGCCCAGGTCATCGAATCCGGGCCTGCCGCCGGCGTCGTAGCAGCGGCGAGGCTGGCCAAAGAGCTCGGCCTCACCCGCGTCATAAGCCTCGACATGGGCGGCACGACGGCCAAAGCTGCAACCGTCGAGAATTTCGAGCCCCGCCTCAGCGCGGAATACGAGGTTGGGTCCGCTATGAGCTGGGCATCACGGCTCAACCGGGGCGGCGGCTATCTCCTGCGCCTCCCGACCGTTGACCTCGCTGAGATCGGTGCCGGCGGCGGAAGTCTTATTCGCGTTGACGCCGGGGGGAGTCTCCATGTCGGGCCTCAGAGTGCGGGAGCCGATCCCGGACCGGCCTGCTACGGCCGTGGCGGTACCGACGCCACCCTGACCGATGCGAACGTCGTCCTCGGATATCTCAACCAGAACGCCCTGGTCGGCGGCGAGCTGCCCATCGATGCGAAACGATCCCACCGGGCCATCGAGCAGCAGGTCGCCATGCCGCTCGGTGTCAGTCCTATGGAGGCCGCCCGTGGAGCGCACCTGGTGGCCAACTCGACGATGAGTCGCGCCGTACGGGCCGTATCGACTGAACGCGGCCGAGACGTGCGAACCTACACGTTGATCGCATTTGGCGGGAGCGGGCCGGTGCACGCCGCGGAGATGGCAAGATCGCTCGGAATCTCGGAGGTCGTCATACCATCGTATCCAGGGCTGTTCAGTTCCATTGGACTCCTCACCACCGACCTGGAACGCCACTTTTCGCAGACCTTGATCGGCATCGTGCCGGAGATTGACGCAGACCGATACCGTGCAGCGGTGGACGATCTCGAATCGCGAGCCAGGCAGTCATTCAAATCCATGGGACACGCCTGGAGCTCGGTCGATACCAAGATCGAGCTCGATATGCGCTACGAAGGACAGGCCTTCGAATTGCCGGTTCCGGCGGACGCGGCCACGCCTGCGGCGCTCCGTAAAGCAGCGGCGGCGTTTGAAGCCGAACATGAACGGACTTACGGACACCGCGCTCACGACAGTCGGGTCGAGCTCGTGACGCTCCGATTTGTGGGGCGCGTCAGATCGGCTTCCGCAGGGGCGTTCACGGCACGCGTTGAATCGTCGGCGGTCGTCGCCGCCAGACCCACCTACTTCGGGCGCGGTGACAACCATAAAACAACGGACGTTCTCTCGCGATCCGCCCTGATGCCTTCGTCCCGGTCCGGACCGTTCATCGTCGAGGAGTACGACTCGACCATCGTCGTGCCACCCGGCTGGTCGGCAACCTGCGAACCGTCGGGCAACGTCCGATTGGTCAATGCCGGCAGCGCCGCATGACCAGGCAGCTCGATCCGATCACGACGGACCTGGTCGGCCACGCCCTGGCATCGATCGCCGACGAAATGGCGCTCACGATCGTTCGGACCGCCCATTCAAGCAATCTCACCAATTCCATGGACCTTTCAAGCGCGCTCTGCGACGCGAAGGGCCGGCTGATCGTTCAGGGGCTGACCCTTCCCCTCCATCTGGGATCGATACCCGATTGCATGGACGCCGTCTTCCGGCGATTCGGAGATGAAAGCCAGCCCGGCGACGTATACGTCCTAAACGACCCGTACGACGGCGGGACTCACCTGCCCGACATATACCTTGTCCAGCCTGTTTTCTTGGACGACCGGCTGCTTGGCTATGCGGCGAGCATTGCCCACCACACCGACATCGGCGGCAAGGTCCCCGGCGGCAACGGCTGCGACGCCACGGAGATTCATCAGGAAGGGTTTCGAATTCCCCCGACCCGGCTTTTCGACCGCGGCCGGCGGAATCCATGGTTCGAACAGCTCCTTTCGCGAAACGTCCGAATCCCATACCAGGTGCTCGGCGACCTGCGAGCGCAGATTGCCGCCTGCCACGTGGGACAACAGGGGCTGCTCGAGCTCGCCGCCGAGCACGGGGTAGGGACGCTGGACGATTATTTTGAAGAGATCCTGAATCGCACGGAGCGCCTGGCACGGCACGAAATTAGCCAGATGCCCGACGGAGAATATGAATTCACGGACTACATCGACGACGACGGAATCGATCCGGGTCCGATTCCGATAAAGGTCAGGCTCACCATCGAGGGCGATTCCCTTACCGCCGACTTCACCGGTACGGCGCCTCAGGTCAAAGGCGGCATCAATTCAGTCATCCCATTTACGAAGTCGACAGTTTACGCGTGCGTCCGGTGCCTTATGGAATCCGAAATGCCCAACAACTCCGGGTACTTCCGGCCGATCGAAGTGATCGCTCCCGAAGGCACGATCGTCAATCCGAGACCCCCGGCCTCCGTTGCAGCCCGCGGGCTTACCGCGTTCCGGATCGCCGACGTCGTTTTCGGCGCGCTCGCCCAGGCGATGCCCGACAAAGTTCCGGCCTGTGAAATGGGCGGTGACACCGGCGTGAGTATCGGCGGTTACTACCCCAACGGGGACGCCTTTGTGTTTCTGGAATTCCTCCACGGAAGCTGGGGCGGGCGGCCCTTCGCCGACGGAATCGACGGCTGTGCCAGCACCATCGTCAACTTCTCCAATAACCCCGTGGAAATGATCGAAGCCCGCCAGCCGCTCAGGATCGAAGCGTTCGGTTACATTCCCGACTCAGCCGGTCCCGGCAAATTCCGTGGCGGCCTTGCCATTCTTCGCGAATACCGGTTTCTGGAAAATCGCGGCATCCTTCAACTGCGTACCGACCGCTACGACCACGTTCCGTACGGTCTCGCCGGTGGTGGGACCGGGACGCCGTCGCGCAACGTCCTGGTTCGCGACGGCAGAAGCCGCAAGATCGGCGGCAAGGTCACGTTGGATTTGCTGCCGAACGACGTGTACCGTCACTCCGTCGCCGGAGCCGGTGGCCACGGGAACCCGATGGAACGCGATCCCGCGGCCGTCCTGACCGACGTGAATGACGGCAAGATAACCCGATCCCACGCCCGCAAGACCTACGGCGTCGTCCTCAAACGTAAGTTGCCTCAGATAGATGTGAACGCGACAAACCGCGAGCGGGCGAAGCATTTGTGAGTCTCCGTTGCTTTCAATCCCCCGCACCGCTGGTACCATTTTCGAGCTTCGCGATTGAGTTTCCCGAACGCCCTTAGCTAAGGATTCGAGACAGTCGAATGGATTTCTGAAGGGACTCGCCGTACCGGCTGCGAATAGCGGCAAATATCTTCGGTCCTCGGATTCAGTTTGTTATAGCCGCCGGAATGCTTGCAGCCATCGTGGCCCAGACCGGCATCGTCGAGCTTTGGTCGTATCCGCTCCTCGCCCCGCTGGCTCTCTGGATCGCGATCATATCGTGGCGTCGAAGCGTCTGGGTGGTCGTGGATCGGGCCTATCAGCGAGTGACAATCGAGTCGCGACGGGTTCTGGGATTTGTGACGTTTAGGAGAGCCATCCGCGAACTGCAAGAGCTTCAGGCCGTCCCCGTGACCACGCGTCACCGCCATCAAAGCTTTGGCTGAGAGACCACTTGGACGTTCCATTTCATGTTTGGCGACGACAGGGCTGTGCCAATCGGATCGCTCGCCCACGACGCCCGCAAGGTCGAGTCGGCTCTCGACGAAATTCGCGGCGTCGTGGGCGAGCGTGTCACAACTGCGCCCTACGATCCCGAGAAAGTGCTACCCACCCCGCGCAATCTCTTCCTCGAAATGCTCGATACCGATCCGATCGCCCGCATCGGCCAGATTCTCTGCCTTCTCATGATCGCGCTGGCCCTCTATACGGCGCCCGCGATGGCACTGTTCTACGTAGGTCTGCTGATCCTCGGCACCCTTACCGACTGGATGGCCAGGAGCAACGAGGATTAGACCGCTCTAATTACCCGTCAACGTAGATAGGGCTCGTCCACGCCATCTCGCAGTCCTTTTGCACCACCCTCAGGTAATACGCTCCATCGACCGCTTCCGACGCCGGGACGGTTTGTCTGATTTCTACCGTATTCCGGTCAAACTCCGGATCGACGCATTCGAGTTCAACCCATCTTCCGACTGCTCCCGCGTCGAACCGCCATGGATCGCTATCCAACTCATCGAGGCGTTTTGCGAACCTCGCGGGACCGGCTTCGAAGGCCAAAATCGCGCCGTCTCGCCCGTCGAGTTCAATCTCGATTCCGTCCAGGTCTCCAGCCGTTCCCGACGTCCACCGCACGCCTGACGAATCCTGACTGGTGATCCGCTCTCCAGGATGGTCAAAACCGATCGTCTCGGCCGAAGCGATGCTTCCGCCGTCGATCGACAGGCCCCCATCCCAGTTGGTCCCCCTGCGGCGACCGCGTCCGTCGGCTCCCGTCCACGTAACCCGGATACGCCGCGAGGCTTTACCGCCCGACCGCGGCCTTTCAGTGAACACAGGCGTCCCACCGCGCAGGATTTCAACGGATTGAATCGGCGCGGTGCCATGCACCGTGCCCTTGAACGCGAGATCGCCGTCCAAAGAAATCTCGCCGCCCATCGGTTCTCCGTTGCATTCGAACCAAACCGCGATTCGCTCCCCGGTAGTGCCGTAGCAGCGGCGAGACTTAAGAGCCTCCCAGAGCGACTCGCGAGTGAGCGACTCGGCATAGACTCCGCCAAGACCTCCCCTTACTCCGAATGCCTCCATCCCCGTTCCCGCGCTCGGTCTGCTCGCACCGGGTTTTCCAGTGTGTACGTCGCTCGCGCAGATAAAGCCAACTCGATAACCCCTTTGCACGGCATCGAGCCCGAACCATTCGAACGACCCGTGCGACGAGTGAACTTCTACCACCGGCTCCAGCGATGGTTCGAAATAATCGAAATTCGCGCGCCTGCCGCCGACGTGTGGAACCAGCATTACGTCCTCACGTCCCGCAAAAGTCTCATAAAGACGGCTAACCGGGCAGCGGTCGGTATCCGCGTCGGAGAGATCGTCGATAAGAGCGTGGCTCGAACGATGCAGGTCCCCTTCATCCCCGAGAAAATGCACGTTGCGATCGCCGCCCGCAGGCGTATTTCCCGACCATTCATACCCGAGGAACGTCACGAACCGTCCGGGGTCGTGGAACTCTTTCATCAGGCCTGTTAGCTCCGACCAGAATTCGCGCGTGATTTGGAAATCGTTCCCCTGGTGCCCGATGAAGTCGATTCGCGCCTCATCGCGCGCGAATCGCAGATAGTCACGGGGCGGGTTCACACCTACCGTTTCCATAGTTTGTCCGTGAAGGTCGCCCCAGTAGAGCGTCCAACGATGGTCCGCGTCGTCGCACCTGACTACGTTCGAGCGGGCGGAGCAGGCCGGGTCGTCAGACGCCACGTCGATCCACAGGGCACCCTTTTCCCCGGGAACGATTTCGTCGATTACCAGAACGCCCCCGTCCCCGGACGAGAATCTCGCCGTTGGGGGCAATCCGTTCACGGTCAGGTTTGCCTGAAGCGCTATCTCTCCCTCAAACCGCGAATCGGTGTTGCCCCACGCGTCGGTGGCCCTGACGCTCAGGACGAAGGGCCGGCCAACGATCCCGTCGGACGGCGCCAGTACATCGAAACGCGTCGCCGACCCGCCAACGACCTCGAGCCACGGCTGGTCAGCAACGGGTTCGTAGCTGTTGGCCCCAAACGCGTCGACGAAGACTCTGAACTCCGAGCGCAACTCCGAGAACGACTGCGCGCGCAAACCAGACGATCCGCGGCTGGTGTCCCCAAAGACAACCTCAATCCAGTCGCCGGGCTTCAGCGCCCCATCGTGGACATCGATCTGCAAAGCTCTTCGAAAAGGTCGCCTGTGTACGTTATGGAATGAGCGGGGCTCAAGCAGCACGTCAGCGTTTGAACTCACGGTCGTAAATCCTGATTCGGACGGTCGGTCGAACTGTGGCGTCTGCCAATCTCCAACCTGCCTGTGCGCGATCCGGACATGACCCCCGTCATCAACCCCAAAAGTGCCTGCTGTGTACCGCAGGGTCCATGTACCAATCGAATGGGCAACAACGCGGGCCGACGGGGTTATGGCGGCAACTCCGATATTCTCGGGACCAAACGGTTCGGTCATGGTGTGCCATCCCAATCTTGCAAGGCGCTATTTGTGCAGAAGTTTACGACTTTTGCGATAGATTTAGTAGAATTAGGTTCTCCGCAACTACGGCGGTCGCTCGAATTGGCATAGGTGTCAATCCATTAGGTAGGAGGGTCAAGTGGGAGCCTTAGGCTACCAGGACCTAAGCAATGAGGAAGCCCAGGAGCTTATTGAATCTACTCCCGACCTGGCGATCATCGATGTCCGCGACGAACACAAGTACGCGGAGGCGCATGTTCCAGGAGCGGAACTGGTACCCCTTCAGGAAATCCTCGTTGACGCCACTAGCAAGCTGCCCGAGACGGACATTCTTTTCGTCTGTAACGTTGGTCAAATGAGCGGCGTCGCAGCGCAGATGGCCATTGCGATCGGCCGGACGAACGTCTACAACCTTGCGGTTGGAACTCAAGGTTGGATGGCCGACGGGCTTCCAGTCGAGGGCGAACTGGCCGGAGAGTAATCGGCCTAAAACGGGTTTCAAGAGTCGCCAGATTCATCGATTGAGGTAGCAATTTGTTCACACCAGATCAGGTTCGCAGATATAGCCGGCATATGTTGATTCCTGAAGTTGGTGCCCAGGGTCAGCGAAAACTTCTTGACGCAAAGGTGCTGGTAGTCGGCGCCGGCGGCCTCGGCTCTCCTGCGGCCTACTACTTGGCGGCGGCAGGCGTGGGAACCCTTGGCATCGTTGACCACGACCTTGTTGACGAAAGCAACCTGCAACGCCAGATTCTGCATAACACCGCGCGGGTGGGCGTCCCCAAGGTCGAGTCCGCCACGCAAACGATCAACGAGCTCAACCCCGACGTAAACGCGATCGCCTACGACGACGTGCTGAGCTCCGAAAACGCATTGGACATCATCGCCGAGTACGACCTCGTGGTTAACGGATGCGACAACTTCCCGACCCGATATCTCGTAAACGACGCATGCGTCCTACTCCGCAAGCCCATGGTCGACGGCAGCGTTCTGAAGTTCGAAGGCATGATAAAGGTCTTCGCGCCCGACTCCGGCTGCTACCGATGCATGTACCCGTCGCCGCCACCGCCGGAAATGGCCCCGTGTTGCTCCGAAGCCGGTGTGTTGGGCGTTGTTCCCGGTGTCATCGGATGCCTTCAGGCCACCGAAGCGATTAAGCTCATCATCGGGATTGGCAACCTCCTCGACAGCCGTCTGCTTACCTGGGATGCGCTGGAGATGGAGTTCATCACCTACAAGACGGCACGGCGTCACGACTGCCCGGTGTGCGGGGATAATCCCACTGTGACCGAGCTGATCGACTACGAAGAGTTTTGCGGTGTTCCGGCCCCCAAAAAGGAAACGGAGCCACAGGCCGTCGCAGTCTGAGGCCAGCCTTGCCTAACCGCACGCGTTGGTGCCGCCTAACTGCCAGATTTAGCATTGTCTTAATCCGCGGCCGTCGCCTATGGTGACCTCAGACGCGTGGCCCCGGATATCAATTCGACGACGTTCAGGCCGGGAAAAGGAGAAGAGATTGGCGACACGAGAAGAAATCTTGGCGATGCTTCAAGAGGATCTTTCCGACGAGCTTGGATCGATCATCTAGTACATGTGGCAGCACGTGTCGGCGAAGGGGCTCGAATCGGCCGAGATTCGAGACCGATTTCGCGCCGCCTCAATGGACGAGATGAGGCACGCCGACGAATTAGGCGAGCGGATCGACGAGCTGGGCGGGAATCCCACTATCAACGTGGGGGAAATCAGGTCGGGTGGAGATCTTAAGAAAATGCTTCGCGACAACGCGGAGCACGAGTCCGAGGCGATCGAACGCTACATCAAGCACATTCAAGCGATAGGAATGTCCGACCCCACGACGCGACGGCTTTTGGAAGAGATTCTCGCCGACGAGGAGCGTCACCTGAAAGAGTGGCGCACGCTGCTGGGCGACTAGCCGTTGGACGATTACCGCTCGCGGCCCGCGGACAGTCCGCGGGCCGTTGAACTGATACCGTTCAAAGCTGCAAACTAACGCGCTGAGCCGTTAACGGTGGTAACGTCAGGGGAGACGTGATGACAAATCTCGAAGGGCGTACGGCGCTCGTAACCGGATCCGCAACTGGCGCCGGCGCCGCGATAGCGCTCGCCCTTGCGGACAAAGGCGTCAGGATCGGCGTGAACTACTCGCGATCCAGGGATGCCGCCGAAGAAACGCTGGAGCAGATCAGGGCGAAGGGCGTAGATGCCACGATATTCCAGTGCAACGTCGGCGACGACGCTCAGGTTGTCGCAATGGTCGCCCACACGGTGGACGCCCTGGGCCGTCTAGACATCCTCGTCAACAACGCCGGAACCACCCACTTCGTCCCGCACACAGATCTGGACGGGCTTTCCGAATCGATGTGGGACGACATCATGCAGATCAACGTCAAAGGAGCGTATTTCGCATCCAGGGCGGCAATGCCTCACCTGAAAAAATCATCGGACGGCTGCATAGTCAACATTTCGTCGATTGCCGGTCTAATGGGCTCGGGCAGCTCGATAGCCTACGCCGCTTCCAAAGCCGCCCTGAATTCGATGACTCTGTCGCTCGCGCGGGCGTTTGCCCCGGAAGTTCGAGTCAACGCCATCGCCCCCGGTGTGATACTGACACGTTGGGTTGATGGCAAACAGGCGTTCATCGAGACTTACGTCGAGAAAACGCCGCTCCACAAAGCTTCAACACCGGAAGACGTGGCGCACATGGCGATCTTCCTGGCCGAAGCCCACGGCGTAACCGGTCAGACTCTTGTCATCGACGGTGGCTACACGCTCGGGTCGTAGGCGAAAGGGCCTAATCAGCTAGTCCGAAGTTGACCGCTGGTTAAGTTTCCATTCGGAAAGGCGGGTAAGCGTCGGTAAGGCCGTATGAAAAGCAGTTCACCCGATGCTGCCAGCGCTGGGCACCAACGATGAGAGGCGATATCACCCTGGAGAATCTTCCCGTGAACACCACTCCCCATGGAGCCAGCGGCACAAGGAGCACAACCGCGACCCCGACCACCGCCAAAGCTACGGCATGTGGCAGCACCACAAGACTCACCAAACCGAGAATTCGCACTGCCGCGAGCGCCCGGTTGTTTGTTTCGGGTCTGGAACAGTCAGCCCACGCGCCATAGTCCTCGTCAACCGCTCCCGTGAACGGCGGGTACTTGTCAACCAGCCCGACGATCCAAGCGCTTACTCGCCACGACCACCTCAGATAGCCGAGAACGAAGTCGTACAGGCCGTCTGGATACCTGCCGGTAAACAGCACCACCCACTGCGCTATCCATGCGACGATGATCGCCACGAACCCATAGACAGCCACTATGACGATGTGCGGTATAGCCAACACCACCTTGATAAATGCCAAGATCAAAAGCACCGCGAGCAATCGCGAGCTTCTCTCGGATAGCGCAACGTCGAGATTTGCAGCGTAACCGCCAGGCCGGTCCCCGGCTTCCATATCCGTACCTGCCATCTTAGATCCTCCTCATCCAGAATCGCAGTCAATATAAGGAGATTGACCTTACCAAACCAGCTGCGTATTGCGCCGCCTAAGCCGGGAGCTATTGTGCAATATCGTCACATCGATTATTTCGACTCGCGACGGTCCGCAAATCCAGTATGAGTGAGTCCGCCATACAGAATCAGTCGTCGAGTTCTTCGATGACCTCGTCTTTGATGCGAAAGCTGTTCCGCTCCGTCGGAAACGACCCTTCTCGGACCTCGTCGACGTAGCCCGCAACAGCCTTCCGCAGTTCTGCCTCCACGTTCCCGAATCGCTTCGAATGTTTGGGGAGAAAATCGGGATTCCATCCCGCGATGTCATTGATCACCTGAACCTGGCCATCGCAGCTCGGTCCGGCTCCGATGCCGATCGTCGGCACACCCACCCGCTCCGTGATGAGGTCGGCCAGGCGGTACGGCACAGACTCCAGCACGATCGCGAACGCTCCAGCGCCCTCGAGCGCCAGAGCCCCGTCCACGATGGACCGTGCGCCTTTTGAGTCCTTGCCCTGCGCTCGATATCCGCCGAGTTCATTAACCGACTGCGGGGTAAGGCCGATGTGGCCCATCACCGGAATCCCGGCACCGGTGATCGCCTCGACTCGCCCGGCCATTTCCACTCCCCCCTCCAGTTTTACAGCGTGCATATGCCCGTCCTGGATCATCCGTGCGGACGTGGCAAGCGCCTGCTCCGTAGAGATGCGGTACGTCATAAAAGGTAGATCGCCAACGAGTAGCGCGTTAGCGGCGGATCGCGCGACGGCCCGCGCGTGGTGAACCATGTCATCCAGCGTTACGTGCGTCTCCGAATCCAATCCAAGGACATTCGTGCCGACGCTGTCACCCACGAGGATCATGTCGACCCCTGCTTCATCGACAATGCATGCCGTCGGGGCGTCGTACGCCGTCACCATCACCAGCTTCTCGCCGGAGTTCTTTCTGGCTCGGATGTCCCTGGTAGTCACCGACATGAGCACCCTCCGCCCAGTCCTGGGTCCGCTTTTTGGCGACGCCTTCGTCGTATCATCGCTGGCCCTCGTTCACCAACTCTTCTTGCAAACGTTCAACTTGATGTGGGGCGAAAGTAGCAGATTAGGTGCCTGATGGCACGGGAGATTCCTTGAAGCTCGGGCATCGTATCAGTGTGGTCGGCTCAACCGGTTCCGGCAAAACCACGACCGGCAAACGTCTGGCGAATATTCTCGGAGTTCCATTCGTTGAACTGGACGCCCTGCAGTGGGAAGCGAACTGGACCGTAGCGCAGGACGACATCTTCCGCGAGCGTATCGAGAGCGCCATCAGCGGAGATCGCTGGGTCATCGACGGCAACTACAGCAGAATGCAGCCGATAGTCTGGCGGCGCGCCGATACGGTCGTATGGATCGACTACTCACTGCAAACGATCTTCCGTCAACTCTTGAGGAGGACACTTCGCCGCCTGATAACGCAAGAGGAGCTCTGGGCCGGTAATACTGAAGGGTGGCGCATTGCGTTTGCTTCAAAGGATTCTCTGTTTGTGTGGCTTTTTACGACCTACTGGCGAAGAAGAAGACGATACGCAAAAGCCTCGGTCAGCCCCGAATACTCGCACATCGAATTTTTCCGCCTGACATCACCGAGCAAGACTCTGGAATGGCTGAACGGATTGGAATGCGATTCACGTTCGGCCCCGGCGGCCGCGACCGCTAAACGTTGCTATTCGTGAATATAAGACCCGATCGAGCAATTCGCGGAGCCAAGTTAGTTTCAAGCGCAACGTCCACGGCGATTGCGCTGGCGTTTGTCGTCCCGCTGATACTGTTCGCCTGTTCGGCGTCTGGAGAAGCCGTTCCCGCCGCCGCTACCGTCACCGACGGACAACGCGCCGCAACGAAGCCCGCCGACGTATCGGCACTTTTGGAAACGCTGGGACCGGGGGTTGCGGCGCTGCGCGGATTGCCGGCCTGGGACGTTCCCGCGGACTTGATGACGCGTGAATTGCTCGAATCCGAGCTGGAATCCGAATTCGCGGAGGATTATCCGGCCGAGATTGCAGAGCTCGATCAACTGGAACTGGAGCTGCTCGGCATTCTGCGTCCCGGACAGGACGTAATCGACATACAAAAAAGCCTGCTGAGCGAGCAGATCATTGGGTTCTATGACTCGGAATCTGAAGAGATGTTTGCCATCGGAGACGACAGCACACCCGCTCCGCTACTGATTTGGACGCTGGCGCACGAATACGTCCACGCGCTACAGGACCGGAGATTCGATCTCGACGCGATCGAAGATTCCATCGGCGAGAACCAGGACGCACTGCTTGCGTTCCGGGCCCTGGTGGAAGGCGACGCGAGCATGGCCGGCACACAATATGCCCTCGCATCGCTTTCAAACGAAGACATTGACGTGCTCAGTTCAGGCGGCAATTCAGGCGACGATGCCTTCTTATCCGCGCCTCGGGCATTGCGGGAGGTCTTGCTTTTTCCGTATGAAGCGGGCTCCGGCTACGTGTCAATACTGCTGAGCGGCGGCTGGAGCGCCGTCAACGACGCCTACGATCGATTGCCGGCATCGACCGAGCAAGTCATGCACCAGCAGAAGTACCGCGCCAACGAAAAGCCCCTCGATGTCGATCTGCCAGGCTTCGAACAGATCCTTCCGCCGGGATGGGAGGAGGTGCGCCGAAACGTAACCGGCGAGTTCTACCTTGGCGTAATACTTGAGCAGGCTGTCGATGGGCCGACCGCCAGGAGAGCGGCGGAGGGATGGGGCGGCGATGCCTACGCCCTCTATAGGAACGAGCACGGCCAGGGGCTGATGGCCATGAAATTCCGCTGGGACACGGGGCCCGACCTGGACGAATTCTGGACGGCGCTTGTCGATTTCGTTACCGGCGGCGGCCTCGGCTCTGGAACTTCCGAGGCGGATGACACCACCGCGCAATGGACGGGATCGGAACGTTCCGCCCGCACACATCGTCTGGCCGATTCGGTATTGGTCGTCATCGGACACGACGCCGAGGCCGTCAGGCTCGCAGCCGGCTTCCTGTCTGGCAACTAGGGACGGTCGCCGCCGATGAATGCTCGCCAGGCGTCGATCACCGCATTGCGAGTTCGGTCGAGATCACCATCGTTGCCTATCAACACGACCGGCTTTCCCGGTCGTCGACTCTTGAATAAACGAGACTTCTCGTCGGCCGACGACTGAGAATCCATTCGATTTGTCGCCTCTCCGGATTCGAGGCTTCGAGACTCCACGAGCCGCCTCAACCGCACGTCCCGAGATGCTGTAACGATCCACAGCTCATCGAGTAATGAGACCATCTCGCTTTCCACGAGTTTTATCGCTTCAATCGCCGTTGCCGGGGCGTCGCTCGGGGCTTCGAGCAGTCTTAGCGTCTCCGCCGCGACCGCCGGATGAACGATGGCCTCGAGGTCGGCCATCGCGGCCGGATCGGCGAATACGATTTCGCCAAGGGCGGCGCGGTCAATTTGGCCAACGCCTGCGACCTCGGCGCCAAACCGATCCACGACAACTCGAAACGTCGTGGTGCCCGATCGATACAGGCCGTGTACAAGCCGGTCCGCGTCGATGACCCGAACCCCAAACTCGGCCAGGATTCCCGTGACCGTCGATTTGCCTGAAGCGATGTTGCCCGTCAGCCCGAGGACTCTCAAACAACCATCCTGCCATGTCGGGAACCGCGACCGCTTCCGGTCACGTCGAAGACTCTCTCATTCGGCCGATCACGCCCCGCAATGAACCCAATCGCCGCATCGGCGAGCTTATCGCAGCGACCATCGGCCCGCTGAGCACGGTGGCACCGTTATGACTCCATTCCGGAGACGGCCTCTTCAAACCTGCGACATTCGTTGACTCGACCCAATTGCGGTCATATATTCAAATTGAATACGTAAGTAGCGTCTTCGGGGCAGGGTGAGGCCGCAAGCGGCCGATTCCCGGCCGGTGGTGATGCCGACACAGGCTAGCCCACGAGCTCGCGCAGGCGAGCAGGACTGCGGTGAGAATCCGAGGCCGACGGTAAAGTCCGGAATGGAGAAGACGCCGGGCCGCGCGTTTCTGCGTCCCCATCCCGAAGCCTACCGTCTTGGGATTTTGTTCTGATGGGTAACGGCCGAATGGTCGCGGATCGCGCCCGGGCAGACGTACCGAAGCACGCCAACCGACTCATGAGTCGCGCTATGGAGCTTGCACGCGAGCGACTCGGATCCGTGAGTCCCAGACCGACGGTCGGCGCGGTGCTCGCCAGGGGAAGCCGCGTCGTGGCCGCTGCCAGTACAGAGCCCGGATCGGGCCTCCACGCCGAACGGGCGGCGATCGAAATCGCGGGGGACGAGGCTCGCGGCGCCGATCTTTACGTCACCCTCGAACCATGCGCGCATTACGGAAAGACGCCACCATGCTCGAAGGCAATCATCGATGCCCGAGTGTCTCGCGTATTCGCCGCGGTCGCGGACCCGAATCCGGAATCGGGTGACGGGTTCCGCGAACTCGCCGAGGCCGGCATCGACGTTCAAGTCGGACTTTTGGCCGAAGATGCCACTTCCATTTACCAGGGCTTCTTCAAGTGGATCGAGACCGGTCGTCCCTACGTCACCGCCAAGTGGGCCATGTCGCTGGACGGGAAAATTGCCACCAGCTCCGGTGAGTCCAAGTACATATCCGGCGAGCAATCACGGCACACGGTCCACCGGATGCGCAAAGAGGCGGACGCGATCCTGGTAGGCATAGGGACGGTCCTTGCCGACGATCCGCTGCTGACCTGCCGGCTCCCCGTCGGTGCGGAATTTCAGCCGCTGCGAATTGTTCTCGACGGTTCGGCCCGAACGCCCGCAAACGCCGCCATGCTGGCGCGCTCGACGCCCGGCAAAACCCTTATCATCGTGGCTGATCGGGCGCCGCCTGACCGGATCGACGGCCTTCGGCAAGCCGGCGCGGAAGTGCTTGCTCTGCCGAACTCGATACGAATCTCCATTGCAGATTTGTTAGACGAGCTTGGAAAACGAGGCATCGTCAACCTCCTAGCCGAAGGGGGCGGAACGGTTCTCGGTTCGTTGTTCGAATCCGGGCTCGTGGATCAGGTCGATGTCTTCGTGGCGCCGATCATTCTGGGCGGGTCCACAGCACCCGGACCGGTGGCGGGTAACGGACTCGCGAGCCTCGAGGATACCGGAAAGTTCGATCGATTCAGCGTCTCCCAGTCGGGAGACGACTCTCATATTTCCGCCGTGCTGCGGACGTACGGCCCGAGCGCGAACTAGCGCACTCCCGCGACATCAGATGTTCACCGGAATAATCGAAGAAGTCGGCCATATCGAACGGGCGGATATTCAGCCGGAGCTTGCCCGTTTCACGATTGTCTGCGAGAAGGCGCTCGTCGGCACCGACGTCGGGTCTAGCATCGCCGTCAACGGAGTCTGCATTACGGCCGTGGAACTTGGAAGCTCCCATTTCGCCTTCGAGGCGGTCCCCGAAACGCTTAGGCGAAGCAACCTGCGCTATCTGAGCGTCGGCGACGGCGTCAATCTCGAACGGCCGATGGCAGTGGGATCGCGATTTGGCGGTCATATAGTTCAGGGGCATGTCGATGGACTTGCCGAAGCTGTCTCCGTTGAGGCCGACGGCGAATCGCGCATGTACGAGTTCGAAGCCGATCCTGCCATCACCCGATACCTCGTCGAAAAAGCTTATATCGCGCTCGACGGCGCGAGTCTCACAATTGCCCGGTGCGATGCCACGCGATTTGGCGTAGCGCTCATTCCTCATACAATCGCCAACGTCGTCATGGGTTCAGAAGGTCCCGGTTACAAGGTCAATGTGGAAGTAGATATCGTGGCCAAGTACGTGGAAAAACTGACGGTCGATGAACGCGAAACTCAAATTGAATCCTGAGAACCACTCCGACGCATATACGGACGTTGAGGAAGCGATCCGTCGCTTTGGAGAAAGCGAGCCGGTGATCGTAGTCGCCGAGGGACGCACCCTGGAGGCCGACCTGATCGCACCCGGCAGCCTGATGACAGGTCAGGCGCTCGATCGCTTCCGCAAACTTGGCAACGGGGCCATATACGTAAGCGTCCATCACCAGCGCCTGACCGATTTGGGAATCCCGCTCCTGGTGCGCGAAACGCAGAATCCCGCCAACCCGGGACCGTATTTCGCGTCAACCGTGGACACCCGGCAGGCGAGCGCCCCGCTGGACTCGCCAAGCGGAATGGCTGCGACGATCCGCGCTTTCGCTGATGAGCGCCTTGGATCGGGAAATTTTCTCTCGCCCGGCTCCGTGCAGCCCCTCGAGGCTCGCGAAGGCGGCGTGCTCAGGCGAGCCGGGCATACCGAAGCAGGCGTTGATCTGGCACGGCTCGCCGGACTTCCGCCCGTTGCGGTTTTGACCCACCTCGCCGATGACGATGGCAGCGACGCGACCATCGAGGATGTCCGTATGATGGCCGAACGCGAGGGGCTGGCGATCGTAAGGCTTGCCCAGTTGATTGCCTATCGCCGACAAAAGGAAAAGCTCATATCCAAGATGGCAACTTCGCGTCTTCCGACTCGATTCGGGGACTTTCGTGCCGTGGCGTTCCACGACCGAACCACCAACGATGACCACGTGGCGCTGGTGATGGGCGACATATCCGCAAATCCACCGCCGCTTGTACGTGTCCACGACGAGTGCGTCACTGGAGATGTGTTCGGGTCCCAGCGGTGCGACTGCGGGCCTCAGCTCAACGCCGCTCTTCACCGCGTGGCCGAGGAGGGGCGAGGCGTGATTCTTTACATGCGCCAGGAAGGTCGCGGGATCGGTCTGGCAAACAAGCTCCAAGCCTACGCATTGCAGGACGATGGAATGGACACCGTTGAGGCCAACGTCCATCTGGGCTTCCAGCCAGACCAGCGCGAATACGGCATCGGCGCTCAGATCCTCACTGAACTCGGACTGTCGAAGATCCGGCTCCTCACCAATAATCCGCGCAAGCGGGCTGAGATTTCAGGCTACGGACTGGAGATCGTCGAGCGTGTGCCGCTGATAATCGAGCCCGGTCTCCACAACGAACACTACCTCGCGACCAAGGCAACCAAATTCGGTCACGATCTTGGCTGAGCGGCACAGGATTCCGTAAGTGGCAAGGACGTTCGAGGGAGAAAACGCCGGCGAGGACTTTCGCATCGCCGCGGTCGTTGCCCGCTATAGGGAGGAATTCACAGCCAAGCTCCTGGACGGTGCGTTACGGGCGCTCGATGAGGCCAGCGTCGACGGCGAAAATATTGATATCGCCTGGGTCCCCGGCGCGTTTGAGATTCCAATAGCAGCAAAGCGCCTGGCAGAAAGTGGACGCTATGACGCCATTGTCTGTCTCGGCGTTGTGATGCGAAGCGACTCCCCGCATTTCGACTTCGTAGCTGGTGAGACGTCGCGGGGGATCATGGAGGCGGGATTACAGACCGGGGTCCCCACGATATTCGGCGTCCTAACGGTTGATGACCGCGAGCAAGCCGTTGTTCGAACGCTGCCCGACGACTCCAATCGCGGCTATGCCGCAGCCCGAGCTGGACTTCAAATGGCCAGCCTTCTGCGGCAGCTCGACTAGGGCACTGTCTCCGGAAGGCCGACCAACAACTCCACCGCTTCGATCAGATCGGCCGCCACTGGAACATCATCGCGGTGAGCTTCGCCCGACCGGTCGAGCAGCACCACTTTGACGTTCGCCGAGCGCGCGCCCTGCACGTCTTCCTCGTAGTTGTCGCCGATATGCGCCGCGCGTTCAGGCTCCACGCCCGCCTTCCTGATTGCTTCAAGAAAAATCGCCGGGTCGGGCTTCTCGACGCCGAGGTCTGCTGAGAACGCAACGACATCGAACAGGTGCATAAGCTCGAGGTCATCGAGAATGATCGGCAACATGTAGCTGAAATTGCTGAGCACCCCCACCCCGACCCCGCGGCTGCGTGCCAGCCGAACCGCCGGTTCAACGTCGGGGAACGCCACGTTCGGAAACGTTTCGACCAGGATTTCGGCCACCCGATCCGGCGGCAGGTCGCAGACTTCCGGTCCGCCCAACGCGGCAATGGTGATTTCAGCGCACTCCATTCGCAGCCTTTCAAGCTCGTCGCGAGTCCGAACCGTCCGCTGCTGCTCCCGGAAATACGCCATTTCTTTGGCTATTGCTGTTCGGGCGGTTTCAATCGGCGCTGCTACACCGTCCGTTGCGAGCAATCGCTGAAAATCACGGGCGGGATTTGCCGAGTCACCGAAGTGAAAAAGCGTCCCGAACGCGTCGAAAAGGATGAATTCAATTTTCTGGGCGGCTGACACCGAAGTCGGGTCCCTCGTACTCCTTTAGACCGGCTCGAATCAGCCTTCGAGTTCGAGTGAACGGTCTGATTTGCGATAATCGTGTAACGCAGCCCCATTAAATAGGAATGACTATTATTTGCATATAATATCTTCGTGCGGGCTGTGACTGAATACTACATATTCCTCCACGTGGCGTCCGTAGCTGGTCCGCCGCGCACTCGAATAAGAGCGGCGAGTCACTTAAAGTATTTGACTGTGCTTACGTGCGCCGAAACGTCGAACGGGAACCAATCTAAATGCTGATATTTGCCCAGAGAATTTGGGCCGTGATGCGCGGCTACCGGCTGATGTTCGCCATATCCGTGCTGGCCGCGCTTGCCTACACGGCGATGAACGTCATTCCGCCCATTTTCATCCGCCAGATAATCGTATGGGTCACCGAGGGCGAAGGCACAACTTCTGGACTGACAGCCATTGTCGCCGCACTCACGGGGATGTACATCCTTCGTGGCGTTTTCAACTACATCGACCGTTACTGGGCCCACGTCGCCGCCTACGGCGCGTTGCACCGCATGACCATGGGTCTGTACTCCCGCTTGCAGGGACTCTCAGCCCACTATTTCTCCGAGCAGAAGACCGGTCAGATGATTTCCAAGGGCATCAGCGACATGCAGGCGGTGGAGAACTTCATCGCCCACGCGGTTCAGATGGTCGTCCTCAGCATCACCATTCCGCTCGGCATGACCATCGTCCTCTTCATTATCAATTGGAAACTCGCGCTGCTTGTCTTCGTTCCGGTCCCAGCCCTCGTGTGGATAACCGCTTGGCTGAACCCCAAGCTGCGCGCGATGTGGCGAGGCACACGAGACAAACTGGGCATGGTGACCGCCACGTACCAGGAGAACCTTCAAGGGATGAGCGTGATTCGATCGTTTACCCGCGAGGACGAACGCACCGAGGAGCTGAGGAGCGTTAGCTACGAGTACCACACGGACGTGGTGCGTTCGAACATGTTTACAACAATTCCAAACTCCGCGGTCGAGTTCGTTTCCGGGGTTGGAATGATCTTGCTGCTGTGGTTCGGAGGGCGCGCCGCGATGGCAGGGGATCTATCGGCCGCCGATCTGTTCCTGTTCATCTTCTATCTCGCTCTCATTTA
>PVBE012090108.1_pt1 | contig 28281 bp, 25 predicted proteins | sample 1631181 | NCBI WGS metagenome assembly PVBE01 (sample SAMN08397723, study PRJNA350692) | Marine metagenome, whole genome shotgun sequencing project. | isolation source: water | place: Pacific Ocean | collected 2012-04
GGAGCCGTTCGGATCGACCCGGATTCTAGCCCCCGGAAGAGGATGACGCTCCGTGACCTGTTCCGACGGATCTGGGTCGGGGTCGTGGCGAACCGTGGACTTGTCGCTGTGGTGCTCGTCCTCGGCGTGCTGCAGGCTTTCTTCACGAAGGCCCCACTCGGGCTCGTGAAGTTCTTGATCGACGCGTTCGAAGACCCGACCGCCCCGGTCAAGACACCGTCCCCACTCGACCCCAAGCTGCTCGGGAGCGATGTCTCCGCGGACGTGCTGAAAACGATCGAGGCGTGGTTCAAGGGATTCAGCGGCTGGGTGCAGCAGGCGTGCGATATCCAGAGCGATCGCATGGCCGTGTTCGTGAGTTGCGGCATCGCGGCGATCGTGATGGGCGTGCTCGGCGGAGCCGCGACCTACGGGATGACCGTCCTCTCCCGTTTCTTCGCCGCGAAGATCGTCGTCGACCTGCGCAACGAGGTGCTCGAACACATCCTCAGGTTGCCGATGCGTTTCTTCACGAAACGCCGCATGGGTGATCTGATCTCCAACATCACCAACGACACGGCGGTGTTGACGCGTTCCTTCACGCTCGTCTCCAACAACGCGGTCGTGGATCCGCTGAGCATTCTGTTCAACTTCATCCTGCTTCTGATCTACGTGCCGGAGGTTGCGTGGGTCATGTTCGTCGCGGTCCCGTTGATGAGCATTCCGATGCTCCGGGCGGGCCGCAAGATCCACAGGTCTTCCAGCAAGAGCCTCGAGGCGATGGGGGATTCGACGGAGTCGATGAACCAGATGCTGAGCGGGATCCGGACGGTCAAGTCGTTCCAACTCGAAGAGGAACGGCTGCAGGAGTACAGGGTCTTCAACGGGAAGTTCCTGCGTCGCACGAAGAAGATGCTCAAGGCGAAGGGGTTCTCGCAGGGGTTCCTGTTCGCGGGGTATCAGATCTCGTTCGGCGCACTCCTCGTGTTGATGGGGTGGCTCGTGGTCTACCACGACTACGACATGGGCGACATGACCATGGCCACTCTGCCGCTCGCCACGACGTACCAACACGTCAAGCGGTTGGTTCGGGCGTACAACATCCTGTGCGAGTCCGTCGGAGCGATGGAGGGCATCGAGTCGATCTTGACCGTGGACGCCGACATCGGGCACCGTCAGGGGGGCAAGGTCTTGGAGGAGCTTCGCGGTGAGGTCTCATTGGAGGCCGTCCACTTCGCCTACGAGTCCGAAACGGTCGTCAACGATCTCAGCTTCCGGGCGAAGCGAGGGCAGACCATCGCGTTCGTTGGACCCTCGGGGGCTGGCAAGTCCACGGTCGTGGACTTGATCGCCCGTTTCCACGATCCGACCAGCGGTCGCGTGCTGATCGATGGCCATGACCTCTGCGACATCGACCTGCACAGCTACCGGCGGCAGCTCGCGATGGTCAGCCAGGCGCCGTTCCTGTTCAACACGTCCATCCTGGAGAACATCCGGTTCGGGAAGCGAGATGCGACCGACGAGGAGATCTTCAAAGCTGCGCGGCTTGCCCACATCCACCAGTTCATCGTCGACCAACCCCACGGCTACGACTCGGTGGTCGGTGAGCAGGGGACGAACCTGTCCGGTGGGCAGCGTCAACGGATCACGATCGCCCGGGCGATTCTCCGTGACCCACGAATCCTCTTCCTCGACGAGGCCACATCGGCGCTCGATTCGGAGTCAGAACAAGTCGTGCAGAGCGCTCTCGCCAACCTGATGAAAGACCGCACGTCGTTCGTCATCGCGCACCGTCTGTCGACGATCCAAACCGCGGACGTGATCCTGGTCATGGACAAGGGACGACTCGAAGAGCGGGGCACCCACGACGAGTTGGTCAAGTCGGGCGGGCTCTATTCGCGCATGTATCGGTTGCAGCAGCTCTAGGTCGCCTGTCCCGCTAGCTCTTCTCCAACAGCGCCACCGCCGTCGCCCGGATGGCTTCGCCGCGACCGATGGCGCCGAGCCCTTCGGCAGTCTTTCCGCGCACGTTGACGCAGTCGAGGTCAATGCCGAACAGCATCGCGATGCGCTCCCGCATCGCCGCGCGGTGCGGGATCAGCTTCGGACGTTGTGCTTCGAGCACGACATCCAGTGAGAGAATGGCGAAACCCTCGCCGGCGAGCTGTCGGCGTGCCTCCGCGCAGAACTCGCCCGAGTCCCGATCCTTGTTCGCCGCGTCCGAGTCCGGGAACAACGTGCCCAGATCCGACCGCCCCGCGGCGCCGAGAACCGCGTCGCAGAGAGCGTGGAGGATGGCATCGCCGTCGCTGTGCCCTACCGGTCCCACGTCCGATTCGATGTCCACGCCGCCCAATCGGCAGTGCCGTCCCTCGGCGAGACGGTGGGTGTCCACTCCGATCCCTATACGCAGACCGGCTGTCACGAGAGGTCCTCCAACTGTGCGAGCAGCTCGGCGAGTTCGAGGTCTGCGGCGACGGTCACCTTGATATTTCTCGCCGTGCTCGGAACGACTTCGACGGGGATGCCGATTCGTTCGAGGAGTGCGACGTCGTCCGACGCCTGCACCCCATCCGCCTGAGCCCTGGCCAGGGCATCTTCGAGCAGGTGCCGCTGTGCGACCTGGGGTGTCTGCGCGAGCCAGATGCCGGTGCGATCTGGAGTCTCGGTGATGCGGAACTCCCCGTCGACGCGTTTCAGCGTGTCGGGCACCGGAACCGCGAGCAGGGCCGCGCCCACGTCTCCTGCGCGGTGCAGTGCATGCCGCGCCGCTGCGATCGGGAAGAATGGTCGGGCCGCGTCGTGGATCACGATCAAGTCGCGGTCGGCTGCGCACGCCGCCAGCGCGTTCGCCATTGATTCCTGGCGACTGTCGCCGCCGTCGACGACGTTGGTCAGTCCTTGCCGTTCGAACTCGGGTAGGAGCGGCTTCAAGTGCGTCTCGCGGTCGTCGGGGTGCACTGCCAGCACGATCTGCGCGCCGTCGGTGAGACGGGCCAGCCGGGCGAGGCTACGACTCAGTATCGGCGTGCCGTTGACGGACAGGTACACCTTTGGCGTCTTGGTGCCCATGCGCAGGCCGCGGCCCGAGGCGAGGAGAAGAATGGCAACGTTCACAGCTAAAACCATCAATACTGTGCCGGGCACAGCATTGGTAGTTTTAGCATCAGCGCATGCGGATTCTGGGTGTAGACCCTGGAACCCTCGTCGTGGGGTTCGGGTGTCTCGACGTTCAGGGGCTGGGCGGTCAGGCCTTCCCCAGGCCTACTGTGGCTGCGCGGTCGGCGGATGGGACTCCGCTGGCGCATCGCGTGGCAAACCTCGCGCGGGTTGCGCGGACCACGATCACCGTCGTGTCGGCGGGCGCGGTCCGGCTGGGGCGTAGCAGCGATCCTGTTGCGGATCGGTTGTGCAAACTCGCCGAGGCGATAGGGGAGTTGATCGGGGATTTGAAACCCGAGGAATTGGCTATCGAGGAGGCGTTTTTCGGCAAGAGCGTGCAGTCCGCCCTGAGGCTCGGTGAATCCCGCGGCGTAATCCTCGCCGAAGCGGCACGAGCGGGCCTCGTCGTCAGCCAGTTTCCGCCGGCTCGCGTGAAGCGTTCGGTGACGGGTTCGGGTGCCGCGAGCAAGGAACTCGTGGCATCGATGGTGATCCGAGCCCTGCGACTCGAGCGGCGACCGGAGTGCCTGGACGTCACCGATGCCCTGGCCGTAGGACTCTGTTGTGCGGAGGAGAAGCGCAGTTTTCGCCTGTGACCGGGTTGCATTTGCCGTGAGGCGGAAGTGTAATCTCCTGCGCGGACTCGTTCTCAACGGGTGCGCAGGAACCTTGGTCACCCATTTGGGAGGTTTCCGGGTCGAGCAGTGAGGACGGTTCGATCCAAGGCGGTTCAGAACAACACGATTCTGCAGCGACCCACGAGGGGGGTCGGGGCTCCTTCTTCGTGAAGAGCACCGTGCCCGACGTGTGGGTGATCGAGGTCCCTGGGAGGGGTACATGATTTCCGGTCCGATAATCCCGAACACTCTCAATAATCTCCGCGACCTGCTCGTCGAGCGCGTGGACTTGATCGAGCATGGTCTGCGCGTCGTGACCGAGGACCTGGTCCTCGGCACCGAAGCGGCTGTCGATGTCCTTGCGTGCGATGCGACGGGTGCCCCGATGTTGGTGTTCCTCGCGGTCCCCGAGACGGCGGCGCAGCTTCCGGCTCGCGTGCTCGGTGCGCAGTCGTGGTTGCGGCAGAATGCGGCGTTCCTCGGCCAGGAACTCTCTGATCCCCACCTGCGCACAGACCTCGCACCTCGCTTCTTCGTGGTCGGGCTCGACCTCTTCGCGGAAACGCTGGAGGAGTTACGACGCACGAATCTCGAGGGCCTGACGGTCGCACAACTGTGCTCGTTCACCCTCGGGGGGCGCTTGAGGATGGGGCTGACTTCGCTGTTCGAATCCGATCCCGCGCCGGTCGCCGCCACGCGAAACGCGTTCACCGTACCGCCTGGAATCGTGGATCCCGGCCAGCGGGCGCTAGCAGCTCGCTTCCTGGACCTCGCCAAGCGGATCGATATCGGCATATCCGCATCCGGGGATCGCTTCTCCAGACGGCTGTTTCTTCACGGGCGGGACCTCGCGCGGCTGGGACTCGCGTCCGGCAAGCTGCACGTCGAATTCCCGGCCCTGGCCGAAGGGTTCGAAGAGGAGTGGATCGAACTCACCGACGACTCGTGCCGCGGCGCCGTCGATCGGATACTGCGTCTCGTCCTCGCGATCGAGCTTGCGATCGCCGACCCCGCGACCGATGTCACCCAAGAGGCCGACGAGGATGCGGACCATCCTTCAGAACAGTTCGATATCGGTAGCTTCGACTCGGAGGACCTCGGTCACGCGCCGCAGTCGCACCCCGTCGTCAACCCCGATCCAACCGAGAGTCCCGCAGCACCCGACTCCGAGGATCGTTTTTCACTCGAGCCCATTCGTCGCTCGGTTGCGAAGGCGCAACTGTCGCGAGAAGAGTTTTCCGCCCTCGGAGAAGAAGGGTCGGATTCTTGACATTAGCCCCCGCCCCAGACCATTCATGAATTCGAGCTGACCGATCCAGAGGCGTAACTTTCCACCGGAGGTGTGAAAGTGGATAGAAGCGTGCCAACGACTCTACGACGGGACCGAGAGTGGGCCCGGCGACTGACTAGATTCTTCAGCAAGACCGCCGCCAAGGTGCCGGAGGCTGAGGCACCAGTACCGGAGCCGGCACCGCGGCGGGGATTGAAGATCTCACGTTCCCGTTCGGAGGCGTTCTTCCTCTCCGTTGCGAGCGGGAAGGGGGGGACGGGCAAGTCCTTCTTCGCGACGAACCTCGCGGTCGCGATGTGCAGCCAGCATCGGCGGGTGACCCTCGTCGACTGCGACTTCGGGATGGCCAACGATCACCTCCTGCTCGGGGTCAATCCGTCGAAATCGATCCAGCACTTCTTTGCGGGGACGGCGTCCCTCGAGCATGTGCGGGTCCACACGCGCTTCGGTCCCGATCTGCTGCCCGGAGGCTCGGGCATCAGCAGGCTCGGGGACCTGTCGGAAGTCGAGTTGCTGAGGTTCGGGCAAGGGTTGTCGACCATCGCCCACGAGACCGACGTCATGGTGATGGACGCCGCGGCGGGAATCTCGCCGCAGAGCGTGCTCACGCTCCTGGCCGCCCAGCACGTGGTGATTGTCACGAATCCCGAGATCGCTGCGCTCACCGACGCGTACGCGCTGGTCAAGTGCATTTCGAGCCACCCTGGGCACGCCGAGATCTCGGTGGTCGTCAACCGGGTGGCGACCCACGCGCAGGGCGAAGCAACTTTTGACAAACTCGCCGATGTTTCCACGCGCTTTTCGAACTGTGAAATCCACTACCTGGGAGCCATTCCGGAGGAGCCGGCCGTGAGTCATCACCGCCTCAACCAGCCTCCGTTGGTGGTCAGTCACCCCTCATGTCATGCCTCCCAGGCGATATTCGGCATTCTCTCTCGGCTCGAACAGCAGGTCGGGATCGGGCAACTCCTGGTCTCGGCGACGGACACGGTGGAGCACCGGTTCAAGAAGAACCTCAGCCGCCACCGCAGGAACCGGTAGGCCCGCGTGGCGCGCAGCCGCCGTCTCGTCGGCGACGACTGCTCCTGTGTTGGGCGGTTCTGACCGCGTTCTACCTGTTGCGCCTCGTGACGAGCGGTGCGTCAGCTCCCCCGGACGCGCCGTTTGCACAGCCCCGACGAATCGACGTCAACCGCGCGGGAATCCCGGAACTGATGACGCTCCCCGGGATGGGGCGAAGTCGTGCGGTCGCCGTGGTCTTGCATCGTGTCCGGTTTGGACCGTTCCGCAGCCTCTCTGGTCTCACGGCGGTGGACGGGTTCGGCCCGGTCACCCTCGAACGACTGCGACCGTTCCTCCTACCGATGCGCGGCTTGGAGCAGCCGCGATAGGCTCGGACCACTCCAAGCACCCGTACCCGATGTTGCTTCCCGCGGCGCCGAATCCTAGCTTTCGTGCATGCTCCTCCCTGAAGACTCCCTTCGCGACATCGTCCAGCGGGCCCTGGCGGAGGACCTGGGCACGTCCGGAGACCTGACGGCGCGGCTCTCGCTGCCGTCGGGCGCGCGCGGCGAGGTGGAGATCGTCGCCAGACAGGCCGGCGTGCTGGCTGGGGTCGACGTTGCTCGCGAGTGTTTCCAGTCGACCGATCCGGAGGTGGAGTTCGGAGGCGACGATCTTCCCGATGGTGCGGCTCTCGCCCCGGGTACGGTGGTCGCGACCATGCGGGGTGACGCCGCGGCGCTTCTGGGGGCCGAACGGACGGCGCTCAACTTCCTTCAGCGACTCTCGGGCGTTGCGACCCGAACCCGGGAATTCGTGGACGCCGTCGCGGGGCTGCCCGTGCGCATCATGGACACGCGGAAGACGACGCCAAACTTGCGTTTCCTGGAGAAGGACGCCGTGCGCGTCGGTGGCGGTACCAACCACCGAATCGGCCTGTTCGACCAGGTGCTGCTCAAGGAAAACCACTTTGCAATGTCCGGTCGTCCCTACGAAGACGTCGTACGCGCGGCCGTCGCCGCAGTGGATTCGCCGGTGATAGCGGAAGCTCAAACCACCGAGGAGGCCCTGGCAGCGGTGGCTGGGGGTGCGGGCGTCGTGCTTCTCGATAACTTCGCCCCGGGACCCGAACTGGTCTCGACGGTCGAGTCGATCCGTGCGAGGGCGTCGCAGAAGGTGTGTGCAGTGGAGATCGAAGCCTCTGGAGGTGTTACTCTCGCGAATGTCCGGGCCTTTGCCGAGTGCGGGGTCGACCGCATCTCGGTCGGCGCCCTGACGCATTCCGTGATGTCGTTGGACCTGTCTCTGCTTTCCAAGAACACCGCTTGACCGACCTCTTCGATCAGTACTTTGCCGCGGACCTGAGTCGCATGGCGGAGATGCGGCGCCTGCTGCGCGAGAGCCTCGAAGGTGAGGGAGTGGAGGAGTCACGCCTGGGTCGACTCGTCCTGGTCGTGGACGAGGTGGTCAGCAACTCCATCGAGCACGGCGCCGACTACCGTCAGAGTTCGGAGCCGATCCGGGTACAGGTGCAGAGTATCCAGGGAGAGTTGTTCCTCAAGATCGACGACATCGACATGCCTGCAGACAAGGTCGCCGGACTGGCCCTGGTCTTCGGCGAAGAGAGCGAGGCCGCGCCGTCCGCGATGGCGCTACGAGGTCGCGGCATGTACCTCATCACCTCGTACCTGAAGGATCTGGAGATTGTCGCCGTGGATGGTGCGGGAATGAGACTGCAGGGTCGCCTGTACGTGAGTGGTGGCTGAGATGCTCGCCGGCATCAAGGGGCTCGTCACGGGATATCAGGAGAGGCGTGCGATGTGGCTGCGGATCACTTTCGCGTTGGCGTGGGCCGCCCTCATCTGGTGGGCGTCGTCGCTCCCGCCGGGGCCGAAGCAGCCCGACGATCCAATTTACTCACATGTGTGGAACCTGGGACACGTGGTGGTTTTCGGTGTCCTCGCAGCGCTCGTCATGCTGTCCACTCAGGGGTGCACCGTCCGATCCGCGGTTTTCTCGGCAGCGGTCTCAGTGTTGTACGGCGTCGTCGACGAGGTCCATCAAGACGGCGTGAAGGGTCGTGTCATGGATGTTTGGGATGTCTGTTCCGACGGTCTGGGGGCGTGTATAGCCGTTTCCGCGCTGCTTTGGTTCGTCGGAGGTCGCCGCGGCGCGGGACAGCTGCTGCTCGTCCTGGCGCCTCTCGCGGGTATCAGTGTGCACATGGCGTCTTCCTGAGGAGAAAGCTCCCGCCACGTTGGCACGCCTTTCGCGTTAGTGACCATTGCCTGAAACAAGAGGGCATTTGTCATGTTGAACAGAACCGCGATCTTGAGTGCCATCCTCCTTGGATTGGCTGTTCCGTCCTCCGCGCAGGAGGGCAACCGAAACAGGAAGCGCGACGGCGTCAGCCACACCATCCGTCAAGTGGCGCGCGGCGCAACCCGGACCGTCACTTCGCCCCGAGCCCGTCTTGGGGTGACTCGCACGATCCGCTCGGCGAATCCTGTCTTGGGTCGGAAGAACCGCCGCACGACCGGTGGAATCCTCCCGGGCGTCACCACTCGCGGACCTCGTCTGACACGTCCGCGGATCGAGATCGATCACGGTCATCACGCTCCTCACGGCTACCGCTACGAAACTCGAAGGGTCTGGGAGCGTGGCGAGATCCGCCACGTCCTCGTTCCGGCGGAGTATGTGACTCGCTGGGATTCCCACTGTGGCCGCTACGTCCGTGTCTGCGTGCGAGAAGCGTACTACAAGACCGTGGAAGGGCATGGACACTGGGTCTACCGCCAGGTGCTCGTGCGGGATCATCACGGTCGGCGCCGAGGCATTCATATTCACTTCTAGTCAGCTGGATGATCCTGTACAACAGGGAGGATGACTCGAGACGAGCGCTTTGAGCATCCCCTGATCGACCGCTACGCGGGGCGAGAAATGGCCAGGCTGTTCTCGCCCCGTTCACGTCATGGTGCTTGGCGTGATCTCTGGATCGCACTGGCCGAAGCCCAGATGGAGCTCGGGTTGCCCGTAACCGCCGAGCAGGTCAAAGAGCTCAAGGCCGCGCGCGACGAATTCGACTGGGATGCCGTAGCGAAGTACGAGAAGGACCTGCGCCACGACGTGATGGCGCACGTGCACCACTACGGGGATCTGGCCCCCAAGGCCCGCGGGATCATCCACCTCGGGGCGACGAGTTGCTTCGTCACGGACAACGGGGACCTGATGACGTATCGAGCCGCGCTCAGGCAGGTCGAGAACCGCCTGGCGCGCGCGATCGGGGCCCTCGCACGGTTCGCCGCGGAACACCGCGCGCAGCCCTGCCTCGGCTACACGCACTTCCAGGTCGCGCAGCCGGTGACCGTCGGCAAGCGCGCCACGCTTTGGATCCAGGATCTTCTTCTCGATCTGGACGAGGTCCGGCGCGTCATCGATTGGTTGCCTTGTCGGGGCGTGAAGGGCACGACGGGCACTCAGGCGACGTTCCTGTCCCTGTTCGACGGCGACCACGCCAAGGTCCGGGAGTTGGACGCGAAGGTCGCGAAGGCGATCGGCTTCGAGCGCTCGATTCCCATCAGCGGCCAGACCTACACGCGCAAGATCGACTGGACGATTCACCAGTCGCTCTGCGGCATCGCGCAGTCCGCCGCGAAGTTCGCGAACGACATGCGCCTGCTCTCCCACGAGAACGAACTCGAAGAACCGAGCGAAGCCAAGCAGATCGGCTCCTCGGCGATGGCGTACAAGAAGAACCCGATGCGGTGCGAGCGCATCAACAGCCTCGCCCGGTATGTGGTCGCGGCGACGGACACATCGGCGCAGACCGCATCCGTCCAGTGGCTCGAACGCTCACTCGACGACTCCGCGATCCGCCGCATCGCGATCCCGGAGAGCTTCCTCGCGATCGATGGGATCCTGATCCTGCTCGAAAACGTGGCCAAGGGGATCGTTGTCTGGCCGCGGGTCATCGAGCGGAACATGAAGGCTCAGCTGCCTTTCCTCGCGACCGAGGAGATCCTGATGGCTGGAGTCCGGGCCGGCGGCGACCGTCAAGATTTGCACGAACGCGTGCGCGTCCACAGCCGGGAAGCCGCGCGTCAGATCAAGGAGGAGGGCAAGCCCAATCCGTTGCTCGAGCTGATCGCCGCCGACCCGGCGTTCGCCGCGATCCAGGCTAAGCTGCCGGACCTGCTGGACCCCTCCCGTTTCATCGGGCGAAGTCCCGAACAGGTGGACGCCTTCCTCACCGACGAAGTCGAGCCCCGTCTCGCGGGCGTCGAAATCAGCGGTGGGGATGACGAGCTTCGCGTCTAGGAGAACACGGAATCCCTAGGACTCGATCGAATTCACCAGCCGACTGAGCTCGTCCTGCGTGAAGACGCCCTTGCTCACGAGCGCCTTTGAAATCGTGCCGAGCGCGACCTGCAACTCGTCGATCTCGGTTCGCAACTCGGCGATTTGCTCGTCTTGCGTCCGGTCCGTGGCCGCCTTCTCACTGTTCCGACGGCGCTGGCTTTGCCGCATTCGCCGGATCTGGTCTTCGTTGTCGCCGATGTCGAGCCGGTTGCCGATGTCGCCGAGTAAGAATGTGCGCATCCATCCCATGGTTGGTCTCCTGTCGTTTGGAAAGACTGAATACAGACTAGCTGATGTCCGCCGTCTCCGGTTGCGAAGTGTTCACCTGGATCTCGTCATTCTCGACCGTCACGCGAATCGTCGCGCCGTCCGTGATATCGCCGCTGATCAGCGCGCGACCGATCCGCGTCTCGAGCTCGCGCTGCATGAACCGCTTCAGCGGGCGAGCACCGTAGGCCGGGTCGAACCCCTTGTCGGCGATCCAGTTCGTCGCGGATTCGTCGATCTCGAGTCGGATCTCGCGGTCGGCGAGGCGGCGTCGGAGCTCGTCGGTCTGGAGCCGGACGATGTGCCGGATCTCCTCGAGCCGGAGCGGCTTGAACAGAACGATGTCGTCGACGCGGTTCAGGAACTCGGGACGGAAGGTGCTCCGTAGCTCGGCCATCACCTGGTCGCGGGCGAACTCCTGGATTTCTCCGGTGTCCGTGATTCCGCTCATCAGGTTCTGGGCACCGATGTTGCTCGTCATGATCACGACCGTGTTCTTGAAGTCGACGGTCCGGCCCTGGCTGTCCGTGATGCGCCCGTCGTCGAGCGCCTGCAGCAGGATGTTGAACACGTCCCGGTGCGCCTTCTCGATCTCGTCGAACAGGATCACCGAGTACGGCTTGCGCCGCACGGCCTCGGTGAGCTGGCCGCCTTCTTCGTAGCCGACGTACCCGGGGGGGGCGCCGACGAGACGCGAGACCGAGTGCTTCTCCATGTACTCCGACATGTCGATGCGCACGATGTTGTCTTCTGAGTCGAACAGCGACTCGGCGAGGGTTTTTGCGAGCTCGGTCTTGCCAACCCCCGTGGGCCCGAGGAACAGGAACGATCCGATCGGTCGGCGCGGGTCCTTGATCCCGGCGCGCGCCCGAATGATCGCGTCCGACACGAGCGTCACCGCCTCGTCCTGGCCGACGATGCGGCGGTGGAGAATCTCCTCCAGCTGGAGCAGCTTCTCCTTCTCGCCCTCGACGAGCCTCGCCACGGGGATCCCAGTCCAGCGACCGACAATCTGGGCGATCTCTTCCTCGGTCACTTCTTCGCGAAGCAGTCGATCGGTTCCGGCGGCGGATACCGCGTGCCTCGCCTCGGCGTCCTTCAGGCTCTCTTCCGCTTTCGGGATCAGGCCGTGCTTGAGTTCCGCGGCGCGGTTGAGGTCGTAGTCGCGCTCGGCCTTCTGCATTTCGAGACTGAGCTGCTCCAGCTCCTCGCGGACGTTCCGCACGCCCTGGATCTCCTCTTTCTCTTTCTCGTACTGGGCCAACATCGAGTTTGACTGCGCGCGGACGTCACCCAACTCCTTGCGGAGGTCCTTCAGGCGCTGCTTGCTCGCCTTGTCCTTCTCCTTGGCCAGCGCGGCTTCCTCGATTTCGAGTTGCATCACCCGACGCTTCGTGGCGTCGAGTTCTTGCGGCATCGAGTCGATCTCGGTGCGGATCATGGCGCACGCCTCGTCGACGAGGTCGATCGCCTTGTCCGGCAGGAAACGGTCGCTGATGTAGCGATCGGACAGCGTCGCGGCGCTGACCAACGACGAGTCGGTGATGCTCACGCCGTGGTGTACCTCGAACCGCTCCCGCAGCCCGCGCAAGATGGAGATGGTGTCCTCCACGCTAGGCTGGTCGACCAGGACCGGCTGGAAGCGTCGCTCGAGCGCCGCGTCCTTTTCGATGTAGGTGCGGTGCTCGTCGAGCGTCGTCGCTCCGATGCAGTGCAGTTCGCCGCGGGCGAGCATCGGCTTCAGCATGTTCCCGGCGTCCATCGCGCCGTCCGCCTTGCCGGTCCCGACGATCAGGTGCAACTCATCGATGAACAAGATGATCCGACCGTCGCTTTCGCGGACTTCGTTGAGAACCGCCTTGAGGCGCTCTTCGAATTCGCCGCGGAACTTCGCGCCCGCGACCAGCGAGCCCATGTCGAGGGCGAAGATCGTCCGGTCCTTCAGGCCTTCTGGCACGTCCCCCCGCACGATGCGTTGAGCCAGGCCCTCCGCGATCGCGGTCTTGCCGACGCCAGGCTCGCCGATGAGGACAGGGTTGTTCTTGGTCTTCCGGCTGAGAATGCGGATCACCTGGCGGATCTCGTCGTCACGTCCGATGACCGGGTCGAGCTTGTCGTCCCGCGCTGCCTTTACGAGATCCTGCCCGTAGCGCTCGAGCGCTTCGTACGTTGCCTCCGGGTTCGCACTCTGTACGCGCTGGTTGCCGCGCACGTCCATCAGGGCCTCGAGGAAGCGGTTTTCGTCGACCTGGAACTGCGTGAGCACCTCGCCGAGTGGCGTGTTCTTGCTCTCCCGCAGCAGCCCGAGGAACAGGTGCTCCACGGAGACGTACTCGTCCTTCATCTTCGCGGCGCTCTTCTCCGCGTCGACGAGCGCCTTCGACAGCGCCTGGGAGATGTAGATCTTGTCGGCTTCGTATCCGGGGCCGGTGACCTTGGGCGTCTTGCGCAGGCCAGCCTCCAACGCGGCGACGACGCCGTCCACGGGCACGTCCATCTTGCGGAACAGGCTGCCGATCAGCCCGTCGGGTTGTTCCAGCAACGTCAGCAGGAGATGTTCGCCTCGGACCTCTTGGTGGCCGAAGGTGATCGCCTTGTTCTGTGCGGTGGCGAGGGATTCCTGTGACTTTTGCGTGAGTCTGAACATGTCCATAATGGCTCCAGAAAGCACAAGGCGTGCCATCGCAGAAAGCCCGAAAAGGCCGCTGAGGGCGTGTATTCACCCATTATTGACGTTTTTGCCCCGTCAATTTGGCGACCATCCGGAGCCTGAACAGTCACGCTGGCAGGCCTACTCTTGCACGCCCGCGCGCGGTGGAGTCCTCTCTAGAGCCATGGTCGACTCCATCGGAGTGCTGTTCGTGTGCACGGGCAACATCTGTCGTTCACCGACGGCGGAGGGTGTGTTCGTCGATCTGCTCGCGGCGAGCGGATTGCAGGATCGAGTGCACGTCGACTCTGCGGGCACCTACGACTACCACCCGGGCAAGCGCCCGGACTCGCGTAGCCGGAGCGCCGCGGTTCGACGAGGCTACGACATCAACAACCTGCGGGCCCGCGTCGTCGAGGACGAGGACTTCGAACGCTTCGAATACGTTCTCGCGATGGACCGCAGCCACTACCACGAACTCGCGCGGATCTGCCCGGATCGATACGAGGATCGGCTGCACATGTTTCTCTCCTTTGCCGCTGAACTCGCGGTCGACGAAGTCCCCGATCCCTACTACGGCGGCGCGTCGGGGTTCGAGACGGTCCTCGACATCATCGAAGTCGGCGCGAGGGGATTGATCCAGCATCTCGAAGCTCGTTTCCGGGGCGAGAAGTGAACGTCGCGCGGCTCATCGCGAACGCGATCGGCGTCGAGCCAACGCGAACACAGGCGCTCGGTGGCGGTTGCGTGGGGGAGGTCTACCGATTGGATTTCGCCGATGGCGATTCGCTTGTTGCCAAGGTCGATCGAGCGACTGAGGGCAAACTGCACATCGAGGGGTTCATGCTCGAGTTCCTGGCGCCGCACTTGCCGGTCCCCGAAGTCGTGCACGCGGCGCCCGATCTCCTGGTGATGCGCTTCGTAGACGGGGGCTCGTCGTTCTCTGCTTCTGCGGAGGAGCACGCGGCCGAACTCCTGGCGAACCTCCACGGTGTCTCGGCGGAGGGATTCGGCTTCGAGAGGGACACGTTGATCGGTGGGTTGCACCAGCCGAACCCCCGATCGTCCGCGTGGCTCCCGTTCTTCGCCGAACATCGGTTGTCGTCCATGGCTGCGGAGGCACACGCCCACGGTCGGCTGTCGGCGTCGTTGCGGGCGCGAGTCGACGCGTTGGCTGCGAAGCTGTCCGAACTCCTGGGGGAACCCGCGGCGCCCGCGCTGCTCCACGGCGATGTCTGGTCGGGGAACGTCTTGGCGCGGGGGAACCGCATCACGGCTTTCCTCGACCCGGCCATCTACTTCGGCCACCCCGAGGTCGAGCTCGCGTTCATCACGATGTTCAGGACGTTTGGCGAACGGTTCTTCGCTGCGTATGAAGAGGTGCGACAGGTCGATCCCGGGTTCATGGAGGAGCGCCGGCACGTCTACAACCTCTACCCGTACCTGGTGCACGTCAGGCTGTTCGGCGGCTCCTACGTCGCCTCGGTCGAGGGCGTCCTCTCCCGGTTCGGCTGCTGAGCAGCTACTGGATCCTACCGTCGACCGCGTGCAGGATGAATGTCACCGGCCCGTCGTTGACGAGCTCGACGTGCATCATCGCGCCGAACTCGCCGGTCGCCGTCGGGATGCCCAGATCGTCGAGCTGGGCGACGACCCGCAAGTACAGCTCCTCGGCCAACGCGGGGTCCATCGCCCGCGAGAAGCTGGGTCGGTTGCCCTTTTTGTGATTCGCAGCCAGCGTGAACTGGCTGACGACGAGGCACCCGCCCTCGACGTCCGCGAGCGTGCGGTCCATCGGCGTCTCCCCTGGAAAGAACCGCATCTTCGCGATCTTCTCCGCGGTGGCGTCTGCGTCGGCCTGGGTGTCCCCATGCTCCACGCCGACGAGCAACACCGCGCCTCGACCGACCTCGCCCACGGTCCTGCCGTCGACGATGACGCGTCCGCGGGTGACCCGTTGGATGACCGTCTTCAAGTCGGGCTAGATGTTGATCCGCTTGTCCGACTTCGGCTTGTTGATTTTCTTGGGCGCCGGCTTCTTCTTTTTCTTCTTCTTGGCGGCGTTGGCCTTCCGGCGGGCGGCGAGTTCCCTCTTGCGCTTCTCGGTGGCTCTCTTGCGCTTCTCGGTGGCTCTCTTGCGCGCCGCGGTCTGGTCCTCGCGCTTGTTCCTCTCCAGCACGGAGCGTCGGGCGTTGTTGTTGCTCGAAGAGGACGAGCCGGACTGGGTGCCGCGTCCGTTCATGTTCATGATCACCTGGCCACCCGTGTTGTGGATGTAGACGCCGGGCGTGTTGTCGTCGGCCTTCTCCGCCTGCCGCTTCAGGACCGATGCGTATCGGTTGTGCGCAGCTTCGAGCTTGCGGGTGAGCGTGGCGATCTCCTTGGCGGGCTGGAGCTTCGCCAGCCCGGCCTGGGACTTCTTCAGTTCGTCCTGCAGCTTGGCGCTGCGCTCGGCCTGTTTCTGGGCCTTCTCTTCCAAGCCGTTGACGACGTGGTCAGAGTGCTTGCGGAAGGCCTTCGCGGCATTGGCCACGCGGGCGCCGTCTGCCTGCAACTTCCTGTTCCGGGCGCTCAGGTCGTTTCCCTTCGCCGTGAGGCTCTTGGCCTTGCTCTCCAGCGCCTTCACGCGGGATAGATGACCCTTGATGACCCTGACTTGCTTCGCGTTCGCCGCGGCGAGGTTCGTGGACTTCGCGGACAGGTCCGCGTTCTGCTTCGTTAGGTTGCACGAGCTCTTCGTGAGCTTCTCGTTCTGCGCGGAGAGCGACTTCGTGCTGTCGGAGAGCGAGCTGACCTTCTTGTTGAGGTCGTTGACCTGGGCCGTCCGCGACTTGTTCCAGGCGGCGAGTTTCTTGGTCTCGTCGGTCAGCTTCTTGTTCTGCGCGGCGAGGTTCGCACCGTCGGCTCGAAGTCCGTTGGCCTGGGCCTCCAACTTCCGGATCTCGGTTGCTTTGGCGTCGGCTGCCTTCCGCGAGTCCTGGTAGGCCGTCTTGTATTCCTCGACGACGCCCAGGGTCTGCTTCAGCTTGTTCTCTAGGTGGCGGTTCAGGCTCTTCGTGTTCGAGGCGCGCGTGCTGAACTCCTCCGCCTTTTGCCGGCTCTCGTCGAGCAGGCTCGACATCTTGTCGAGCTTCTTGCTGGTGACTGCGAGTTCCGCTTGCTTGCTTTGCAGATTCGTGTCGATCTTTGCAAGCCGGCTGTGCAACTTGGCGGCTTTCGTATCGAGAGCGCTCTTTTGCGTCCTGGCCTGGAGCAGTTCCTTGGTCATCCTGTCGAGCTTCCCGCGCACATCGGTCAGGGAGGCGCTCATCCGGTCCTTGTCCTTCTCGACGCGCTCCAAACGGGCGGCCTCGGCGCGGCGGCGCTCTTCGTTCGCCTCGGTCTTCTCCCGATCGTCCGCCTTCCGGATCATGTCCTCGAGCTTGGCGATCCGGTCTTCGTAGCGTTTGACGGCTGCCTTCAGATCGTTCTTTGGTTTCGTACCACCCGTCTGCGCTGCGGTCGTTGAGCAGGCGATGGCGGAAACGAGTGCGGCCAGAAACGGGCCGGTCCAGGGGCGTATCATCTTGAAACTCCGGAGCTGTTCGGTTGTGAAGGGAGGGTGTCGTCGCGCTGGTATCGGCAAGGCGCGGATGCTATGGACTCTGCGATGTGCGATGATCGCATGAAAAGGTGTAACCCCCGATGGCCATCGACAGATTTCTCGGAGCGAGTTGGGCGAGCGTTCATGGGCCTTCTGATCCCGGTCTCGCGCTGACCTGGACGTTGGACCACGGGTTTCGAGGTCTCTTGCCGGCACCGGCACCACGACCGATGGACTGGCGTCGGATGCACAAGCTGGTAGCCAGCCTCCCCTTCCGGTTCTGTGGGTTCCGGGTCTCCGCCCTTTCGAGCTCGGAGGCCCCTTTGGAAGCGGCCCTGTCCTCCACGCGTGAGGTCGATCGGCAGTCCACGGTTCGAGCGATCGGGCAGAGCGTCAGCTTCGCCCAGCAGCTTGGGTGCGACACCCTGCTCCTGGAGGCCGGCGCGGTGCCGGTGACCGGTGAAGTTCCGTACACCGATCTCGGCGACCGCTCCGCTGGCTGGTCCACCGATGCGGCAGGTGCCCTGTGGGCCCGGCGACAAGTGCGCGCGAACGCCGCGCTGGAGACCCTGTGCCGATCCCTGCACGGGCTGTGCAAGTCCTTTCCGGACATGACGTTTTGCCTCGGTTTGAGCCGCGATGTGCTCAGTCTCGGGGAGCCCCAGGCCTTGGCTGCGGTCTTCGAGGATCTGTCCCGCTACCGGGTCGGGTACTGGCACGACACGACGGCCGCGGCGTGCCGCGAGCACTTCCTCCGCGAAGTTCCTGGAAGAGTTCTCGAAGAGTTCTCTAAGAACCTGAAAGGAATGACCTTAGGTGACTATGGGGATGGTGAATGCTACCTGCCCCCGGGAGCGGGGGGTGTAGACTACCCGCTGGTTTCGGCCTATAGACGGCCCTCAGCCAGTCAGTTCCCCGTAGTGATCGAGTTGGATCCGGGCGTGGACCCGGGCGAGATCCCAGGCATTCACGCCTATCTCGACAAGTTCGGACTCTAGGGCGGTCCCGGCTGGTGCCGAAGAGGTCTAGGAACGTTCTCCCAGCGGGAGTTACCACGATCGCCAACGAGATGAAAGCCCATGTGGTCGAGAGCAAGTCGGAACAGTTGTTTCGACTGCTGGCGAGTCGTAAGCGTTTGCTTCTGCTGACGCACACGAATCCGGACCCGGACTCGCTCGGCAGCGCCGTCGGTCTCGCCTATCTCGCGAAGGAACGATTCGGGATCGAGTGCAGGTTCGGTCTGTCCGGTCGCATCATGCGCGCCGAGAACAAAGAGATGGTGCGCTGCCTCGAGATCCCGCTCACGCCGATCGCGGGCGTGGACGTCGCCTCCTTCGACTGCCTCGCCGTCGTGGACACGCAGCCGGGTTTCGGCCACACCATCCTGCCCGAGGGTCGGGAGATCGACATCGTCATCGATCACCATGTCGGGCCGGACGCTTGCCCGGACGCGCGACCGCCGTTCTCGGACATCCGCGTCGACGTCGGCGCGACGAGCAGCCTGGTCACGAGCTACCTGATGGACGCTGGGCTCGAATTCCCCGCCAGGGTCGCTACCGCGCTCTACTACGGGATCAGGACCGATACTGCGGACCTCTCGCGCAACGTCAGCGAGGTCGATCGCGTCGCCTACGAGTACCTCGCGCCGCTCGTGGACCGGGAGCGGTTGTCCTCCATCAGCTCGCCGTCCCTGCCGCCGGCGTACTTCGGCGCGTTGCGCCAGGCGCTGAACAACGTGCGGATCTACGACAACGTCGTGCTCTGCTCACTGGGCAGGATCGAGAGCCCGGAGATGGTCGCGGAAGTTGCGGACCTGCTGCTCCGGCTCGAAGGCAAGGACATGGTCTTCTGCGGTGGTGAGGTTGGCGATACGTACTTCGTGTCGGTGCGCACCGAGATCGGAACCGTCGACGCCTACGGGTTGATCGAGGACGCATTGAACGGTGAAGGGTCGTTCGGCGGCCACGGCTCGGTTGCTGGGGGATGCGTGAAGCTCCCCGACGACAGCCGGCGCACCCTCAAGCGCCTGGAGCGGCGTCTGGAGCGGAACATCCTCATCAGCCGGGGCGTGGAAGACGTGCCGGTCAGCGGTCTCGGGTAGGCCCACACTCGGGAACGGGACCCGGATCCTCCGGCGTTCGCGGGGAAAGCCGCCTTTTTTCCACCCGGGGACGATCCAGCCCGGGGCCCCAGATCCGGGGGTTCGGCGAAGAACTCGCTACCAGGGGTGGAAGGGGTTGAACTTCCCCGGAATCTGGGTGGGTGCTTGGTCACTCCATATGGGTTGATCTGGGAGTTCCGTGGGTGTAAAGTGGATTTTCATGGGCTTAGAGGCCTCCACGTTACGACCGACCGAATGGCAACCTACCTGGGTAGATCCCACCATACGCTGGATGACAAGGGGCGGCTCATCCTCCCCAAGCGCATTCTCGATGAGCTGGCACCCAAGGACCTCGAGTTCACGCTCACGGCGGCACCGGACGGCAACCTCCTGCTCCTCGACAAGAAGGCCTGGGAGATCGTTGTCGCCAGGACGAGCGGCGACGTGCTCGGCACCAAGGCACAGCGGGCCATGCGGCGCATCTTCCTCGGCCACGCCGAGACGGTGCGACCCGACAGGTCGAATCGAATCACTATCGCGGAGGGGCTGCGCGAGTTCGCAGGCTTCGGCGACAGCAAGGACGTTGTTCTGGTCGGCACCGGCCAGACCTTCGAAATTTGGGCGAAACGGAGATGGGACGCAGTCTTGGCTGATGCCATCTCCAACTATGAGTTCTGTGACAATGACCTGGTTGGATCCACGGCTTCCTCACCGCCGTGACGTCCGTCGACCGCAGCCGGGGGGCTGCGGTCGATTCCTTTCCGCTCTTCCGGGCGGTTGAGTGGAAAGGGAATCCCCGTGATTCCGGACGAAGATCTACGCGACGAAGGCTCCGCAGAGGGCGATGGTCAGGGCACGATTCACGTGCCTGTCCTCTTGCGCGAAACCCTGGACGCTCTCGATCTTCGACCGGGCATGGTGGTGGTGGACGGCACGGCGGGCGCAGCTGGTCACGGGAGGGCTATCGCTTTGGCCATCGGCTCGAGTGGGCATTACGTGGGTCTGGATCGGGATCGTGAGATCCTGGCCCGTGCCCGTTCAGTACTGGGAGGTCTGAGCGGTGGACGGGCCAGGTACTCATTCCACTCCGCTTTGTACAGCAACATGTCCAAGGTGCTCGCGGAAGAAGGCCTCTCGGCCTGCGACCGTGTTCTCCTCGACATCGGCGTCAGCTCCATGCAGATCGACACTCCAGAACGAGGATTCTCGCTGCGCCTCGACGGTCCGCTCGACATGCGGATGAATCGTGACTCGGGCGTGACCCTGGGTCAGTGGCTGGCTCGCGTGACGGAAGAGGAGCTCTCCCGGGTGATCTACGAGTATGGAGAGGAAAGACATTCCAGACGTATCGCCAAGGTCATCGTGAACGCGCGCACCCGGGGGGGGTTGCACCGCACGATGGAACTGGCGGACGTCATCAGAGGGGCGGTATCGGGTGGCGGCGGTCGACAAAGGATCGATCCCGCCACCCGTACCTTTCAAGCCCTTCGCATCGCGATCAACGACGAACTGGGTGAACTCGAACGCGGCCTCGAGGTGGCGTGCGACAGCTTGGTCGATGGTGGGCGTCTCGTGGTCATCACGTTTCACTCGTTGGAGGATCGCATCGTCAAGCAGTTCATGCGCAAGCGCATGGAGTTGCTGTTCAAGAAACCCGTCGTTCCTGGCGCGACCGAGTGTCGCCGTAATCCACGTGCGCGAAGTGCGAAACTGCGGTGCGGGATCAAGCGAGTCGAGGATGCTGCGTGAGATGGATCCTCGCAGGTCTGGCGTTTGCGCTGCTGGTCGCCCTTTCGGTATTCACGGTGTCGATCCGGACGCGAAACCTCGCCGTGCGGGCGCGGATCGCGGGCCACAACGACCAGATCATCTCGCTGCGGGTGGAACAAGCGCGACGAATGCAGAATCAGCGGGGCCTTGATCTCACCGCCGACTTGATCCAGCGCTTGCGGCGGTATCGCCGCAGCAGTCCGTTCCAGTAGTCAGCAATTCCAGCAGGTCGAGAAGAGGTAGAATGGATCGTAGCGAGAAGTGGAAGACGCTCATGTGTTTTGCCCTCTTCGGCTGCGTCGTTATAGGTCTCTGCATTCGCCTCACCTACCTTCAGGCCGTCAGGGCCGAGCCGAACCGGAAGAGCGTCAAGCGTGCGCGCGACGTCTACGAGCCGCTGCCTTTTGCCCGCGGTGACATCGTCGACCGGATGGGCAAGCTGCTCGCCCACGACCGGTTGACCCTCTCGGTGCGCGCCGAGTTCCAGGCTCGTGTGCCGAAGGGCGCTCCGCGCATCCCAGACACGATCATGGACTTCCTCGCGTCCCGGCTCGCGTCGAACTTGGTCGTGGGCGACCCGGAGCGGGGGTCGCGTTCTGTCCTGGCCAAGAAGCTCGGCAAGCGGATGCGCATCGCGCCTCACAAGCTGATGCCGTCGAAGTTCCGGACGGTCGACTACCTCTCGGTCGATTTCCTCGTGTGCGGCGACCTGGACTCCCATGAGTCGGTGCGTCGTCTGCGACTCGAGGCGAACCTCTGGCGTTCCAAGAAGAAGATGCCAGGGCGGCTGCACCTCAGCATCACGAAGAACTACACGCGGACCTACCCGGATCGGGAGTCCACCTTTGGCCCGGTGGGCAACCACTACATCGCGGAGCGAAAGGCAAAGACGGCCTCGGGTCTAACGCGGACCGTCCGCTACGAGGACTACGTGGGGCTCGAATCCTGCTCCGTGCTCTGGCCAGAAAAGCCAGCCCTGCGCGCGCTCTCGAGGCCGCACCAGCTCGATTTCAAGGACTCCCGACGCCGGCGGTTCTGGACCGGACTCGGAGTCGACCCGCGCATGCCTTCGCGGCTGCACTGCACGATCGACCTCGAACTACAGAAGGCTGCACACGCCGAACTCCGCGTCGCGGCGAAAGCGGTCACGGATCACTACAAGTCGTCGTTTGAGTGGGGCGCGATCTTGCTCGTCGACTTGGAACTGGGCGACATCCTCGCCATGGCATCCCACGACGCGGGAGGCAAGGGCGTCACGCCCTTCGCCCCAGTCGAGAACGCCTTCGAACCAGGATCCGTCGTCAAGCCGCTCGTCATCGGCTACGCGCTCGAACAGGGCAAGGTCGGATGGCACGACAGCATCGACTGCACGCCGACCCGTTCGCGCAACGGACGCCCGGTCGACGGCCACCCCGGTCGCACCATCCGCGACGACCACCGTTGCGGCGTCCTCACGACCCGCGAGGTCATCGTGCAGAGCAGCAACATCGGCGCGGTCAAGATCGGCACACGGCTCGGTCGGAGCGGGATGCGGGACTATCTGCGGCACTACGGGTTCTGCACGAAGACCGACATCGGTCTGCCCAGGGAGACCCGCGGGCGTGGTCCGGAGGGCGGTATCGAAGCACTGCCCGAGATGCGGGAACGGTAGTAAGGTCGCTTCACCGGCCCGTCTCTCAGTTTCGGCTACGAACTCAACGTCACCGCCGTGCAGCTGGCCCGCGCCTATCTCCGGTTGTTGTCAGGTCGCGAGCGGGAGCTCCGGCTCGTCAGCGCGGTGGAGACCGGCTCCAGGACGGTGCACGCGCCCTCCGGCGACAAGCCGCAAACGGGGTTCTTGTCGGAAGATACGGTCGAGAAGATCCGGGATGCGATGGCTGGGGTGGTCTCGGAAGAGCACCACGCCACCGGTCGTCACCTCTACAAGATGATCAAGGATCTGGGGCATGCCCAACCGCTCATGGCGGGCAAGACCGGGACCTCGGATTCTCCGATCGGTGGAATTGCGAAGAAGACCGCTGCTTTCGTCGGGTTCGCGCCCGTCGCCAAGCCTCGGTATCTCGTCGTGTGTGTTCTTCGGAAGGATCGTGCTGGGCGATTCTACGGAGGGAGTTATGCTGCCCTACCAGCTGGCCGACTGCTTCTCGCCGCCTTGGCGTTGCAGCAGAAAAGCCGGTCGCCCCGTTCCAAGCAGGTCAGAGCATGGAAAGGGGTTCGGGGTAGTTCCTCGAGCAAAAAGAAGTCAGGCGGTTCATGACAGAGCTAACGTACCCTTCGGGTCTGTCTCCAAATGTGGGCGTTGTCAGCCTCCAGTCCATTCTCGATTGCATAGCACCCCGGGAGGTGTTGCGCTTCCGTCACCTGCGCATCGCAGGCCTTGCCTTCTACTCGGGCGAGGTGCAGCCGGGCAATCTCTTCTTCGCGATCCACGGGACGCGCCACAACGGCAGTGTCTACGCGAACGAGGCCCTGCGCCGCGGCGCGGTGGCTGTCGTCGCGGAGGAGCCGCTCAACCTGCCGTGCCCGGTCCTCGTGGTGAAGAGCGCGCGCCAGGCCCTCGCCGACGCCGCGCGCCTCTACTACGGCGATCCGTCGAAGGACATCGACGTGGTCGGGATCACGGGGACGAATGGCAAGACGACGGTCGCGCACCTGATCCGCAGCTGCCTCGAACTCGAAGGAGAGTCCGCGGGGATCATCGGCACGAACGGCTACGACTTCGGTGGACGCGTCGTGCCGAACCAGAACACGACGCCGGACCCGATGCGCGTCAACGGCTACATTCGCGAGATGGCTGACCGCGGCGCGCGGGCTTGCGTCATGGAGGTCAGCAGCCACGCGCTAGTCCAGGACCGGGTGCGCGGCGTGGAATTCGCTGTCGGGGTCTTCACGAACCTGACGCCGGAACACCTCGACTATCACGGCACGATCGAAGAGTACGCGAAGGCCAAGTCGGAGTTGTTCCGCATGCTCGGTGGCCGCTCCACCGCGTGCATCTGCCTCGACTCGCCGATGGCCCAGATGATGATCGAGGCTTGTGCGGACGAGGTATTCCTCGCGACGTTCGGTCTCCACAGCGGGGCCCGGGTTCGCGCCGAGAACCTCATTTGCAAGCTCGAGGGCACCAAGTTCGACCTCGTGATGCCGCGTGGGCGCGTCGAGCTCATGCTGCGATTGCCGGGCCGGCACAACGTGCAAAATGCTCTCGCCGCTGCGACGGCAGCCCTGTCGCTCGGTGTGTCGGAGTTGAGCATCGCGGCGGCGCTCGAACGGTGCCGATCCGTCGACGGCCGACTGGAACTCGTCGGTCGGAGCGACGACGTCAAGGTGTTCGTGGACTACGCGCATACCCCGGACGCGCTGGAGCAGGTGTGTTCCACGCTCGCATCCCTGACGAAGGGTCGGTTGCTTGTGGTGTTTGGTTGCGGCGGCGATCGCGATCGGAGCAAGCGCCCGCTGATGAGTGATGCCGTCGCCAGATTCGCGGGCGTCGGATTCATGACGAGCGACAATCCTCGCTCCGAAGATCCCGACTCGATCCTCGACGACATGGAACAGGGATTGAACGGCGACGCCGGTCGGTTCTTCCGCATCGTCGATCGCCGCGAGGCCATCCAGCAAGCGGTTCAGACCGCTCGCCCTGGTGACACGGTCTTGATCGCGGGCAAGGGTCACGAGAGCTATCAAATCTTGCGTGACAGCGTGATTCCCTTCGACGACCGGGAAGAAGCGCGCCTTGCGCTCGCCGCCAAGGTGGGGCACGAGTGATTCCGACCGGACTGGCGACGAGCAGAAACGAGTCGAGAGACCCGGACGGGTTTGGAGCTGTCTTCCTGTCAGGAGCGTGCTCGGGCCGGGTCTTGCGACGGGGATTGGAGGCGAGTCGGATCGTGGTCGACAGCCGTGAAGTGCGGCCTGGCGATTGTTTCGTCGCGTTGTGCGGTGAGAACTTCGATGGGCACGATTTCCTCCCGCAGGTTCTCGCCAAAGGGGCCGCCGGTGTCGTCGTCAGCCGTTCGATGTCCCGCGCCGATCTGGGCGCAGGCGCGTTCTTCGTGCGCGTTGAGGACACGAGTAGCGCCCTTCTGAGTATCGCCCACGCGCATCGCATGCGGTGCCGCGCGAAGGTCATCGGCATCACCGGTTCGTGTGGCAAGACGAGCACCAAAGACATGCTCGGCGAGGTGCTCGGTCGCGTGATGCCCACCGTGCAGTCCCCGAAGTCCTTCAACAACCACGTGGGCGTCCCGCTGACGATCTTCCAGGTGAGCCGCGAGACCCGCGTCGCCGTCGTGGAGATCGGCACGAACGCGCCCGGCGAGATCGAACAACTCTCCGCGGTCGCCAAGCCCGATATCGGCATCGTCACCCGGGTGGACGAGAGTCATCTGATGCGGCTGCACACCCTGCGTGGTGTCGCTCTCGAGAAATCCAACCTCGTCGCCGCGCTGCGAGCAGATGGTCTCGCGATCCTCAACGGCGACGATCCGAGCAGCTCGTGGATGCGCGACGTCACCGACGCGCGCGTACTCGAGGTGCGCGTCGGTCGTGAGGCGGATTGGTTTGCGACCGACGTCCACTTCCATGGGCTGGGTACGTCCTTCCGACTCCAAGGCGAGACCGCCGTCACGTTGCCACGTCTGGGCACACACAACGTCTACAACGCCCTGTTCACGATCGCTGCAGCGCGCGAACTCGGTGTTTCCGAACATGACATCCTCGCCGGTCTCTGCGATGTGCCGCCGACAGCTCGACGGCTCGAATGCAAGCGACTCGGTGACATCGCGATCATCGACGACACCTACAACAGCAACCTCGCGTCCGCGCGGGCGGCTCTTCTCGCTCTCTCCGGTCTCAAGACTGGAGGACGTCGGCTCGTGGTGCTCGGCGAGATGTTGGAGCTCGGCGATCAGAGCGAAGCGATGCACCGACAGCTCGGCGACGAGGTCGCGCGTTTCAGCGTCGACCTTCTGGTCACGGTCGGCGAGGGCGCACTGCCGTTGGCGCAGGCGGCCCTCTCCGCTGGCATGAAGTCGTCGAGCGTCCACGCGGTCGCTGATCCGCAGGCTGCCCTGGAGATGCTCGAGCCCGAACTGCGGTCCGGCGACTGGCTGCTCTGCAAGGCTTCGCGGGGCGTCGGCCTCGATCGACTCGTCGACGGTCTCGAGGAGCGCCTCAGCGCGCGAGTCTGATGCTGTACTGGCTGGTTCAGCCCTGGTCGGAGACCCCCGGCGCGGGTCTGTTCCAGTACATCTCCTTTCGGGGCATCTGTGCGGTCGCCACCGCGTTCGTGCTCAGTTTGGTCTTCGGCAAGATCCTGATGGCGCGGTTCGAGCGGACGGGCCTCGCCGAGGACATCGGCAAGACGGACTCCCTCAGGCTCGCCGAGCTGCACAAGGACAAGCAGGGAACACCGACCATGGGTGGGTTGTTTCTCGTCGGTGGACTGCTCGTCGCCGGCGTGCTCTGGATGCGCTTTGATGCCGAGAACGTGTTTTCGTGGCTGGCGCTCGCCCTGATCGCCTGGTTCGCCGCCATCGGGTTCGTCGACGACTGGATCAAGTTGAAGGTCGAGGGCCGGAACGGCCTGTCGAAGCGCGCCAAGCAGCTTCTGCTGACCGTGGGAGCCCTCGCGGTAGGGCTGATCCTGCACCACTTCGCGGGGCTGGAGAAGAACGTGGGCGGGCCGCACCTCTACTTCCCGTTCCTGAAGGACTACTCGTGGGATCTCACGGTCCTCGCCGGGGTGCCGTTCCTCATCGTGTGCGTGCTCGTTCTCACGGGCTCGGCCAACGCGGTGAATTTTACCGACGGCCTCGACGGTCTCGCGACAGGCTGCGTGGTGATCGCGAGCCTCGCGTACGCTGTGATCGCGTACTTCATCGGTCGCGTCGACCTGTCAGAGTATTTGCTCGTCGCACACGTGCCCGGATGCGGCGAACTCAACGTTCTGCTCGGTGCATTGCTTGGTGCTTCTCTCGCGTTTCTGTGGTACAACACTCATCCAGCTCAGATCTTCATGGGCGATGTGGGTTCCTTGGCGCTGGGCGGTGCCCTGGGCTTCGTCGCACTGGTCAGTAGAACTGAGTTGGTTTTGTTCGTTGTCGGAGGGGTGTTCGTCGCGGAAGCACTCTCGGTAATCATCCAGGTGATCTCGTTCAAGAGCACTGGACGCCGGGTGTTTCGCTGCGCGCCGCTGCACCATCACTTTCAGTTTGGTGGCATGCCTGAGGCAAGGCTGGTCGTGCGCATCTGGATCAGTGCCGCACTTCTCGCGTTGTTCAGTCTCGTGCTGTTCAAAATCCGGTAGTCGCGGTTTTCTTGAGGTTGGGTCGAGATCGGTCAGATGGCAGCTCATGTGAAGAGAACGGACGCGGACGAGCACGATCTGATCGTCCGCCGCAGCCTCGACTGGATGATGCTCGCCACCGTCGTCCTGTGTTGCCTCGGCCTGATCATGGCGGTGTCTGTCTCCGGTCCCAAGCCCGGCGTCGGTGCGCTCCTCGCGATGAAGAGTCAGGGGGCAAGGCTCGCTGTCGGGCTATTCGCGTTCCTCGCGATGGCGATGTTCCCGTTGCACCTGTTGTGGCGGTTCGCCGGCATCGCCTTTTGGGTCTCGACGGGTTTCGTCTACTTCGCCGCGTTCTTCGGCACCGCCGTGAATGGCGCGAGGCGGTGGATCCACGTCGCCGGGATGCAGTTTCAGCCCGTCGATGTCGCGAGGATGTTCGCCGTGATCTACGTCGCGCGCTGCATCGCCCAGGCGACGCAGGATGGTCAGTTGCAGAACTTCCGCGGCACGGTTCGGATCATGCTGCCGCCGCTCGTGCTGTCCGTTGGGCTGCTCCTGCAACCGGACAACGGCAACGCCGTGTTCGTCCTCGCGCTGTGCTGCTTGATGGCGCTCGTCGCGGGGTTTTCGATCCGGCACTTCGCGCTCGTCGCGATCCCGGGCCTGTGTGCCCTGATCGTCGCCGCGCTCCAAAAATCATACGTGGTCGAGCGGCTGACCGGTTTCCTCTCGCCTGAGGTCGGCGGACAGGTCTGGCAGTCGATGGTGGCGATCTCTTCCGGCGGACTCGTCGGGCAAGGACTCGGCAACGGTTGGATGAAGATGGGATTCGTGCCGGAGGCGCAGAATGACTTCGTCTTCGCGATCATCGGCGAGGAGCTCGGCCTGCTCGGCTCGTTCCTCGTGCTGTTCTTATACACCACGGTCGGCGTGATGGGACTGCGGTTGGTCCTGCGCTGCAAGGACCGTTTTCTTCGCAGCCTGGTGTTCGGATTCATCGTCGCGATCTGCACCCAGGCGAGCATCAATCTTCTTGTTGTGACGGGGCTGGCTCCCGCGAAGGGTATCGACCTTCCCTTCCTGAGTTCGGGTGGCACCAGTCTGGTGGTCTACCTTGCCGCCGTCGGTTTGATCGGTAATGCTGTGCGGGCGGATGCCCGCTTCTACTCTGGGAGGCAATGAAATGGGTCAGCTGGAACGCTACGGCC
>PVBE012537640.1_pt1 | contig 28280 bp, 22 predicted proteins | sample 1631181 | NCBI WGS metagenome assembly PVBE01 (sample SAMN08397723, study PRJNA350692) | Marine metagenome, whole genome shotgun sequencing project. | isolation source: water | place: Pacific Ocean | collected 2012-04
CAACCTGGACAACGACCTGCAAAATTGTGGCGTCTGCGCCACGGCCTGCAAGGCGGGCGAGGTCTGCTCGTCGGGCAAGTGCGGGCTGTCCTGCCAGGCCGGGCTGACCAACTGCAGCGGCAAATGCGCCAACCTGCAAAACAACCTGCAAAACTGCGGCGCCTGCGGCACGGCGTGCAAGGCGGGCGAGGTCTGCTCGTCGGGCAAGTGCGCGCTGTCCTGCCAGACCGGGCTCTCCGACTGCAGCGGCAAGTGCGTCGACACCCAGGCCGACAACAAAAACTGCGGCGTCTGCGGCACGGCATGCAAGGCAGGCCAGGTCTGCTCGTCGGGCAAGTGCGCGCTGTCCTGCCAGACCGGACTGACCGACTGCGCCGGCAAGTGCGTCAACATCCAGACCGACTACCAAAACTGCGGCACCTGCGGCACGGCGTGCAAGGCGGGTCAGGTCTGCTCCTCGGGCGCGTGCTCGCTGTCGTGCCAGATCGGGCTCTCGGATTGCAGCGGCAAGTGCGTCGACACCCAGGCCGACAACAAAAACTGCGGCGCCTGCGGCACGGCGTGCAAGGCGGGCGAGGTCTGCTCTTCGGGCAAGTGCGCGCTGTCCTGCCAGGCGGGGCTGACCAACTGCAGCGGCAAGTGCGTCAACCTGCAGACCGACTACCAGAGCTGCGGCTCTTGCGGCGCGGCGTGCAAGGCGGGCCAGGTCTGCTCTTCGGGCAAGTGCGCGCTGTCGTGCCAGACCGGGCTGACCGACTGCAGCGGCAAGTGCGTCGACACCCAGAGCCACAACAAGCACTGCGGCAAGTGTGGCGTCATCTGCAAGGCGGGCGAGGTCTGCTCTTCGGGCAAGTGCGCGCTGTCGTGCCAGACCGGGCTCTCCGACTGCAGCGGCAAGTGCGTCAACGTTCAGACCGACAACCAAAACTGCGGCACGTGCGGCACCGCGTGCAAGGCGGGCCAGGTCTGCTCGGCCGGCGTCTGCCTGTTGTCGTGCCAGTCTGGGCTCACCGACTGCACCGGCAAGTGCATCAACCTGCAGACCGACAACAGCAATTGCGGCACGTGCGGCGCCTCCTGCAAGGCGGGGGAGCTCTGCGCGACGGGCAAGTGCACCGTCTCCTGCCAGGCGGGGCTGACCAACTGCAGCGGCAAGTGCGTCAACCTGCTGACCGACACCTACAACTGCGGCTCCTGCGGCGGCGCCTGCAAGGCGGGCGAGGTCTGCTCATCGGGCAAGTGCACCGTCTCCTGCCAGGCGGGGCTGACCAACTGCAGCGGCTCCTGCGTCAACCTCAACAACAACGCCGCCAACTGCGGCACCTGCGCCGCGGCCTGCAAGACCGGCGCGGTCTGCTACTCGGGCAAGTGCCACGTACTGTGCAGCAGCGGCCAGACCAACTGCAGCGGCACCTGCGTCAACATCCAGACCGACAACAGCAACTGCGGCGTCTGCGGTAAAAAGTGCACCGCGCCGGACACCTGCAAGAGCGGCGTCTGCGCCTCCAACACCTCCTGCGCAGCCATCCTCGCCGCCAACCCCTCGGCCAAGACCGGCGTCTACTCCATCAAGCCCCTGGGGGTGACCAAGGCGTTTTCGGTCTACTGCGAGATGAGCGGCGACGGCGGCGGCTGGACCCTGCTCTTCGCCTCGGCGGCCAACGTGGTGGCCTACGGCAGCGGCTTCGACGGCTGGTGGAAGAAGGGGAACACCACCTCGATCACCTCGCCCGCGGGCTCGGGCAAGAGCCTGGCCTACGACACGGTGTCCTTCACCGAGATCCGCCTCACCGCCACCCAGCCCAACGGCAGCTCCATCGTGGCCAAGGTCGGCACCAAGGTCAGCGCCATGGTCACCCTTCCCGGCACCGAGATCACCACCTGCTCCGGCCTGAGCAACAGCTACCGCCGCCGGTACACCGCCACCTCGCGCACCGGCTCCTACTTCCCCTACAACTACATCGCCATCGTCTCCTGCGACAACGACGGCTCCAGCCTCGAGGCCTCGGGGGGCAACTACGACGCGGCGATTTTCTCGGCCAACTACACCCACGGCGACTACAACGCGGCCAACGGCGACATCGGCTCGGAGTTCCGCGTGGGCGGCGCCACCGGCACCAGCGCGGCGAGCAGCTCCAACCGCCTGGGGGTCTGGGTGCGTTAGCCACCCACCACACTTTCCCAGCCCGGACTAGGTCCGGGCAAGGTTTCTGCGACGGCCAGTTGACCGATGGTCCTCGGGCCGGCCTCGGGGTATCATCTCCTTATTATGGCTCGTATTGTGTTTACCCCCCTGCGCTGGATCCTTTGCGGCCTGCGCACCTTCCGCAAGGAGGACGAGGGGCAGGCCATGGTGGAGTCGGCCATCGTCATCCCGCTGATGACCTTCCTCATCCTCGGCATCCTCCAGCTGGTGATGATGCAGCACGCCCGCATCATGACCGAGTACGCGGCGTTCAACGCGGCCCGGGCCGGCGTGGTCTGGAACGCGGACAAGATCATCATGGAGAACGCGGCGATCATCTCCCTGCTGCCCACCTACGAGGGGCTGTTCAAGGAGAGCGACCTGGGCAACCCGGCGCAGATGCTCAAGCGCATCGCCCAGCGCGCGCTGCTCTATCAGAAGAGCCGCCGCCTGCCCCAGGCCATCGACCTGCTCAAAAACGGCACGGGCAAGGTCATCGACAAGCTGCCCATCGGCAAGAAGGGCAAACAGAAGCTCGGCGGCCAGAAGGACAAGTTGCTGGACACGGCCGAGGGCGTGGCCGACACCGAGCTGCAGAAGGCCATCTCCGGGGCCCTCGGCGGCGGCGACGACCGGCTGGTGACCATCACCATCGTCAACCCGACCAAGGGCGACTTCGGCCTGCGCGGCCGGGAGATCGACTTCGACGACTTCAACAACCGCGATCAGACCCGCCTGACGATCAAGGTCCGCTACCTCTACATGATGCGGGTGCCCTTCGCCAACTGGATCATCCACCAGGCGTGGCTGGCCGGCAAGGCGGGCAAGGAGCTCTACGGCGCCGTCTGGAACCCCCAGGAGCAGGCCGGCGAGACCGGCTTCAACAGCAACAACCCGGTGGGCTCGGTGACCCTGGGAGACCCCCTGCTGGCCAAGCTGGACGGCCTGGCGCGCAAGGGGATCTTCATGGTGCCCCTGCGGGCGACCTATACGATGCGCATGCAGTCCAATCCGTACCGCCAAAGCCTGGAGGTGAACTGATGGGGCGCCGATCCATCCCGCCTGGCGGTGTTGCTCGTCGGTTAAATACGCCCCAGTATTCGCCCTCCTCGCGCCTTGCCAGGCGGGCGCCTCGACGCCCCTTGTCAGCTCGCCTCTTCAAGCTGCTGCCACGTCCCGCCCGTGACGAGCGGGGCCAGGCCCTGCCCATGGCGGCCTTCGGCATCTTCGCCATGTGCCTCGGCGTGCTGGCCACGCTGAACCTGGGCCAGGCCGTGCACCAGAAAATCAAGCTGCAGAACACGGCCGACTCGGCGGCCTACACCCTGGCCGCCATGGAGGCCCGCACCTTCAACTACATCGCGTTTCTCAACCGCGCCCAGATCGCCCACTACAACACCGCCATGGTGGTGCAGAGCTACATGACCTGGGTCGGCTTCCACGTGGCGCTCTACGGCACCGCGGTGGACATGCTCACGGACCTCAAACAGTCGGTGGACACGGGGGCGTCGTGGCCCTGTAAGGGGCCGGGCTGCCCCTACATTCCGCTCAAGCCGATCATCACGGCCTACGCCAAGTTCGCGCGAGCCTTTTTAAAGATCGCCAAGGCCCTCAACGACATCGCCGATCGAATAGGCCACCAGATCGTGGAGGCGATGACCATCTTCAACTCGGCGACGTTATGGCAGTCGCAATTTGCGCGTGCTGTCTTACTCAATGGACACATCCTCACGGGGATGCAGAGCTATATCACCAAGATGGACCCGAACCTCTCGTTCACCTCGGGCAAGAGCCGGTTCATGAACATGATCGTCAACGGGGCGTTAAACAGCATCGAGTACTACTCGGTGTGGGACAAGGCGTCGGGGCTCAACCCGTATGTCTTCGCCCTGCCGTTCCATATCAAGCGCGTCATGCCGTCGGGGGAGTACACCAAGCACAGCGACAGCGACTCCCAGGACGCCTACAAGCTGATGTCCGAGCTGTGCCACGGCACGCGCACGCCCCAGTTCGTCTCCAACCGTCGGGACAGCATCCCCCCCGGCGGCACGGCGATTTTGGCCAACGTCATGGGCAGCAAGATGGGCCAGACCAAGTTCACCAAGGACGGCAAGATGACCGGCGCCAAGATCAGCGCCATCGGCTCCGAGGGCAACTACTCCATGGGCAAGTACCTCTCCTCGGACGACTTCGCCCAGACGGCCCAGGGCTTCGCCACCATCGGCCTGGCCAACGTCTCGCTGACCGCCGGCCGCAGCTCGCTGGGCGACGCCATCGCGGCCTACGAGTCCAAGGGCAAACACTACCGCTACAAGGGCGGCAAGACCTCGGGCATGATCTCCCCCGACGGGCGCGGCGTCATCGCCTTCCCCCCCATCATGGGCGGGCCGGCCAAGACCATGGAGACCAAGGACCACGCCCCGTGGCCCGGGTTTGCCCCGTTCTTCAAGTTCAAGCCCAACGCCGAGCGCACCTCGGACTACGGCCAGCCCTCCACCTGGATCTTCCTCAACAAGCACCACAAGGACTTCCAGAGCTACTGGGGCAGCCACAAGGACGGCAAGGCGCCGTGGTTTTCCAAGTTCTCCTGGAAGCAGGGGAACAAGGAGGTGAAGCTGGACACCACCATCGGCGGCAAGCGCAACTCCTACTTCTTCGAGGGGCTCAATGTCATCAGCCGCGGCATGGCCTACTACCACCGGCCGGACAACTGGAACGAGCACCCGAACTTCTTCAACCCCTTCTGGCGCGCGCGCCTGGCGCCCGTGGGCCAGAAGCTGCAAAACTTCTGGGACAAGTTCGTCACCTCCAAGATGACCACCAGCTCGGACAGCGCCATCGTCAAGGGCTTCGTCAACGTGCTGCGCAACGCGCAGATGGACCTGTTCACCGCCGTGATCACCAGCGTGATCACCCACTGAGATGAGGCAGCGTAGAACACATGGTGCCCCCGATAAACGCCTCGCTCCACTCGCGACGCGGGGGACGAGCCCCCGCGCTACATGGCGGTCGGTGGCACGGGACGAGTCGGGCCAGGCCCTGGTGGAGTTCGCCATCGTGGTGCCGCTGATCATCATGGTCTTCATGTTCAGCATGTGGTTCACCGAGCTGGTGCAGATCAAGCTCAAGGTGCAGGAGGCCGCGCGCTACGCCGCCTGGGAGGCCACGGCCTATCCGCTGCACGACTACGACAAGGGGGCGTCGGCCCTGACCAGCCTGGCGGGCAAGACCACCATGGCCGTCAGCGCCGAGACCATACTGCGCTACTACAACATGAACTCGGCGGACAACATGCCCACCTTCCGGATGATGTCCGCGTCCTGGACCCCGCCCCTGGCCTTCGTCATCAACCAGCAGGAGGAGGCGATCCCCGGCGGCGGCGTGGTCAACTTCATCTTCGGCCTGGCGGCCACGGTCTTCGACGTCATCTCGGCCCTGTCCTTCAAGAACGGCAACATCGTCGCGCTGTCCTTGGTGGCCATGGGCAAGGACTACGGCGGCGCCCGCGGCGACCGCATCTTCGGCTCGGCCCAGTGGGGCTTCAACAAGCGGGGCTACATGCGCGCGGCGGTGTCCACCTGGGTCACCAACCAGTGGTTCAACCGCGGCGTGGGCAGCATGGTGCTGCCGAACATGGGCGTGATGATCATGGAGACCCACGGCGTGCTGGCCGACTCCTGGCGCCTGAACAAGGGCGCGGACGTCTACGGCGACCAGATCCGCCCCGGCGCGGGCAAGGCCAACAAGACCGCCTACTGGAAGCAGGTGGACCGCATGTACTTCGTCAACAAGCGGACCCGCGGGGTGGCCAAGGGCTGGGTCAACTTCTTCCGCTCCATGGCCGCGGCGGCCGTGGGGTTCACCATGTCCGGGGCCACGCCGAAGAACCTCGGCACCAACGACATGATCCAGGCCACGGTGGTCTCCAAAAACTACACCGACGCCAACTCGGGCCAGGTCAACATCGTCCAGGACCGCGGCGCGACCAAAAAGTACGACACGGCGCCGGTCTGCTCCAGCTGCAGCGGCGGCGACATCCTCAAGGACTACGGCAAGACCCTCAAGGACCGGGGCAAGTTCTTCATGGGCTGCACCAAGCAGATGTCCCTGGGCTGTCCGTCCAGCTCGCTGGCCGGGGACAACCCGTTCGGGGACTACGTCACGCGGGAATAAACCGCAGAGCTCGCGGAGGACGCAAAGAAGGAAGGAGATAGGAACCGCAGAGAACGCAAAGCACGCAGAGCATATAGCCCTTTCCCTCTGCGCTCTCAGCGCTCCTTGCGGTTAAACAGGACTGGCACCATGGCACGGAGACCCAAATCACACCCCGCCGCGCGCACCCTGGCAGTGCTCTTTTTCTGCGCGGGCATCGCCTTCCTCGGCCTGCTGGCCGGGGGCGAGCATCGCCCCGCCGCGGGTCAGCGGAACAGGGACCCGATGATGGGGTACTACCCCGCGGACATGCCGCGGTACCCCGGCGCCCGGGAGGTGCCGGCCGGGCCCGCCGGCAACGTGGGCCACACCAGGGTCCGCATGTCGGTCTTCTCCACCAAGGACGAGCCGGCCAAGGTGGCCCGCTTCTACGGCAACTTCTGGCAGCAGCGCCGCCTCTACGTGCGCGAGGACGTGACCCACGTGGGCGGGGTGGTCTCGGCCGTGGACGCCGGCGGCGGGCGCATCTTCCAGGCCATGCTGGTGCGCCGCGGCGAGCGCACCATGGTCTTCCCCTCGGTGACCACCTCGCCGCTGGCGGCCGCCGACACCACCGCGCCGCCGCCGGTGCCGCTGTTCCCCGACTCCAAGGCGGTGATCAACCTCGGTAACAAGGAGGGCGGCACCAAGGCGGCGGTGACCCTGTCGGTCAACAGCGGCACCCTGCGGGACAACGTGGTGCACTACCGCCGGGAGCTGCGCGCGGCCGGCTACACCCAGGAGATCCAGCAGCGGCCCAAGGCCCTCGGCCCCAACCATCACGTGCTGCTCTTCCGCAAGGAGGGCAGCGAGATCACGGTGAACATCACGGGGCTCTCCGAAAAGCGGGTGCGGGTGCACATCATGGAAGTCAAATCGTGATCGGCCGCCGATCCTGGCTCCCTGGCGCGCCGCTCAGCGACCAGTGCGGCCAGGCCATGGCGGAGTACGCCATCGTGGTGGCCGGGGTGCTCGGCGTGTTCGTGGGCGTGGGCTTCACCTTCATGCCCGACTTCATCCGCGCCCTGCAGCAGTACTACGACAGCTTCTATATCATGTTGAACCTGCCCATTCCCTGAGACCCTCGTCACAGAATCATCTTGCCACCGCAGCCACGTTGAGCCATACGCAGCCCAACGGAGGGACCCATGGCTTTTGGTAGAATCCTCATCCTCATCACCGCGCTGACCCTGGCCGCTGCCTGCAGCGACGACGACGTCAAGCAGGACGCCGGCGCCGCCGACGCGGCCGCCGACCAGCAGGCCGCCGACCAGCAGGCCGCCGCAGACCAGAAGGCAACCGCCGATCAGAAAAAGCCCGCCGACCAGAAGGCTGCCGACGCCGTCAACACCTTCGGCCTCGAGGGCACCTGGGCCGGCATCTGCGAAAAGGACAGCGAGGGGGACGACCGGCTGGTGACCCTGACCTTCACCAAGACGACCCACGTCCACAGCACCATCAGCCACCAGAGCAAGGACCTGTCCTGCAAGCCCGGCGCGCGCACCATGGAGCGCAACATCCGCTCCACCTACGCCGTGGGGGCCAAGTCCAGCAGCGTGGCCGGCGCCCGGGACGTCGACCACCTCATCGTCAGCATCGGCTACAAGCCGCTGACGTCGGCGGCAGCGGCCTACCTCAACAGCAAGGTTCACTGCGGCAAAAAGGACTGGGCCGTCGGCGTGGAGAAGACCTTCACCTCCGTGCCCTGCGAACCGGGCAGGCCGTCGACCGGCACCAAGGTGCTGGACATCTTCAAGATCTCCGGAGGCGGCAAGACCCTGCAGCTGGGCGGCGGCTCGGTGACCAAGCGGCCCACCAAGCTGGCGCCCGACGTCTACAAAAAGAAGTGATGCCTCGCACCGAACGCATCGATTTCGACGGCGCCAGCGGCCGGCTGGCCGGCATCCTCGACTGGCCCGACGGCGACGAGGTGCGCGCCTTCGCCGTCTGGGCCCACTGCTTCACCTGCGGCAAGGACATCAAGGCCGCCTTCCACACCGGCCGCGCGCTGGCCAACCACGGCGTGGCGGTGCTGCGCTTCGACTTCGCCGGCCTGGGTCAAAGCGAGGGGGACTTCGCCCGCACCAGCTTCTCCTCCAACCTGGACGACCTGGTGGCCGCCGCCGACTATTTGCGACAGCACCACCAGGCCCCGCGCCTGCTGGTGGGCCACAGCCTGGGCGGCGCGGCGGTGCTGGCCGCGACCTCACGCGTGCCCGAGGTGCGGGCGGTGATCACCCTGGCCGCGCCCCTGTCGCCGGTGCATCTGCGCAGGCACGTGGCCGACAGCGCCGCCGGCGAGGTGTCGCTGCGCGTGGCCGGCCGCACCTACGCCATGGGCCCGCAGTTTCTCGAGGACCTGGGGCGCCACCAGATGAAGCGCGTCATCGGCCAACTGGGCCGGGCCCTGCTGGTGATCCACTCCACCGCCGACGACGTGGTGGCCCCCGACCAGGCCGAGGCCATCTTCGCCGCGGCGCGACCGCCCAGGAGCCTGGTGACTCTGGAGGGGGTGGACCACCTGCTGTCGGATCGTAAGGAGGCTGCCCGGGTGGGGCGGCTGATGGCCGCCTGGGCCGGACCGTACCTGGAAGGGTAGAGGGGAATTCCGAGCGCCGAAAGCTGCAAGCTGAATGCTGAAAGCTGGCCGTCAGGCCTACTTGCTCAGGCCCTTGCTGACGTCCTCGTCGAGGTGTACGTCCATCTGCGGGTAGGGGATGCCGATGCCGGCCTCGTCCAGGGCTATCTTGGTGACCCGGATGGTCTCCTGGTAGACGTCCCAGTAGTCCTCGGAGTCGCACCACACGCGCACCTCCCAGTCCACGGACGAGCCGCCCAGCTGGCCGAGGAAGATGGTGGGCTCCGGGTCCTTCAACACGCCGGGGATGTCGGGGGCCACCTTGAGCAGCACCTCCCGCACCTTGTCGATGTCGGCGCCGTAGTCGGTGCCCACGGGGATGGCCACCATGCGGTAGCCCAGCGGGTGGATGTTCTCGATGACGTCGCCGAAGACCTTGCTGTTCGGCACGATGATCTTGCGCTTGTCCGGCGTCTTCAGCTCGGTGGTGAACAGCTCGATCTCCTGGACCTTGCCCGAGGTGCCGGCGACCTTGATGCGGTCACCGACCTTGAAGGGCCGGAAGATGAGCAGCATGACGCCAGCGGAGAAGTTGCTCAGGGTGCCCTGGAAGGCCAGGCCGATGGCCAGGGTGGCGCCACCGATGACCGCGGCGAAGCTGGTGGTCTCCACGCCGAAGACGCCGAGGCAGCCGAGGACCGCGCCGAGGATGATCAGGTAGCGCAACATGTTGCCGAAGAAGCGGCTGAGGGTGACGTCGAACTTGCGGGCCTCCAGATCGGCGACCACCTTGCTCTTGGCCCAGCCGGCGACCTTGAAGGAGATGTACAGCGCGAAGAGGACGCCGATGATGCGCAGGCCTTATGTGGCCCCCATCTCGGCGAGGGAGTTGAAGAGCTTTTCGAGGTTCATGAGACGTTCTCCTGAATGTGCTTGAGTTGCCGCTGCAAAAAGCAGGGACCGTGCCAGTGTGCTGTCTCGAATTCCAAGCACCCCGAGATCAATATGGATTTTTAGTTTTTTTCGAATCCGCCCACCAGAGGCCAACGTCTCACAGGACAGGATGAGACAGCCCGGCACCGCGGACCTGTCGCAGCGTCTGTGTTATATGACCAGCCCATGTCTCAGGCCGACATCGTTATCATCGGCGCCGGACACGCCGGCTGCGAGGCGGCCCTGGCCGCGGCGCGCATGGGCTGCGCCGTGACACTGGTGACCCTGGACGCGGCGCAGGTGGCCCACATGCCGTGCAACCCCGCCCTCGGCGGCCTGGGCAAGGGGCACCTGATCCGCGAGGTGGACGCCATGGGCGGCGCCATGGGCCTCTGCGGCGACGCCACCGGTATCCAGTTCCGGCGCCTCAACCGCCGCAAGGGCGCCGCGGTGCGGGCCACCCGGGTGCAGTCCGATCGCCGGCGCTACGCCGCGGCCATGGGCCAGGCCCTGCGCGCGCAGCCCGGCCTGGAGCTGGTGCAGGGCGAGGCCGTGGCCCTGGGCGAGGGCGGCGGCGCCGTCTGTCACGTGGAGCTGGCCAGCGGCCAGCGCCTGGGCTGCCGCGCGGCGGTGATCACCACCGGCACCTATCTACGTGGGCTGATGCACATCGGCCTGCAGAGCAGCCCGGGCGGCCGCCACGGCGCGGCCTCGGCCGAGGGGCTCTCCGGCGCCCTGGCCGCCCTCGGCCTGCGCCTGGACCGGCTCAAGACCGGCACCCCCTGCCGCCTGCACAGTGACAGCATCGACTACGAGCGCCTGCAGGCCCAGCCCGGCGATCAGCCGCCGCCGCTGCTCTCCTTCTGGAGCGACCTGGCGGGGGGGCGGCCGCTGCTGCCCCAGGTGGCCTGCCACGTGACCTACACCAACGAGCGGACCCACGACATCATCCGCGCCAACCTGGACCGCTCGCCGCTGTACACCGGCAAGATCCAGGGCGTGGGCCCGCGCTACTGCCCCTCCATCGAGGACAAGGTCCAGCGCTTCGCGGACCGCGACCGGCACCAGATCTTCCTCGAGCCCGAGGGCCTGGACGAACCCACGGTCTACCCCAACGGCATCTCCACCAGCCTGCCGGCCGACGCCCAGCAAGCGCTGGTGCACAGCATCGAGGGCCTGGAGCGCGCGCGCATCGTGCAGCCGGGCTACGCCGTGGAGTACGACTACGCCGACCCGCGCCAGCTCGGCCCGACCCTGGAGGTGCAGGGGGTGGGCGGGCTGTTCCTCGCCGGGCAGATCAACGGCACCTCGGGCTACGAGGAGGCCGCGGCCCAGGGCCTGCTGGCCGGGGTCAACGCCGCCTGCCGCGTGCTGCAGCGCGAGCCGCTGGTGCTGGGCCGCGACCAGGCCTACCTCGGGGTGATGGTGGACGACCTGACCACGGTCGGCACCCGGGAACCGTACCGCATGTTCACCTCCCGGGCCGAGTACCGGCTGCTGCTGCGGGAGGACAACGCCGACGCCCGGCTCACGCCCCTGGCCCGGGACCTGGGCCTGGTCGACGACCGCCGCTGGGAGATCTTCTGCCGGCGCCAGGAGCAGACCGCTGCCCTGGAGCGCCACCTGGAGCAGGGCCGCGTGAGCGCCGCCGACCTCGGCCTGCAGGACCTGTTGCGCGAGGCCGGCACCCCCGAGGCCCGCCCCGGCACCTCGCTGGCCGAGCTGCTGCGCCGGCCCGAGGTGGACCTGGCCCTGCTGCGCCAGGCCGGCATGCTGCCGGACGCGCTGCCCGACGCCCTGGCCCAGGAGCAACTGCAGATCCGCCTCAAGTACCACGGCTACATCCAGCGACAGGTACAGCAGGCCCGCCGCCTGGGCCGGCTGGAGTCCACGACCCTGCCGCCGGAGATGAGCTACGACGGCATCCCCGGCCTGAGCAACGAGGCGCGCCAGAAGCTGCAGCAGGTGCGCCCCGCCACCCTGGGCCAGGCCTCACGCATCCCCGGCGTGACGCCGGCGGCGGTGGCCCTGCTGCAGGTGCACGTCAGAGGTGGAGGCGGCTGAGCCGCGGCATGCGGCGCTGCTGGCCTGTGGCCCGAAGCCAACACCTGTGCTAAATGTGCACCTCCTTATATTTCACCGCAGAACTGGGAGGTGCCCGGTGAGATCCCTGAGCATCACGATTCTCTCCATCGTCCTGACCCTGGCGTCGTCGCCTGTCCGCGCCGGCGGCTTCGACATGCCGGACCACGGCACCACCGGGCTGATCCGCTCCGGGGCCTTCACGGCCCGGGCCGACGACCCGTCCGCCCTGTACTACAACCCGGGCGGGGCTGCGCGCCTCAAGGGGACCCACATCTTCCTTGGTGGCAACCTGCTGATGGAGGACATCCGCTACCAGCGCCGCGTCTACCCCGTGTACGGGGCGGACAAGGGCGTGCCCGTCCCGCCGGACCGCTACCCCCACGACGCGACCCTGCGCATGCCCGAGGTGCAGAACAACGCGGCGCCGTTTTTGACACCCTTTCTCGCGGTGACCTCGGACCTCGGCTTCCTCGCGCCCTACAACCTGACGCTGATGGCGGGCTTCTACGGCCCCCACGTCAACTCCTCCCACTCCTTCCCGCGCTACTGCGAAAAGGGCACCAACCCCTGCAAGCCAACCGACGACGCCAAAAACGGCATCCCGAGCCCGGCGCGCTACGACGCTGTCTATACCCACGAGATCGTGATCTACCCCTCCATCGGCGTGGCCTGGCAGCCCTACCCCTGGCTCAGCATCGGCGCCGTGTTCCAGGCCACCTACGCCACCTTCAACTTCAAGTCGGTGCTCTCGGCCATGTTGGCCAAGGACATGGACGGCCAGCCCGATGAGCTCCCGAGCCAGGACGTGGACATCGAGGCCGACGTGGAAGACGTCTTCTCGCCCACGGGCATCATCGGCGTCCACGTGGCGCCGCTGCCCTTCCTCGAGGTGGGCACGTCGGTGCGCATCGGCTACAAGTTCGAGTTCGAGGGCACGGTGAAGGCCGACAGCGTCTCGGGCATGCACAGCCTGGTCAAGCCGAACCCCACCACGATCAACATCGACCTGCACATGCCCTGGGTCTGGCGCACCGGCGTGCGCTACATCAACCGCGACGACTCGAACCGCGAACGCTTCGACGTGGAGCTGGACTTCGTCTACGAGACCACGGGCGAGCTGGACCGCTTCGGGATCACCACGGGCGGCAAGATCCTCAACGACCCCATCGAGGGGCTGGACCAGGTGCACGGCTGGGCCGACACCTACAGCCTGCGCCTCGGCGGCACCTACCACCTGCACGACATCTTCAAGGACGCCGTCCTCTCCATCTCGGCCGGCGCCTTCTGGGAGTCCGAGGCCGTGCCGCCGGAGTACACGCGGCTGGACTTCCTCCCCTTCCAGCGGGGCGGGTTCAGCGTGGGCGTGGCCCTCAAGTGGCGGCGCTATAGCCTGGCCGTGGGCTACATGCGCACCTTCTACGAGACCCGCGAAGTGATGCCCGACGGCGGCGACGGCCGCGTCGGCGCCTGCGCCGCCTCCAAGGGGGCCGAGGGCTGCGGCAGCAAGATCCCGCAGATGACCCCCGTGGACTCCACCTACGGCGGCCCCATCGGCAACGGCGTGTACAAGATGTCCACCGACTTCTTCACCATCGGCGCCTCGGTGCAGTTCGGCGGCTGAGGCCCGCTCCTACTCCTCGTCCTCGAAGCGCGACTTGTCCACGGTGGTGGCCATGGGCTGCAGCGTGTGCTCGGTGGTGGCGTCCTCGCCCGCCAAAATGGGGTTCGGGCCGTCCACGTCGACGAAGATCTCGTCCTGCGGGACGACGTTGGTCATCTCGGCGTTCATCTGCGGGTCGACGTCGTCCAGGCCGTCGGACTCCAGGATGTTGGTGGGCTGGTCCTCGAGGATCGGTTCGGTCTCGCGCAGGTCCTCGGCCCGCTCCAGGCTGCCCGGCTGAAGCTCGTCGCCGGACGCCGTGTCCTGAGTGACGAAGTCCTCCATCTTGCCGGCGTTGTCCACCAGCCGGTCGAGCAGCCGGGAGGGGGCGATGTTGGTGGCCAGGTCGTCCAGGTCCGCGCCGAAGGGGATCTTCTGCGTCCGGGGCTTCTTCACCGGAGAGGGCGGCGGCTCCTTGAGCTCCTCGGGCACGTCATCCGGTGACAGGATGCGGGTCACCCGTTCGCGCCCCTCGTCCTTGTCCGCCACGGGCGCCCTCTCCTGGGTCTTGGCCGCCTCCATGGCGTCGGGCCGGGGAGCGGGCGCGGGCTTGCGCTTGGGCGCCGGGGCCAGCTGTTCCTTGGTGCCGCCGGTCTGCAGCTCCTCCAGGCGCAGGCGCAGCTGCTGGTTCTCGGCGGTCAGGTGTCCCACCTCCCGCTCAAGCCGGGCCACCTCCAGGGTCAGCTTGTCCCGCTCCATGGCCAGCTCCATGACGCCGGGGCCGCCATCGGAGCTGCCGAACAGCCTGGCCTCCGGGCTCACGGGTCTGGCGGCGCGCGCCACCGGCGCCACCGGCACCGCCGGCGCGCCCTTGCCGAGGCTGGCCGGCGAGGGCAGGGGCCCCGTGGGACGCTTGAGCCGCGACGGCTCCGGGGCCGCCGCGCTCGCCTTCACCGCCACCGGCGCCACCGGGCCCGAGACCGGCCTGCGACCCAGCTCCTGCTCCAGCATGGCCAGCTGCATGATCACCGCGTCGGTGTCGCCCAGCCGGTCGCCCGGGTCGCGCACCATGCAGTCCTCCAGCAGGCCGGCCAGAGACGGCGGCAGGTCGGGCCGCACCTCGCTCAGCGGTGTGGGCTCGGCGTTGAGGTGTGCCTTGAGCCAGCCCGAGGGGAAGCGCCCCCAGCGGCGGGACGAGAGGTCCACGCCCTGCTGCCGGTCCGGCGTGGCGTGCACCTGCTCGTCCACCACGTGGGGCAAGCGGCCGGTGAGCATCTCGTAGGTGATCACGCCGAGGCTGTAGATGTCAGCGCTGGCCGTCAGCCGGGTCTCGCCGCGGACCTGCTCGGGGGAGAGGTACGGCGCGCTGGCCGGCGAGACCTGGTCCGGGCCGAGCTTGATCTTGCCGCGCCCGCTGCCGGCCTGCAGCCAGGCCAGGCCCATGTCGCCCAGCTTGACGCCCTCACCCTGGGGGGTGTTGACCACGAAGACGTTGCTCGGCTTGAGCTGCCCGTGGACCAGCTTGTGGTGGTGCAGGTGACCCAGGGCCACGCACATCCGGCGCATCAGGCGCACCGCCCGCACCGGATCCAGGGCAGAGGGGCGCGTGCGGTTGATCATGTCGCCGCCGCCGCCCGGCCGCCCGAGGGTGCGCTCCAGGGTGTTGCCCCGCACCAGCTCCCACTAGGCCGACGTCTACGCCCTGGGCGGCGTGGCCTACCTGGCGCTCACCGGCGAGCTGGCGGGCAGGGACCCGCGGCCGGTGAGCGAGCTGGCCCCCGACGCGCCCGGGGCCCTGGACGCGGTGCTGCGCAAGGCCCTGGCCCCCGAAAAAGAGCAGCGCTACCCCACCGTCAGCGAGCTGGTGCAGGCCTTCACCGAGGCGGTGCCCGCCGCGCCCGTCAAGGTGCCCGACTCCATGTTCGAGGACCACGGCACGGTGATGGTGGACGAGCCCAAGCTGGGCGCAGTACCCCGGCCGCCCACGGGGCCCGTGGCGCCGGTGCGTCCCACGGGGCCCATGCCGGTGGTCGCCCTGCCGCCGGAGCCGCGGCCGTCCATGGAGACGGGGCCCGAGCGCCCGGTGCACCTCACGGGGCCCATGCCGATGGTTACCCCGCCGGAGCCGCGGCCGTCCATGAAGACGGGGCCCGAGCGGCCGCTGCACCTCACAGGGCCCATGCCCGCGGTCACTCCGCCGCCGGAGCCGCGCCCGGCCCGGGACTCTGCGATCCAGCCTCGCCGCACCGCCGTGGCCCCGCCCACGGGCGACGATCTGCCCCAGGTCACGACGCCGCAGGACCGCCCGGATCACGCGTCCTCGGTCTTCGACGCGGTGAAGATCAAGAGCGACGAAAAGGACAGCGACGAGGAGACCGAGGAGGCCACGGACTTCATCTCCGTCGCCCAGATAGTGGAGCCCGCCGACACCCGGGACGCGGACGACGACGAGCCCGAGGAGCCGACCCTGCAGGTCATCACCGTGCGCGAGTTTCAGGAGGCCGACACCACCGAGTCGTCCTTCGAGGCGGCGGCCACCGCCGAGACCGCCCCCGAGGACTTCAAGGCCACCGTGGCCATCTCCGGCGAGGACACCGAGGACTTCAAGGCCACCGTGACGATCCCTCCGACCGACGAGCCCGAGGCCGACGCGGCCGAAGCGGAGTCCGCCTTCGACGACGCGCCGACCACCATGTTCGATCCGACGAAGCTGAGCGATGAGTAACCCGGAGCAGCCCTCGCAGCCTTACAGAAACGAAGAGGCCGGGCTGCGCGCCCGCCTGGAAGAGCTGGAGCAGCAGGCGCTGCGGCGCGCCGAGCGGCTGGAGAAGGTGCGCGAGAGGCTGGCCACGAAGGGGTGGGTACCCCGCGCCGCCGCCGCCCGTCGGAGCTGGGCGCTGGCGTTCATGGTGCTGGTGGCGGTGCTGCTGATGGTGGCGGGCCACCTGCTGCTGTTCCGGACCCCCGATGAAGTCGAAATAAAGGTCAAACCGGTGCGAGTGGTGCCCTACAACCATGAGGAGCTGAGGTCCCTGCGCAAGCAGCACCGGCGGCTGATGAACACCCTCGGCGCGCTGCACGGCATCCACTACAAGATCCACCACGGGCGGTGGCGCCTCGAGCTCGCTCAGGAGTTCCTCGTTTTGGACGGCGACAGGGACGGCGAGGCTCGGGTGCTCGTGGCTGGCTGGGCCTGCAGGCAAGGGCGGTGGGACCTACACAACAAGATCAACAAGCGCCTGACCGCCGCGCAGTGGACCGGGCTGGCCAGGCTCTGCGTGGGGAAGTGACCATGGGGAGCCAGCAGGCCAGGACACTCCGCGATAGCATCGCAGCGCAGGAGGCGGCCGAGGCGGCCATGAACCCCGTCTTCAAGGAGGCGCAGGAGCTCCTCCACAATGGCGCCACCCCGGCGCCTGCCCACTGGGTCCCCAAAAAAAAGCTCACGGTCATCACCCGTACGGTATGGATCATCACGGCGGTCGTGATGATGATCTACCTGATGATCGAGCTGGACATACAAGCGCGGTGGAAGACCACGCCGGCGTCCCTCCCGGACGACCTGGAGGACCTCCGGCGCATGGTGCCCGACGTGCGGGTGAAAATCGCCCACATGCGCAACGTGTTGTCGGCGCCCAGGATCGCCAGCGCCCCGCTGGTGGACACGCCGGTGGCCGTGAGGCTCCAGGGCGTCGTGCGAGGTGCCCCGGTGGACAAAAGGCCGGTCCAGGGCAACGTGCTGGCCTGGCTCAATGTGGGGCTCGCCGGGTGCACCGCCGGGGAACGCGCCGCCGCAGAGCACGCGCAGCACCAGCTCTGCCGAATGGCCAACTCTGCGCGGTCCAGGCAACGGCACGCCGAGAAAAACGAGTCGGGCGAGGACCGGGCCCTGGCGCTGCTGCTCAGGCGGTGCAAGGCGAGGGGGATCACGCTGCCGCGCAGCCCGCTGATGCCAGACGGAGAGTAGCGGCGCGCCGCGTCAGCAGTTGATCTTGACCAGGCGGCCCTGGATCGTGCACAGGCCGCCGTCGGCCGAGGTGGTCACCGCGCTGCCGTTGATCGACAGCGACGAGGGCGTGAGCACGACGCTGGAGCTGCCCACCTTGAGCGTGATGGTGTCCGTGGCCTGCAGCAGGATGGTCTTGGCCGTGTGGGTCGACGCGTTGGTCACCGCCAGGCCGCGGTCGTTCTGCACCGTCACCGTCTGGTCGTTGACCACCGTCTCGGTGCGGTCGTGCTTGATCAGCGAGCTGCGGTCGTTTTCGACCACGAGGTCGTGGTCCTTCTGGGCGTGCATGTGGATCTGCTCGGAGCCCTTCTTGTCCTCGAAGCGCAGCTCGTTGTAGCCGCCGCCGCCCAGGGACGAGTCGGACTTGATGGTGCTCACGGTCTTGTTGGCCGGCAGGGTGTGGGGCACCGGGTTTTGGGCGTGGTACACGCGGCCGATGATGATCGGCCGGTCCGGGTCGCCCTCGAGGAAGTCGACGATGACCTCGTGGCCGATGCGCGGGATGAACATGGCGCCCCAGCTCTTGCCCGCCCACAGCTGGCTCACCCGCACCCAGCAGGAGCTGTGCTCGTCCCTGTTGCCCAGGCGGTCCCAGTGGAAGTGCACCTTCACCCGGCCGTGCTTGTCGGTGTAGACCTCCTCGGTGGAGGGGCCCACGACGATGGCGGTCTGGCAGCCCTCCACCCGGGGCTTGGGCGTCAGCCGCGCGGGCCGAAACGGGGTCTTGCGCGGCATGCAGTGGAAGGCGTTGGAGTAGCGGATGCGGTTGCTCACCGCGCCGGCCTCCAGGTCCTGGTGCTTTTCGCCGCGGTGGCTGACCCGCGTGATGAGGTAGCGCTTGTTGTTCAGCTCCTTGCGGTAGTAGTCGTCGAGGGTGAAGTGGTGGCCGCAGGCGAAGCGCACGCTGTCGCTCTGCCCCTCGCCCAGGGGCCCGCAGCGCCTCGGACTCCTCCCGCCGGATGTCGGCCAGGGCCGCGCCCCGCTCGGGCACCTCGTAGAGGCCGGGGTAGTCGTAGATCTCCAGGTCGCTGTCCAGCTTGCCCGGTTTGGATGACTTGAGATCCAGGGTCGGCTTCTCGAAGTTGAACTCGTTGAGCATCACCGAGCCCGAGCGCACCTGCTCCTGGTAGAACAGCGAGCTGATGTGCTCCTCGCCCGGGGTGGTGGTGTCCGGGGCGTGGAACGGCACCGTGGCGTCGCCGGTGATCTGCGGGTGCACGCTGTAGTCGTTGCCCATGTGCAGGATGTGCGTCTGCTGCTGGTTTTCGAAGAAGTAAAAGAAGCCCTCCTCCTCCAGCAGGCGGGCGACGAAGTCCCAGTCCGACTCGCGGTACTGCACGCAGTACTCCCGCGTGGGCGGCGCCTTGCCCCCCTTGAGGTGGAACTTGTGCTCCACCTTGCCGTCGGTGAGCACCTTGCCGACGATCTGCTGGATGTTCTTTTTCTGGAAGATGCGGCAGTCCACGCGGTGCCGCAGGCGCCAGGCCAGGGGCACCATGGTCAGGTGGTAGACCGTGAAGCGGCGGCCCTTGTCGCGCAGCTGGAAGGCGGCCACCAGCCCGTGGACATGGCGCGCGCCGCTGTTGCCCGAGAGCGTGAGCACGGCCATGCGGCCCACCACCCGGTTGAAGGCCACGTCGGCCGTGTCGGCGGCGAGCACGACGTCGAAGCGATAGAGGCGGGAGATCTCCTCCTCCCCCTGAAACGCGAGCACGTGGAAATCCTGGGCCAGCTCCAGGCCCTGCACCGAGAATTTGACCGTCACGTCGCCGTTGGATGACTCAGACATGGATCACACCTCGTCCCGTCTTGGAGCGGCCAATCATAAGACAAGTAGGTGCTTTTGGGAAACGGTCAGCTCTCGAAGCCGTCCACGATGACGGCGCCGCGGCTGGCGCAGATCCAGAGGCCGAGGTGGTGGGCCAGGGGGCCGGGGTGGCGCAGCGCCTCGAGGCCCTCGGCCATGGGCCCGTCGGGGTCCGCGTCGAAGGTGGCGCAGGCCGGCGCGTGAACGTAGATCTGCAGCCCGGTGATGGCCGCGACGTAGGCCTCGCGGTCGTCGGGGTCGGCCCTGGTCAGCATGCCGTGGTTGCGCGCCGACAGCAGCGCCACGCACAGGTCCGAGACGCAGATGTCGGTGCAGTCCCCGCAGAGGATCAGCGAGGTCAGCTCGTTGGCCGCCACCCAGTCGGCCAGCAGGTTGCGCCACAGGCCGCCGCCCGCCGGCCGCATGGCCCCGACGAAGCCGTTGATGCAGTCCTTGCCGATGATGGTGGTGCGGGGCCGCCCGGCCAGGTGCTCGATGTCCGGGTCCAGCTCGTCCTCGCCCGTGCCCTGGATGCAGTGGGGCGGATACGGCGGCTCGGGGATGTCCGGGTGGTGGCTGTCGCGCAGCAGCACCGTGTGCAGCCTCTGGCCGAGCTGGTGGTCCAGGTCCTTGGCCAGCGCGCTGGCGGCCGCCACCATGGGCGCCATGGACGCCGGATCGGACAGCGCCCCCTCCCGGGTGAAGCCGCGCACCACGTCCACCACCACCAGGCCCACGTCGCCCGGCCCGAGGGTCGCCTTGCCCACCGGCACGGGCAGGGCCTGCTGCAGCTGCTCCAGTTGATCTGTACGATCCATGTCTCACCTCCGGCTGGAACCATAGCAGAAGCCACAGCGCCTTGCAGAGGCTGACAGGCTCACTCTGTTCACACCTCGGCTGTGAAGGTGCGGTCACACCCCGGCGTCGGCTCACCTGATCTCGGGCGGTTGGCGCTGGCACGCGCCGTGCACAATGGGCGGGCGCCAGGGAGCGGGACACCACACCACACAGCTCGAAGGACGACACAATGAACGCACAGACCAGGACGACAAAGCTGATCCAGACCATCTCCGCCGCCGCGTTGCTGGCCGCCCTGACCAGCGGCTGCGAGCTGTGGTGGCCCGACGTGGAAGGATCGGGCCACTGGGTCGCCGAGAGCCACGAGGCGGTGGGCTTCAACCGCGTGGAGGTCTCGGGCCAGGGTCGGGTGACCATCGTCCAGGGGGACTGCGAGTCCGTGGACGTGGAGACCGACGACAACGTCATGCCCTACGTGCGAGTGCGGGTGGACGGCCAGACCCTGCGCATCTCCCTCAATCACGACCTGGCCGGCGGCGTGGAGCCGTCTCGCCTGCACTACCGCGTATACGTCCGCGACCTCGAGAGCCTGCGCGTGTCGGGCTCGGCCTCGGTGACCGTGCGTCGGCTGCACACCAAACACCTGGACCTGGAGGTCACCGGCTCCGGCGACGTGCGGCTGGAGGACCTGCGGGCTGACAGCGTCAACACGCGCATCAGCGGCTCCGGCAGCGTGGACCTGCGGGGCGAGGCGGGCGGCCAGGAGGTGCGCATCAGCGGCTCGGGCTCCCTGACCGCCAACCATCTGCGCACCAGCACCACCAACGCCCGGCTGTCCGGCTCGGGCAGCGCCACGGTGTGGGTCACCGGCTGTTTGTGGGCCAAGATCTCGGGCAGCGGCTCGCTGGACTACTTCGGCCAGCCCAAGGTCAGCAGCGATGTCAGCGGCTCGGGCGACCTGAGAGCCCGCGGCAACAAATAGCCAACGGCGGGGGACAAGCCCCCGCCCTACATTTTGTTCCCCTCACCCCCGCTACCCCCTCACCCCCGCTACCCCCTCACCCCCGCTACCCGCCCGGTGAGCAGCAGCGGCGGCAGATGAACTCCTCCTCCGCCTCCTCCAGCCCCGCCGCCCTGCGCGCCAGCTCCAGGTAGGTCGGCGAGGCGAAGATCTGATCCAGGTCCTGGCGCGAGGCGTCCCCCAGCACGGTCTCCTTGCGGTAGTCCATGCAGCAGAGGATCAGCTCGCCGGTGTAGAGAAAGTGCAGCCAGCAGTCCACGCGCATGCAGTAGGCGCCGGTCAGGTCTCGCCGCACCCGGTCACCGAAGCTGGCCTGGTTGCGGCGCACGTTGCCCGCCCGGTCGTGGTAGCTGAAAAACTCCACCACCGGCAGCCTGCGGAAGCGGTGCCGGGCGAAGATCCCGTCCCAGAAGGCGCGGTAGCTTGCCTCGTCGAACCAGCGGGGCAGGTCGTCGTCGTCAAGGCGCGGCTGGCCCGCGCCGCGGATGCGCAGGTTGAGGTCGTCGGTCTGGGCCCGGTCCATGAGGGCCACCACGTTGTCCAGGGTGCGCGCAAAGGGCAGGCCGGTGATGGCCTCGTAGGACTCGCGGTCCGCGCCGTGGAAGCTGATCCACAGCTCGTGCTTGACGCCGCGACAGACCCGCGCCAGGTCGTCCAGGTGCGCGGCGTCCAGCAGGGCGGCGTTGGTCGCCAAATTCAGCATGGTCGGGTCCAACCGCGCCAGGGCGTGGTCCAGCCGCGCGAAGATGTCGGGATCGCACAGGGGCTCGTTCTCCAGGTAGGGCAGCAGCTTGCCCACGCGGCGGCCCTCCAGCTGCCGGATGATGCGGCGAAACAGCGGCTCGGCCATGACGCCGGGGTGCTCCCGCTGCCAGGACTCGGGGTGGGGGCAGAAGACGCAGCGGCCGTTGCAGGCCGACGTGGTCTGCAGCTGGACGTTGAGCGGCGGGTGGTCTGCGGGGATGACTCTCCCGGCCTCGAGGCTCCGCCTGAGGGCGTCGTGCTGGCTGGCCCCGGGGCGCCGCGAGCTCATGCCCCGAACTTGGCCGCGGTCTCCTTGGTCAGCTTCTCCAGCGCCGGCGACGGCGCCACGGTCAGGGCCGCCTCGTCGGCCAGCAGGGCGCCATCGGGCAGCGACGCCATCTGCTCGGCGGCCCGGGTCCGCACCGCCGCAAGATCGTCCAGCTCCAGGCCTTCCACCACCTCGCCCTGCTTCATCACCGGCTGCAGCATCGGCGCGCCGGGGTGGCCCTCCTCGGTGGCCAGGGCCAAAAGATCCCCGGCGATCTTGCCGCCCTCGAACCGCCGGTACACCTGGTGGGCGCCAGGGTAGGACAGCTTGCCCGGGCTGAGCTTGAGCACCGGCCGGGCGTCGTCGCCCAGGCCGACCTGCACGATCTTGTACACCCCGGACAGCGACGGCGCGTCGGGCGAGGCCACCAGCTTGGTGCCCACGCCGAAGGCGTCGATGGGCTCGCCGGCGTCCAGCAGCTTGCCCATGCGGTACTCGTTCATGTCGCCGGAGACGATGATCTTGGTGTGGCTGAAGCCCTCCGCGTCGAGCACCTCGCGCATCTTGCGGCAGATGCCGGTGGGCACGTCGTCGCCCTCCAGCAGGCCGCAGTCCACGCGCACGCCCGAGAGGTAGGCGGGGTCGCCGGCCCGGCGCGCGGCCTCACAGGCCCGGCGGGTGCCGTCGAGGGTGTCGTAAGTGTCCACCAGCAACGTGGACGGCTGCGGGTAGACCGCCAGGTAGCTGTCGAAGGCCTCGGCCTCCGAGGGGTGGGACATGGTCCACATGTGGGCCGCGGTGCCGTAGACCGGCACGCCGTGGCGATATCCCGCCTCCACGTTGGAGGTGCCGACGCAGCCGGCGAGGTAGGCCGCGCGCGCCGCGTCGATGGCCGCCTCGTCGTGGGTCCGCCGGGTGCCGAACTCCATGACGCCGGCGCCCCGGGCCGCGGCCACGATGCGCGCCGCCTTGGAGGCCACCATGGTGGAGTGGTTGAGCATCGACAGCAGCGAGGTCTCCACCATCTGGGCCTGCCACAGGGGGGCCTGCACCCGGATCAGCGGCTCGTTGGCGAAGGCCACCGTGCCCTCGGGCATGGCCCAGACGTCGCCCTCGAAGGCAAAGTCGAGCAGGGCCTGCTCCGTGTCCGCGTCCAGGGCCGCGGCCAGGGACGGGTGCTCCTTCAGATAGGCCACATGCTCCGGCGCAAAGCGCAGCTCCTTCATATAGGCCACGACGCGAGCCAGCCCGGCCAGCAGCAAGAAGCCGCGGTGTTTGGGCAGCCGCCGCACGAAGGCCTCGCAGACCACGGGCTGGTGGGCCATCTTTTGCCTGAGGTAGCCCACGGCCATGGTGAGCTGGTAGAAGTCGGTGCGCAGGGCGGGGGGTAAGGTCATGTTGTCCTCTGATGGATGGCTGTCAGGGAAGGCCGCCCGACATGGTTGAGAGTTGAGAGTTGAGAGTTGAGAGTTGAGAAATGAGAATTGAGAGTGTGCCCATACTCTGAACTCTAAACTCTGGACTCTCAACCATGTCGGATACATCGTGGCGGTCAATGCGGATCGATCTCCTCCGCGTCAGTTGCTACTTTAGCAGATCCATCTGCTCCGGCTTGGTATAGGGCCGGGCCCCGGCCAGCACGCGGTCGATGTCACGCAGGACAGACCAGGACCAGCTCCGCCGCACCTCGGGCGGCAGGGCGCCGTGGCGCTCGAAGTAGGCCTCGATGAAGGCTGCCGTGGCAGGGTTGGCGTAGCCGCCGCCCTTGACCGGGCCGAAGTCGCCTTCGAAGTCGGCGACGATCTCCTCGAAGCGGGCGTCCCGCTCGTCCTTGGCGATGATCGATGCCGCGGCCACCACCGGCGAGACCTGGTCCGCCTTGTTGATGGCCTTGAGCCCGGGGTGCGCCTCGGCCAGGGGGCCGAAGAGCCGCTCGCCATCGGCGATGATCCGCTTGGTCGGCGGCCCCGACTGGATGATGGCGCTGGCCAGCTCCCGCTCCAGCAGGTTCAGCTCGCCCAGGCGCACCCGGCGATCCACCTCGGCGGCGTCCACGCAGAGCAGGCAGACGTGGGCCGCCAGGCGGCGGATCTGGCCGGCCAGCTGTTGCCGCCGCAGCCGGGCCGCGCCGGAGCTGCCGAAGCTCTTGGAGTCGCGTACGTCGATCTCCACCAGGGTCTTCAGCTGCCGGCGGCGCACCCACACCCCGCAGAGCACCAGGGGCCCAATGACCGGTCCGCGTCCTGCCTCGTCGATACCGAGGATCATGATCAAGGCGTAGCAGAAAAACCGCCCAACTCCAAATATCTCACCTGTTTAACTTGAAAACGGAGGGGGTATATCGCGTCCGCCAAAGGCGGGGGACAAGCCCCCGCCCTACCTCTGATGAGATCTCTCGGAGCTGGGTCTATGGGGCTGACTGGACCGCTCGCTCCAGCGCCAACAGCGGCCCGAGGAACCGCCGATCCAGCTCCACGCCGGCCAGGTCCACGTCGCCGCGAAGCTCCCGCAGGTGCCGATCAACCGCGGCCGCAGCCTCCAGCAAAAAGACGTGCAGCGGCCCCAGAAGCTCCGCCTCGAGGTCCACGCTGTCGGCCACCAGGGCGTCGAGCACCCCCGTCTCCGACAGCTCCAGCCGGGGCAGCCGCTGGGTGAAGAAGTGGTCCACCCGGCCGCCCTGCAGGTACCCGCGGGTGAAGGCCAGGTAGCGGGTGTAGACCTGCTGTCGCAGCAGGGCCGCGCGCTCGGAGACCAGCTGGGCCAGGGCCGCCTCCCGGGGGCGCAGCGGGGCCAGGGCCTCGCCGGAGAGGGCCTCGCCCAGGCCCTGGCGTAGCAGCACGCCCAGCTGTTCCAGGTGGGCCTGCATGCGCTGGCGGGAGGTGTCGCTCACCTGGCGGCCGAGGCCGCCGAGCAACAGCTCCAGCAGAAAATCGCGGTCCGCCGCCGAGGCCTGATGCTGTCCCAGGCGCCACTGCCGCGGGCGCACGAACTCCAGCACCTCGGCCGCGCCCTGGGCGTAGACCTGCTCGGTGGCCGCGCGCAGCGCCTGGCGCTCGTCGTCCAGCAGCTTCGGATCCAGGTGGCCGGCGGCCTCCCGCAGCAGGTCGTCGAGCTGCCCGCGGGCAGAGTCGGTCTGGTCCAGCATGCGGGCCATGCGCTGGCGGGCCTCGGCCAGCACCGCGTCCAGGCGCTGGCGCGAGGCCTGGCGCTTGATCTGCCGGCTGCGGGCAAAGATCCGCTCCTCCAAAAACGTCCGCAGCTTCGGGAAGCGGCTGGTCTCCAGCTTGCTGTCGTCGCCGCCGGTCATGGCGTCCAGGGCCTGGCGCGCCGACACCGGGATCACCGCGTCCACCAGCTCGGCGAACCCCTCGCCCAGGTGCTCGAGCACCGCGGCCAGCTCCTCGGGGGACAGGCGGTCGATCTTGTTCAGCACGCCCACGGCCTTGAGCCGGTGCTGGGCCAGGGCCTCCAGGGCCTCCTGCTCGGTCTGCTTGCCCGCCTGCTGGGCCGAAAAGAGCCAGATCACCGCGTCGGCCTTGCCGAGGAACTCCCGGGCGGTCTGCTCGTGCTCGTCCACCAGGCTGTTGAGCCCTGGCGTGTCCACCACGTTGACCCGCAGCAGCTCCTCGGCGGGGTACATCAACTCCACGTGGCGGATGGCCCTCGCGCGGCTGTCGTCCAGCCCGTTGAGGAAGGAGCCCACCTCGGACCAGCGCAGCAGCTCCTCGGTGTCGTCGCGCCAGATGACCCGGGCCTGGCGCTGCTCGCCGTACTTGAGGATATTGATCGTGGCCGTGGTGGGGGTGATGCCCATGGGCGCGATCTTTTCGCCAATGAGCGCGTTGACCAGGGTGGACTTGCCGCTGTTGAACTCACCCATGACCGTGATCAGCAGGGGGCGGTCGAAGATCTCCTGGATGCGGGTCACCTCGGGCCCCAGGGACGTCAGGGCGGGGTGGGCGTCGAGCAGCTTGTGGATCCGCCGCAGCAGGGGGTAGAGCTCGGCCCCCTCCTCCATCTCCGGCACCGCGGCCAGGGCCTCGTAGGTCTGCTCCAGCAGGGCCCGGGCCCGCGGGTGCTCCGGCTCCAGGCGCAGGGCGGCGCGCAGGGCGGTGGCCGCCTCCGCCGGCCGGCCGCTGGCCAGAAACACCACGCCGAGGCCCAGGCGGGCGGCGTGGTTTTCGCCGGCGGCCAGGGAGCGCGACAGCAGGTCCAGGGCCTCCGAGGGGTTGTCCGCCGAGGCCACGCCGAGGCACGCCAGGCCCAGAGGATCTGCCGGCTTCAGCGCCAGCAGGGAGCGGGCGTGGTCCTCCATCTTCCCGGGGAAGGGGTCCTGGGCCAGGTCCAGGTGCAGCATGCGCGACAGCAGCCCCGGCGCGTCGGGCTCGCCCTCGCGGGGAACGTCCGGCAGCAGGTCCAGGGCGTTTTGCAGGTGGGTCAGCGCGCCGGCCGGGTCGGCCGAGGCCGCGTGCACTTCCCCCAGCAGGCGGTGGATGACGGGCCGCCGCGGCGCGTCCTGCAGGGCCCGCAGCAGCTCCTGCCGCGCGCCGTCCCGGTCCCCGCTGGCCAGCAGGCAGCGGGCCAGGACGCAGCGGGCCTCGGCGTCGGCTTCATCGGCCTCCAGCAGGCGCGTGACGGTCAGGGCCGCCTGCTGGTGCTCGCCCTCGTCCAGCAGCACGTCGCACAGCAGCAGCAGCACCTGCCGGCCGGGCGCCGGCGCGGCCGCGGCCTTCTCCAGGCTCTGCCGCGCCAGGGCGGACATCTTGCCCGAACGCAGCTGGGCCTCGCCCAGCAGACCGAGCAGCTCCGGGTCGTCGCCGCCGGCCAGGGCCACCGCCTTGCGCAGCTCCCGCAGGGCGTGCTCGTGGGCGCCCCGCTGGAGGTAGATCTCGCCCATGCCGCGGTAGACACGGGAGAGGTCCTCGTCGCCGCCGCCGCAGCGCAGGGCCTCGCGGAAGGCGTCCTGGGCCGCGTCGTGATCCTCGTTGCGCCAGCGGGCCTCGGCCAGGTCGGCCCACACGGCCAGGTCCTTGCCCCGGGCGCCGGCCGCCTCCTCCAGCAGGTCCACCGCCTCGTCCAGGCGATCCTGACCCAGCAGGCTCAGGCCCAGCAGGTGGCGGGCGCGGGCGTGGTCCGGGTCCAGCTTCATCAGTCGGCGGAAGGCGTCCTCCGCCTCGGTCAGGCGGCCGGCGTCCAGGGCGGCCACGCCTCGCTGCAGCTCTGCCCGCACCGCGTCGGGCGCGGCAAGGTCGTCGACGAAGTCCCCCAACTGTTGACCGATCTTCTTCCAGAAAGCCATGGCGCTACTCTACCACCACCCGGCGAACCTGCAGACCGATGACGTCGGGTGGCCCGTGTTAGAATTCCGTGAATCCCCGGAAGCACGATCGACAAGGAGGCACCATGCACAGACCGCGACCCTGGCTGCTGGCGCTCGTCATCGCCGCGTCCCCGGTCCCGGGCACCACCGCGGCGGCTGACTCCATCTCGGTCGAGCCGGAAGACTGCCCCACCGGCTCCGCGGGCGTCACCTCCCACTGCGGCGCCGAGTGCGCTCCGCTGCCTTGCAAGGTCGACGGCGATTGCCGTGACAAGAAGGTCTGCCGCCCGACGAAGCTCTGCATCGAAAAGGGAGAGCGCCCGGGCTGCGGCAGGGTGCCCGACCAAATAAAGTACCCCTACCAGGTCGTCCACGGAGAGTGCCCGTCCGGCGGCAAGTGCGGCAAGGGCACCTGCGAGGAGGCCAGGCGCTGCGTGCCACCGCCCTTGCTCAGCTGCGAGGGGTGCCACGTGGGCGGCGCTAGCGGCGCCTGGCTGTTTCCCCTGCTGGGGCTGGCCCTGCTCCTGCTGCGCCGGCGCAGCCCTGCTGGACGGCCTGCCCGGGAGGATGATCGCTAAACCACTGTTCGTGATTCAGTGGTCACCTCATCCTGAAGGGACCAGAAATCATGGCTCCGGGCTCCGGGCTCCCGGCTACAAGGCAGGCCTCGCACGTGCCATGGGCTGGCTTCCAACCGACAGCGTCCGCTGACGCCGCTACCTGGGGCCCGGGCGGAGCGGG
>PVBE011043126.1_pt1 | contig 28279 bp, 15 predicted proteins | sample 1631181 | NCBI WGS metagenome assembly PVBE01 (sample SAMN08397723, study PRJNA350692) | Marine metagenome, whole genome shotgun sequencing project. | isolation source: water | place: Pacific Ocean | collected 2012-04
CCGTACGCCTTCATCAACTCCTCGTCCTTGGCCACGATCCCTTTGCTCACGTTGGCGTACACCTCCGTCGATTGCAACACGTTGTCCACATCCTTTTCGTGCCCGCGCCGGTAGCTCAGGACGGTGTTTTTATAACACGCGATCTCAAACCTCGCGCCGTGCGTGCGATGTCTCACCACGGCGACGTTGGTGAGTTTTTTAATCCCCACCGGCACGAACATTTCCTTCCGCGTTCGAGTCGCGCTGTGTCGGCGCGATTCGATTCGATGCAGACGCAATGTGCGATTCGATTCGATTCGATCGCGCCCTCGCCGCTGGCTCGCTCGGGACGGGATCGCGTTCGTCCGCAGTCGGCGACGGTGCGCGCGCGGCGAACGAACGATCGGTCGATTCGAGCGAACGGTCGAGGGAGAGGAGCGAAGGGAGACGCGCGAGGGCGTTCGGTTCGGGAAACCCGCGCGCGCGCGAGGCGAGCGAGCGCGCGAGGCGAGCGAAGAAGGAGGACGGTGACGGGCCGAGGCGGGGCCGTCTGAGGGGAAAAGATGTTGCCGTTGACGCTGTTGAAGACGTCGTGCGGACGCCCGATGCTCGTGGAGCTGAAGAACGGGGAGACGTATAACGGGACGCTGGTGTCGTGCGATACGTGGATGAACGTGCACCTCAAGGAGGTGATCTGCACGTCCAAGGATGGTGATCGATTTTGGAGAATGGCGGAGTGTTACGTGCGAGGGAACACGATCAAGTACGTGTGCGTGCCGGATGAGGTGTTAGAAGTCGTCAAGGAAGATATGAAGAATCGACCGGCCGGCGGTGGACGCGGTGAAGGGGGTGGACGAGGTCGTGGACGAGGCCGAGGCGGTCGGGGTCGCGGCGGGAGAGGCGGCGACGCCTCGCGAGACGAGTGAGCCGAGCCCGCGTTCGTGCGTTCGCAGTAGGATCGATTAGACTTTTGAAACCCTAAATAGAGCCCTTAATTTTATCAGACGTCGCACCTTTCGCGTTCGCGTCGTCGTCATCGCGCGCGTTCGTTCGCGCGAGCCGGGTTCCTCGGCTGTTTGAATGCGCGCGCGCGCTTCGCGGCTCTGGACCCAGGGTTTGGGCAGGTCTCGGATTTCTATGTGCAAACAGTCTCGCGTCGTTTTCGTCGCTCGGTGGGCGCGCGCGCGCGAGCCGAGCCTCGGTTCGTGTTCCGCCTTTGACGTCACCTCTCGTCGCGCGTCGTCCCGCGACGCCCGGTCTCGGCGGTCATGGAGCTTCTGATGGAGTTCGACGAGCCCGCGTACCGAGGCGCGGACGCGTACGGCGCGCGCGACGACGGCGTGGGGTCGTCGAACGATGGGACATCCGACACCGTTGAGGCGATGCGCGAGGCGCTGTCGAGCGCGCGTGAGGACGCGGAGGCGATCGTGACGCGGGCGCTGGAGGAGGCGTTGGATGATGAAGATACGTTTCGAGCGATGCGCGCGTACGTGAGCTCGGACGTGGACGAGGATGCGCTCGCGATGGTGGTGATTAAGTTGTTAGAGCTTGTCGGTGGCGAAGCCACAGAGGCGGGCATAGAGGGAGAGGAAGAGGACGAAGGACGACGAGGAGGGGAAGAAGAGAACGAAGAGAAGCGCGGAATGGACGCAACGATGGCCAGGTGTGATGCGAGATACGTAAAACTCGCCGTTGAGCTCGCGACAGTGATGCAAGAGACAAAGTTTGGACCGAGTCATCGAGGAGCGCTCCTGCGAGGCGTTCGACACGTGTTGCGCTCGTACATGGGGAACTGTCACGAAGGGTGCGATCTTGGAGTCGTTCGGGCCTTGATCGAAGCGATGGACGCGTTGCTGAGAAGCAATGAGAATGGAAGGGCGGATAATGACGTCAAACTCGTCGCCGAATGCGTGAGACACGCCGCTGGATTTTCCACGTCGCCGCTCGACTTCAAATTGTGGTTGGAAATCGCATCAACGAGCGCACCTGATGCGAAAAGTTTCATTTTAGATCAATTGAACATGACTCTGCAAACGAGATTTAGCAAAGGACCTAGGGAGGTGTTTCTCTTGGACGGGGAGAGTAGCGGGATTTTGGGCTCTGCCCAAGCGAAATGGCCATTCACAGAAGGTTTGGCGTTCGTGACTTGGATGTACTTGGAAAGCATTTCTGCGTCGGAATCTACGGCAGCTTCTGCCGCATCTTACGCAGCAGCGGCTTCGGCTTCCCAACTTCCGGAGGCTTCCCCATTCACAGCCGCCGCCGTCGCAGCCGCCGCGGCCGGTAAGGCGGAGGTCCACATGCCTCGTCTGTTTAGTTTTCTTTCCGCGGAAGGCCAAGGAGTCGAATGCTATTTCCACGATAACTTTCTGATTCTCGAAACGAGCGGGATCAAAGAGTCTAGAATGACGTTGCCATTCTCGCACAAGTTTCCATTGAAGAGATGGTTCTGCGTAGGAATCGAGCATAAACCTGCGAGTGTTCGCACGGGGAAAGCCGAGACGCGTCTCTACGTGAATGGCATCTGTGTTGAAACTCACAAATTTGACTTGCCGAGAATGAATAAACCGCTTGGTTTCTGCTGTATCGGTACGAATCCACCCGCAGCCATGGCTGGGTTACAACGCAAGCGGCGTCAATGCGCGCTGTTTGGAAGTCTTGGCCCCGTCTACATTTTCAAACAAGCGTTAGGAGGTCACGCGATGAAGGCACTCGCTGCCAGAGGTGGATCCCACGTTCCTAGATTTTCATCTTTGAATGAAGAAAACCCGAATAAAGATGCCGATGAGAATGTCGATGACATGTTAGATAGAGTTCTGTCACCGACTGTGCTTCAAGTTCTTCATCCACGCATGGCCAGTAAGAACTACGTGCTAGACATTTCTCCTGCTGGGATGACGGTGGAATCCAGGGCGGCGCTGTTGGGAGGCACAAAATTTGTGAGGCGACATTTGATGCGAGATTCGATTTGGTCATTGGGCAGGAGTGGACCTGGGGTCATGCTCCCCTTCATTTGTCCGCTGATCGGATCGAAAAATCTCGAGCCTGAGAGCTCCGAGTCTCGTGAAGATTTCGCCAGTGCCGGACTTTCCATTCGTTCGGTGATCGGTATAATCGCCGGTGCGTGTGAGAAGCACACTCCTAATCTGCAAGCTCTTAAAACAAACGATATTCCAGATTTGCTAGCTCACGTCTTACCTTTTGGTTTGGATGCATTGAGACAACAATTCTCTGGAAATAGTCTCGAGGATGAAGAAGAGGCGGTGGTTGACGCGGTAGAGTACCTTCTGTCGGTGAGCGAGACAGATGAAGAGCTCTCAAAGAAAATCTGTCTAGCATTAGTATTGGATTTCAAACCATGGAACGGTTGCGGATCGCGAGCGGTACACCGTCTTTTGAGCATTTCATCTTCGCTCTGTAACACCAAGGCTGGTTTGATGCAAGAAGTTTCAGCGTTGCAACTCTTACTTGATAACGCACGTCGCTGGCTGTCTCCTACGACGTCTATAATGGGAGGAATACTTCACAACAACTCTGCGAAATCCGTCATGGATGACAAAGGAGATTTGAGAATTTCGGAACAGGAGTCGTTGCTGTTGATGGATGATTTGTTGGTCTCAGTCAACTTGCTCACGAACACAAATGATCACATGGATTCAAAAGTTGACATAATCGTTGGATTTTTAGCGGAGTGTCCTTGTCCGCACATGCTTGCGGCGACCGTGAAACTCGTGCATTCCATAATCGTTTCACCAAACGTCGCCCGATCGAATGACTTTTTGTTCACCTTTGTTTCCAAGGGAGGCGTGGAAGTCTGCATGGGTCTCATCCGCGCGCTAGCTCTCAGAGGTGACTTTCATCACGAACTGAAGGGAGTTCAACGCTTGTTCGCTTCGTGCATCAGACTCTTTGGCTATATGTTGGAGACGGGATGCGTGAGCGCGAATAAGACCACGGAGGTTGGCGGTAGTAAGAAGGTGACAAAGGGAAGCATTGAGCGAGCGGTTCGATACGCTTTCAAGAGGGGATCGGACGCGTTGCTCACTACAGAAGTGTATGAAGCGATATTTGAGTCTTCAATTTCGATCGATTTGAGCAACATCAACATGACTGAACCAGCGCGGCTCATCAGTGGTGGTATGCTCGGATCGATGCTCTCAGCTCTGTCGGATTGTGAAGAGAGCATTTCGAGCCGAGCGTTGAATGATGTCATGCTTCTTGCGTGCGCATACGCAGATAATCGTAACATGATTCTATCTCTGCCGGAATTTCCGGACTGGCTCGTGAAAATACTCGTGTATTCTACAGACATTGGAGTGAAGAACACTGCGAACGATCTCCTACTCATTCTGCTGCAACACTCTATGAGATTGCAAGATGGTTGGCGCGTTCTCGAGACGGTGATTGAATCTATGAAAAATGTATCAAAGAATGACTCAAAGAAGATGATTCATGTACAGGAAACGATTTTCCAAGGTTTGGCGGGATTCATGATCAGTGAATTGAAGGGTATCAGCGTATCAGATGGTAATCAATCAAAGAAATCTCGAGAGACTTTAGATGCAAATCGCACCGCGACTCGACAAAATGTCATAGCATTGTTGCACATGGCTGAAGAGCATCTGAGATTGAGTAGCGGTGATGTTCTATCGAACGTCGACGACTCATACGATCTTATGAACGTCTCAAACGCACTCGCTTGCTACGGTTCACATGCCGCGGATTCAGCAAGCGGATGGATAAATCGAAATCGTGCCATCGATGGTCTCGCCAGCGTGAATTCGTCAGCGTCAGATGGTCCGAACAAAGCTCTGGAGTTGCTGCGCTTGACGCATCAAATAATTAGTTTCATGGTCGGTACTCAATGCACTGGTGCAAGATCAAATCTTTCCTTACTCAAAGATGACGAGTTGGTACACCTTTTCCTCAGGCTCACGTTGGCTTATTTCCGCGAGGAGAACCTTCCCGCTGAGCAGGAGAGCCCAGATAACGATGTGCCGTTGATGCCAGCACACATCGTGAACACACTGTCGTCACTGACATCAGGGAACTCTTCCATCTCTGATGCCATCGTGTTTGAGTCAAAACAGCTCTGGGGCGCGTCTCAATCAAGCGAAAGCGGGAGAAACATCGCAGTTTTACACAACTTGCTGGCCCCATTCTTACAAGCGGCGTCAGTGCGTCACGTAGCTAATCTTGCGCCCGGTGCTATCGCCCTGCTCTTGGATGAAGTTTGGATCCACCAAAAGTTGAAAAAACGCAATACGGGCCTCTTAAGACCCATAGTCACTTATTTGATAGCTTTGACTGCTCGTTGGCGCGCAGTCATTGTCGATGAAGGCAAGGATGATATTTCTCCGAAATTGCGTTCGCTCGCTTTGAGCCCGCTGAATGTTCTGACCGGAAAGTTGTGCTCTAAAGAGTGGCTGAACATTCTCATGGCACCAGTCATCAAGGAAACTCTCGTCTGCATCGCGAACTCGACGCAATTGGTCCAATTGCAATCAAGAAATGACGTCATTGCTGCAAGAGGTCCGGGCGCCACGGAGTCGAGAATGAGCGCTCAGAGGGCTGTTCAGCAAACAGGATCAGAGAATTTTGACAAATTCGTAAAGGTATGGGAAGGTGAATACACGAATATTTCGATGTCTTCAAAATGGTTAGCTGCGCTCTCGAAGGAAGCTTCGCGACGGACTCTGTCAATTGCCGCTGAAGGCGCGAGAACCAAAGATGTCACCAAAATTTGGGAAGCGTACGCGAGGGATCTACAAGTGAGCAATACCCTCATGGCGAAGATTAGAGAAGAAGGGGAAAGTGCACGTCTTGGAATCGACGCCTGTGAAAGTGGACGACGCAGAAGATACTGTCTTTCTCGTGTTACAAGGATTCCATCCCAGCGCTTATCACATCTTGCACCCGTTGATTCGGCAGCCATGGAGATAAAATTGCCAGTTCGAAAGGAAGATGACGCCTCGGATGATGAAGACGTATTACCATTAAGTCCACAACGTTCGATAAATCAGGAAGAGGTCAGCGAAGTGATGGCTGCAACTGCTGCTCTAGCTGTTGCTGCAAATCGCGGTGAAATTAAAAAATTTCATCATGAATGTTCTGCGACCACTGTCACTGCGCTGGACGTGTGTGAGGGGATATTTCAGATTTCCGACACGGATATGATATTCAAAACGATAGATAAATCACGTACTTGGTCTTGGCCCCTGGAAAATCTTCACCAGGTGCAGAGTCGACGATATTTGCTACGAAGAAGTGCTCTGGAATTCTTCATGCTTGATCGAATGACATACTTCATTGATTTTGGAAGTGCAGAGCAGCGTCGCCAAGTTTTCAGGGTCTTGATCAAACTCAAACCGAAGAACTTTGTGCCTCTTTATCTAGAGACGAGCAAACCGGAAGCTTTGCTTCGCAAGAGCGACATTACTTCGCGTTGGATCAGACGTGAAATTTCAAATTTTGATTACCTGATGGCGCTGAACACACTTGCGGGAAGAAGTTATCAGGATATAACGCAATACCCGGTCTTCCCATGGGTCATCACCGATTACACGTCGGAAACGCTAGATTTGAGCGATCCGAAAGTTTACCGTGATCTGAAAAAGCCGGTGGGAGCGCTGAATCCAGATCGACTTGAGAGAATCAAGGAACGTTATTCCTTCTTTGATGATCCCGAAATTCCAAAATTCCATTATGGGAGCCATTACAGCTCATCCGGTACCGTCCTCTTCTATCTCTTGCGAATTGATCCTTTCACAACGCTAGCGTACGAGTTACAAGGTGGCAAGTTCGATCACGCAGATAGACTTTTCCATGACGTCGCGTCGACGTGGAAGAGCTGTTACAACGACATGAGTGACGTCAAAGAACTTGTGCCCGAGTTCTTTTACCTTCCCGAAATGTTTAAAAATGTCAACAATATTGATTTCGGATCGACGCAATCTGGGGAGAAAGTCGATACCGTCATACTCCCGCCGTGGGCAAAGTCCCCAGAAGATTTCGTCGTGAAACAGCGGGAGGCTCTTGAAAGCGATTACGTGAGCAAGAACCTCCACCATTGGATCGATCTCATATTTGGATACAAACAGCGTGGAAAAGCCGCCGAGTCGGCGTGTAACGTATTCTACTACATGACGTACGAAGGTGCGGTCGATGTTGAGGCTATTCAGGATCCCACTCTTCTCAAGGCGACACAGGATCAAATCGCATGCTTTGGACAAACGCCGTCACAACTTCTCACGATACCCCATCCAGCGAGGCAGAGAGTAGCCGACTCCATCATTGGATGCCATTGGTTGATTGAGAATAGGCAAAACGTCCTCGAGTATCCGCTCCCTATCCCAAGTTACGACGACAATCAAATTACCTTCATGAGTGTGCTGAGCACTGGACAATTGATTGTTCTCTCTCCAAACTTGGACATGAAGATGCACCGCTTCATGCCAGGAGTTCCGAGCGGTTCTGGTTTGCCGTTTACATTTCAACCCGCTAAGGAACAAAGCACTTTGGGATCATTGATGGGTACGATTCGCCGAAGAGCCGGGTTCAATGACGCCAAAGAAACTGCGAAACTCAGTGCAAAACTCGATCCAAATGCGCTCAAGCTGAGCTGTGCGCTTCCCTGCGTCTCTCTGCCAGGAGGTCATCACGTCATTCTCGCCGGCCATGCGGATAATTCAATCAAGGTATTTAACTGCAATAACGGCTCTATCGAAAGCAGTGAAGTGGGCCATCGAGCGCCGGTGATATCCCTCTCAATTTCCACAGACGGGCGAGTGCTCGCAACTGGCTGCGCTGACGGATCGATTGGAATCTGGCTGATAAAGTTACCCACTGAAAAGGTCACGATTGGAGAAAATCTGAGAGAAACAATCGCACCAATTATTCGAGTTGACGTGAATTCCATCTTCAACGAAGGATCAACCGTCGCAAACGTCATCGATCCAAAAGTAGAAGATGGCCCCACGACCAAGATGTCGCTACTCGGTCCAATTAGCTTGCTGAAAGGACACGGAGAATCGATTTCATCGCTTGAAGTGAATACGAATTTAGATTTACTCGTCGCGGTTAGTCCGTCGGCCGGTACCTCGTTCTATTCTGTCATGAAGGGCACGATGAACAGAGTCATTCCCGAGCTTCGCGGTTCACTCTGTGCCATCTCAGACGAAGGTTTCATCGCAGTTTGGGAAGAGTCTACGAACGCGCTCAAAGTGGCTTCAATCAACGGGACCATCATCTCTTTGACATCTCTCGTTGACATCTCCCCGGATTTGACGTGTTTGCTCGTTTCGAGAGATGGATATCACTTACTGGTGGGTTCAGTCGCAAAAGAAGGTAAAGTGACTGTGGCAATCTTTGAGTTGCTGTCGCTCGAGCTCCTCACGAGCTGGCATCTGAATTCAGACTCTGATATCAGTCACATGTCACTGACCGCCGAGAACACCAACTTACTCGTGGCGACGCGTGAAGGGAGTCTGACGGTGATCACGAACCCAGAGCTTGCGGTGAGAAGTTTAGAGAACATGCTTCAGGCGGGATGGTCGTCTGTTGTGTGATACGTGATGTAGAACTTAGAGAAAGTAGTAGTGTTTTAGTACAACATTAATTACGGAATTACGCAGCGAGCGAGCCAAAACCCTTCTGCCCGGGTAAGATGACGCTTTCGTGAATCGCGAGCGCGAAAGCTTGCGCAATCTTTGGATCCGCGTGAGTCAGCTCGAGGAAACCATCGGTATGGCTGATTTCATTCCAGTGCTGTTGACCCATCTTCACCGCCGTGGCCCACAGTGGCGCATTGCGAGACGTGTACGCCACTTTCGCCGCCCCTGCGACGATCTGCAAGTTGAGTTCTTTCTTCATACGATTGACGCAGTAGCCCGGTAAACCGTCGATTTTCAACCGCTTGGCGAGTTGGAATAAATCTGCCAACATATCCACCGAAGGATGGACTGGAATTTGATAAATCCAGCGCAATGCAGCTAAAAGCACAGGGACACTCGTATCCGTTATGACGATTTTCTTCATGGCGTCTTGTTCCGGCGCAACCATTCGACGCACAGTGAACAAGACGACGACGGCAAACCAGTGGAGAGCTCTTATAATGAGCGACAGGGGGAATCCAATTATGGGATAATAATTTCTCACGATTCGCACGACGTCTGGAGGATTTTCAAGGGCGCTCGCGACCGCCGATTGATCCATGACGTCGTTGAGGAATTTTGATCCCTCGCGCAAAATGTCCGAGTGCGCGAAAATTTTGCAGTCGTCGACGATGAACTCGATATCGCCCGGGTCGTGGGACCCCTTCGTCGGTATGTGAAGAGAGCCACCGAAGGTTCCACCCTTGGTACCGTACACGCCCTTTTCGTTCAACTGCTCGAGGATGCCCTTCTCGAGAACCGTGGAAGCAACTTCATCTTCCATGGCTTTCTCAGCTCCCTTGTCGACTTCAGAATCACTTTCGGATTCTCGAAGTTCCGCGTGCTTGCTGGGAGTGTACGTCTCATCCACGTCATCTTCGCCGAGAGGAAATGGAAGGTATGCCTCGAGATTAATAGCTATGCACACGCTCGTCTCTTCCGGGGTCCCTCGGACGTTCCGATCGCGCGATCCGTGCAAGATGACTAAAGCGCCATCGACGCACGCGCCGGCGTGGCTCGATCTCGGGTCGGTGTCAGAATCGGGATTCAACCGCGCCCATTCCGCCGTGGGGAAGTGAAACACGTACGTATCGCCTAAGATTCCGTCTTTCAACAACACACGACCTCCGTGAATGATCCAGTTTGCGCCGACGACGCAGGATAGGAACGAAGTCCGCGGCGTCGGTACTTGGCCGGCGCGAGCAACCATTGTCCAGCGTGGAGTGCCTTGCGCGGAAAGTTGAAGCACCCAAACGACCATCTCGATGGACGTTTCACTCGGGCTCAAAATGTAAAGCACCGAATTTCGCGCCGCCATCGCGCAAGCGTCACCGCCCACCGGATGTTTCCACTGCGTATCGATGGTGAGCCACTCCGAATCGTTCAAGTCAAACCCGTACAGGTCGTTGTATATCACCACGTCTTGACCCGGTTGCACATCCTTACCACCGAAAACAAACAACACGTTATCCGAAATGCACATGCAGTGTCCAGTTCTGGAGGACGGAGGATCCCCTATCACGTCCACCATCGTCCACGTGCACGCTACGAAATCAAAGACCCAGAGATCGTTGAGACAACCGAATTGTCCTTGACCACCGAACACGTAGAGCAAATCTCCGTGCACCACAGCTGTGTGACCGTATCGGCCGGGAGGAACGCCCACCTCTTTGTCCGTCGCGGTTGCCGGGACTTCGTAACACGCTCCGCGTCCGCTCCATCTGTACACGCTCGTCACGAATTCGCCCTCGTGCGTCAACCCGCCGTACGTGTACACCTCGTCTTCCCACACGAACGCCGCCGAGCCAACGAAATATCCCTCGGTCTCTTCCTCTTCGGCGTCGAATCCGCGTTCGCTCGCGTCCACGCCCACGTCGTCGACCTCCACCTCCTCTTCTCCGAATTCATTCGTAATAATCCGTCTGGACGTCGTCACCACTCGCTCCTCGCCGTCCCTTCGCCGCTCCATCTTCGTCTCCACCGTCTCCACGCGTCGTTCGCTCACCACTCGCGGCTCGTCCTCGCCGAACTCGCCCTCGCCCTCGTTCAAGAGCGCGTCCGCGAGCGCGTTCAAAAACTCCGCTCTCGATTGCTTGGGCCCGATCCCTTTCGACTTGGCGAGCTCGCTCAGCTGCTTGGTCGTCATCGAGGCCAGGGGCACGCCGTTGTACTCCATCTTTACGTCCTCACCGCGCGGTCGCGCGCTCCCGACGCTGGCGCGCAGTGACGCCGAGACGCGATTTCGTTCCCATTTTCTCTCCCTCGACCGCTCGGCGATCGACCGACGCGTGAACACCCATCGTCATCGTGGAAATCAGAAAACGTCGACGACAGAGCGCGACTCGTGCGTCGAGGCGTCGATCGAGAGCGCGTGAGAGCGAGAAGAGCGCGTGCGAAGAGCGCTCGCGTCGGTCGGCTCGCGGTCGCGCGTGCGATGGAGCGCGAACGGGGCGGCGAACGGGAGCCTCTGGTGCGAGGACGCGCGGGAGCGAACGATGGGGACGTCGAGTCTGGACGATGGACGGCGGTGGGGAGGTGGAAGTGGACGCGCACGGCGCGGTACGCGATCGCGTTCGTCGTGTTGTCGCTGTGCGCGGGGGCGTTGGTGGCGAATCTGTCGAATCAAACGGTGGCGGGGGATGGATTCTCCGCGAGGCTGGTGAGACGGGCGCGCGTCGCCTTGTTTAGTTCGGTGAGAAAGGATGGCGACGCGGTGCGAGAGTTGCAGGCACCGCAAGTGCTCGGGGACTTCTGTCGGGCGCTCGGGACGGAGGGGGCGTGCGAGGAGATTCAAGCGGCGCGAGCGGGACTCGGGGCGGTGGATGAGGAAGCGTTTCAGTCACTGGTGTCGCAAGCGCGCGCCGTGCGAGACGATGCGAGCGGCGACAGCGCCGCGTTTCTAGGAGCGTACGACGGAATAATGACGCAAATCGTCACCGAACCGCGAGCGTTTGCGAAATACGGCACGGAGTGGTCGACGGCTGGGTTGGGTTTTGAAGGTAGCGCGGAACTGGGCGCGCAAATCGAGGCGAAGAAGTTGAGCTCTTTCGTCGTGGATGTTCTTCCGTTGCTTAGAAAGTATCCAACCTGGGATATGTCGGACACAAACACCATTCGCTATCTCACGCGACACATAAATGAGGCGAAGCATCTGCGCAGCGACGTCCCAGTGTTGAAGGACGAGGCGCAACTTTCCGCCACAATCGAGGACCAAACTCACGGCTCAGGGGTGCTGCCACCGAAAGATCCGACGCGAGATGTGCAACTCTCAGCGTTTGCAGCGAATAATCAAGTTCATAGCGTCTACAATCCCAGCCATAAGATGCCGGCGCTCGGAGCGGTGTATCTGAATGCGGAGAAGAATGGGTTGCCAAAGAGCTTTGATGCGAGGGAGGCATTTCCAAAGTGCGCTCGAATTTTAGGGACAGTGAGAGATCAAGGCAAGTGTGGATCTTGCTGGGCCGTTGCGGCGACTGAAATGATGAATGATCGCCTCTGCGTTGGGAGTGAGGGAAACAACACGGCTGAACTCTCACCGCAGTACCCGCTTTCGTGCTACGATAGTGGTTACGGCTGCGACGGGGGTGATGTCCTGGACACATTAGACCTGGCTGTGACAAAGGGTATTCCTTACGGTGGAATGCTCGACTCACAGGCGTGCTTACCCTACGAGTTCCCCTCCTGCAACCACCCGTGCATGGTTCCCGGCACTAAACCGCAAAGGTGTCCGACCACGTGCGCGAACGGTTCCCCGATTTCGTTCGTCTACCCGAAGTCAAAGCCGTACACGTGTCCGAGAGGAGATGTGCCGTGCATCGCAAAAGAGATTCAGCGCTACGGTTCTGTCGCCGTGACGTTCGGGCCCGTTCATCCTGACTTCTACTACCACAAGCAAGGAGTGTACAAGGTGCCCGCCGACGCGGGCAGAGGGCTGGGACAGCACGCGACGAAACTCATCGGCTGGGGGGTCACCGAAGGCGGTGAGCACTACTGGTTGATGGTCAACTCGTGGAACAATTGGGGAGAGCAAGGCGTCGGTCGAGTGCGCATGGGCGAGATGCAAATCGAGTCGGGCATCGCGGCTGTGGCAATGTGAGTGAGGACACGAGTTTTAATGATGTTTAGCTAATATTCAAAGAAGATCACGTTCTAAAACGTTCATCAACCTTCCCTAAAAACGCTTAGTGCGCAACGAAAGCCTTGCCCGCCTTGGAACCGCTCGGGATCACCTTGAGGGTGTTGAAACGAACAGTCTTGGACAACGGGCGGCACTGGCCGACGACAACCTTGTCGCCTTCGTTGCATCGGAAGCACGGGGAGATGTGCGCGGAGATGTTCGTGTGACGCTTTTCGTAACGCTGGTACTTCTTAATGAAGTGCAAGTAATCCATGCGCATAACGATGGTGCGGTTCATCTTCGTCGACTTGACAACGCCGGTCAAAATGCGACCTCGGATGGACACGTTACCCGTGAACGGGCACTTCTTGTCGATGTAGGTGCCTGCAAAGTGAGAAAAAAGTCACGGTCAGTATGTTTGTCACACTTCCACACTCGCCATCTTCCCAGAAAGCGCCCACCCTGCGCCCGCGCCGCTCCTCGGCGGTTTCGCGGCGGCGAGTCCAAGCCCTAAATCTTCCAAAACCAGTCATGCTCGAATCGCGCGTTCCGTCGTACGTACCTTCGATCGCCTCACGCGGGGTCTTGAAACCGAGACCAATGTTCTTGTAGTATCGGTTACCGCCCTTACCCGGCGCCTTCTTCTTCTGACCCGCATATCTAACGTTCGCGAAAACACCGTCGGAGTCAGTCTCGGCGGCTCTCTCGTCGCGATCGCCCACTCGAACGATCTCTTCACCCCGAGCGTCGACGCGAACCGCATCGCGACCGACGCGCGCGCGATACGAGTCACAACAAACTATAACGCACCTAACGTTCACTCCGAGTTGCTTCTGGAACGCCTTCTCATGCTGTGGATGCGAAAACGCGATGCTCGCTCGTCAGCGTCTAGGTTCATAGGGTCCGCGCGCGCACATCTCTCCGTCCCATCGCGCCTCGCGCCGTCCGCGTCCGCCGTCGATCGCGCCCTCGCGCGTCCTCGACTCTTTCCCTCGCGTCTCTCGTCCATCGCGTCGCGTCGATACGCACTTGTTCGGCCGCCATCGCGCTCGACTGCGTCTGAAAGAGGCGCCCGGCGACACCGCGCGCGCCGAGGTCGTCCCGTCGCATCCGAGCTCGATTCCACGCGTCCGGTCTGGATCCACCCCCCACGCACGTGCATTTTTGGACCGGGTTCACCGTACTCGAGTATCTTTGAATGCGATGAATGAATGAGAAAGACCCTTACGAAAAACACTTCGCCGATCGGGATGTCTTCGAAGAGTCCTGATCGGTCGATAGCCCCCCCCCTGGAGGGCCCTGAGGGCTCGAGCGGCCGTCACTCCCGCGCGCGATGACGATGACGACGACGACGACGCTCGCGGTGCGCGCGCGCGCGAACGGTGCGCGAGGTGCCTCCGCGGTGACGCGTGCGACCGCGCCGCGACCGTGCGTGGAGTCCGCGACAGTGGACGCGCGCGACGGCGGACGCGTCCACGCGGCGCGCGAGGCGCGCGTGTGCGACATGGCCAAGGCGAAGTGCGTGCACCCGGCGAGACCGGTGGCCAAGGCGTGCGGTGATTGCCCGCGACGTAAGTGAGCGAGGGTGGAACGATTTGATTGACTTGATGGATTCTTTGATTACTCGCGCGGGGGTCGAGACGGCGGAGAGGGCGGGGACGCGTCTGTGTGACGTCGCGAATAGAACGCTCCGTTGTAATGATTGACTCGTGCGAATGCATACTCGAGATGAACGTCGTCTCGTCATCGTTTCTCGTGGCGCACGCGCGATACGCCCAGATAGAAGGTGAACAAGTAGACGGGGACGGAGAGGGAGGCGTACAAGAGCGAGCTCCAGCGGTTTCTCGACTCGAGCGAAAACGTTCGTAACATGGACTCGCCCGTGATGGGATCGCACTCGTTCTGATTCGCGGCAAACATGCGAAGTAATTGCACGGAGGACTCCGGAAGCGAGAGTTGATCGACTAAATCGTCCAAACCGCCCGTCGTTGAGTCGCAGTGATCGAAAAACTGTCTCCCTTGATACTCGTTCACCATCAGCGCGCTCCAGACCCATTGAATGAAGCTCACGGTGTACAGCCACTTCCACATGTCGTGAATCGTTTTCGCTCGTATGAAGAATCCACCGACGAGCATGTTCAGCGTGGCGATGATTGGAAGGAGGCTCGCAGGCCCGATTTCGCCCGGTATAGCCGCCGAAATTGTACAACCGATGAGTTGCGCAATGGTAAAGTTTATGAAACTTGTCAGGACGAAGAAACAAAAGGCTGAGAAAGACGGGTTGAAGCCGACGCACCAATAGAGGATGGCACTGAATGCGATGCTCGCGAGCATCGTCATCGGTAACTCTGCGATTATCTTTGAAGCAACGTAGTTGCCGGGCCGATAAAACGAGTCGTGAAACTCTCGCGTGTACACCTCTCGTTCCATTTTCACCTCCTCCGTGTGCACCTGAGCCATGAACGACGGTAAAATACACGCGATGAATGCGATACCGTTTAAATTTAAGATACCAGACGGCGCTCGATCTTGTTGATAGAAAAACAGACTCAGCAAACCGGCGAGAATCATATACAGGCCACATCTCGTAAACCAAAACACCGCATAACGCCACTTGGGCCCATCTTTGAACTTGATCATGATCCATAGCTCTGTCAGTGGTCCGTGCGCGTACGGCGAGTCTTTGCCCGGTTCATTGTTGATGGTGACGGCGTTCATGGGTAATTTGAGCAGCGCGATTTCCTCAACCTCTTTGATGTTCTCACTGCACAGAGAAGACTTTGCGTAGTAGCTCGTACACGCCTCACTCGACTGCGACACGGTATCGATGAGAAATTCTGTGATGTTGAAGCCAGCCTCGTACGTGAATCCTTGAGTGGCGAAAAATTCCATCGGATGATGTCCTGCGTTTCCAAAATATGTGAGCTCTCCTCCCGAGAGTAAGATGAGCTTACTGAAGGTTTGGTACACGTGCACGCTAGGCTGATGAATAGTGAGTAATAACGTACGACCATCCTCGGCTTGAAGACGAGAGAGACACTTGATGACATCGGCAGCCATGGTGGAGTCGAGTCCGCTCGTTGGCTCGTCCAGAAACATTGCGCGCGGATTGCACGCGCAAAGCGACGACGCCACCGCAAGCCTCTTCAATTCTCCACCGCTAATGCCTCGAATGATGTGCGAACCTACGAGCGTGTCTCGACACTTATCGAGATTCATTTGATCTATGACGTGCTCGATTCGTTCCATCTTACTGGCGACATCCGCGGCCGACGTGCCCGGAAGCTTGATCATCGCCGCGAACAAGATCGTCTCATACACCGTCGCGCCTCCAAAGAACGCCTCAATCTGCGGTACGTACGCCGTGTACTTTTTCACGGTATCGAGAGACGGTTGCACGCCGTCAAACAAAATTTTACCTGCCATGACGCCCTCCGTTTTCCTCATGGAAATGCAATCCAAAAGACTCGTCTTTCCCGCGCCGGACGGCCCCATGATGGCGGCCATCTCACCCGCGGAGATGACTCCAGTGATACTTTTCAAGATGACCTTCGTGCTCGAGCCGTTTCCGAGCTTGATTTCGTTCCCCACGCCATCCAGCGCGATGGTCAGACCATTTCTGCCTCGAGCAGGACCAGCTCCCATCATGGACGCATTCGACGCGTCTTCAGAGCGCGCAGCGGTCTCGACATCATCAAGCGACTCGCCCGCGACGGCATCGTGAAACGAAGTGTTCTCTCCGCGTTTTCGAATTCGAGATTGATTCGCACCCATGGTGCACGGGCGCTCGAATGTCGTCTGTCTCGGGATGTGACGAGACTGTGTCGGCGCCGCCTTGAAATCGTCAACGCATCGATTGTCTGACATGTGAGTATGTTACATACAGGAAGAGCTATAAATCTATCGTTCGCACGTTGTGTCGACGCGTCGACGCGAGCACATCCGATTGCCGACGCTCATCGCTGACGCTCTTGCTTCCATTTGAAGAAGGATGTCTTGGAACCGTCAGGATTGGTCTTTATGATTTTCACCTTGTGTCCCTTTGAGTGCGAGATAATCTTCTGCATCGCCATTTCACCGCTCATATCCTTGAGCTTTTTCGCGCGCTCGTCGTAAGCCGTGTACGTCTTGTACGCGCCCTTTTGCATGCGTGCGAGCTTCTTCATGGAAATCGCGGGCCTCAACGCGGCGTCGCCACTCGGTTCGGTGCCATTGTCTGACTGCAGGCCCACCACCGCGTCCTCATCCTCGAGCTGCGATCGCCGCGGACGATTAAAGGTTCGATTCACCAGTTCAGGCTCGGTATCAAAGTGCTCCGCCGCGTTAAACTTCGCCTCTTCCTCTGTATCGACGAAGATGGTGTGTTTGCGCTTCACCGGGACGCCGATGCCGTGTAAATTCTTCTTCATCTTCTCCACCTTCTTCTCCTCCATCGCCGCCTTCATCTGCACGTACTTGACATCTTGCGTCTTCATCACCCTCAGCTCCTCCTCCGTGTACTTATTCTGTTCCGTGCTCCTCGCCACGTGCACGCCGTCCTCCGTCTTTGCCCGCTGCATGGCAAAGTAAAACTCATCTGGGTTCCTGTACGCCGCCTTTCGCTTCAGCGCGTTCAGCGCGTCCTCCTTCTTGTGAAAATCCTTCGCCCGAAGGACGTAATCCTTCTTCTTCTCCAGCAATCCATACCTCCGACGCTCGCTCGGCTGCGAACGCTCCTTGTGCGTCTTGCGCTTCACCGCGTTCCGAAGCGCGCTCGACATGATGATTGACGGCGTTCGCTCGCCTCGACCGCGCGCGCGGACTCACGCTCGACCTCGCGACACGCGCGCGCGTCTCTTCTCTTCGTTCTCGCTCGCGCGCTCGCCCTCGAGACGCGCGTCGTGCGCGTCGCCGTCGGGATGTGACGGCCGCCGCCACGCCGCGGTCCCGCGGTCAGAACCGCGCGCGCGAGTGTCGACGCGCTCGCGCGCGCGGTCGACGCGGAATGGCGTCGACGAAGAGCGGCGACGCGGATGATGACGACGACGACGACGCGCGCGCGACGCTGCCGACGACGCGAGAGGAGGCGATGCGCGTGCTCGGACTCGAGTGGGGGGCTGGGACGCGGGCGACTCCGCGGGAAATCAGAGAAGCGGCGCGCGCGCGCGCGATGAAGTCGCACCCGGATCTCGCGAGGGACGGTGCGGCGAGCGGAGCGAGGTTTCGAGCGGTGATGCGCGCGAGGGATCTGTTGCTGCGAGATTGCGTCGGCGGCGCGGGTGGAGGGACGTGGCGGGTCGCGACGCCGGCGGAGCGCGCCGCGAGGCGGGCGAGCGAAAACGCGCTGCCGAGACACTTTAAATCGTTCGTGGTGGCGACCGGGGTGGTGCTCGTGGGCGTTGGTCTCGTGCGCACGAATGCGGGGGAGAGGAAACAGGCGAGGAGCAAGCTCGTGCGACACGCGTTGGGGTTGCCGGAGAGGCGAACGCGCGGGTCCGAGGATTAGAGTAGAGGAGCGACGGCGCGATGTGTTGTATTTTACAAAATTTATATTGACGCTTTATCTGCGCTTAACCTTTAAGCTCTTGTACGTCCACCAATCTTCCGCGAGCACGATGACTTGATCGCCCTCGTAGAGTCGGAATTTGGCGTCCTTGTTGGGCGACACGTGGAGTTCTCCATCTGCGCGCATGATGCCGACGGCAATTTCGTCGCGCTCTCGCGCTCGTTCGCAAATGATTCCCCAGTGTAATTCAGCATCGTTCACCGTCACGAACTCATCGTACGAACGCATGTACAATTCTTTTCCTTCCTTTTCTAGAAGAAAGTCGAACAAACCGGCGAGTTTAAGATTTGCCGACACCTGGAGAAGCGCCCCGCCGACCAAATTGTCGTGTAAAATGACGTCAATAGTCCCGACGTTTCCATACACATCTTCCGCTACGCTCTTTGAAACTTCGTTGGATAGTTCGGTGACTATGTGTGGAGCTCTGCCGGTATTTTCATTGGATGCCAAGTGCGCAATTTGCATGATGGTGGCGAGGGCGTGACTGTCGCGTGAAGATTCATTTTCATGGCTCGGAGGCATGATCAAAACAGCCTCTGCCTGGTGCACGCGTGCACGCTCGAGCGAAGACCGTTTCATCGCATCTAAGCGCTCCAGCCTCACCGAACAATTCTTGGAGCCCTTCATTGCGCTCTTGTCGATATCGCGATCAGACATGATGGTGATGCTCGAGCCCGGAGGGGCGAGCTCGAGCATGTCGGCGAGTGCAGATGGGCTTTCATCATTCCATCCGAGCATGTAAATTTTGTGAGGAGCCGGCATTTTGAGTGGACATCGACGCATCGTGATGTGCTGCGACCCTGCTGGAGGAATGACGCCTTCAGCGACCACGCCTTTTCTTTTCTCGATGTCTGCGCGGATCGTCTCAAGATTGTCGGCAATGACGGTGATTTCTCCCTCGGGGCCGACAATATCGTCATCTCGCGGACCGAGGACCATTGTGCCTTTATCATTGGTCAAACCAACCACTGTCCCATGACTGAACATCCTCCACACCTGTCGAAACGTCTTTCCCACGAGCGACTTGTGTCTGTATGTGTAAAACTCTGAGCTTTCGGCAGATTGTAGCATGAGGTCTTCGAAAACCTTCGAGCCACCGGGTTGCATGATAGAGAAAGCCTTGAGTTTCGTCAGTTCAGAGGTACCGTTGACGAAGCAGCATTTCCCATTCTTGACACTGTTGACATCTGAATTTTCAGTCAAATCGACGGCGAGCCGAACAAAGTCTTCGTCCTCCGCCAACCGCTGTGGTACTTGGATGATGACATTCGGACCTTTGAAACCGGGGTTATTCACGTTTGATCGTAAATTTAGGACAGATGACGCCTTGTGACTCTCGACACCTTTCGAATCTTCTTCATCTGCGTCATGCAAGACGACCACCCGCTCAGCGGCCCACGCGTTGACGCGCTGCAAATCTTCCGGGTTGTAGCCGCGCCCTTGACGAGTGACGACGGAGAGCGGTGGACTTTCCGACAACTCATCCTCAATCACGGCGTCCATCTCCTCCTTATCTCTGTCCGCCAACACCACCACGGGTTTTTTGAATCCGATGCCCTCACTCTTCGCCACAGCCACTTGCTTCAATAGCGGAATGAGCTGATCGTTCCAGTTTAAGATTACCGTGTGATTCCTTTCGTACACCTTGCTGTTACCCGTCTTCACCTCGTCAACTTTATTAGCGATCTCGTCCGACACCACACCGATGAGAATCGCAAAGGTAAACATACCGCAGAAGACGATGAGTTGCGCCACAACCACGCTCCTCCAAGTCTCCTCCGCCGTACTGTCGGCTCCCGGAACGTCGTTCAACCAATAAAAAGTCTTCGCGATGGATTCTGCCCACTCCTGACCGCTCACAGACCTATACAGACCCGCCGCCGCGATCACCAGAGGTACCATGGCGCTCATGATGACGAACACTTTCCCGTAGAGCGGCCAACCGAACACGCGCTGCGCGATGTACGTCCCGTTCGATTTCACATCGTCGATCCTGTCCCCGATCGCCGCGCTCACCGCGATCGCGGGTTCTGGCATCGGCACGCGTCCAACCCGACCGAATCCACCGCTCACCGCCGCCGCGAGAACGCACGCGCCCACCGCCGCCTTGACGCCGAACCGCGCGGCGGGAACCGCCGACGTCGTCTCCTCCGCACCGCGATCGCCCATCTTCTTTCCGAGCATGATCGACATCACGCCCTCGGCCAATCCCTCTCGCCGTCGTCGCCGCTTCGCCTCGTCGTCATCGTCTCCCGACGCGCGCGCCTCCGCACCGCGCGCCGATGCCCGGATGCGCGCGATGCGCACCGTTGCGCCCGCGCGTCCTCGTCCCGCGCTCGCGCTCGCGCGTCCCACGAGCGCGCGCGACGCGAACGCGCGTCGCCCGAACGTTCTCGTAGGTTCCACCGCGCGCATGACGGTCGCTCGCGGCTCGCTCTGACGCGAACGCATTCGTCGGCACAATTCGATAATCGAATTTTGATTACGCGCCGCCGCGGAGCGCAGAGATACATTACGTACGCGAATCTTCAATCTACGTCTGCGACGCGTCGTCGTCTAAATCTTCTAAGACGTCTCCGTGGAGGAGACGCACGAGGGCGATGGCGTCGGTGGTGTCGGCGGAGGACTCGGCGCGGAGTCTGGCGAGACGCGATTTCGCGGCGGCGGCGCGGGCGTCGTCGAGACGGCGAGACGCGAGGGCGATGGCGTCGTCGAGAGCGACGAGGACGTCGGTCTGTGTGGACGCGCGAGCGGCGTCGATCTGTTCGAGAACGGTCTTGATCTCCGTCGCCGCGTCTTGAGCGTCGGAGAAACGCTTGTGCGAGACGGCGTCGGCTTTGCTCGCCTCGAGCGTTTGCAGTCTCGATTCGAGCTCGGAGAGACGTTTTCCCGCGGCTTCGGCGAATGCCTTCTCTTCTCGCGCTCGGTCCAACACCGACGATGCGTCGCGCATCGCCTCTCGCGCCGAGGTTTCACGCTCGATGAACGTCGACAAGTCATCGAGTAAACGCTCGCGCGTCTCCAGGTCGCTCTGATGTCGCTCGAGCGACTCGGCGAATCGCGCCGACGCCGCTTCAGCTTCGTCGATCACTCTCTGCGCGGAGTCTTCACTCGCATCGGGCTTTCGGTGCGACTCATCATCATCATCATCCACCGCGTCGTCGAACGACTTCAACTCGCGCTCAGTCGCCTCCACGGACTTTTGAGCCTCCGCGACGCGCCGGCGCGAATCCTCCTCGTCGTCGACGAGTCGTCGTCTCTCCGCCTCCTTCTCCGCGAGCTCGGTCTCTTTCGCCTCTAAAGACGCGCGCAGAGCGGCGACTTCATCCATCAACGCGCGAATAGGTTCCTCTAACGCCTCTTTCTCGCGCGACAGAGTCTCCGCGCCCTCCGCCGACGCCTTCCTCTCCGCGTCCGCGTCCGCCTTTGCCCGCTCCAGCGCCTCCTTACGCGCCTCTTTTTGTGCCTTTGCGTCGCGAGCGGCTCGATCTCGAATCGATCTCGCGTCGTCTCTCAGTTTCTTCTTGGCCTCATAGAACGATGTCACGTCGGAAACGCCCTCCCGATGCGCGTCAACTAGCTTAACCTTCGCTCGAATCGCCTCTTCGACGGCGCGCACAAAGTCATCCTCGACGTCTCGTAGGCGGGTCTCTGTCGCCTCGAGCGTCTCTTTCGCACCCTCGATCGACTCTTGAAGCCTACCGGCGGCTTCGTAATCGTCCTCACCGATCGCTCGCTCTTGGTCTCCCTTGAAATCATTCATCGCGCCGATCAATCGCGCGCACTCCGTCGCGAGACTCTTTCTTTTGAGTAGCGCCGCCTCGCGTCTCGCCTCGGCGGATTCAAAGGCGAGCTTGGCGGGTTTACACCTGACGTCGCACGCGTGCAGCGTTCGTTCAAGCTCGGCATGATCGTCGACGCCACCGACCGCGGGGGTCAACGCGACCGCATCTTCACTCGCGGGCGTCGGCGCGACAAACTCGAACGCCTCGGACGTCTCGTCGACGAGGTTCGCCTCTTCGAAAATCGGCGGCGGCGGCGGCGGCGCCTCCGTCTCCACCATCGTCGGCGCGATCGGGGTCGTCATCCTCGTCTCGATATTCTCCTCCTCGGCGCGCCGTCCGTATCCAATCCTCGGTTTCTCTCGTCGCCAGGAACTATCCGGCGTCGGCGTCGACGCGTCGGCGGCGAGCGCGAACAATTCGCTCGGCGACGTCGGCGACGCCGTCGGTCCTCGCGCCGACACCGACACCGACCCCATCGGCGTCCCCATCGGCGCGTCCACGAGCGTCAATCCACTGAATAAATCCAATCCACTGGATTCGGACTCGGTTTCGACGACGCGTCGAAACCGTCCGCTCGCCGCGCGCTCCGCCGCGTCGTTCGCCAACTCCTCCAACATCCCCACCGCCGCCGCCGCCCTCTCTCGCCTCGACGCATCGCTCTCATCCCGCCCTTTCGCGCGAATGCTTTCGATCAACCGACGCGCCTCGTTGATGCGCGCGAATCGTTCGCCATCCTCCTCGAGTCCACCGGTGGCCGGCGCGGATGCATCCGCGAGGAGTTCGGCCGCTCGAGACGCGAGCGAATCGACGTCGAGCGTCCGAGGCGACGGACGCGAGTCTCTCCCTCGCGCGGTCGCGTTCGGCGTGAGCGGCGACGTCGAGCGCGAGCGCGAGCGGCCGAACATGAGACGATGCCGATGAATCGTCGCGCGAGCGTCTGTCGTCATTGATCGTCATGTTGCGCGCGGTCGTCCCGCGGGCGGTGCGCGGGGCGCTCGCGCGAACGTCCGAGAGGAGCTGGGGTGCGTCGTCGGCCTCGTCGCGCGGTGTCTTCGTCGGGCGCGCGGCGGCGAGCGGGAGCGAGTTTGAGACGGTGGGCGTCGTCAGGCGTCGACTGGGCGAGCTCGAGGCGCGCGTGGACGCCGCGCTCGAGATCGCCCGCGCGCGAGGGTTGCGAGAAAAGTTTAAGGCGTTGGACGAGGCGAGCGCGGCGAGCGATCTGTGGGAGGACGTGCGACGGGCGAAGGCGCTCATGGCGGAGTTGGGGAGCGTGAAGGAGGAACTGCAGGCGGCGAGCGACTTTGAGACGCACGTGGACGATGCGAAGACGGCGTTGGAGCTCGCCGAGAGCGGAGACGTCGGTGAGAGTGAGATGGAAGAGATGTTGGCGGAGGCGATGGCGAGTGTGGAGGCGTTGGACAAGGCGTTGGACGCGTGGGAACTGCGACGGTTGTTGGGAGGGAAATACGACGCCCTCGGCGCCGTCGTGTCCATCTACGCCGGCGCGGGGGGGTTGGACGCTCAAGATTGGACGGAGATGTTGGAGAGAATGTATGTTAATTGGTCAGAAAAGAGAGGTTTCGTCGTTCGCGTCACGGAGCGATTAGAGGGCGAGGGCGGCGGTTTGAAGACGGCGACTCTCGAGGTGGAGGGTAGGTACGCGTACGGATATCTGAGTGCGGAAAAAGGGACGCACAGGCTCGTGAGACAGAGTCCTTTCAATAAAGACGCCGCGAGACAAACGAGTTTCGCCGCCGTGGACGTCATCCCGCTCTTTGAGGACGACATGGAGGAAGAAGTGAAAGTGCCTGATGGTGACTTGGAAATTTCCACCATGCGTTCGGGCGGAGCGGGTGGGCAGAACGTGAATAAAGTGGAAACCGCCGTCAGAATCAAACACATCCCCACGGGGATCACCGTCAAGGCGGAAGAGCACCGCACGCAGCAAATGAATAGACAAGCGGCGATGTTGCGAATCAAAGCGAAACTCACAGCTCTCGCCGAAGAAGCGAGAGTTGCGGACATCGCAGAGCTCAGAGGAGATATCGTGAAGGCTGAATGGGGCCAGCAGATTCGTAATTACGTTCTTCACCCGTACAAAATGGTTAAAGACGTCCGAACGGGAGTTGAGTCGAGCGACGCAAACAAAGTTCTGAACGGGGCTCTCGACGAGTACATGAATGGCTACCTCAGATGGAAGGCGGGGTCGGAATGATTAGCTAGAACTACTATTTATGATACACAATCATCCCCAGAATGGATCTACCGACTTTGAAAGTTTCTCCTTGTGACCGCGACCGTGCTTCTCCTTCGAGTGATTCACCTTTGGAGCACCAAAATTGCTGTGTCGAGAATTCTTACGTTGCTTCTCCAACTTTAATCGTTGTCTGATCGCATCAGCAGCGCCGGCAGGATCCACGGAGATCATCGAAGCAGTTTCTAAAGCGAGCTTTTTCTTTGCCGCCTTGCGTTCTTTCCTCAACTCAGCCTTACTGGGAGCCACGCTTGGTGATTGCGGAGCTCGGCGCTTATCGGCGCTTTTGTCAGAGTCCGTGACTGACGGTTCCTCCAATGAGCGATGGTTGAATTGCTGCATGGGAACGACCTCTTTATCGTACGTGCCGCGCTCATTGATGCCGTCTTCCTCGTTCATGGTGGCTTGAACTTGCGCGGCGAGCTCCGCGATTTCGTCCTCGCCGAGATCCAAGTTGTATGCGTCAGACGCAGCCGCAACCTCGACCTCTTCCACTTCCTCTCCTTCAGACTCTTCATCGTCGCTCACCACGTCTATGTCACGTTCAGAACTCTCTGAACGACCGTCTTCAAACATTTGAGTCGTGTACTCTTCGAGCTCCTTGACTTGCTTCTTCGTGAATCCACTCGCGCGGAGCTGCACGTCGATGGCTTGGTTAGGACTCGCTTCCGCCACCAAAGCCTTAAAGTCGGGATCTGGCTCGCCCATGGGATCGTCTTCAGCGCGATAATCCCAGTGACGAAGGAAGAATTTGTGCAAACATTTAACATCTCGCCAGAAGAAATCCTCCGCATTCGCGTGATTGATTGAAATCATCTGTGGAAAATCGATGATGACCAGCTTGTTTTTATGATTCAACATCAAGTTGAATTCGTTGTAATCACAGTGCACCAGGCCGTGTCGCGCCAGTTTACAGATATTTTGCATACACTCTCGGTACACTTCACTCGTATTCTCGGGCTTGCGAATCTGTCGCAATGGTTTACCTCGAACGACGGACATTAGGACGGCGTGTCTGTTGGCGTCAATTGGCTCAGGCACCGGGAACCCGTATTCGTGCAGAGCCACCATGAACTGATACTCCTTCACGGCCGCGAGTCGAGACAAATATAACCAATTGTACTGCGTGCGCTTACCGAGGTAATCTCTCTTACTCTTGACGTCTCTGAACGACGTGCGTCCGAGTCGATGCAACTTGAGCGCCATCTGTCTGCCCTCGCCGTCGATGACTTCGTACACGTCCGACTCCTTCCCGACCCCGATCTTTCTCCCCACCCCGGTCACGGACCCACGATTGACGAACGCTTTGAGCGCCAAGAAATCGTATCCGAGCGGCGTCAATCGATAGCCATCGTACTCTCTGTTTTCGTGGTGCACCAACTTGTGCTTGAGGAGCTCTTTGATGTGTTTAAAGCCACCGCCGCGCTTCAATCCGGCGATGGCGTTGATGAGCTCCACGGGGACGATCTCGTGATTCTTCATCCCCATCTCCGTCGCCACGAGGACGCGCCACGTGTCCTTATCGAGGTATCGCAGAATGTTCACGTCGAACTTCATGTTGCGCGTAGCGGCGGCGGCGGGCGAGCTCTCGGCGTTGAGCGCGTCCTCGACGCGATGTGCGCGACGCGCGCGGTCGTATACGCGCGGTCGAGTCTCTCACGCGCGTTCGGTCGCGTCGCTCGGCTCGGGCGACGCGCCCTCGATCGAGTGTGACGTCGGGCGATCGCGTCGTCTCGTTTGGTCTCTCGCGGGCGGGCGACTCTGGAGGCGGGAAACGGGGAAACGGCGTTACAACAAATTGTTTTTTTTACATCATCTGATGCGTCAGTAAGAAATAGTAGAAGTACGTGATTTAAGTCGTTTCGTGTTGTACATTGTGCGCTTTACACTCGCTGTCGACGACTGAGCGAACTCTGTCTTGACGCGAGAGTGGCGGAAAGCTGCGAAAGACGTGCGTGGGCGCTGCCGTCGATGACGAGCGGAGGTTGGACGTGTAATCCCGGCCCCTCGCCGATGAGAAACTGTAACAAAGTTTGCGCTCGACCGTAAATATCGAGCGCGGCGTGTTTGTTCTCGGCGAGTTCCTCCCGAACGCCGTCTTTGGCGAGCTTGCAGATTTTTTGGTAGACGAGCTCCATGCCGTCGGGAAGCGCCGCCTCGGCGTCAACGCCGGAGGCCCGGCACGCCTCTGCCGCCTTTTCAGCGCGCGTGTGGGCGGCTTGGAACGCTTCCTTGATTCGCACGGTTGCTCGTTTCGCGCTCACGGCCATCGAGCTTCCGCCGCTCGGTGAGCTGTTTCCTGAAGACGTACTGGTACTCGTTCCGGTTTGTTCAACCGCGAGAATTTCAGACGCGAATCTGTGCGCCGAACGCAACGCCGCCAAGGATATCAAGGCTAAGGATAGGGCTTCGAGTTTTCCACCCTCATTCCAGTGTTCCATCGATGTATCGCGTAACACGGCGGCAGCCTTCTCCAGCACGCCGACTCGCACACCGAGGTGCGAGACTTGCGACTGCGTTTGGCCTCTACCCGCGAGAGTCATCGGTTGGCTCGAAGGAGACGTGCCTCTTGACAGACGCGCGCGACCACCAAAAGTCCCACCGACGGCGTCATTCGGACTGAGAGACATTCGGGACAAGGGAGAAGATCCGAGAGAAGGCGGGCGCGACGCCGTTCTCGGAGTGCCCGGCGACGAAACGAGCACGTAATCCGCGCCAATGTTCATCTTTTCACTCGCATCGGGTCGTGTGCTGGATATCGGCGAGGGACGACTCGTTTCCCGTCGTTGTTCGTGCCCGTGCCACATCTTTTCGCTTTGAACACCATCCGCCAGCGGCATGGATGTCGGCGACGAGCTCCCTTCGACGTCCATGGCGAATGGCATCGTCTCGCTGTCGTCGCTGCACCCGCTCGGAGACTTTGTCGAGTTCGGGTTACCCCGCGGCGTCGTCGGAATCCCGACTCCGACGTCCGTCTTTAAGAACGGATGATTGAAAAACTCTTCAAACGAGATTCGATCCTTCGCGTCGCGATGAAGCAAGCCTCGGAGCAACGCGATGCACTCTGGCGACAACTCTTGAGCGATGTGCATGGGAATTTTGAACTCCGTCTTTTGAATGTTTCGCAACAGCTGCACTTGATTTTGGCCCGTGAACGGCACCGCGCCCACGAGCATTTCGAATAAGATGGCGCCCACGCTCCATAAATCAGCCTTGGCGTCGTATTTTTGGTAGTTTAAAACTTCGGGAGCCATGTACAGGGGACTCCCGCACACCGTGTCCGCCATGCCTTCGCTCTCTCTGATGTATCTCGCGAACCCGAAATCGGCAATCTTCAGCTCCGCGTTCAAGTCATCCGACGTCAAGAGTAAATTTTGCGGTTTCAGGTCTCGATGCACGAGCTGCGCCTTGCGCATCGCCCGCAATCCTCTCGCGAGTTGCAGCATGAATCGCTTCGCCGCGCTCTCGTCCACGCGTCCGTGTCTCTTGATGAACTGACTCAGATCCCCCCCTCCGCAGTACTCCAACACGATATAAACCGTATCCTTCGACGTCTCCATGTCGATGAACCTCAAAATGTGATCGTCTCGCATCTTTCGCATCACCTCCACCTCCAACTTGAGACTCTCCCTGAGCTTTTTACTCAACCGCTCGCAATCGATCTCCTTCACCGCCACCTCCACCCCGGTCTTCGCGCACGTCCCTCGCCACACGGTCGCGAACGACCCTCGCCCTAACTTTTCTCCCAGCGTCCATCGTCCACCGACGACCTTCGCGCGATTCCCCTTCGTCTCATCGCCCCTTCGTCTCGCCCCCGTCTCGCCCGCCGCGTCTCGCCGCGTCCCCCTCGTCAACCACGCCGTCGGCGTCATCCCCCCCTCTCTTCTCCACCACCGCGCCTCGATCGATCCACGACGCACCGAACGCGCGCTCTACACACACACACCC
>PVBE010427598.1_pt1 | contig 28268 bp, 25 predicted proteins | sample 1631181 | NCBI WGS metagenome assembly PVBE01 (sample SAMN08397723, study PRJNA350692) | Marine metagenome, whole genome shotgun sequencing project. | isolation source: water | place: Pacific Ocean | collected 2012-04
AAAAGGATCAAGATTTTAAAGCAAGCTGAACTGATACCAAAGGGAAACTTATTTTCTTGAAAAAGCCAAATATCATCCATGTTAATAGGCATTACAGAAGGTTTTTCTCCAAGTTTGTAAAACTTTCGGATGGGAGTGTCTTCAGGCTGCGAAATGTTGAACTCAAAAAAGCACTAGATGAACTGAAAGCCAACCAGGAACAACTGATCAAACAAGAAAAGCTTGCAACGTTAGGCCAGTTAACCCAGGGAATCGCCCACGAAATACAGAACCCTTTGAACTTCATCAATAACTTTTCAGACATCAATGCCGAGTTGATTGAGGAGTACCTGGATGGCGAGACTGAAATGAATGAAAAGGAGCGCCAGGAAGCGTTCGATGAGTTAAAAAAGGAATTGGACGTCAATGTAGAGAAAATGGAATTCCATTTGGGAAGAGCTGATAATATCCTTCGGAAAATGAAGGAACATCTTCCTGAAAAACACAAACGCAAAACCAAAGTTGATCTCAACCAAATGGTGATTGATGCTTCAGAATTGGCATTTCAAACTTATCTGAGTCAAAATGAAAACCTCGAGATTGACTTCAAATATCGTTTGTCTAAAAAGCTGCCGGAATTGAAGTTGTACAAACAGAATTTCAATAAAGTGTTCATCAATCTTGTAGCCAATGCTATTTATGCAGTTAAAGACGTTGAAAATCCAACGATAAACTTGACTACTAAAGCTGAGGGCGATTCAGTTAAAATCATGATTTCGGATAATGGCCCGGGAATTCCCAAAGAACATCAAGACAAGATTTTTCAGCCTTTTTTCACCACCAAACCAACCGGAAAAGGAAATACAGGCTTGGGCCTTTCAGTGAGTTACGACATTGTTGTGGAAGAACATAAAGGAGAAATAAGTTTAAATACCAAAGCACGGGGCAAAACACAATTTGTGATTACAATTCCTGTTTAGCTTAAACTGGGGTGAAGTGTCATTGAACGGTCAAATCCTGACGGTGGGGCAGTGCTGTTAAAAACTCATTTTAGTTCTTTAGGCAAAACCCGTATATTTGAAACTGCCGTTATTCTTTACCCGGCCTACTATCATGATCAAGGGATACTTTTTAAGCTTCTGCATTCTTCTGGCCTCCTGTTGTTCAGTTTTTAGTCAAACTTCTCTTGATGAATACGATTATGTGAATGAACAACTGATGGATTTTTTGGATCGCGGGCAGGAGATTAAACCAGGCTATTCATTGATTGAATTAGCTAAAAGACAGGAAGGGCAACACCGTTCCCTTGCTGTGTATGGGCTGGTGAAAAATGAAAATGCGAAAACCGTTGCCAATATTCTCCGTTACAGAAACATCAGCTCTCAATTAGATAAGATCATCTGTATTCCGGATAGTGAATCGAATGAAGCTGTTTTGCAGTTGTTTGTGGCCGATTATCGCAGGTTTTATAACTCCCTCACTTCCAAAGATGAACGCGATTTCATCAATGAATCGATCCTGCAACTCTATTTCAACCTTTCGAAAGCCAGTTTGTAGTCGGGCTTGTAGGCAATAAACCCATACCCACTCTACGTTTCAATGCTAATTCCCGATAAACGGGGAAAAGTGTCCTTTAAATCTCTTCATGGTGGCAATATGTTTGCATCATGAAGCTACATTTGTTAACGATTAAAACAAACATTATGAAATCAAAGATGACTACAGCAGGAAAACAAATTGGGGGATTAATGATCATTGCCGCCTTGATGATCACTTCGCTTACCGGGTGTTTGAATGACAAAAACCCAGCACCAGAACTTCCAGGTTCGTCCATGTTTATTATGCCTTATTCCGATTTCGATGAAAATTCGGGAAAGACAGCATCATCAAATGAAAACTTTGTTTATGCAGCAACCAATGTTGCCGTTTGGAACACAGTTATCTTTTTAAACATGATTGTTCCCGTTGCCGCCTACTGGGAATCTTTCAATCACCAGGCAGATTACCAGGGTAACAACACCTGGACATGGGAATACAACTTCAATTCATTGGGAATTCAACACTCCGCGGAATTGCAGGCAGTATTGGATGGAAACCAGGTGCATTGGAAAATGTACATCTCAAAGTCAGGAAACTATAGCAACTTCCTTTGGTACTCTGGGACTACCCAGAATGATAGAAGCCATGCAGAATGGACGCTTAATCACGACCCAACCGATCCCAAACCATTGGTAGGTATAGAATGGAATCGTGATGCGTCAGGTTTTGAAGACATTAAATACACGAACGTAATTCCTGGTCATGACGACTACAGCGGTTACATTTATTACGAGCAAGTTGATGATGCAGATCTGGATCGTATTTACGACATCTACTTCCCAAGCGATGACAACCTGATCAACATTAAATGGCACCATTTAAATAAAGATGGTCGCGTGAAAAACGAAGCACGTTTCGGTGATACCGATTGGCATTGCTGGGATATCGACTATACTGATATCAGTTGTTAAGTCACTGATATTTGTTAAACGAAAGAGGCCGTCTCAATTAAGATTGAGACAGCCTCTTTTTGGTTTTGAATAGTAAGTTAATTCACTACCAATTTTCCATTGGCAATACTCACTTGTTCGCTTTCAACCTGGTAGAAGTAAATTCCTCTCTCCAGGTGTTCAGCAGAAATTTCGAACTGTGTTGAATGTAGAACTTTATGCTGTTGCACCATTATTCCTGTTAAGTCGTAAACCGATACGATCAATCCTGTGGCAGGAACTGATGAGAACTGTAACGTAGTGAAATCTGAAAACGGGTTCGGATTTGTAGTGACAGCAAATGCACTGAATTCGGATTGGGTTGAAATAGCTGCTTGCCGGTTGGCTGAAGCAGTCGTGAATTGTGTCAAAGAATGCCAGTCAGAAACCTTGTTGCCATTCTGGTCACACCATGCACGGATGGTATATTCATAGGTCAAACCTGGATTCAATCCAAAAACCTGGCGGTTGGTAACACCTGTTCCTGCCATAATTGTGTGCCACAGCGTAGTTCCAACTCGTTTACCTTTAATCTCGTAGCCGGCTGCACCGTTAACGGCATCCCAATTGATTTGAGCACCGGTTGAGAGAATTGGGTTCACCCAGGTAGAAGCCGGAACCTGGCATGCAGTGGTGAATGTTTGTGTTTGCGACCAGGCCGAAACATCCGTTCCCGTTGCATCGCATATAGCTTGTACCTCCCATTCGTAACTCATTCCATTGGTTAACCCAAATACATCTTTGTGGGTTGGCGCACCGTTCGGAATTGTGAGAAAGGTCCATGTTGAAAGCCCAACACGTCTTCCGCGAACAAGGTAGTGATGAGCTCCACTAACGGCATCCCAATCGAAACGTGCGGATGTTGGTGTAATAGGGTCAGTGGTCAGTACAGTAACTGCATGACAGGTAACCGGATCTATTTCGATAGGTGTTGATTCTTCTAAAGTGAAAACTCCACCCGCAAAAATTTGAGTCCCGTTGCCATCGGTAAGCACATAAGAGCCATTTCCATAGGAACAGCATATTCCGTCTCCATAGGCATCATAGATGATAAATTCATAACACCCGGCATTAGTTAGGTTGAAAGTGTAATTGAAGAGTGTATTGTCCTGCGTGTTTTGAGTGTAAGGTCCACCGGAATAGAGAACGATTCCACCAGCATTACGCATTTCCCAGGTGGTTTCTTCGCAATAGTCGTCAGTGGTTAATGCCAAATAAACATTGGTAGATGATGTGCTGAAGGAACCGCCAAAAGTCTCCACCAACTGGTCGTTTGAGCTGTTTTGATCAACAGATCCATTTGGATTAGACAGACCCACTACAATCGTGTTGTTGGTTCCCAATACCAATCCTGTACTTTGAGGAAGTTGCAGTGTTGTGGATTGATTAACCAATAGATTTCCAGTCCATTGATAATTGACCGCAGGCCCTCCGTTAACAGAGTAGCTTATTGTAAGGCTGTTCAAGGCATTATTCCCAGCATTTCGAATAGCAATTTCGGGTGTGAGTGAAGAACCACAAACGGCATCAGGAATATTTACTTCCACCAATTCCGCATCGAGGTTGAATGGGGCAGTGTACGTAGGGTTGTGAATTGCACCCTGCAATATCTCATCGGTACTATTGTTCTGCACAAAGGCGATAACACGCAACTCGTTAATGTCATAAACATTTGATAATGTCCAACTCTGAATTGAATTCAAGGGTGATAAGGTGGTGAGTGATGTGAAGGATGTTCCAGTGTAATTAGGCAGCATTGCCTTCATAACGTTGTAAAAATCGGTGAGGCCATTTGTGCCTGGAGCCGATGTAAATCCTACATGTTCTTCAACCACCGCAATGTGCAACGAGTAGTTTCCAGAGAGAACCTGCGAAGTTGAAACGGTAACGTTGGCCTGCAATACACCGGAGTTGATGCTTGAGGTTAAACTGATATTTACAGGAGTGGTTGTTGCGTACCGATTGTCGATGTGTGTTTGTGTCAAACTACCTGGATGGTCTGCAAACACATTCCCGTCAAGGTGGGATCTTGGAATTGAATTGATTCCGTAAGAGTTTCTTCTGCCATCCGCATCGTTTGGGTTGTGATTGTGCATGGGGTCGGTGCCAGGCCATGACATGTGATACTTAATGGATGTAACCTTGGTGGTATTTTGTGCCAGCAGTACTTCTAAAGCCGGATCTGCTGTCGCACACGGTCCGCATGAAGCTTGTGTGAAATGCTCAAGGATCAGTAATCTTTGGTTCTGAGCATCAGTTTCAAGTTGAATGAAAACCAAAATTGAAATACAAATTGTAGTTAAATATGATTTAAGAATGTTTTGGTTCATAGTGGTAAAACGTTTCGTTGAATGAATAAATGCCCATCAAAGTTAAATTAATGCATTGAATCAAACGATCTGCTGACAATACTCTGACAAGTATTTTGTTAGTTTTGCCGCTCAACGCCTTGCAAATGAGGGTCTTCCTGTTTATCGTCTGTATTACCTTTTTGTTGTTTTCTTGCGCCAAGGAATCAGAAACTGACCTAGGTGTAAGATACATTTCGCACTCTACTCATAAGTTGAGCAGTGGAACTGGAACTACCACAACTGCCAATGACTATTTCGTGGAAATTTTCCCAATGCCTTTTGTCGATTCCACAACTGTTCAAATTGAGATTGACAATTCTTCACCACTAACATTGACAATTACAGATGAGAACGGAAAGTTTTACCAGGTGGTGAACCAGTTCTTCGATGCGGGCACACACCAAATTGGCGTACGATTCAATAATTTTCCTGAAGGTGTTTATATGATGGAAATGGAATTAGGTAACCTGGCCGATCGTTTTCAGCTAATAAAAGTGGAGCAATGAGGAGGGGCAATTACATTTTCCTGCTCACCTTGATGTGTTCGTATGCCGTAGCGCAAGTGCAGGAATGGAGTTACGGATTCACGTTGGGGCCAAACCTTACCGTTGTTGGCCTTACCAGCGACCGTGATGTGTTTAACAGCGAGGTTGATATGAAACCGTTTGTTGGTGGCCAGGCTAATTTTGTGGCCCGAAACACGATTCGCACAAAACATATCCTGGATGGATGGTTGGGCTTCACCATGAAATCGCACCGCAACGATGAAAAGGTGCGATTGACTTCTACAGCTAACGATCTTGAAGGCAGGTTGATTTCAAAAACTGTATTGAATTCATATTTAGGGTTTGGTATCTCCTATTCATACCAGATTACAGATTTGGTGGCTTTCGGAACAGGGCTCACCGCCAATTTCCTTTTGAGTTCAAAAACCAACTTTAAGGATTCAGAACTCTCTTTGAATAATCACTATTTTAAAACCGGACAGATGTACATCCCGTTTGTGTTGAGCTATCAGATTGACCGGATACTTTTGAACATTCGTGCTGATAAGGGAATCATGAATCGGCTGAATCAAAGCCTGATTCGTGAGCGTGAAAACACCATTTTCCTGGAAATCGGATATTTGTTCGGTGGAAAGAAGAATGATAAGTTGGCACATGATGAAACAAAACCGCTAGAATAGGATGGATTTCGAGAACCTCATATACGTTGTTTTTTTTATCCTATACATCCTTTACCAACTCTTTTTTAAAAGCAAGTTTCAAAAAGAACAACCTCAAAGCCCGTCACCTACAAAACGACCCCAAACTCAGCCGGAGCCGACCTATACACCTCCAACTCCTCAACAATCGGAACGCAAACAACCAGAGAGCCTCGAAGACATTCTTCGTGAAATGATGGAAGGCTCAGAGACCAAGGTTCAGCAACCCGAGCCCGAACCACAGGAGCCCGTGTACGAGACAGTAGAAGCGAAGCCTTATGAAAAATACCTAGACAGTATTCCCGAACAGGAAGGTGGACATGAAATGAGAAAAAAGTCTGACCCACTTGAAATTGAATCTCTTGGGGCCGAAGCCAACAACAAAATTCAGTTCGATCTCCGCCAGGCTGTCTTATATGACGCTATCTGGAATCGGCCCTACACCTGATTTTCGTGGAAACTCCGGCATTTAAAGAACACTATGATGTGGCAGTGATCGGTGCGGGAATAAGCGGCCTGACCGCAGCTGCAATTTTAAGCCGTGCAGGTTTGAAAGTTGGGGTTTTTGAAATGGATTCAAGACCGGGTGGCTACCTCGCTGGATTTCGTAGGAAAGACTTTCGTTTCGACAGTGCAATTCATTGGCTCAATCAATGCGGGCCGCACGGTTTGGTAACCCGCGTTTTCAACTTCATTGGCGCAGATCATCCGGTTTCACCTATTCAAACTAAAATCCGAAGGTATGTTGGCAATAGTTATAACTACCTGCTAACCAATAAGCCCGATGACCTTAAAGCTGAGTTGATAGTAAAATTTCCACACGAGGAAAAGGGAATTGTGCGCTTTTTCAAACATGCCAGGCAACTAGGTAAGTCATTCAGCATTTCTCCAAATTTCTCTCGTTCGCCTGCCACCATGAACTGGTGGTCAAAAATCAAATTGAACCTGGCCTTGCTTCAGTTTGCACTGCCCTTTATTCGTCATATTCGCTTCACAGGCCCAGACGGTACTCTGAAAGGTCTGCGCAATTATTTCAAAGATCCGGAACTGCTCAAAATGTTTTGTTCGGAGGAAGAGTTACTCTCGGCCCTTGTACCTATTGGCTGGGCATATTACAACGATTTTCAAAGCCCACCTGAAGGTGGCAGTTTGGTTTTCCCAGAGTGGCTGGTTTATGTGATAGAACATCTGGGCAACGAGGTGCATTACAATTGTCCGGTACAATCCGTATCAGTTGAAAACAAAAGGGCAAAGGGTATTGTGGTGAATTATAAAGGCACTGCTCACGCCATTACCTGCCAACATATCATTGCAGCCTGTGATGTTGAAACCCTGTATGAGCACATGTTACCTAAGGGACTTGTTCCGAAAAAGAAACTCGATAAGTTGCGCAATGCCGAGCTTTACAGTTCTGCAGTTACGGTATCATTAGGACTCGATTGCCCAGTAGAACAACTTGGGTTTGGCGATGAAATGATATTCCTTAGTCGCGATGATGTGTCACGAACCGATCATAATTCAGGGGACCCAACCAAGTGCGCCTTGAGTCTTCTGGCACCGTCTTTTCGTGATCCTTCCTTGGCCCCTGAAGGTTTTGGAACGGTCACCATTTATTGCTATGCAGGTTTCTTCCAGGATGGAAAGTGGAAAACTGAGGTGGATGGAAACGGAAAACTCGTTAGAGGGGAAGCCTACCATAAATTTAAAACCGAGTTTGCAGATACGCTTATCACCAGGGTGAATCAGCGTTTGAAGATTGATCTGAACGCCCACATTGTTTACTGTGATATTGCAACACCGATTACCCACTGGCGCTATACTGGAAATCGGAACGGAAGTCTGATGGGTGCTAAACCGGGCAAAGCAAACATGCAGGCAAAAATTGCACACCAGGAAACACCGGTGAAAAATCTATGGCTGAGTGGTCATTGGGCCGAGTTGGGTGGGGGAGTGCCAATTGCAGTGAAAACAGCCATGAATGCCAGTTTGTTGGTACTTCAGAAATTGAAACCGGAATCCTTCAAACCGCTGGCTGCTTATGTGGATGGTTCTATTTCAAAGCAAGAAGCTGAACAATCTGATTCGTTTATTCCGTATAACAATTCCTGGAAACGTGAGCTTACGCCAGCCGAAAAGAGGGCCAGGAAGTTGGAAACGGAACTATAGTGTTAGCCAGAGGGCTTCGAAGTGAGCAGGGTTTTATGAATGCCCTCCACTTGCTCAACCAGGGATTTGGTTCCATCGTTTACGATTACAAAATCTGATTGATTCTCTTTTTCGTCCTGTGGCAGTTGTTTCGACATTCTCTGCATTACCTCATCCTTGGAGACAGCATCTCTACTCATAACCCTTTCAATTCTTACCTCATCCGGTGCGGTTACGGTGATCACAAAATCGAGTTGCCTGTATGAACCTGCTTCAAAGATCAACGCAGCCTCCTTCACAGCGTAGGGTGCGCCCTCGCTTGCCTGCATCCAATTGTTAACATCACGAAATACGGCCGGATGAACCAGGCTATTCAATAAAGTAAGCTTGGTTTGATCCGAAAATACTCGTTCAGCCAGGAGTTTTCGTTGTAGCTGTCCGTCCGCATCGTAAATGTCGGAACCAAATGCCACCTTCACTTCAGCCATCAAGATGGGGTCGGTGTGCATCAAATCCTTGGCCCGGTCATCGGCATAATAGACTGGAATGCCCAAAACTTCAAAAATTTTCGCCACGGTTGATTTTCCGCTTCCAATACCTCCTGTCAAGCCTACTTTCAGCATTACTTTTTTTCAAAAATGATGTAATCCGCAAATTCGTTTTGTAACCGGGCCTGCTGCACTTCACCTGGCCAATACTTCAATTCCAACCTGATCTTTCTATTCGATGAAACAGTCTGGTTGTTGAAATCTGCCAGAACGGAAAAATTGGATGGGTCAATTTCGTGGTAACGGCTCAACGGCACATTGAAGATAACACTCACCGATTCCGGGAAGACCTCAACCATAACCCCTTTCGGCAGATCCACTATTTGAACCGGAACTTTTAATGAAGATTCTGTGAACTCTTCAATTGTTGCACTTACCGATACCACCGAGTCTGAAAACGAAACCGAAAACAACTCAGGCAATTGAAGCCTCTGCGTGACGGCTGTTTTACTGTCTTTTCTTCCGTCAAGTTCTAAAGGTTGAATATAAACGCTCTTCAAAGAACCAAGAGTTGCCTTGGGACCTCGTGCTTCGATGGTATCGGGATTTGATCGGATATCATCAGTGAATCCAAAGTTGGGAGGTATGGTGATTTTACCTTCTGTAAGAACAGCGAGGCGATTCATGACCAAGCTGTCCATTCTTAACACAAGACTGTCCGGTTGTATAAGTTTGAATTGTTCATTTCCACCAACCTGATTCTTCAGTAAAAGGAGCAAATGTTTTTTTTCGATTCTGCCTGATTTTCCGAATTGGCCAACATCAACACGGATTGCATCTTCTTGAATTCTAAAGGTGGACATTAGCAAATCCAATCCAGTACCCGTGGTGCTGACAATTATGCTTTGTGGAAATGGTTCGGCCGCAACAAGCCCTTCAGGAATGTTCTCAAAAGACAGATTGATGGTCCTTTCACTTTCAAATATTCCGGATAGAGTGGTGAGCAACCAAAGAAAAATGGCAATCAACAAACAGAATAGAAAGGCAATTTTGTTTTTGCTGATGTATTTGCGATCGGAGATCAGGGCCGATAGCCAGCTATGTATGTCAGAGACTTTCAAACCTCCGGGCAATTAGTGGTTTTACATCTCAAAGATGTGTTTGTCACCCGAATTGAAGCTAATCGTTTGACGTACGGTTTTGCAGATCCTTGGAAAAGTCCATGCTAATAACTCCCTTTTCAATCTTCAATTTTGTGTTTTGATCTACCTCCAATAATAGATCATGCTCGTTCACCTTCAGGATTCTTCCGTGAATGCCCCCGGTGGTCACCACGCGATCACCCTTCTTCATTTCATCAACAAACTTCTTTTGTTCATTGGCTTTTTTGGTTTGCGGGCGAATCATGAACCAATAAAAGACCAGGAAAATAGCACCCATAAAAACAAAGGTTGGAATAGGGCTTTGACCTGATCCCGGATCTGACATTAGGAAAATGAAATTGAAGAGAGTCATTGTATTTGCTTGAAAAATTCAGTTTTGAAAAAGCGAGTGCAAATGTAGGAAAATAGCAAGGTTTGAGCTGCCTATATTAACCCGATAAATTTTTCAGGTAGGCCATTAAACCATTTTGTTAGTAGTCGGTCTTAAAACCATTCTCAATGAAAAATTCATAAAATGAAAAATCTCAGTTACATCGTTTGTGCAGTCGTATTATTATCCGCTCTTTCTTTCCAAAGTTGTACAGTTCATCACGCTACGGCCATTAAACCAAAACCCAAGGTCGCCAAGAAGGTGGTTGTAGTTAAAAAACCAGTTCAGAGAAGAACACACGTAGTTGTGGTAAGGAGATAAACTTTCAGGCATTTGGGGATTGAAGCCGGTCACTCGTTATGAGGACCGGCTTCATGATTTATAAGTGACTCTGTTTAATCAAATCTGCTGCTTTCTCCGCTATCATCACGGTTGCAGCATTGGTATTACCCCGAACAATCGATGGCATTATTGAAGCGTCAACCACTCGCAATTGATCCAACCCCCTAACTTTTAACTCGAAGTTTACAACCGCAGAATCATCGGAAGGCGGTCCCATTTTGCATGTTCCAACCGGATGATAAATGGTCTCCACATTTTGTCTGATAAATGCCTCTATTTGGGCATCGCTCTGCATTTCGTTTTCAGGGAAGTGCCAACTTTTGAAATAAGGCTTTAACGAATCCTGCTTCAGAATGTTTGTGCCAATTTTATAGCCAGCAATCAAAGTCTTCATATCGTTTTCCGATGCCAGGTAGTTAGGATTGATCAGGGGATGAACTGAAGGTTTTTTCGAAGCCAGTTTCAGCCATCCCCGACTTTCAGGTTTCAGCAAACATGGCCCCAGAGAAAAACCCGACCCTCCGGGTTTTGTAAAACCGTGATTGAGGAAAAATCCCGGAGCAAACAAGAACTGAATATCGGGTGCGACAAGGTTTTTCCGGGTTTTAACGAAGCCACCAGATTCCGCAATATTGCTGGTTAAAGGTCCCTTCTTCTTCTTCAGGTAGCGATATAAGTTAATAAAGGTCTCAGCCCGATCAAGCGTTTTCCGTTTACGACTTGAAACAGTAATTGGAAAAATGGGATGATCATGCAAGTTTTGCCCAACGCCAGGTAAGTGGTGCCTCACTTCTACGCCCATTTCTCGCAAATGTTCACCATTGCCAATTCCCGAAAGCATTAGAATTTGAGGACTTGCAAAGGTTCCTGCGCTAAGAATTACTTCGCGTTGAACCGTGATTTCATGCACCATACCTTCCTTTTCATAAACCACCGCTATAGCTCTTCCATTTTCAGTTCTGATTTGAGAGACATGTGTATTAGTTTCAACCTGTAGATTGGTGCGCCCGATGGCTGGTTTTAAGAAGGCATCGGCTGCCGAATGTCGTTGCCCATCTTTTTGATTCACCTGGAAAAATCCGAAACCCTCCTGGACACCAGAATTAAAATCATAATTAGCGGAAAAACCCGCCTCGCGGGCAGCGTTTATAAACTGTTTCGATAGTTTATAAGGGGAAATATGGTCGGCAACATTCAGTAATCCATTTTCATTATGGTAGGCATCGGCTTCCCTTTCCTGGCGTTCTGACTTTTTGAAGTAAGGTAGTACTGAATCATACCCCCAACCTTCGTTGCCTTCAGCTTCCCATTCGTCAAAATCAACCTTATTGCCACGGATATAGATCATGGCGTTTATACTGCTGCACCCGCCAATTACTTTTCCACGTGGCTGATAAATGTTTCGGTTTTGGGCGTTTTGCTGACCGGTAGTTGTGTAGTTCCAGTCAACCTTGGTTTTGAAAAGTTTGGAAAAAGCTGCCGGAACGTGAATTTCCTGCTTTTCGTCCAGTCCACCGGCTTCCAGCAACAACACAGAATGCATGTCGTTCTCAGATAGGCGGTTCGCCAATACACAACCGGCCGATCCGGCACCAATGATGATGAAGTCAAACAATTTGGGTCAAAGTAATCTAGGTGAAGTGATTAAATATACTATTTTCAGTCGTGCCCATTATTGAACAATGATGCCTGATTCTGGAAAACTTTTGATTGAAAAGTGGCGGAAACGTGGAAAGATCTGTCGCGTTTTGACTCACGATGTATTTGTCTATCAATCCGGAAATGCCAAACCACATTTGCTGATACTGCATGGGTATCCAACCTCAAGCTTTGATTTTGTAGGGGTGTTGCCCATCCTGGAAGATCACTTCAATGTGGTGATACATGACCACCTAGGCTTTGGATTTTCTGATAAGCCAATTGACTATTCTTATTCGCTTTTCGACCAGACCGCAGTTGCGTTGGAATTGTGGCAGCAATTGGGTATTGAGGAAGGGCATTTGGTAGCCCACGATTATGGAACCAGTGTGGCAACCGAGCTGATTGCGCAGAAGAATCAGGGAATGGAGAAGATAAAGTTTAGCTCCCTAACGCTATGTAATGGAAGTGTACATATTGAATTTGCCGATCTTAGGATAGTTCAACGATTGTTGAGTAATTCCATCATCGGCCCTTGGGTGGCAACACTTTCAAGCCAGTTTGTCTTCAACATCAACATGAAAAGGCTTTGGGGTGACAGTTCCAGTTTAGATCAAAGTGAATTAGATGCCATGTGGATTTTACTTACTCTGAACGGTGGGAGATCGGTGTTACCAAAACTAACGGGTTACCTGCACGAGCGGAGAAAGTACTGGGATCGCTGGATTGGCGCTTTGCGGGAATCCGACTTAAAAACTTTGATTCTATGGGGAGATAAAGACCCCGTTGCTGTATCCAAAATTGCAGATGCCCTGAAAGAAGATATGCCTCATGCCGATCTGGTCTGGATTCCGGAGGTAGGGCACTATCCTATGATGGAAGCGCCAAAGCTATGGGCAAAAAGTGTGATTGAGTTTCTCAGAGTTGAATCCTGAAGCATTATTTCTGAACCACCAGTTTGTGGCTTTCTACCTTGTCGCCATTTCTAACAACTGCATAATAAATTCCACTTTCATGGTTTTCAGTATTCCATATCAATTCGTGTTTTCCTGGGCTTTCAAACTTGTTCATGAGTTGCTCAACCAATCTTCCCGAATGGTCAAAGATGGAAATTTCAACATGTCGGTTTACCTGCGAATTGAAGGTAATCGTTGTGGAATTTTGAACTGGATTCGGGTTGATTTCAAGAACAATATTCGATCCGAAAACCATCAGTCCCGTTGTTGCGGTTGTGTCTGGTGTTGGATCGTAATATCTAACAATACCAACATTAGCTCCGGCAGTTTGATCGAAATGGTAGCCTTCAACCTGGAAAACAATGCCAATGGAATCGGCTAACCATGTGAAGGTGTTATCAAGCGCTTCCCACTGAGTGGTCAGCGGATTCTTTTGTGTTCGGGCTGCCACAATCCGCAGACAGTCATAAGTTCCGAAAGGTGTGGAGATTTGTCCCCAACCATCAACCTGCGATACGTTTTTGTGCAACTGAGTATCGGCTATTGCACCGTCATTGAAAATCTCAGTGTATTCTGTATTCCAGTTGTCGAAGTAGTTCAGTGGAAACTCGAATTGAGTGTATCCTGATACATAATTCCATGTACTTGTATCGTTACCTGCGTTGGTATAGTGGCGATTGCCCATCATCATTAGCACAGAGTCTGTGAGATTGGCGTGGTATTCCCTATACTCACTTGTTGTAGATGTTTCATTTTGAACAAACCAATTGGTGGATGGAAAAGCAGACTGACTACCGTCTAACCGTTCTCTGGTTGCAGCTTCACCACTGCTTAACACCAGGCTGCTATAATCCCAATGCTGGTTTGCTCCCCAGGCCAACACGTTAAAATTTACAACCTGGAATCCCTCCACGGTTTTTTTAACTGTTCCTACCGGTACGTCCACATCGGTATGCTCAATAATGATTTGAGCAAATGTGGATGTGGTTACTATTGAAAAACAAAATAGGCAGATTGAAAGCAAACGAAACTTGTTCATGTAGTGAGGGTTTTTAGAAGTGGACATTCTAAAAAGATTAAGGGTGAAAGGGGCTGCAAAAATAAAAAGCTCATTGGAAAGAATTTGTTAAAACACCACGCGGAGTTACAATCCTGATTGTAATTGGGTTCTGCTTGAAGAAATTTAAGAAGGTTTCGATGCTAATTTGTATGGATTATGTTTTGGCCTAACTCGGTTCGATTTCACTTTTGCACTTTTGAATTTCAAGCACCCCAAAATTGAATCGTTGAAACCTGAGCTCATTAAGATTGAATTTGCCGATGGATCGTCTAATGCCATTTCGGTTTATGAAGCTTCCGAATTGAGAAGCCCTGTGGTTATCATTTTACCGGCCATGGGTGTGAGAGCTACATTCTATGAGAAGTTTGCCCACCATTTTACCCCAATGGCTTTTCATGTAGTAACAGTAGATCATCGTGGACATGGCCAATCGAGTGTGAGGCCTTCGAAAAAAGTCAATTTCGGATATAAGGAAATAGTTGAGATGGAATTTGCCGGTATTTTGGGTGCAACTGAAAAACGTTTTCCCGATCAGTCGATATTCATCCTTGGACATAGCCTGGGTGGGCAGATCGGTTGTTTGTGTGCTGCTAGATATTCGGATCGAATTTCAGGAGTTATCCTTTCAGCTTCTTGCTCACCTTACCATAAAGGATGGGATGGAATTCTGGATACCGGTCTGGTTATTTTCAGTTACGTAGCAGTGAATATTGCCCGACTGCTCGGATTTTGGCCTGGTCATATTGTTGGCTTCGGTGGAAAGGAGGGAAAACGACTTTTCGAAGATTGGTTTGTCACCGCAACAACCGGAAAATATGTTGCACAAGGGTCAGATACAGACTACGAACAGCTCATGTCTGAAACTATCATGCCTGTTTTGGCGATCAGTTATGAAGGAGATAGTTTGGCACCACCTGCTTCGGTGAAAAACCTCGCTACCAAGTTTAACTCAAGTGAAATGATTGCCCTGGTTCATGTGGATGAATATAACGACATAAAGGAGAGATATGATCATTACACCTGGGCAAAAAAGCCAGAATTGGCTGCGGAGCTAATGGCCAAATGGATTTGGTCGCGAGATGGGAAGCAGGAATCTGCCCAAATTTGAACAAACTCCTGGTATTGGTTTTATTTGGTTGTCCCTCCACCCATGGCAGTGAAAACGTGATCCACAGGCTCCCAAAGTTCAATTTTGTTACCATCATGGTCCATGATATGCACAAATTTGCCGTAGTCGTATTCAGCGATTTCATCTACAACGGTTACGCCATTTTCCTTTAGTTGCTCTACAAGGCCTTCGATATTCTGCACACGATAGTTAATCATGACCTGCTTTTCAGAAGGTTCGAAATAATCGGTCTTTTCATCGAAAGGACTCCATTGCAGGTAGTTGATTTCATCAGGTCGATTAGCGTTTCTGAATTCAAAGGATGATCCATACGGATTGATCGCAAGTCCGAGGTTTTCTCCGTACCATTCACGGGTTGCTTGTGGGTCTTTGGTTCGGAAAAAAATGCCTCCAATACCGGTTACCTTAGGTGTTTCGTTGTTCATATTATTTGGTTTTGATTCTGCTTTTACCACCAAGTTTCTCAGACACAAATGAGAATTAAAGATCTTCTGGTTTTTTGTCTTCCTTGTTTTGTGGTGAATTTAATTTATAGCTGTAGTTTCTTCCACTTGTGGTTTTCGTCTCAGGATGGCAGCACACAACCGGCTAATTACCAACCCTACCGGCAGAATTTCCATATAAGACATACCAATCTTCACCACCGGATTTTTATACAACTCTCCGAAATCTTTCATCTCCTGAATTTTGGTCTCCATTTCCTCTGCTGGCAGGTCACTCTCTCTCATTTGTTCGATATATTTCTCCTGGTAAACTTCCATGAACTCAGCGGGCCCATCCATTGTAGCCGACATCACCATCCACGTGCCACATAAAGGGTTGAAGCTACCAAGGTGATGTATAAACCTACCAGAAAAGCCTTTCCGAATTTGATAGAACCGGCAAGGTGATTGTCACGATAGTTCTTAACAGCGATGAAAATGGTCGAAAAGGCGATGATCATACTGCTGTAACCCAGCATTTTACCATTCTTCATATCAACAGCGGTATGTCCGCTAAACATGAAAAACAGCGTGCCGGAAACAATGATTCCTGCAATAATTCCAAAGGTTAAAACGATTTTCTTCATAGCTGTAAATTTTGATTTTGAATGGGCAAACAAAACTATTTTCCTGGCAACGCATGTCATACTTTGGTATGATTTCGCGCAATGGCAACACATTCATACTTAAGGATGAAGGACAGCCTAAAGTATGATTTTCAACTCACGCGCTTGTTGAACAGCCTGAGTTCTGCGATTGACGCTTAACTTTTCAAAGATTTTGCCCGTGTGCGTTTTTACCGTAGGAACAGAGATGAATAATCGATCTGCGATTTCCTGGTTGCTGTGTCCATCCGAAATTAGCTGAAGTACTTCCATTTCCCGGTTACTGATCCTGAGCGATTGAATTTTTTCTCTGTCAATTTCAGGGATTGCTGTTTCGTTATCCGCTTTTTTACTGTTAATCAGCTTCGAACCCACCCAAATTCCCAACAAGGTACAGAGGGTTGCAACTACCCCAACATATACTTCCACAGAAAGATCGCGAATGAAGAAGCGGTATTCCACGAGTTTCATGACCAACAGCAATGCCGCAAGCAAGGCCGCATAAAGCAGTATAGTTGCTTTTCCGCCCCCGGTTGCCAGGTCTTTAATCGTTGATTTCAAAATGAGATGGATTGTTGAAGTAAAGTTAAAAATGATGTTGAGGAATGGCACTTCTTAGGCTTGCCTAGTTTATTAGCACCATAGTAAAATGCAGGGCTTCGTTTTCCTATTTTTGGGAGATTCCACGTTTCAGGAAGCTATATCCTGAAAAGCCCCAAACGAAACCGCAAACGAGGCTATCAATATGCAAAATCGCTTAATCACTCTAATCACATTGTTGTTGTTAAGCCTTCATGCTTTCGGGCAGGAAGGAAAAATATTCGGGGTGGTTTCCGATGAGGAAAACAATCCCCTGCCCAATACATATATAATAATTGATGGCAACGATGGGGCCGTCACAGATTTAGATGGAAAGTATTCTGTTGAAACTGAAAGTGGTGAGCGGACAATAACCTTTCGTTATCTGGGCTACAAAGAAATGACTGTAAAGGTTGATTTGGGTGAAGGTGGAGATTATCGACTGAATGTGGCTTTGGAAGAAGATGCCGAACGACTCAACATTGTTGTAGTTACTGCCAGTCAATATGAGAAGAACATTGCCGAGGAAAGTGTGAGCGTTGATGTGCTCGATCGCGAATTTCTACAGAACAACAACAGTCGCGATATCGGTGAAGCATTGAGCCACAGTCCTGGGGTTCAGGTAACTGACGGGCAAATATCAATAAGGAGTGGAAGTTCATGGGCTTATGGCATTGGGAGCCGAACTGCGATTATGCAAGATGGCGTAAGTATGTTGAGTGCCGATCTAGGGGAAGCGCAATTGAAATTTACCCCGGTTGAATTGGTCGATCAGGTCGAAATTGTAAAAGGGGCCTCTTCGGTTGTTTATGGATCCTCTGCATTAAATGGTGTGGTGAATCTAAGAACCAAATGGCCTAAAAAGCACGACAGATATACGGACGTTATTCCCTATTATGGTATTTACGCTCGCCCACCGAGGGAAGAACTGAAATGGTGGGAAGGCCGCCAGCCTAGTTTCCAGGGCGTTTTCATCAGCCACTATAGCGGTGGAGGAAGTTTCAAAAATGAAAAGGCGCAAAACTTCAGCACAGTTCTGGGAGTCAATATCGACAATACTCAGAGTTATTTACAGGCTGCCGATGAATGGAGAATGCGTGGCAATTTCAAAACACGCTACATGCTGCCCAGAAACAACAAGATCAATTTTGAGTTGAACGGAAACGTCATGAAGGAAGTAAGTGGCCGCTTTTTCCTTTCGCTTGACCTTGACTCCAACGCCTACAGAATTGCACAGGGTACTGACGACAGCTATTGGAGAACACACCTCAACCCGAGGTTCAATTTTAGAAGTGATAAAGGACATAGCTATTCAACCAACTTTGGATACTTGAATGTTTGGCGGAGGGGCAATGGTGATGACATCAATTCCAGTTCAAATGCTTATAGCATGGACAACCAATATCAGTATAACTGGAAAGACAAAATCTTCCTGACCACCGGACTTCCATTGAATTTTGGTTTTTCCAAAAGTAGCTTGTACGATGGTTTGAGAGTAACAGTTTCAGGAGCTACTTATACTCAAATTGAAGGGCGAATTAAAAAACTGTCGGTGGTTGCAGGTGTGCGTTACGAGATACAGCAAGTTGATACGCTCTCTGAATCCACCATCCCGGTTTTTCGTACAGGCTTGAACTACTCACCCGGCAAAAAAGAAACGCATTTGCGAGCTTCCTGGGGTCAGGCTTATCGGCTGCCCTCAATCGGTGAACGATTTGTTTCTGGTGAAATATTCCAGGGATTTTTTGTGGTTCCGAATAAAGATTTGGAAGTTGAAACAGGATGGAGTACAGAGTTTGGATTTAAACAGGGCATTAAAATCAAGGACTGGAAGGGTTGGTTCGATTTAGCTACATTTTGGAACGAATACAAAGGTTATGTTGAATATGTGCCTGGTATTTATACCAATATCAATCCTGATGGCAGCCAGATTTTCCCTGGTTCGGGGTCCTTTATTTTTGGTTTGAATCCTCAAAATGTTGACCATGCAAGGATATGGGGATTTGAGACCAGTATTGTCGGAACAGGAAATCTGCATCCTGCTATCGCCTGTTCCATTAGGGTAGGTTACACCTATACCTATCCGGCCAATCTTGAGGCAGATACTACTTTGAAGGATATTGGAACCTACTTTCAACGGGCCGTTAAGAATTTTAAAGTGCATTTAGATGCCGAGAATCCTGAAAGTAACAGTATGCTTTTTTACAGATCTCGTCACATTTTCAAAACTGATATTGAGTTCAATTTCAAAAAGAAACTCATTGTGGGCTATGGAATTTACTACGCCAGTTTTGCTGAAAAAATTCCGCCTTTGTTTCATGTGGCCACCGATTTTCTGGATGGCGGGAAAGGAACGCTTTTAAAGTATGTTGAAAACCACCAAAAAGGAGATTGGCTACATAACATGCGAGTCTTCTACCAAATGAAGGATTTTATTCGTTTGGGTTTATTGGTGAAGAATGTCACCAACCACGAATACTCAGGAAGACCCGGCAGACTGGAACCACCACGTAGCTGGACCATCCAATTGAAAATCAGTTTTTAGTATTAAATCAATTCTTGTAATTCCATTTTAAATCGATGAAGAAAATCTTATTCGTACTGGCTGTTTGGGCGGCTGTTTTCAAGCTCAATGCACAATATGTTGATGTCTGGACTGCCGAACCACAAGACCTTTCGGGATATGTTAAGTCGAGTCCTGAGTTTATTCCACAGAAATTCAGATCACCGGCTAATTCCATTTTCACCAATCATGTTGATCCGCACGTTGGAACCTCCGGGCATGGCCATACATTTCCTGGAGCAACAACTCCATTTGGGATGGTGCAAATCAGCCCGGATAATGGGGTGTTTGGTTGGGATTGGTGTTCAGGATACCATTATTCCCGAAACGACATTGTTTACTTTTCACACAAACATTTGAGCGGAACAGGTGCAACGGATCTAGGCGACATTGGGATGATGCCGTTTTCGGGTAAATATCAATTTCGGCATACCTACGATCATAAAAATGAGTATGCCCGGCCAGGATATTACGCAGTGAAGCTGGATAATGGAATTCTGTGTGAATTCACAGCCTCTCCGAGAGGCGCAATCCATCGGTACACTTTTCCTGAAGGTGCTGACAAAAAACTTCGGATCGATCTGACTCATGCAGTTACTGGAAACAAAAATAAAACCACCGAATTCAACTTGATTGACAATTACTCTTTAGGCGGCTATAGAAATTCAGGTGGTTGGGCACCCAACCAATTCACCTATTTCTATATGACCACAACCCTGCCCTACAAAAAAGCCGATAAGGGGTCGGGCAAAACAACGATTGAATTCAAAGGCAAATCAAACGTGGTGGAATTGCATGTTTCTCTTTCTACGGTGAGTATTGAAAATGCCCGGCAAAACATGGAGAAGGAACTGATGGGAAAATCTTTCGAAAAGGTTTTCGAGGAAGCCAACCAAATGTGGGAAAAAGGCATTTCGCAATTCGAGGTTGAGGCTGACCCCAGTGTAAAAACAACTTTCTATTCGGCCATGTATCATGCCATGATCGCGCCCAATCTCTACTCCGATTGGAATGGTGAATTCAAGGATCCGGATGGTTCAGTAAAAAAAGCCGAAGGTTATCATCGCTATTCTACTTTGTCTTTGTGGGATACTTATCGTGCAGCACACAGTTTGTTCATTTTTCTAAAACCCGATTTGGTGGATGATTTTGTGAATTCTATGTTGGCTCATTACGATCACCGGGGAATGTTACCGATTTGGGAACTGGAAGCAAACGAGACCTTTTGCATGATCGGCAACCACTCGATACCGGTAATTGCGGAGGCTTATAGCAAAGGAATTCGAAACTTTGACCCAGAGCGAGCCATGGAGGCTTGCATCACCACAGCCACTCAGGATCATCGAGGATTAAAACAGTACATTGAAGTTGGATATGTGCCTCACGATGTGGAAGGGGAATCTGTTTCGAAAACCCTGGAGTATGCCTACAACGACTGGTCAATTGCCAAATATGCTGAGGCGATTGGAAAGAAAGATGTTGCAAGTGAATATCTGAAAAGAGCCGATTACTACAAGAATCTTTTTGATGAATCTACTGGCCTTATGCGGCCCAAAGACAAAAAAGGTAATTGGCTCAAGAACTTTGATCAATTTGCCCACGACATAAACGGTACGAGGCATTATACTGAAGGCAATGCCTGGCAATATTCGTGGTCGGTTCAGCATGATCCGGCTGGTTTGGCTAAACTTTACGGCTCAAAAGACAAGTTCGAAAGCAAGCTCGATAAACTTTTCGAGATTGAACATGAGCTTCGGGAAAAGGAAAAATTGGTGGACGTTACAGGTTTGGTCGGGCAATACGCACATGGCAATGAGCCCTCACATCATGTAATTTATTTGTATAACTACACCAACAACCCTGCAAAAACCCAACAAAAGATCCGTCAGGTTTGTCGGGAATTTTATACTGACAAACCCAACGGCCTGATCGGAAATGAGGATTGTGGGCAAATGTCCGCATGGTATGTTTTCAGCGCTTTGGGTTTTTATCCACTCGATCCGGTGAGTGGGGTTTACGAGTTGGGCTCACCAACTGTTTCCGGTGCCAATTTGACAATGCCAAATGGATACAAATTTTCCATCAAAACGATGAACCAATCCGAGGAAAATGTTGAAGTAGAAAAAGTCACTTTGAACGGAAAACCACTGGAAGGGCTGCAAATTACCCATGATGACATCATGAACGGTGGGGAGTTGGTTTTTTATATGAAACGTTGAGGATCTTGGATAGGCTTTGAAATTCAACTTTTTCAATTTCATGGAACTACACTGCAAAGCATCGGCTCTTCGCATTTTGCTGGTCGTGGTTTTAATATTTAACAGCGGTTACATTAATGCACAAAACGGTTCTAACGATTTCCAACAGCAAGAAAAGATAGACAGCATCATTCAGCTTCTCACGCCTGAGGAAAAAGTTGCCCTTTGCCATGGGCACGCACTGTTTAGCTCTGCAGGTGTTGAACGTTTGGGGTTGCCTGAGATCAATATGTTAGACGGCCCACATGGCATTCGCCCTGAACTAAAACGACACAGTTGGGATCATGCCGGATGGACTACTGACTCTGTAACCGCATTTCCAGCCCTCACTTGTCTTGCTGCAACATTCAACCGCGATTTGGCCTTCGAATATGGCTTAGCCTTGGGTGAAGAAGCACGCTTTCGCAAAAAAGACGTTTTGCTTGGACCAGGGGTAAACATTTACAGAACACCACTCAATGGTCGAAATTTCGAGTACATGGGAGAAGACCCTTTTTTAGCTTCCCAAATGGTAGTTCCTTATGTGAAGGGCGTTCAGGAAAATGGGGTTGCAGCATGTGTAAAACATTTTGCCGTAAACAACCAGGAGCATGGACGTGCCAGTATCAACGTTGAAGTAGGCGATCGGGCTTTGCACGAAATCTATCTGCCTGCTTTTAAAGCGGCCGTTCAAAAAGGTGCAGTTTGGTCACTGATGGGTGCTTATAACAAATTCAGAGGGCAACATTGTTGCCATAACGATTTCTTGTTAAATCAAATCCTAAAAGATGATTGGGGCTTTGATGGTGCGGTTATCAGCGATTGGGGCGGCACTCATAGCACGCGCGAAGCCGCGCTGAATGGTCTGGACATTGAAATGGGAAGCAATGCAGGATATGAGGATTATTACTTGGCAAATGATTTTTTGGAACTGGTTAAAAATGGCGAGATCTCAACAACTGTTATAGATGATAAAGCACGAAGGATATTACGACTGATGCTTCGCACGACCTTAAATCCAGAACGGAAAAGTGGAATTGTAAATTCGGCAGGGCATAGCCAGACTGCTTACAAAGTTGCTGCCGAAGGAATTGTTTTATTAAAAAATGAAGATGACTTTTTCCCACTTGATCCTGATAAGACCCATACCATTGCTGTTATTGGTGACAATGCAATCCGTTCCATGACAGTAGGGGGAGGTTCATCAGAGATTAAGGCCAAATATGAGATTTCCCCTTTGGAGGGGCTGAAAAAGAGATTTGCGAACTCAACTGTCAATTATGTTCCCGGCTATTCCTCAGGTGACATGGCGCGCAAGAACAAAGTTCTGAGTCAATCAGCTATTGAGGCCGTATCAAAGGCTGATGTGGTTTTGTTTATTGGAGGATTGAATAAAATGATCAGCCAAGACTGTGAGGGCCATGACCGAAAACAGCTGGAACTGCCTTATGATCAAAATGAATTGATCAATAAACTGAGTAAGGTAAATGAAAACATTGCGGTCTTGTTGTTGAGCGGTAATGCTGTTGCATTGCCCTGGCTTCCTAAAGTAAAAACGGTAGTTCAGTCATGGTACCTGGTCAGTGAAGTGGGTAACGCAATTGCCGATGTGGTTTGTGGTGTGATGAACCCATCTGGAAAACTACCTTTTACATTTCCTGTAAAACTTGAGGACAATTCTGCACACCGTGCTGGTAGTGAGTCATATCCTGGAGATGGGACTACAGTACATTATGCAGAAGTAATTTTGGTCGGCTACCGATGGCATGAAAGCAAACAAATCGCGCCTCTGTTTGCTTTTGGCCATGGCTTATCCTATACCAGGTTTGAGGTTGATAATTTCTCTACAAATGAGACCGAATATTCTACGGTCGATGAAATAGTAATTACTTGTGATTTGAAAAATGTAGGGGCATTCAGCGGTTCTGAGGTGATTCAGGTTTATGTTGGAAAACTCAATTCAAAGGTTGAACGAGCCCAAAAAGAGTTGAAAGGCTTCTCAAAGAAATTTCTTAAACCAGGAGAAGTATCCACAGTTGAAATCAAGATCGATGTTCAAGATTTAGCTTTCTACAATGAAAAAAAAGAAGGATGGGAAGTTGAATCAGGTAGGTACAGGATCTTCATTGGAAATGCTTCCAATAGAATTTTCTCTGAGTTCGTTATCTCTATTCACTAAGGAGGAGATATCTTCAAATTCATTGATTTAACTCGAAAAATTCGCTAAAAAATAGAATCTGGTATTTGATTGCATTTTTCCAGTAATCAGCTGTGTGACCACCCGGCCGTTCAATGTAATCGTGATCTATTTTGGCTTGCAGTAACTTTTTATGGAATTCCAGATTAACATCATAAAAGAAATCATCAACCCCACAATCAAAAATGATTGCGAGTCTGGATCCTTCCAAAAGCCCGATCATATTGGTGACTGTATTGTTTTCCCAATTGGATTTATGGTCTTTGTAATTGCCTAATCGCTTTGCAATATCCCAATTCTTTGGAAACGGCCGAATATCAAGGCCACCACTTGTGCTACCACCAGCACCATATATTTCATGGTGCCTAAAAGCCAGGTATAATGCACCATGACCGCCCATGCTTAAACCGGTAATGGCTCTGCCTTTTGTTTCTTCAATTGTTCTGTACTGTTTGTCGATTTCATTGATCAATTCTTTGGAAACATAAGTTTCGTAGAGCATTTTAGGATCGATTGGGCTATCAAAGTACCAACTCGTGAAACCACCATCAGGGCAAGTGATAATCATATTGTGTTGGTCAGCGTAATCCTCGAGTTCAGGAACGAAAGTTATCCAATCGAAACAGCTGCCACCTGCACCGTGGAGGAGGTATAAAACAGGGAATTCCTGTTCGCCAGAATTGTAATCATCAGGAAGCACTACAATGTTCTTAATCTCTTTTTGCATCGAATTGCTGAAAACCGAAAACGTATCGATTGTGGCAGGGGATGCAGGAAGTGTGGAGTAAATGAAAAACACAAAGGAAAAAGTGGCTCGCAGATGCCGCAGATTTTCGCAGATTTTATGCCGTGACCATCTGCGAAAATCTGCGTGAACTTGCCTGCCTACTGGCTGATCTGCAAGTATCAAACTTCTGAGTGAGGATTTTTGCTTCATCATTTACTCTAATTTCAGCGCTTTCAAAATTGCTTCTTCAGCTAATGGTATCATCACCTTGTAACCCTTCCTGGTAGGGTGAACTTCATCGTTGGTGTATTTGGAATCCAGTCCGTTTCGTTCGTCCACCATGGCAGAGAAATAATCGAGGTAAATGCAGTTGTTTAAAGAAGCATATTGCTTCAACAGGGCATTCAATTCGATGATTTTACCGGAAGGCTCCAAGTCAGAATTCCATGGGTAATCATAAACCGGAAGCACTGAGCTCAATACTACCTTGATGTTATTGACCTGGGCAATTTCTACCATGGATACGATATTGTCATAAATCACGGCAACTGTTGAAGGCCCGGTGTTTCCTGCAAGATCGTTGGTGCCAGCCAATATTACTACCACTTTCGGCTGAAGGTGAATGACATCCTGCCTGAATCTAACCAGCATCTGGGGTGTGGTCTGGCCACTTATTCCGCGGTTAATATGTTCCTTTTTTGTGAAGAAATTTGGAGTGAAACTGCTCCATTGTTCTGTAATGGAATTACCCATGAACACCACTCGGTTTTCCCCTCCGGCCGGAATACCTAAATCTCGATTAGCGGCCTGGTATTTTCCGAGGTTGGCCCAATCCTGGGCTTGTAGATTTATGATACTAGCGGATGCCATGGTGTAGATTAGGATGAATAACAAATGTGAATTCATTTCTTGATGTTTTCAAACTTAGGCAACGGTACCGAAGTTCCCCATTCTTTATTCGGATTATCGCTTGTTTCAAAGTTAAATTCTTTGGCTCCACGGAAGTCATGCCAGTCAATCCAGGTTGAACGGAATTCCTTTTTGTCAATTTTCAGGGATTGAATATAGCCACCTTTTTGGCCTCCGCTTATTTTCATTTCGCCAGATGGTAAGTCTATCAAGATCTCTGCAAACTGAGGAGAGCTGATGGAAAACCCACCAACACCGGGAACCATAGGATAAATGCCCAATGAAGCGAATACATACCATGCACCCATTGTCCCAAGGTCATCATTTCCCGGTAATCCTGATGGTGAACTATCATACATCTCAGTCAGAATCCTGTTTATGGTTTCTGAACTTTTGTAGGGTGCTGTGGTCCAGTTATAAATCCATGGAGCCTGAAAGTCTGGTTCATTGCCTGACATAAACCAGTTATCATGGTATGTAGCATCAAGGCGGACGAATAAATCATCCAAACGGATCTCTGCCTGTTTTTTCCCTCCTATCGAGTCGATAAGGCCATTCAAATTGTGCGGCACCATCCAGAAGTAATTTTTATTGGAGCCTTCCCGCCAATCGCGAATTTGGAGTTTCCAAATTCCATTCGGAAATCGGGAGCAAAGCCATTTGGTTTTTGAGTTGAAGTTATTGGTCCAATTTTGAGAGCGATTGATAAAAAATGTGGCTTCTGATTTGTCGTCAAGGGCTTGTTTTGCAAACTGCCCTGCAGCAAAATCAGCTGAGCAATACTCCAGACTCATAGAAGCGAAGGTATGCCCATCTCTAATATACTCATCAAGGTATGGCCTGATTTCTTGTTTCTGACTTTTCAATCTTGGAATTGTGGCAGCTTGTTTCATATGTTTGAAGGCCTTCATCAATTCAAAATTCCGCGCACCAAATGCATAGGAGTTGGACACTAAAATGGTGGTTGGATCACCCTGCATAATGCCGGTTTCAATATTTGCCAACATCCAACGCCCAAAACCTCCTGCTTGTTCCGCAAAGTCCACTACTGACTGCATCATATCACTGACCTTCTGTGGATAGAGCATGGCCAATAACTGGGCTTGGGTTCGATAAGTATCCCAAACACTGAAAGAGCCATAATGATCTCTCTCCGAATTATGGACTTCAAAATCAGCACCCATGTAATCACCATCTACATCGCTCACTAAATTTGGGTGAATCAGTGAATGGTAAAGATGTGTGTAGAACTGCTTTAGTGCATCCTCATCATCTGATTGTACTTCAATTTTGGACAATTTTTCGTTCCAGGCTTCGAATGCATTGGATTTGTAAGCTTCGAAATCTTCACCCAAATCACCTGCATTCAAATTTGCTTTTGCGTTTTCGACTGATACAAATGAGATGGCAATTTTGTACACCACTTCGTTTTCTTCATGGGAATCAAATGTGAACCATGCCCCGGAATGTTCGCCTGTGGCTTGTGCCTTTTTCGAGAGTTTCTTCTTTGCCCATGTCCCTGTTTTGAGAGCAGGTCGGTTGAATTCAGCAGCAAAATAGATAATGTAAGGCGTTTCAGTTCCGCAGAATTCACCACCGCTGCTGAATCCTTGACAAGTTGTCGGTGAGGTAATGTTGATTTTAGCATCGGTGATGAAGGTGGAATTTACCCCCGAACCAATGATTATTGTTCCTTCATTTTCTGAGTTTGGAAAACTGATCAATGCTGCACCAATGCGTTCATTTGCCGTAACGGCAATGGAGGTATTATCTGGAAATTTTACCTTGCAAAAACCAGCATTTGCTTTCTCGACCTCTTTGAATGGCGCAAAGCCTTTCATTTCGTTTGGGGCGTTCTTCAAAGATCCGGCAATTGCTAGCATTGGAAAGTTTCCCATGTTTGAGCAGCCTGCGCCACTGAGTTGTGTTATTGTAAATCCCTTTTGTGGAGAAAAGAAACTGGGAGTAAACTGCACCATACCGAAAGGGTAGGTGGCTCCTATGTAGTTGTAGCCACATGCAAGGCCATTCTCTTGGCTTCGTTTTTCTGTGCCTATTCGGGTGTCGACTAGTTGGGCGTAGCTCTGACCAACAACCGTGAACGGTAGCGCACTGGGTATCAGAAATAGAAGTATTAATCGTAAGGTGTGCAAATCGGGCTTAATCTTTCGTTTGTATTCCTAATTTTTCAATCAAAGGCAAACCAATGCACTTCCATGGCCTGCCCCCATGCATCGCCATCTGTGCGATTTACAACTAGTGTAAACTGGGTAATGGTGATTTGCCTTGTTGTGATATTGAAGGAATCGTCAAAGATCGTTCCGGGTTGTTCACTGGCAGTACAAACTACTTTGGGTGGATTTATAAATGCAGCGGGAAATGTGATGGTATAAATTACGATAAACTGTCCACCACTGGCACCAACGTTTACTTTTCCGCCTTGCATTTGGGAAATTACTGAGCCGCCAGAACCGATTTTTATGCTTCCATTTATATCCAGATTGGCTGCAGGTGTTTGGGTATTGATCCCAACATTTCCGCTGGTAAAGATGTCATCGTTCACATTATCTGCTTTGGTACTATCAGTTTCCAGCCAATCTGCATCTTCATCAGCAG
>PVBE011291665.1_pt1 | contig 28255 bp, 28 predicted proteins | sample 1631181 | NCBI WGS metagenome assembly PVBE01 (sample SAMN08397723, study PRJNA350692) | Marine metagenome, whole genome shotgun sequencing project. | isolation source: water | place: Pacific Ocean | collected 2012-04
ATCAAACGACGGTCTTCTCCTCTGACGTTGATCACAGCGGTGGCAGCTGAGGCTGCAGTTTTGGAGCGGATGACGCCCTTGGTGTTGACGCCTTGCTGCTGAAGCGTCTTGAGGATGAAGTCCGCGAAGAGGTCGTCGCCAACGCAACCGGAAATACCAGTGTTCACGCCCAGATGGGCGAGGTCAAAGGCAGCGTTGGCAGCACAACCTCCCAGGCTGAGCTCCATAGCTTCCGTTTCGATCAGCTGCCCCTCTTTGGGAACGGATGCCACGGGATGACAGACCAGATCTGCACAAAGGAGGCCCAAACAGAGACAGTCCATCGACAGCGTGTTTGCCTGGGGCCGATCTTTCAACAGATTCAGAAGTTTTAACTGGCCAGGCAACGAAAAGGACTCAGCCACCGGGACGTTCGAGACTCTGCATCAACTGACCAATCAACAGTGAAACGGCATCCCCACTCGCCGCCGTCAACGGATTGAGATCAAGCTCACCTGGATCCATGGCAACCCAGGATTTGCCCTCAGAGCGACGAAGTTCGAAATGCAGATGGGGACCGGTGCTCAAACCAGTACTACCGACTCGACCGATCACCTCCCCCTGACGGACCTGCTGACCAGCTTTCACATAGATCTCAGAGAGATGGCCATAAAGGGTCCTGCGCAGGGGCTGCTGATGTTCGAGTTCGATCGCAATGCCATATCCCCCTGCCAGGCCACTGCTGACCACGCGTCCGGACATGGCCGCCACCACTGGCGTGCCTTCTGGTGCAGCCAGGTCCCTGCCGGCATGCATCAACCAGCGTCCAATCACCGGATGAATTCGCATGCCGAAACCACTGCTGGTGAAAGCCGAACCGATGATCGGGAACAACAGGCGGCGATCACCGTTGCCGGGAAGAGCTTGGGGCTTTGGCGTCACCGCGAACACAGAAGCGAGGCTGAAGCTGCCGCCCTCTCCGGCCAGCAAGGCTGATACAGGCACCGTCAGCGGCTGCCATGGGCGTCCACCAGGCCATGGGGAGCCCCGTTTGTGGCCACGCAATCTCAACTGAGTCAGGGCACGCCGGCTTCCTGGGGTTAAAGCAATTCCGCTGGAACATTCCTGTTTGGACAGGGCACCGCTTTTGCAGGCGGCCTGAAATTTCGACACATCAATCGGCTGCCCGATTGCACCTGTCTGCAGCTGTTGCTTCTCGAGAGGCGTGATCACCCGGTCACGCTCGAGAGCGTCCAGAGACTTGTCAAAGGACCTTGGCGGCAGTTCAGGCACAGGCAGAGCGGACTGGGACGGTCGCAATGGAGACTTATGAGTCGGCAGTGCGACTGGTGCCAGAGGGCTGGAAGGCAGTGCGACAAAAAGAGCAGCGGCAATCCAGCGCAAAACGTTCAGCCAACCGATGAATGTTGGCTGATCTTATCGATAAGTATCCAGACGATTCATTCATTGATCCCAACGTGTCCAGATCACAGATTCAGAGCCCCGCTGAAGCCTCAGGGCTCCATCGTTTCTGAGACCCAAAACCTGCCAGGGATCACCACCGCCTGGATCCGTCAATACATCTGTCCAGAGTCGCTTTTCCACCTGGGCAAGCAGCCATTCCGTTCGTCCCGCCAGATCAATGCTGCGCTCCAGGGCCCAAAGCACCTGGGCCGACCATTTCTGTGGCAGACACTGACCGGCTGAAAGCAGTTCACACAGGGCAATCCCTTCCCTGGGCACGGGATTGCAAACATTGAGGCCCAAGCCGATGCGGGCCAGCCGAACCTGATTGCCGCGATGAACAAGACGTGGCAGCACACCAGCGACCTTGCGTCCCTGCAGGATCAGATCGTTAGGCCATTTGATCCGCACCGGCAGGCCATAGCTCTCAAGTTGTTCGGAGAGTGCAAGCGCCACCGCCAATCCGAACACGGCCACCAGGGAACGTTGATCAGGCCAGGGCAGTGCTGCACTGATCCAGACCCCACCGGAGGGCGCCTGCCAGACCCTGCCCTGCTGCCCCCTTGCCCGGAGCTGACGTGCGGCGAACAGTGCCCTTGGCTGTGGTTCTGAACAGGGCTGTGGTTCTGTCCAGGGCTGGGCCTCAAGCCAGCGGGACAGCCCAAGCTCGGTGCTTGTGCAGACCGACTGCCAGCGAAGGCTCCATGGGCGCCTCGACGCCACGGCCCCTCGACGCCAGAGGCGGGCGATTGCCGCAGCACCGGTGTATGGCTCAGCCGCGGCCATGCCACCAACCACTCATCCGACTGACTGCAGCCTCCAGCTCTTCCGCTGGCCGCACCAGAGCAAGACGCAACCAATGCTCACCTCCTGGACCGAATCCAGAGCCGGGAGTTAGGGCAACACCGGTCTGATCCAGCAGATCAGCCACCAAAGTCTCATCATTCAGCCCCAGCTCGGCAGCCCAGGTTGGTAAAGGCAGCCAGAGGTAAAGGGCCATGGATGGCAGCGGCGCACTCCACCCCAGAGCGGCGAGGGCTCCATGGGTTCGATCGCGGCGTTCCCGATAGACACTGCAGATTCTCCGGGGCCAGTCATTGGCCTCGACCATGGCGGTGATGGCCCCCTGCTGCAAGGCCAGTGACTGATTGAAATCAATCACACCCTTCACCTCTCGAAGCGATGAGATCAAGGGTTCAGCACCGATGGCGAAGGCCAGTCGGAAGCCCCCCAGACAGAACCCCTTGGAGAAGGAGAAAAACTCGATACCCCACTCCCTCCATCCCGGACAACGGAGCAGGGATGGAGCCTCTCCCTCCAGGGCCAGATCCACATAGGGATTGTCATGGGCCACAACCACCTGATGGCGAACACCACGGGCCATGGCGTCATCCAGCCAGCTCTGTTCACCCACCTGCGCCGTGGGGTTGTGGGGGAAGCCAAACATGAACAACTTCAGCTGATCCCACTGACTTGGCCGGATCCTTTCGAAGCATGGTCGCCAGCCCTCCTCAGGCAGCAGCCGCAAATGCTCGATCTGGGCATCGGCAAGCAGCAAGCCGCCGCGATGGGAGGGATAGGAGGGATCGAGGATGAGCGCCGCATCACCAGGGTCCAACACAACCAGGGGCAGATGGGCCGTTCCCTCCTGAGAGCCAATCAGCAACTGCACCTCACGTTCAGGGTCAACAACCACCCCGAAGCGATCGTCACACCAGGCAGCAACCGTCTGCCGAAATGGCCTTGTGGCGGCGTGAAGGCAGTAGGCGGAGCTGGTGGAAGATCTCAGGGCTTCAGCCATGGCTTCCAGGGCCACCAGGGGTGGAGCAAGGTCAGTGGAGCCCAGGGAGAGATCCACCAAGGGCTGAGGGTCATCCCCTGCTGCCTTGAGGCGATAAGCCTCTTTGCGACGGTCATTGCGAGAGAAGACACCGCTGCCGAGTCGTTGAACACGCTTGGAAGTGTTCATCCCAGGAGGCCTGTGAGCGAAGGGTGCAGGGGGCCGAACCTCAGAGTTTGTCGATCGAGCGCTTCAACTCCTCGAGATCAGAGTCAACTTCGCTGACCTTGACAGGTTCAACCTTTGCTGGAGCAGTGTCTGCGGCTGGCAGAGCCACGGCCTCAGGGCCGCCCTTGAGCCTTTCACGCAAAGCATCCAACTCATCATCAACATCACTGCCCCCCTCAAGGGCAGCGAACTGGCTCTCAAGATCAGCCCCAGCCAACTCAGCCGCAGCCTGACTGTTGGCCTCCATCGCATTGACCTTGTCCTCCATGCGCTCAAAAGCCGACATGGCGGAATTACTGCCCATGCTGCCCACAGCATCCTGCAACTGCTGCTGAGCCTGGGCCGCCTGAGCTCTGGCCTTGAGCATGTCTTTCTTGGTCTTGGCCTGGGCGATCTTGCCCTCGAGGCTCACCAGGCTCTTCTTCAGCATCTCCACCTGGCCGTCCTGGGCCTGCACCTGAGTGGACAGGGAGGTGGCGGTTTCCATGAAGGTCTTGCGCCTGCTCAGGGCCTCCCTGGCCAGATCCTCCTCCCCCTTCTTGAGGGCCAACTCAGCACGCTCAAACCAGGTTTTGGACTGGGCTTCCGCCTGTTCCCCCTGGCTGCGCAGACGCTTCTGACTGGCAATGGCCATGGCCACGGCCTGCCTCAGCTTGACCAGGTCGGTCTGCATATCTGCGACCGACTGATCCAGGATCTTGATGGGATCCTCCATAGTGCTGATCGCCGCATTGGCATTGGCGCGCAGCAAACGACTCAGCCGATCAAAAAAGCCCATTGGGCAAGCACAGGGTCCTGCTGGAGGCTAGCGAGCTTCTGCAAAGTGTTCACCTACTCTGCCCAGATGGCCCTGGCTCCAGATGCGCAACGCAAACGGCTCGGATCGGGTCGAGGTGAGTTGCTGCAACCGGCAGCACCAGCCCCTGCGAAGCATCTTGCAAGCCTTCTTCAGGATGTTCAACGCAACTGGAAGGAACAGGGATCCCTGGCAGGACTCTGGCAAGACTGGCCGCGGATTGCCGGTCCCCAACTGGCCCCCCATTGCCATCCCCTCAGCATCCAGAAGGGCACCCTGGTGATCGGAGCCAGCCATCCCCAGTGGCGGCAGGCCCTTCAATACAACCGCCCCCAGCTGCTGGCTGCATTACGCGCTGCAGGTCATCCGATCAGGGATCTGCGTATTCAGCAGCATCACCCCGCCAAAGCCCCACAGATGGAGAGCGAAGCAGACCTCTGGGCCGTGCATCCAAGCCGAATCGATGTTCATGGCATGGCCAACTGCCCCAGTTGCAATAGCCCCTCACCAGCAGGGGAAATGGCCCGCTGGGGACATTGCGGCTTCTGTCAACGCCAGAAACTTGCCGATCAATAGCGCTCCGGCCGCGGCAGTTGCCAATTGGGCAGGGTTCCCTCAGACCTGAACTGATCGGCACGGTCCTGCAAGCGGCGACGATCCAACCGCCAGACCTGATAGACCCCGTATCGACCAAGGATCTCAGGCTCAAGACCCCGCCAGTGCTTCTGAGTTGCTGTGCCCTGATCAATCACGATCAGGGCGGTTGAGGACCCCCTTGGCCCTGCAAGGGGCCGACCGGACCAGCCGCGGCGCTTCTCGTTGCGCAGACGGTCGGAAAGATTGACCAAGGCCTTCTTGGAACGCCCCTCATAAACAACCACCTGATCGGTGTAGAAGTGCAGGGAAGGCTTCATCGCACCCACCATCACCAGGGGTTCCAGGGGTCTCTGTTCAGCAAGAAGCAGCACAGCAGTTTCACGGATGGGCAGCTGGCGCACCCTGTCGCCGAGACTCCACATCGGCAGCAATGCCAGCAGATGAAAAGCCAGCAGAGGCCCCTGAACAGCAAGCAGCCGGCCGGGCACTGGTCGCCAGGCGAGCCAGAAACCGAGGGCTGCGGCAACGCTGAAACACACTGCCGCCCTGAGCACCAATCTGCTGCTGAGCAGCTCCATCGCAAGACTGGGCATCTCAGGATCGTGAATCCTGATCACCCAGAGCGGTGATGCCCAAAGGCCGGCCGCCAGAGCAACCAGCAGTGCCACTGAACCGAGCCAGGCCCAGAGCAGTCCTGGACGAGCCCGGGCTGAACCGGATGCCGCCAGGCCAATCAGCAGGGCCGCGGCCGGTGTGGCAGGCAACCAGTAACTGGGCAGTTTCGTGGCCGCACAGGTGAACAGCAACAGCACAGCCAGCAACCAGCAGGCGGCGAATCGCTGCAGAGAGGTTTCAGGGCCAGCCTGAACAGAAGCAAGACCTTTGCTGAGGGGCAGGCAGGCCTGCACCAGACCGAGGATGAGCAGAGGCGTGAACGGCAAAGACGCCACCACCAGCACCGGCCCGAAAAACCACCAGGGCTGCAGATGGTCATTCACCACAGCGGTGAAGCGTTGCAGGTTGTGATAGCCAAAGAAACTGTCCCAGAAGGGCTGCCCCTCCACCAACAGTTCGGCCAGATACCAGGGCAGGCTGATGACGGCTGTGATCAGCAGGCCGGGAACAGGGCGAAGACGCTGCCAGAGAGTGCTGAGATCCCTCTGCAAGCCAGCGAACAGAATCAGAACCAGCCCTGTGATCACAACCGCCACAGGACCTTTGGTCAGCACCGCCAGCCCGAGCACGCACCAGGCCGCCCACCATGACTGGCTTTGGGGCGAGGCGTAGCGACGCCATTGCAGCAGCAGGCTCACCCCGAGAGTTCCGCAGAGCAAGGCATCGCTCACGGCGATTCGGCTCCAGACCAGCACCAATGGAGAGAGTGCAAAAGCGAGAGCCACGACGACACCAGTCCGACGTGGCAGTGGATCGCTCTGCAGCGGCCAGCCCATCACGGTGTCGGCGAGCACAAGCATCAGCACAAGCGAGGCCAGAGCTGAAGGCAAGCGAGCAGCCCAGGTGCCGAGAGGATCCCAGATCGCTTGCCCGGGAAGGGCGTAGCCGAGACCCATCAACCAATACACCAGTGGCGGCTTATCAAAACGAGGCAAACCATTGACCCTCGGCGTGAGCCAGTCAGCGGTCTCAGCCATGGCACGCCCCGCCGCTGCAAACAGGGGAGGGGTCTCATCGACAAGCCCTGATGCCCCAAGTTGCCAGAAGAAAATGGTCACCCCCAGGACCAGAATCAACAAAAGGCCCCGACGGCGTTGAAAGCTAGAGATCACCACGGCCGCAGCTGACGAAGTCAGAAGGTTGCGGTGATGGTGGCATCCCTGCCCCCCAGGCCTGAAAAAATCCAGTCCTCGACTCGTTCAGCAAACACCTCCTTGGAGGCCGAATGCTCGACCCAACGACGGCAGGCCAAACGGTCAATTTCAGGGACTCTTGTTGTGGCGGCAGCCATGGCCTCGATGTCATCGGGGCTCACCAGCCAGCCGGTGAGTCCCGATTGAACAATCTCGCCTGGCCCCCCCCGGTCATAAGCAATCACAGGCACACCGCAGGCCATCGCCTCGACAATCACATTGCCGTAGGCCTCATTCCATTTCGGCGTGTTCAACAGAGCGCGACACTCGCCAAGCTCGCCCTGCAGCTGATCCGTCGGTAGGAAACCACGCCATTGGATCGTCCCGGGGGGAACAGTCGCCTCAACGGCAGCGGCATAGCCCTGATCAGTGATCATGCCCCAGACATAAAGCTGCTCCTGCAGGGCCGCCGCGACTGCCGCAGCATCCTCCAGCCCTTTTTCAGGAGCCACACGACCTGCCCAGCCAAGGGGGCCAGACCTGGAGGTCCGCAGCCTGTAGACACTGAGATCAAAACCGTTCCCAACCACCACAGGGGGCTCAGGAAGGCCGAAATCATTGGCCTGGCGGTGCGTATGAAAAGCAAGCCTGCGTTGATCCCAATGGGCCACATCAGCGATTGCAGCCTGCACAACCCTGGCCACGTTCCCCATGCTCACCAAATGGAACAGGCGAGCGCTGACCCTTGATGTCAGCCATAGAGGCAGCCAGTCGTAAGCGAAGTTGATGACGCCATCGACAGAGCCCGCCTCGAGCAATGCCTGCTCCCAGAGACGGGGCAAGACACCATCCCAGGGCATCGTCACAGGGTCTTGAGGATCGGCATGCTGCCAGCTGGGCTGATCCGCCCCCGGGACCTGAACCAACCTGACCCCGCCACATCCCCTTGGCAGAACCGAACCCTGGGGGGCCACAACTGTGAGCTGATGGCCCCTGGCCAGCAAGCCCTGCACCAATGACATCAGGGTGAGTTCCACCCCCCCTCCACCACCGCTGCCCAGATAACCGATCGGTGTGCTGACCAGAACCAGCCTCAGACTTGCGCTGTTCATCAGCTGATTTGCTCCGGTTCAGGCCCCTCAGGCAAGGGTGGCGGTGGATCCCAGAAGCGACGGCGCGTACTGACAAGCCCCACGGAGAGCAGCACCAGACCCACCCCTGACCATTGCAAAGGCCGCAAGCGCTCATCGAGCAGCAGACCGCCGGCCGCAAGCGCAAACACCGGCGTCAGAAAAGCCAGACTGCTGAAACTGGTGAGTTCCTCACGATTGGCAAACCAGAAAAACAGTCCATAGGCCACCGCACTGCCCAACAGGCTTGCGTAGGCCATCAGTGACCACTCCAACCAGGACCAGTCTGGCCAGAGGGGCCAGTGACGGTCGCAGCCATGCCAGATCAACAAGGGCAAACCGCCCAGCACCATGTGCCAACCGGTCACGGCAACAGGGTCACTGTTGCGGCAGGCATAGCGACAGAGCACGGTGCCAAGGGCCATGGCAACAGCGGCAGCGAGCATCCAGCCCTCACCTCCATTCCAGAGGCCGGAGGCCGTGACGGGCTCGCCGAGCAGCCACCAGTGGCGAAGCAGATCCGGGGGGGCGCCAAGACAGAGGATGCCGACAAGACCAAGCATCAAGCCCAGCCAGCCGATCGGATTGATCGCTTCACCGAAGAGGGTGCGCGCCAGCAAGGCCACCAGAAGTGGCTGGGAATCGATCAGCACAGACCCCAAGCCGGCGCCGGTCTGCACCAGCCCCCGAGCCAGAAAGATCTGAAAAAGGCTGGCATCAATGACCGTGAAGATCAGAAACCAGAACCAGTCGGAACGGGCCACCGTCAGGCAGCGGCCAAGCCATGGCACCGCCGTCAGCAACACAATCCCAGCCGGCAGAAGTCGCAGACTGGCCACCAGCACCGGCCCAGCGGAGCTCACCAGGGGAGTCATTGCAGCCATGGCCGTGCCCCAAAGAGCAAAAGGCAGAAGCATCAACAGCCAGTGGCGAATCGAAACCATCGGGCCAAGCGTCGGTCTCCTTTTTAAGATCCTGACCAGTACGACTGACTTAGATGGTCTGGCCCTGGAGCCGCAAATCTCGCCGACGAATGGCACGCATCACGATCGAAGGTGCTATTTCCGGGGCAACTCGTAAGCGGGTACTGAAAGCTCTGCGGGAGGTTGAACGCCGGGAATGCCCTGCCCTGCTCCTGCGGGTGGACAGTCCTGGGGGAACAGTTGGCGACAGCCAGGAGATTTACGCTGCACTGATCCGCCTGCGCGAAAAAGGCTGCCAGGTGGTGGCGAGCTTCGGCAATATCTCCGCCTCGGGCGGGGTCTACGTGGGCGTTGCTGCCGACAAGATCGTTGCCAATCCAGGCACGATCACAGGCTCGATCGGCGTGATCCTGCGCGGCAACAACCTCTCCAAGCTGCTGGAACGGATTGGCATCCGCTTCGAGACGATCAAAAGCGGTGCCTATAAGGACATCCTCTCCCCCGATCGCGCCCTCAGCGAAGAGGAACGGCAGTTGCTGCAGAGCCTGATCGACAGCAGCTATGAGCAATTCGTAACCGCTGTTGCTGAAGGCCGGAAGCTGCCAGAGGAAACAGTGCGCGGTTTTGCTGATGGCAGAGTGTTCAGCGGTGCCCAGGCCAAAGAGCTGGGTCTGGTGGATGAACTCGGGGATGAAGAGCATGCCCGGCGACTTGCAGCACGCCTCGCCGGCCTCGATGAGGAAAACAGTCGCCCACTGACCCTTGGGCGTCCAAAGAAGAAAATCTCGAATCTGCTGCCAGGATCCAGGCTGATCTCAGAGCTGTTTGAGCATTTGAATCTCGAACTCTCCACTGCCGGTCAGGTCCTCTGGTTGTTCCGCCCATGAACGCTGCCATGGCGAGCGAAAACCTTCAGCTGCGGGCTTTGAGAGGGGCAACCACCTGCCATGCCAACAGCATTGAAGCCATTGAGCTCGCCGTCAGTGAACTGGTCATGGCCCTGGTTGATCGCAATCAGCTGATCCCGGAACGGATCGTCTCGATCACCTTTTCGGTCACAGCCGATCTTGATGCCTGTTTTCCTGCAGCCATTGCGCGACGACAGCCAGGCTGGGATGGGATCGCGCTTCTCGACTGCCAGCAGATGGCGGTGAATGGAGATCTCAATCGCTGCATCCGACTGATGGCGCACGCCTGGCTGCCCACTGACCAAACAGCCCATCACCCCTACCTCGGCGAGGCCAAAGGTCTTCGCCCAGACAGATCCGGTCACAACTGACAGCTGCCTCTCCGGCCCAGAGTGCCCCTCTCAAGCAGTCAGCATCGGGAGAATTCATGGAGATGACCTGCCTGTGTTGTCACTCAGACGACTGAACCCGATGAATCACTTCCGCCCCATAAGCCGGCCAGGCCCTTTGGCAGCAACTGGACTGGCGGCAGGCATGCTCGCTTCAGGCCTTTTACTCACGGCCATTCAGCCGCAAAGGGTTGAGGCAAACGCAACACCATCCCTGATGGAGTTCCGCTGGGAAAACTCCAAGGACTACAGAAAACTTTATTTCACCCAGAGTTCAACAAGAAAAAATGAGAGGTCGCGCTACTACTTCGTTCTGCGCCCAAAGGATCGCAAATCTGCCATCCTCAAACTGAACATCACCGTTCCTGATTACTTCAAGGCCAACATCAAGGCGACAAGGGTAAGCCTCTGTCGAATGCAACTCGGGGGAATGCTGTCTCGAACCAAATGCCTTGAAAAGATCCCTGCGGTGATCGAGGTGAACGAAGCGCAAACCTCCATTGATGTGTTCCCGGACACGCCCATCCCCGTGGATGGCACCTACGCCGTTGAGATGAAGATTTTCAATCCGAGCAACACTGGAATGTTCCAGTTCAATGCCTTGGCCCAGGCTCCCGGAGATATTCCTGTGGCCGGCTACCTCGGCAGCTGGCTGATTGAGATCGAGTGAGCTGATAAGCTCACTGATTCCCAGAAGCCCTGACGGCAAGACGTTTCAATGACAAAACGCACTCTTGGAGGCACAAGTCGCAAGCGCAAACGGGTCTCTGGTTTCCGCGTGCGCATGCGCACCTATACGGGCCGCAGGGTGATCCGTACCCGCCGCAGACGTGGACGTTCAAGACTGGCCGTTTAGGGGCAGCGCCCGCAACCGGCATCCGATCATCTCCACAGCCCGGCAATTCAGTCATGGTGCTGCCAGCAACGATGAGGATCAGGGGCCACCGCTGCTTCGACCGTCTCCACCGCTCCGGGAAAGGCTTTCAGGGGAAGTGGATGGTTCTCAGAGTGGTCTCATCTCTGCAGAGACTGATGAAGTCGCCACAACGGGATCAACAGCCCAGTTGCTGTCGTTGTGCGGTTGTGATCAGCAGCAAAGTGAGTAAGCGGGCCGTGGTGCGCAATCGCCTAAGGCGTTTGCTTCACAACCATCTGCGGCTGAAACTCGAAGATGTCAACGCCCATGCGGGCCGATGGGCCCTGCTGAGCCTCAGACCGGGAAGTGCGGCAGCAGAACCGGCAACACTGCTGGAAGAATGCGACAGATTGCTCATGGATGCAGGCTTGCTGTGATGACCATGCTCAAAACAACGCCCAGTGAAGAAGTCTTTTATGAAGGCGGCCCAGCCCGGGGTGATCTGATTTTCAATCTGCTGATCGGCGTCACGATCATCTGCCTGCCTTTCACTATCGGGGCGATCGTCAGATCCCTCTGGCTTCGCTTCCGGATCACCAGCCGGCGTGTTTCTGTCACCGGAGGTTGGCGGGGTCGGGATCGAACCCAGGTTGTCTACAGCCAGATCTGTGATGTGCGCTCGATCCCCCGAGGCCTTGGTGGCTGGGGGGACATGGTGCTGGTTCTCGAGGATGGCGCCAAACTTGAGATGCGCTCCGTCCCCCGCTTCCGGGAAACGGAAGCTTTCATCCTGGAACACATGACCAAGCGTCGTTCCAGCGGCTCAGCTGCTGATGTGAAGGGTTTCGCCGCCTAAAACACAGCATCCCCTCACGCATCGGCACGGCTGCTGATGCACACTGGCATCATCCTTTCTTCAACCTCAGGGCGCGATCGTGATCGGGTACATCTCCGACAATCTGCTGCTCCCGATCCTGGACTTCTTCTATGGATTGGTACCCAGCTATGGCCTGGCCATCGTGGCTCTCACGGTGGTGATCCGCCTGGCACTGTTCCCACTGAGTGCAGGCTCCATCCGCAACGCCAGACGGATGCGGATCGCCCAGCCGGTGATGCAGAAGCGACAGGCTGAAATCAAATCCCGTTTTGCCAAGGATCCTCAGAAGCAACAGGAGGAGATGGGCAAGCTGATGAAGGAGTTCGGCAGCCCCCTGGCGGGTTGTCTGCCCCTTCTGGTGCAGATGCCCATCCTGTTTGCCCTGTTCGCCACCCTCAGAGGCTCACCCTTTGCCGATGTTCCCTACATGGTGAACATCAAGGTGTTGCCTGCTGATCAGATCGCGGCTGTTGAACCGAAACCGTTCAACAGTGCCAGCCATTCGATCTTCATCAGTGAAACCGACCACGTTCCCGTGATCGCCAGCCTGCCTGGAGGCAACAAGCTTGGAACCGGTGAAAATGCGCAGATCTCCCTGCATACAAAATCGGGAGAAAGCTTCAGCAGCGTGCTGAACCGCCTCGATGACGGAGACAAGTTTGCACCGAGCTGGACCGTCAGCAAGGGCGAAGGCGTGGTGACCGTTTCCGATCAAGGCAAGGTCAAAGCCCTCACAACGGGAGATGCGACGGTTGAAGGCAAGATCCCAGGGCTGGCAGCACGCAGTGGCTTCCTGTTCATCAAAGCCCTCGGTCAGGTGGGCTTCTATACCAACGGCACGGTCAACTGGGATATCGCCATCCTTGTCGGAGGCTTCGGACTGACCCTGTTCGTCTCTCAGCTGCTCTCCGGCATGGGCATGCCAGCCAATCAGCAGCAATCAACGGCCAACAAGATCACGCCGGTGATGATCACAGGGATGTTTCTGTTCTTCCCCCTCCCGGCTGGCGTTCTGCTTTACATGGTGATCGCCAATATGTTCCAGGCCTTTCAGACCTTCCTGCTCAGCAGAGAAGCTCTTCCTGACAATCTTCAGAGCATTCTCGAAGAGCAACGCACCAAAGAGAGCAAAGAGGCCACCGTCTCAGCGTCAGGGGGCAAGACATCCCGTCTTCCCTTCGAACCCAAGGGCGGTAAATGATTCCAGGGCTCAAAGCGGTTTTACTGCAGGAGTTAAGAGCCCTTGCATCGCCGCGAGTCTGGGATGTTGAAGGACACCTCGATGAGCTGCCATCCCTGACGCCGGTGAGGGGATCGGTCAGGGTCGAGCACCTCGGCAGCGTGCTTGAGGTGAATGGATCCCTCAGCACCATCATCAGCCTCTGCTGTGACCGCTGCCTGGGTCAGTTCAACCACCAGCTTGCCTGCGAAACCAGAGAGCTGATCTGGCTTGGCCAGGAAGATTGCGATCAAACTGGCGCAACAGTGCTCGAGGGAAATGACCAAGATGGATTGCTGGAGCGTCTTGACCCGTTTGGCAGCTTTGATCCCCAGCGATGGGCGTTCGAACAGCTGAGCCTGCAGCTACCTGTGGTGAATCACTGCGGCGATGGCTGCCCAGGCCCCCCCTGCGCTCTGAACTCCCTCAACCCAGCCAAGCAGGCCGCTGCCATCGGTTCTGAACAGGTCGCCATTGATCCCCGCTGGGAGACCCTGCGCAAGCTCCAATCGCCATGATGAGCTGGGATGACCATCTGGATCTGCTGATCCGCGCGCGAACTCCACTGCTCTGGATTCGCAGCAGCGAAGAGGATCGGCTGGAAGTGCTGCTCGAACAAGCCGCAAAGCGGCTGGCACCGCGTCGCCTCAGCCGCTGGGATTTCATCGACGGACTCCAGGGTGTTCTCAACTGCGAAGGGCTTGGGGCCAGGCAGCCCATGGCTGTTCTGCAATGGCTTCAACAACTGGATTCCAGTAACCCGACCCTGCTGCTGCTCAAGGATTTTCACCGTTTCTGTGAAGATCCCGGCATCGCCAGGATGCTGCGCAACCTTGTGGGCCATCTCCGCCAGACCCCACATACCCTGGTGCTCTGCTCCGGCCCCTGGACCCCCCCTGCTGATCTGGATGAGGCCCTGACCATCCTCGATCTGCCGCTCCCCCAGGAGCAGGAACTGAGAACGTTGCTCAGCAATATCGCCCAGGCCAGTGGTCAGCTTATGGAGTCCGATGAGCTGGAGGAACTGACCCACGCCTGCAGTGGCCTGAGTGAATCACGGGTCCGTCAGGTCGCGGCCCGTGCTCTGGCCCAACGAGGCAGGCTGGGCCTTGCCGATCTGGCGGAGGTGCTCGAAGAAAAGCGCCAGGCCGTGGCCCGCAGCGAAGTGCTCGAATACTGCAACGCCGAAGCCACCCCTGCCGACATCGGCGGCCTGGCCTCCCTCAAGGCCTGGCTGGATCAACGCCATCAGGCCTTCTCTGATGAAGCGCGCCGCTTCGGGCTGCCGGTGCCGCGCGGAGTGCTGCTGGTTGGCCCCCAGGGCACAGGCAAATCACTCACCGCCAAGGCCATTGCCCACAGCTGGTCGATGCCGCTGCTGCGCCTGGATGTGGGGCGTCTGTTCGCCGGCCTGGTGGGAGCCAGCGAAGCCCGCACCCGGGAAACAATCCAGCGCGCTGAGGCGATGGCACCCTGCGTTCTCTGGATCGATGAGATCGACAAGGGCTTTGGCGGCGATGCCCGCAGCGATGGTGGCACCAGTCAAAGGGTGCTGGCCAATCTGCTCACCTGGATGTCGGAGAAAACCTCTGCCGTGTTTGTGGTGGCCACAGCCAATGGCGTTGAAAGGCTTCCCGGCGAATTGCTGCGCAAAGGTCGCTTCGATGAAATTTTTCTGCTGGATCTTCCCTTCAGTGAAGAGCGTCAGAGCATCCTTGAACTCCATATTCGCCGGCGACGGATGCAATTGAGCCTGCCCCTAGCAGCTGTGGTGGATCGCACCGAAGGCTTCTCCGGTGCAGAACTCGAACAGACCGTGATTGAAGCCATGCATCTTGCCTTTGCCGAACGCCGGGAACTGAGCGAAACCGACCTGATCCTTGCCGCCAGTCAGCTTGTGCCTCTGTCGCGAACAGCCAAGGAGCAACTGGATGCGCTCAAGACCTGGGCGTCCAGTGGGCGGGCCCGACCGGCTTCGGCAATGCTGGCCTCCAGTTCCCCGCCGACTGGGCCAGGACAGGCCTGAGCAGCCCTGCATTCCAGTGGATGCTTGAGATCAGGCTGATTGCACACTTTTCAGCCCTGCCGTCGCTGATTCCGAGCCAGGTCCTCGCAAGCACCCGCCTAGGCTGCCGACGCTGATTTCAGAACCCCTGTGCTCGACCAGCGTCTGGTGCGTGACAACCCGGAAATGATCGCCCAGGGGCTGGGGCGAAGAGGCATGCGCGTTGATCTCAACGGTCTGCAACTGATCGCACAGCAGCAGAGAGACATCGAAGAACAGCGCAGCAACCTTCAGGCCGAAGGCAATCGAATTGGCAAAGACGTGGGCAAACGCATCCAGGGCGGTGCCGATCCCAAAGGCGATGAGGTGGCTGGTCTGCGCCAGCAGGGCAACAAGATCAAACAGCAGGTCTCCGTCCTTGAGGAGGAGGAGAAAACACTCACAGCCAGGCTTCGAGAGCAACTCCTCTCTCTGCCAAACCTTCCTGCCAGTGACTGCCCTGACGGAGAGGATGAAAACGACAACAAGGAAGTGCGCCGCTGGGGGACGCCCCGAGAAGAGCAGGGGCTTGAGCAACACTGGGAGATCGCAGCGCGATTGCGCCTCTTCGATACCGAGCGCTCGACCCGCATTGCCCAGAGCCGCTTCGTCACCCTGATCAGGCAGGGAGCCCGTCTGGAGAGGGCGCTGATCAACTTCATGCTCGACCTGCACACCGGCAAGGGCTACACAGAAGTGTTGCCTCCAGTGCTGGTCAACACAGCCAGCCTCACCGGATCAGGACAGCTGCCGAAATTTGCCGAAGAGAGCTTCCGCTGTGCGGACGACGACCTCTGGCTGACGCCAACGGCGGAAGTACCGGTGACATCCCTGCATCGCGATGAGATCATTGCCGCCGAGCTGCTGCCTCTGCGCTATGCCGCCTACAGCCCCTGCTTCCGCCGGGAAGCGGGAAGCTACGGACGCGACACCCGTGGACTGATTCGCCTGCATCAGTTCAACAAGGTGGAGCTCTACTGGTTCGCCCACCCTGAATCCTCAGAGGAGGCTCACAAGCAGATCACAGCTGATGCCGAAGCGGTGCTGCAGACCCTGGAACTGCCCTACCGCGTTCTCGACCTCTGCACCGGCGATCTTGGCTTTTCCGCCAGTCGCACCTTTGATCTCGAGGTGTGGCTGCCCGGGGCCGGGACCTTCCGGGAAATCTCCAGTTGCAGCATCTGCGGTGATTTTCAGGCCCGCCGTTCAGCGATACGGACCAAGGATGGCAAGGCCACCCGCCTTGTTCACACCCTCAATGGCAGCGGCCTGGCAGTGGGACGCACGATGGCAGCCCTGCTCGAGACCGGACAGCAGAGCGACGGCAGCGTCCTGCTACCCAAGGCGTTGCAGCCCTATTTCGGAGCTGATCGCCTCACGCCAGAATGTGACGATTGATCGAAGCTTGATGAACGTTCTTGCTGCACTGGCGGTTCTAGGGCTGCTGATCGTGATCCACGAAGCCGGACATTTTCTGGCAGCCACGGCTCAGGGCATCCACGTGAATGGTTTTTCAATCGGCTTCGGACCTGCTCTGATCAAACGTCAGCGGCGGGGGGTGACCTATGCGATCAGAGCACTGCCCCTGGGCGGATTCGTCTCATTTCCAGATGATGATGAAGACAGTGAAATCCCTGAAGACGACCCTGATCTGCTGAAAAATCGCCCGCTTCCCCAGCGAGCTCTTGTGATCTCGGCTGGGGTGCTGGCCAACCTGATGCTGGCCTGGCTGGTGCTGGTCGGTCAGGTCGCCTTTGCCGGACTGCCTGAAGATCCCGATCCGGGTGTGCTGATCATGGCCATTCAACCTGGAGAAGCCGCTGCCGAGGCCGGACTCGCCCCAGGAGATCAGATCCTGGGCATTGATGGCCATGGGCTCGGCCAGGGCCAGGTCGCCGTTCAAGCCATGGTCGAACAGATCAAGAGCGCCCCTGACAGGTCTCTGCAACTGGAGCGAATGCGTGCAGGTGAACGCAGCTCGATCACCCTCAGGCCAGCCGATCATCAAGGCCAGGGACAAATTGGTGCGCAGCTTCAGGCCAATGTCACTGGCAAAACCAGATCAGCGGAAAACCCCGCTGAAATCCTCGGCAGGTCCAGCAGTGAGTTCTTCAATCTGTTCAGTCGCACCGTGAAGGGATATGCAGGCTTGGTGACCAACTTCGGATCCACCGCCCAACAGATGAGCGGACCGGTGAAGATTGTCGAGATGGGTGCCCAACTCACCAGTCAGGGCAGTGCTGGGCTTGTGCTTTTCACAGCGCTGATCTCCATCAATCTTGGAGTTCTCAACGCCCTACCACTGCCACTGCTCGATGGCGGCCAGATGTTGATGCTGGTTCTCGAAGGCATCAGGGGCAAACCGGTGCCGGAGCGGTTTCAAATGGCCTTCATGCAATCAGGATTTCTGCTGCTGGTGGGCCTGAGCCTGGTGCTGATCGTCAAGGACACATCGCAATTGAATGTGATTCAACAACTCATCGGCCGCTGATCGCGATCCTTTTTGACTCTGCCGGTGTGCAGGTAGAGTCTGTTTCTGATTCTCCTATGTTGAACTCGCCGCATGGCCAAGAAGTCAATGATCGCCCGCGATGTGAAGCGCAAGAAGATAGTTGAACGCTATACGGCCAAACGCACAGCACTGCTTGAGGCCTTCAACTCGGCCAGCGATCCGATGAAACGCCTGGAGATTCATCGCAAGATTCAGGCGCTTCCCCGCAACAGCGCTCCAAACCGCATCCGCAACCGTTGCTGGGCGACCGGCAAGCCCCGTGGTGTTTATCGCGATTTCGGCCTTTGCCGCAACCAACTGCGGGAGCGCGCCCATAAAGGTGAGCTACCCGGTGTTGTGAAATCCAGCTGGTGATCAAGGTTTCTCGGGTCTGAATCGATCCATGCACAAACCCATAAAGGAGGTGGTCAGCACCTCCTTTTTTTGTGCCTGATTTCAGCAGATGGGAGCAAATGCAGTGATCCCGCCCATGACGTCCAGTCAGGTGCAACAATGCGATAGATCAGAAAGACATAAAGAACACGTGCAAGGTCAGACACAGTCAATCTCCTTCGATGGCCGGGAGATTCGACTGACTACAGGGCGATTCGCCCCTCAGGCTGGTGGTTCAGTGATGGTTGAGTGCGGTGATACCGCAGTTCTTGTCACCGCAACGCGATCATCAGGCCGAGAAGGCATCGATTTCCTTCCCCTCATCTGCGATTACGAGGAGAGGCTCTATGCCGCGGGCCGGATCCCCGGCAGCTTCATGCGCCGTGAAGGCCGCCCCCCCGAGCGGGCCACGCTGATTGCGCGCCTGATCGATCGGCCGATGCGCCCCCTGTTCCCCGCTTGGCTGAGGGACGACCTGCAGGTTGTGGCGACATGCCTCTCCCTCGATGAAAGGGTGCCTGCTGACGTTCTGGCCGTGACCGGAGCCTCCCTGGCCACGCTTCTGGCTGAAATCCCCTTCGCTGGACCGATGGCGGCCGTGCGGGTCGGCCTGCTCGGTGACGATTTCGTTCTCAATCCCAGCTACAGGGAGATTGAACGCGGCGACCTCGACCTGATCGTTGCCGGCACCCCGGACGGCGTGGTGATGGTGGAAGCGGGTGCCAATCAGCTGCCCGAGCAGGATGTGATCGAGGCGATTGATTTCGGCTACGAAGCTGTCTCTGAGCTGATCAAAGCCCAGCAGAGCTTGCTGAAGGACCTCGGCATCAAGCCTGTGACCCAGGATCCGCCAACCGAAGACAAAACGGTTCCCGCCTACCTCGAGAAGAACTACACCAAGGCGATCGGCGAAGTTCTCAAGCAATTCGAACAGACCAAGGCAGAGCGTGACGAGAAGCTCGATGCCATCAAGGCCAAAGCCAGCGAAGCGATCAGCGGCCTCAAGGATGAGGATGCCGTCCGCAAGGCGGTGAGCTCAAGCGGCAAGCTGCTCGGCAACAGCTTCAAGGCCCTGACCAAGAAGCTGATGCGTGAGCAGATCCTCAAGCAGGGCAAGCGTGTGGATGGCCGCGGCCTCGACGAGGTCCGTCAGATCCATGCTGATGCAGGAGTGCTGCCGAAACGGGTGCATGGTTCCGGGTTGTTCCAGCGGGGCCTCACCCAGGTGCTCTCCACCGCCACCCTCGGCACCCCCAGTGATGCCCAGGAGATGGATGATCTCAATCCGAATACGGAGAAGACCTATCTGCATCACTACAACTTCCCTCCCTACTCCGTAGGCGAGACCAAGCCGATGCGCTCCCCCGGTCGACGGGAGGTGGGCCATGGAGCCCTCGCTGAGCGGGCAATCATCCCAGTGCTGCCTGAGAAGGACACCTTCCCCTATGTGATCAGAGTGGTGAGCGAGGTGCTCAGTTCCAATGGCTCCACCTCCATGGGTTCGGTCTGCGGCAGCACCCTGGCACTGATGGATGCGGGTGTTCCCCTCAAGGCGCCGGTCAGCGGTGCAGCCATGGGCCTGATCCGCGAGGGCAAGGAGATGCGCATCCTCACGGATATCCAGGGCATTGAAGACTTCCTCGGCGACATGGATTTCAAGGTCGCAGGCACCGAAAAGGGCATTACCGCCCTGCAGATGGACATGAAGATCACCGGTCTGTCGATGGAGACCATCTCCACGGCCGTCAATCAGGCCCGTCCAGCCCGTCTCCACATCCTTGAAAAGATGCTGGAAGCGATCGACACCCCCCGCGACAATCTCTCACCCCATGCCCCGCGCCTGCTGAGCTTCCGGATCGATCCTGAACTGATCGGAACGGTGATTGGCCCCGGTGGTCGCACGATCAAGGGGATCACAGAGCGCACCAACACCAAGATCGACATCGAGGACAGCGGCATTGTCACCATCGCCTCCCACGATGGTGCCGCCGCAGAGGAAGCTCAAAAGATCATCGAAGGGCTCACTCGCAAGGTGAATGAGGGAGAGGTCTTCAGTGGCTCGATCACCCGGATCATTCCGATCGGTGCCTTTGTGGAGATTCTTCCCGGCAAGGAGGGGATGATCCATATCTCCCAGCTCTCCGAGGCCCGGGTCGAGAAGGTTGAGGATGTGGTGAAGGTAGGCGATGAGGTGACCGTTCGCGTTCGCGAAATCGACAACCGCGGCAGGATCAATCTCACCCTGCGAGGAGTGCCCCAGGGAGGCGAGATGGGCCAGCCAGAGCCTGCTCCAACTCCTGTGGCCCCACTTGTCTGAGCTTTAGCCTCAGACTGCAAAACCTGGATCAATCCTCCCCATAGCCCCTGCCGCCTGTTCACACAAAGCGGCATGGGCTTTTCCATGGCTGGCAATCAGACATCCCGCCTGGCGCACATCACCGGTGTTGTAGGTGAGTGGGGAGCCATCCGCATGGGTGAAGGCTCCACCCGCTGCCATCAACACCGCTTCCGGAGCTGCCATGTCCCAGTCCTTCGGGGCACTGCGACCAGACAGGGAGACATAGAGATCGGTCTCGCCTCGGAGAATGGTGGCAACCTTGCAGCCAACGCTACCAACGGCTTTCGAGCCGGCGAGGTTCAACTGCTCAATCAACTGCTCAAGGCGGTCATCACGGTGGCTGCGGCTGGCCACAAGAATCAGCTCCTCAAGTTGAGCGCGGCGACTGAAACGCACCGGCGTGCGCTGCCCCTGACGGTCTTCGCACCAGGCAGCTTCGCCTACCACTCCAAACCACAACTCCTCCGCCTCCGGCAGCAAGACAACTCCCAACACCGGGCGCCGCCCCTGAACCAGCGCAAGGTGCACGGCGTATTCGCCGGTGCCCTGCAGAAAGTCCTTGGTGCCATCGAGTGGATCAAGAATCCACAACCACTCGGCAGCTAAAGGTTCTCCTGGCGTCAGCTGCTCCTTCGCCGTCTCCTCACTGAGCAGGGTCCAATCAGCATCGGGGAAGGCCGCTTCGAGACCATCCAGCAACCAGCGGTTCACCGCCAGATCCGCAGCAGACACGGGCCCCTCGCCGCCGAGATCAACGCTGAGGGCCTGGGGAAATCCATGGGGCGGCTGCTCGCCGCGGGCGTAGGCCCGCAGAATGTCGGCAGCTCCCCAACTGAGCTGCCGCAAATGCTCCAGCAGGTTTTCCAGACTCACACCTGCAGGAAAGTTTGGGGAGCTCGGCATCATGGAGAAGTACAGGCGGGGCCATTGTGGGGCAGAGACCGGAACCGGCACCCGGAGTGCTCTATGTGGTGGGCACACCCATCGGCCATCTTGGCGATCTTTCGCCAAGAGCCAGGGAACTGCTGGCAAGCGTTTCAGCGATTGCCTGTGAAGACACCCGCCACAGCGGCCAGCTTCTCAGCCGCATCGGTGCTCAGGGGCATCGCTACAGCTTTCATCAGCACAACACCCAGAACCGCATCCCGCAATTTCTCAAGCTGCTCTCTGAGGATCAGAGCCTGGCCGTGATCAGTGATGCAGGCCTACCGGGCATCAGCGATCCCGGAGAAGAGCTGGTGGCAGCGGCCAGGGCAGAAGGCCATGAGGTGATCTGCATTCCCGGGCCCTGTGCTGCCACCACGGCCCTGGTGAGCAGCGGCCTGCCCAGCGGTCAATTCTGTTTTGAAGGATTCCTGCCCCCCAGAGGCCGCCATCGACGCGAGCGGCTGAGCGCGATCGCCAGGGAGCCACGCACAACGGTGATCTATGAGGCACCACACCGACTGATCCAATTGCTCGGAGAGCTGCTGGAACAATGCGGCGCGGACCGCCCGCTGCAGGTGGCCCGTGAACTCACGAAATGCCATGAGCAACAGGTGGGACCAACCGTTCATGCAGCCCTGGAACATTTCCAGGAGTGCAAGCCCCTGGGGGAATGCACCCTGGTGCTGGGAGGCCAGCCAGCGCCTGAGCAGCCAGCGAAAAGCGATGAAGAATGGCGCGCTGAACTGAAGGCACTGATGGCTGAGGGGGCCAGCGCCAGTGACGCCGCCCGCCAACTTGCCCTGCAATCAGGGCGATCCCGCCGTGGCCTCTATGCCCTGTTACACCAATCCGAACAGGTGCAGAACAACAACAACTCCAAGGAGGCAAACTGAGGATCTGATTCAGGCAGACCCATGCTGCTGCAGCTCCGAGTTCTGACCATGACCCTCTGCAGCAGCATGGTGCTGTTTCTGGTGCTCTGCCTTGGAGCTCAGAACCTCAATGATCGCGAAAACCTGCGTCTTGGCGTGGCAGAAACCGCTCCCCTGCCATCGGGTTTTCTTGTTGGCATCTCGCTGGTGCTGGGGGTGATCAGTGGCGGCAGTGCAGCAGCGCTGTTGATGCCAGGATCACGCCGCTGATCATCGGCTTGGCTCAGCGATCAGTTCAGATCAGTTGCTTGGCTCAACGATCAAGAGCCACCAGAGATCCCTCGATCACCAAGCGGGTGATCCCCCTGGCCAGAAGATAAGGAACGGAGCACTCAAACACTGCGGTATCTGGAACCTTGATCACCCGCTGACTCCGCCCACACTGACGCTTGGCGGCCCTTGGGTTGGCATAGAGACAAAGAGACTGGCGTTGCTGCTCCTCAACAGCCAGGGGGCCCAGCTCCGGATAATCACTGAGTGGCCTTGGATCAAGCTCCACAACCTTGTCAACGAGAAGATAGGCACTGGCCGGAAGCACTCCGGGAGCAAGGGGTTTGCAGGTCAACTGCTGACGCTCAAAAAGGTCCTCACCGGTCTGCAGGGTTGGGACCACATGGAAGGTTTCGGCGGTGTCATCCCCCTCCGGCTCACTGTCCAAATCCTCTGAATCGTCCGCACCAGCATCCCCCTCACTGAGCTCATCCTCGCAATCATCGCCAAAGTCATCGGCATCATCGAGAGCAAGAGGACCAGCCCCCTCATCACCCAGATCAGCCGCCGCCTCAGAGATCGCACTCTCCGCTTCTGCATCCTTAGGGGCATCAGCGACAACAGAGCTGAGATCCGACTCAGCCACGCTGCTGCTGCCTCCACCCCTGGCACGCACTGCCTTGAGCTGCCGGTATTCGTCTTCGCTCAGCATCGCCTTGGCAATGCGGCTGACCGTGTTTGGACTGCAATTGAATGCCTGCGCCAGGCTCGAGGTGACCTCCCCCGAGCGATACCGCTCCACAAGGTCCTGCTTCTGGCTGTCGTTGAGCCGACTGGCCGCCATGGGTTGCAACTGCGCAGCTATCAACCATAGATGGAATTGTGAGCTTGGACTGCAAGAATGCCAATTGAGCTCCCTTAGCTCAGCCGGATAGAGCAACTGCCTTCTAAGCAGTGGGCCGCAGGTTCGAATCCTGCAGGGAGCGTTAATCAAAACCCTTTTCAGCAAAGGGGTTTGAAGCATCAGCAGATCGGCGCTTCTGCCCGTTGATCCAGCTTGAGATGGCAAGTGAACCCATCGTTGTGCTAACAAGAACCATTGCCGTAGGAGCCGGTCAGCTCCCACAGCTCCCCTGTCTGGGCGCAGAAGCTCTGCTAGGTCGAAAAAGGAGCCAGGGACACGGCTGCGGGATCGTTGAACAGAATGGACCAAAAACTGGTCCACTTAGGTCCACTTAGAGAATGGATGAGCTGGATGTTCAAGGGGTGGCTAATTGATTAGTTAGCTGAGCAGTAGACAGAACAGCCTTAACCCTGCAAGCGTTGTCTTCAACTGTTATTTAAAATCAGTCAAACTGTCAAAGTGCAAGGTGACAATCAAGGCCCTTTTCTAAGGTGACGCAACAGCAATGCAAGGGAAGAATGGATCCACAGCAAGCTGACGCTAGGCTCTGGTTCAACGCCACCAAACGCAACCGTGAAGCCATTGCCTGGGTGCTTCAACCGTTGCTTCCAAACAGCGGCCTCGTGCTTGAGATCGCTAGTGGGAGCGGCGAACACCTTTGCTACCTGCAGCAACGTTTTTGTTCCAGCCACCCAAGACTGCGTTGGCAGGGCAGTGATCCAGATCCAAATCATCGCGCCAGTCTGGCTGCCTGGGGCAGGCACCTGCAATTGCAGGCAATGCCTATGCCCCTCGATATTGACGCCACGATCCATCCATGGCCTGAAATTAAACCAGGATTGATGCTTTGCATCAACATGATTCACATTGCGCCCTGGGAGGCCAGTGAAGGGCTACTAGCAGAGGCTGGTCAACAATTGTGCGCCGGTTCTCTATTGGTGCTCTATGGCCCTTTTCGTGAGCAAGCTGTTCCCACTAGCCCGAGCAATGAGGCTTTTGATGCAAGCCTTCGGCAGCGTGATCAACGTTGGGGATTGCGACAATTAGAAGACGTAAATATGCTCGCTCAACAACATGGTCTTGATCCTGCCGGTCGCTGGCCAATGCCAGCCAACAATCTCACAGTGGCTTTCCGAAGACGCTGATAATTTGGGTCTTATTTTAATTATGGGCCGTCAACGTGAAAGCCTGCAATTCCCCCTGCAATGAAGCCTAGGGAGATCGACCAATTCGCCCTCGTTCTCTAGATAGAGCAGCACCTCCGGGTTCCCCCAGCAAAGGGATAGGCCTGCTTCATGCATTAGGCCATCAGCCATCTAAGTGCTAGCTGTTTAAGGGGATCAGCTGTGGAATCCATGCCCTCAACCCCAGGTAGCATGGAGGACGAACAGGGCAGCACCAATACCGGATCGGCTCCAATACTCAATCAGCAATCTTGATCAAGATGGCCGACTTACCTCGATAGGGGTCGCAGCCCATAAAGAAATTTGCCATAGTCATCGCCCAGCCTCGGAGTGGCATGAGCAATCAAGACCAGAACAAGACCCCAGCCCTTCAAAAGATCTGGAAAGTCGTCACTTGGCGATGGCGGATGCAACTCGCCATCAATGCACCCTTTGGCCTGCTCTGGGTTGCCGACAAGACAAATCCAGCTGTCCACGCATTTGACATGACAATGCTTTCTGCAGTCCATGCGGAATGGCTGGCTCCAATGATGGGCATCGCCTAGTTCCAACCTTTCAACTTGAAATTGGCGGTTGGCCCGAATTGGCATGGTTCACCCATGCTGGGGAGAGAGCCCCAAAAGAGATCATCAAAGCCTTAAGCATAAAGCTGTTAAGTCGATAGCGATAGGAAGTGACACCACGATGACCACAAAAAAGCCTCTTTTGACGAGAGGCTCGGGGGGTGTTTGATGCCAATCCTTGTGTGAGGAGTGGCCTCGCCATTCAACACACAAAGTCTATGCCAATCAGCTAACTGCTCAAACAAGTGGGACTGTGCCAGTCGGCACTCAGGATGGAGCATTGAGGAGGGCTTCTCTTCGGAGTGGAAACAAGGCAACACGCCCAAAAAGAAGCCGAGAAACCCTGCCTTTGGGGGGTTTTCTTTTGGTAAGGCGGCAGCTTCGATCAGGTCAAGCATCGCCTGAGTTGACCCCAATCAGTATCACCTGCAGTGCTATGGCCTTACCCCAAGGGACTGTGTTCACATAGCCAGCCAAGGGAGCTATTGACGCGAAAGGTGGATATTAATGATTAGCTAAGACTAGGAGGTCATTAGGGAAATTTCAGCCCGCAAGTTTTGAACCAAACGAGTTTCAGATTCTGAAGGGAGCTTGTCAAGCTACGGGTATCAATGCATCAAAGATTCAGCTGGAAAATCCATTCAAAAAGAGTGGGAGTACGGCATCAATGCTTCAGGTCGTAGTTCTAGAATTTCGACCTGAGCAAGCTGCAAAGTGGCGCTGTGATGCTGGCGGAGGCGTCTCCAGCTCTGATCACAGCAACACCAACGCTTAGCGGGCAAACGATCAAGCATTCCTCCGGCATGGATGTGCCGGAGGAGCTTTATGACTGGCCTGTTTAAAAGCAGAAGCGGGTCTTGACGCTGTAGGCAGAGGATCTGAAGGAAAAGAAAGGCCAGTCGCGATTTGATTCCACGGCGCTGCAACTGCTGGATCTGCGCGACAAGGATTCCGCCAGGGGAAAGGCGCTGGAAACCCAGGTGGCGAAGTTGCTCACGGTCGAGGAGTCCCAACAGCGTCAGATCGCAAAATGAGCACGAAAATCGAAGTGCAGTAGGCGTCGGATCTGGCCGAACAGCAAGCAGATAACTTGGCGCTGAATACGGAGTAGGCCCTCCCGGGCCAGGTGTCGGAGGAGTGAGCTATCAACATAGCCACTCCAAATTAGTAGCCTGAAGAGGATTTCAGCATCACCACCTGGATGCTGCAGGTACAAGCCACGAAGCTGGCCATCACTCCAGGCTCATCACCCTCAGCAGGCAGGGTGAAGGATTAAAGGCTTATTAGCTTCTATCGGTGGGCAACATCCTAGGTGCATGGAGTTAGGGATACAAAGGCTGATATAACACCTCCCCCACCCAAAGAGAACGCCGTGAACGGCACCTGACCTACACCGAACATCGAAGATCATAGCCAGACGCGTTGAGATCGATAATTTCTTGAATTTATAGTGTTTTATTCCATCTTGAGTGTACTTCTGTTGTAGACAGTTGATGTTGATCTATTCTTTGACTCAATCTTATTCTCTCCTATGGTGAATGCATCATTGAATTGGGCAAGCATTGTTGGTCTCACCCTTTGCTTTGGTCAATTCCTGCTGGACTGATGGGATTTATCCAGCTCCTGTTCGTTCTTCAAAGGAGAGCAGATTTTCCCTCTGCAGTGCTGTTCAAAATAATTAATGATTTGGTCGTTTCCTTCGGCCGAATGACCATGCTCCCACTTTGTGCGGGGATTTTTTCCCAGGGATGGAGGCTAGATCCCATTTTAAAACTCGGCATGTTCCTTTTAGGAATGGGCATCATTGTCGAATCAGCCGGCAGTGTTGTCAGTGATTATCGGCGATGGAGGAGGCGCCCTGGTGATGTCAATATTAAATCGGGCTGTTTGTGGTTTTTAAGATCCTTGCGGCTGTCGTGGTAGCCTTGGTCACGATTAGTCTGATTCTGACATTCATCTTTAACTCTAAATACACTGCATATATGGAATGTGAACGCTCAATCAGTTCAAGTATTTGGAATTCAGACGAACCTTTTGATGAATCATTGAATAACTCACGGCGGATTCTTGATAAGTGTGGCGCCCAACAGCGTCCTTGGACGTGGCGGCCATTCCCTTAGTGAGTGGCAGATCTTGCTTGCAGAGACCAGATTGTCAGATCGACGAAAGATCGTCTATTTTGATAGGACAGATTGGGTGAGATGATCTGTCTACGATCAGTGAAAGTCTATTAATCCTGTGGTGAGTTAAAAAAGTAAAAGAGATCGCGCAAGCTTTGTTACTGGATTCTAGGTCTGGCTTGACGAAATCACAGACAGAGCCCAAATTGATCAACTTCTAAACCAACAACGCTGTTCATTGCAGGTTGCAATCAGCCAGCGCAGGCGCCCCATTCCCTAAAGATTAAACGCTTGGAAGAAAGAATCGACCAAGATACAATCGCCTTGAATGAGGCAGATCCAGAGCTGAACTCGTTGCCAACTGGCAAAGCCTTCTGCAGAGTTGGTTGCCGGCACGCTCAAGGGTAAGGTAAGCCGAGCCATGTTGCCAACTCCCCTGAGGAGAGTGAAGAGCCCGCCCTCAAGACTGAGATTCAAGACCTCTACGACTGCCGGGGCGAGCCGAACTTGACTGAGAAGATAAGGAACAGATTCTGTTAGCGCGTCTGTCACCCATGCATTATCCAATAATGTTGAGAACGTCACCTAGAAGGGCTCAAAGGCAATGAATACCACTGGCAATAGCTGCAAGATTAAACGAACCGGCAAGTCAGGAAAGATTAACTAACCGCCGAAAGTTCTAGATACAAACGTATCGCGAGCAGGCTGAGGGAAGTCTTGGGGAGCAGATGTAGAGGAGGCTCACTTCAGGTCAGTCAGCTCTCCTCGAGCGTGCATTACTGATCACCCAATCAGTCATTAAAAAATAATCCAATCTGTAAATTTCGTGTGTATTGATAGCCTCGCTATTCAGGTAGTTTTGTTGTTGAGTACCTATGTCGGATTGTGTAAGTATTCTGGGTTATTGGCAGCTCAAACAACGCTAAGCATGAGATAGTCCTTTGCCTGATTGAGTCGAGTCATCATATCAGTATCACCACCTTGATCTGGGTGGTGTTGCTTGGCTGCATTCTTCCAGGCAGTAGTGATCGCCTTCTTGGTGAGCTGGCTGTCTAGCGGAAGGCCTAAAAGATTGCGGGCGTTGGTGTTGGGGTCGCCAGAGGTGATCTCTTGGATCCACTTCCTTATGTACTGCTCATTCCAAGCTGCCGAGGCCTCTTGCAGACGCACCTGTGACTCCGCGTCGGCATAGTGA
>PVBE010646637.1_pt1 | contig 28253 bp, 26 predicted proteins | sample 1631181 | NCBI WGS metagenome assembly PVBE01 (sample SAMN08397723, study PRJNA350692) | Marine metagenome, whole genome shotgun sequencing project. | isolation source: water | place: Pacific Ocean | collected 2012-04
CCTTCGACGCGATGCGTTCGGACAGGAGCTACCGGCCCGGATTGCCTCATGATGAGTGCATTCGCCGCCTGCAGGCTGGCGCTGGGGTCCAGTGGGACCCGGACATGATCGAGGCCTTTCTGCAGCTCGACCTGGTGGCGCTCAATGAGGATACCGCCCCGCTGGCAGTCGAGGCGATCGAATCGACCGACGAGTGCTCGCGGGACGACTGGGCTGTCCCGGAGTCACTGTCCTAGTCATACCGCGTCGCGCTCGACGTGGTTCTGCTCCCGCGTTCGATCCGGGTGTTCCATTGGTGCGCTGGCTCGGCTACTTACGCCTCAGTGCCCTGGGTGGGTTGATTGCCTTGATGCGGCGAAGCGTCGGGATAGCGAGCATCCCTGGGCGAATCGTAGACCGCAGAACCTGTTGCTCGATCAGCTTCCCCTGCTGCAGCCGCAGGCAGCTTGCACGAACTGCCAGGACGGAGTGCTCAAGGCCCTTTTCCAGCGAGGGCATGACCACCGGACCGTAGGCCATCAGTGCGGTCGCTGCGCGCTCCCGTCTGCTGAATGATCGTGCGCCCAGCTGGTTGACCAGTCGTGCGGGTCGGTCGCTTTTGATTCGGGCGTGAATGTCCGCGCGGATCGTGGTCAGGTTCTGTGGGATGGCTAATTGCCAGCTGTATCCTTGGAGCTTCGTCGTCTGGCCCCGGGTCACTCGTTTTGGAACCAGGTACGCATAGAACGCCATCCGACGGCCGGTTTGTGGCGTCTTTTTCGCCAGTGTCATTGTGATCGTGGTCGGCAGCGGTGCCCGGAGGGCCCGGCGGGCTTGGGCGATGGTGTGCCATTTCCGGGGCAGGTATCGGCCACTTCCGCGAACGAGCTCGACCGAGAAGGTCAGTAAGATTCCTTGGCGATGGGTCAGGGTGGCGGTCACCAGCGACGCTGGCGTGCGGCTTGCCATCAGAGATGGAACCGGCCGACAAGGCTGTCAGGCAAATGCTGTTTTGGAGATTGATAGCGTGAGAAGCAGTAGGGGTCCGATCCACCAGATCTTGCTGAGCATGGCGTGTCTCCGGTCAGGGTCTACTGTTCAGATGCAGGGCGCGCCGGTTGGTCCCCTTTTTTCCCGTTGTCCCGCATTCGACTGGATGGCAGCGATCGCCAGGCCCCATCTGGAATTCTACGGGGTGTGGTTTATCGGCTAACCGCGGACTGTCGGACCTGTTGCTCGATCAGCTCTCCCTGCTGCTGCCGCAGGCGCGACAGCAGACGCCGGCAGCTCGCTCGGACGGTCAGGACGGAGTGCTTCAGGCCGTTCTCCAGCGTGGGGATGACCGCCCGCCCGTAGCCCAGCAGTGCGGTTGCTGCGCGCTTCCGTTTGCTGAATAACCGTGCGCCGAGCTGGTTGACCAGCAGAGCAGGCCGGGTACTCTGGAGTCGATTGTGACTGTTCGCCGCAACAGCGGTCAGGCTTCGTGCATTGGCTGTCCGCCAGGTGTAGCCGGGGAGGATCGTCGTCTGGCCCGGGGGCACCCGTTCAGGGGTCAGGTAGGCATAGAACGCCATCCGGAGGCCGGTCTTGGGCGCCTTTGTCGTCGAGGTCATCGTGATCGTGGCCGTGAGCGGCACCCCCAGTGCACGGCGAGCTTCGGCGAGCGTGTGCCACTGCCTAGTCAGGTGGCGGCCGTCTCCGCGAATGAGTTCGACCAAGAAGGTCAGCGAGGATCCCTGGCGCTGAGTCAGGATGGCGGTCACCAGCGACACTGGCGGGGTGTGCATCTTCCGACATGCTGATGCTGTCTTGCAGGCGAACAACGTGAGAAGCAGTGCGGGGCCGATCCAGCAGATCTTGCTGAGCATGGGGGTGTCTCCGGTCAGGTGTCTGCTCTTCAGATGCCGGGCGCGCCGGTTGGTTCCCTTTTTCCGTTTTCCGTTTCCCGCAATCGGCGGGATGGCAGCGATCACCTGGCCCCATCTGGAATTCCGCTGAGTGCGGTTTATCGGCCAAGCGCGGACTGTCGGACCTGTTGCTCGATCAGCTCCCCGTGCTGCTGCCGCAGGCGCGTCAGCAGGCGCCGGCAGCGCGCTCGAACTGCCAGGACGGAGTGCTTCAGGCCGTTCTCCAGCGTGGGGATGACCGCCCGGCCGTAGCCCAGCAGTGCGGTCGCTGCGCGCTCCCGTTTGCTGAATGACCGTGCGCTCAGCTGGCTGACCAGCAGAGCAGGTCTGGCGCCCTCGAGTCGATTGAGACTGTTCGCCGGGACCGCGGTCAGGCTTCGTGAATTGGGTGTCCGCCAGGTGTAGCCTTGGAGGATCTTGGCCTGGCCCTGGGCCACTCGTTTGGGAGCCAGGTGAACATAGAACGCCACCCGGCGGCCGGTCTTAGGCGTCTTTTTCGAAGACGTCATCGTGATCGTGGCCGGCAGCGGTGCCCCCAGTGCGCGGCGTGCTTCGGCGAGCGTGTGCCACTGCCTGGTCAGGTATCGACTGTCTCCGCGAATGAACTCGACCGAGAAGGTCAGTGAGGATCCCTGGCGATGGGTCAGGATGGCGGTCACCAGCGACGCTGGTTGTGCTGGGATGGGCTTTCAGGCAAATGCCGTCTTGGAGATGGCTAACGTGAGAAGCAATACAGGTCCGATCCACCAGATCTTGCTGAGCATGGGGCGTCTCCGGTTGGGGTGTCTAATCGAAGTACGCCAGAGACCCGGGTCTGGTTCCATATTTTCCGGAAATCGGTGAGATGGCAGCGATCGCAGGGGGCCATCGGGAGTTCCGGGATGCAACGTGGCCGGCAACTTGATTGCCGAGCCGGCAACCAGGTTACCAGATGACCCGGTGCTCCCAGCAGGGAAGTCGACGCCGGATCTTGTCCAGCCGTTCGGCAGACAGCTCGGCCACCGCCATGCCGGTGCCCTCGCAGCCCACGTCGGCCAGCAGCTCGCCCCAGGGGTCGACGATCTGGCTTCCGCCGTAGCTTGGCGAGGCCACGCCGGCGTGATCGCCCACCTGGTCCGGTGCGACCACATAGACCTGGTTTTCGATCGCTCGGGCACGCAGCAAAGTGGTCCAGTGGGCCTGGCCGGTGGGGACGGTGAACGCGCTGGGGACGAGCATGATCTCGGCGCCGGAGGCCCGCAGTCCACGGAACAACTCGGGAAAGCGCAGGTCGTAGCAGATGGTCAGGCCGATGCTGCCCAGCTCGGTCTCGACCACCATCGGGTTTGCGCCGCCGTCCAGCCCCTCCGACTCGTCGATGCCCAGCTCGGCCAGCCGGAACAGGTGGATCTTGGTGTAAAGTGCTAGCTGATCGCCGTCCGGCCCGAACAGGGCAAAGGTGTTGAGGCCGCGGTCCCCTGAGCTACTCAGCAGGACGCCCCCGCCCAGGTGGATCTGGTGGCGTGCCGCCAGGTCGGACAGCCACTGCATCGCTCGGCCGTCTTCGGGCTCGAGGTGCAACTCTCCGCGCGGACCGTAGTGGTGGAACCTCTCCGGAAGAACCACCAGATTGGCGCCCTCCGCCACCGCTTGTTCGACGTGTCCCCGCGCCTCTGACAGGTTGGCGTCGATGTCTGGTGTCGCGTTGTTCTGAATAACCGCTGCTTTGAAGGTCTGCATCACGCCTCTCTGTGGAGCCTCGGGTCAGCTCTTCTTTTTCTGGCCCTTGCCCTTGCCTTTGCCTTTCTTGGTGGCTCCCGATTGCGGTGACGGATCGACGGTCGACGCCCCCGGCTGCACGATCAGCACGTAGAGGCCGAACGCCACCGCGATGAATGACACATATTGAGCGGGTGTCAGCCCGGCATAGGTCTTGTCGGCGACCCGTAGGAAATCGAACGAGAAGCGCGCGGGGGCATAGAGCAGCATGAACAGCCCGAGATAGAAGCCGCGCACCCGGTCGGGCTTGGCGTGGTTGAGCAGGGTAAAGGTCGGAACGATCACCAGCAGAACGTAGAGCGCATCGTAGAGCCCCAGGTCATGCCGCGCGCCTCCCGGAAACTGCACGCCCAGAAAGAAGTCGGTGTGCGTGCCTGGGTGGTCGTGCGCCAGGAAACAGCCAGTTCGAGCAATCCAGAAGGCGAATGGCCAGGCATAACTCAGACAGTCGAAGAAGTCCCATAGTCGAGGCTTCAGGTGCGGTCGGACCTTGAAAAAGACCCAGGCGGCGATCAGTCCGGAGATGATGCCGCCGTAAGAGGAGATTCCATCCCAGACCTTGAACAAGATCCATGGATCTTGAGCCAGCTTCTCCGGGTAGTAGAACACCACGTCGAACACATGTGAGCCGACGAACCCGGACACGACGGTGAAAAAGACGAAGTCCGAGACGTCCTCGTAGTCCAGCTTGCGAAAGCGTGCGCGGCGCTGGAGCACTCGGTATCCAATGAGGATCGAGATCACGACCATCAGGCTGAAGCCGCGGATGGCCAGTCGACCGAAGATCGGCTCGGCAGGCCATTGGAATTGTTCGTAGTAGGGGATCACTGAGGGAAGACGAACCTCTTCTTTTCGAGGTCCCACCAGGTTTTCCACTCTTCGTAGTTCAGCTTGAACTGCTTCTGGCCGGTCAACTCGATGAGGGCTTTGCGGCACCCGCCCTTGACCCGGGCGTCACTTTCGGATTTCAGTGCTGCGAGCAGCTCGCTGATCGCTCTCTTGTCCTTGATAGAACCCAGTCCGATTGCCGCGGCCCGTCTAACATCGGCATCCTTGTCTTTCTTGAGCGCTTTCGCCAGCGGAGCGAGCGCCTTGGCGTGACCGGTCAGTCCGTAGCACTCCATGATGGTGGCCCTTACCCCAGACTCCTTGTGCCGGACATACTTGGACAGTTGTCCGAGCTCGAAACCACCGATCACGTCCTTGTTGGCCGACTCGCTGATCTTGCGCTTGATCAACGGAATATTGACGGTGGTGCCCTCCGCGTATTCCTTCAGCAATGTGTCGAGGGGCTTTGCCGACTGGCCCTGGAAGAACTTCCAGCCGAAGAAGGCCGCTGCGGCCAGGCCGGCGAGCACCAGCAACTTGACCAGCCCGATCGAGCTGCGGCGCTTGCCGATCGGCCGCTCGGACACGCGCTGGAGGCCACCCTCGGCGGTCTGGGCCTCGGTGAAGCCGGCTGCGAGTGTGTCCCGTTCTCCCGGCACCACGACGGGGTTCTTGCAGCTCGGACACTTGACGCGCTGTCCCGCGTATTTCGCCGCCACGTTGACCGGCTTGTTGCAGAACCGACAGTCAAAACGAATATCTGGTGCTGACATGGCATGTCCTCCTGCGCGATTGGGGCAGTGAGCCGGCAGTTTAGCCGATTGCTCAGAGATTTTGGCACTGTGTTTGCATTTATACGTCGCAAATGAGCGCCCAGATCGGTCTTACCCATCAGTGTTGCCTTGAACATGGACAGTGATGCCCAGCTGGTGTCTCGTTTCCGGAAGGGTGATCAGCAGGCTTTTGCCGCGCTGATGGCCCGCTACCGCGGGCCGATCTTTGCATTCATCCTCGGTCGGATCGGCGATCGTCACCTGGCCGAAGACCTGGCCCAGGAGGCGTTCGTTCGCTGTCTCTCGCAGCTCGATCGGTTACGAAAACCCGGAGCGGTGGCGGGCTGGCTGTTTCGCATCGCGGGGAACCTGTGTCTGGATGCGTACCGGCAGCGGCGGGATGAAATCCCGCTCGTGTCCGAGCACCAGGTCGGGGCTCGACAGATGGCATCCGATGAATATCTGACTCGGGAGCAGAATGTGATCGTTGCGCAGAACGTCGGAATGTTGCCAGAGAGGCAGCGAGTCGTGGTGTTGCTGCGTCACCAGGTGGGGCTCTCTTGTCGGGAGATCGCGACCGTGCTGGGAAGCCCGGTTGGCAGCGTGACCAAGTGGCTCTCCCGGGCGTACGATAATCTCAAGCAGCAGGTTGGGGAGGTGGTATGAGAGGTTGCCGAACGATCCGTGATCGGCTGATCCTGCTTGCTTCGGGAGAGCTGGACGGACCAGAGCTCGAGATGGTGGCTGACCATATGGGGCAGTGTGCTGCGTGCGGAGAGCGGCTGCTCGAAATCCAGGAAACGGGGGAGTCTCTCGATCAGCGACTGGCCGCGCTGCCGCTGCTCTCCGCCGAGTTCGATCGGCACGTTGCCCTGGCCCTTCGCGTGGCCGAGCCGCTACCCGCGCCCCATCCCTGGCGCCGGGTGGTGGCGATCGCAGCCAGCCTGACGGTCGCCTTTATCGGAGGCTGGCTGGTCGCTCGTAAGGTGTTTACGGCGCCGCTTGCCGGGATCATGTCCAGTACGTCACTCTTGCCACCGGCGCGGGGACCTCGTAGGCCGACGACGCAGACAACCAGACCCGATGGCACCGAGATGGTGCGCAACCCGGTCATCGAGGGGATGGATCTGGCGCAGCAGCTCGTCGATCAGGGGAAGCCGCACCAGGTGGCGGAAGCGACGCGGATCTATCGCGCGCTGGCCCGGCGGCGGCTGGACGACCTTGAATCTTCCGACCGAAAACGACGTGCCGCCGGCCGGTCGTTCTTCCGGGAGGCCGGTCGACACTGGCTGCTGATGCGGTTGGACAGCCCCTCACCCGACGAGCGAATACTGGCCGCCGTTCGCCGGCTTTATCCGGCAGGGGAGGTGGGGCGGCCCTGGCTCGATCGCTGGCTGGCCCATCCGCTGAAGGAGGTTCGCAGGCTCGCGCTCCATTTGGGTGCTGTCCCGCGCCGAGAGACGGTCGGGCGCTGGCTCGAGCTGTCCCGGGCCGATGAGGTGGCCAGGGCCAAGCTGCTGGCGGCGGGTCCGGGGATGCTGCTGGCTGCTCTCGGCGGTAAGCCGCTGCCCGGACATCTGCTCCTGGCAGCTCGGGGTTCGGATCGCTGGCTGCGGGGGCTTGCCCAGCTGGCGACCCCGGCTGCCCAGGCCGTCCTGGATCGTGTACCTGCCGGCGAACTGCTGGCGCTCTGTGAGAGCCACACCGACAGCGCAGCATCTCGTTCGGGGTTGGTTGCCGCGGTGTGTCGGCGACCTGTTCCAGGCGCCTTGTTGCTCCTGCTGCGCAGCTCGGAGGACCCTTCGCTGGCCGATCTAGCAAAGGCGGGCCTTTCTCGGTGGCTCGATCGATGCCCGCCGGAGGTCCTGATTCGCGCTCTTGGCGGGTTGGCAGGCGGGCAGGTGGATCAGCTGCGTGGTGCGGCGCTCTCGCATCGGCGTCGCCTGCAGTTCCTCGAGGCGCTGGGCGGTGTGGAAGGCCAGGCCATGATCGAACTCACGCGGCTCGATGCGCGCCGTGCTCGGCCGCTGATCGAAGAGTACCTCGAAGGATCGGCGGAGCGGTGCGCTGTCGGTGTGGCCGCCTCATTCCTAGATCTACCTTCTCGTTATCGAGAGTACTACCGACGGCTGCTTCGCTCGAAAGACCCGACCCGCTGCCGGCTTGGCCTGGTCTCGCTGGCGCTCGCCTGGGAGCCAGGCGACCTGGCGCTGATGATGTTTCATACACGCCATGACGACCCGGCGTGGAACCGCCTGATCTGGGCCTGCGTCACTCGACTCGCGGCGGACGAGGCGCCAGGCATTCTCAGGCGGCGTATCATGCGTCGGCAAATGTCAGGGCGAGCCGAGGCGCTCGAACGTCTGGCCCGCTTGGGCGAGCCGCTTCGTCCGACACTCGAGATGGCGCTGTCCGACCCGGATCCAGCGATGCGCAGGACGGCGTTACGGCTGACGCAACGCCCAGCCAGCGAACTTCAGCTGACGCGGATTCGTGTGCTTTCCCGCAAGGATCAAGACGCGAAGATCCGGGCGGAGGCCTATCGTGCGATGGGGCGACTTTCTCCGCCGAGAGCGGTCCGCTGGATCGCCAAGGGGCTGGAGGATGCCAAGGAGCTGCCAGCCGTACGCCGAAGCGCTGCCGACGCGCTGGCGCGACTCGGAGATCCGAGGGCCATTCAGTTTCTGCAGCGGCGCCTGGAGGACCCGGCCGTTGCCACGGCTTGTGCCGAGGGGCTGATGTTGCTGACGGCTCATCACATGCCGCTGCCCGAGGGGGCAACCCCGGGGCGGATGAAGGAGTACCAGAAGCGATGGCGACGCTGGCTGGTAGCGCACGAGTCCCAGTCCATCGCTGCTCTCCACAAGGCGGCGCTGGCGTCCGGCAATGCGAGGCGCCAGGCGTTGGCGGTTCGAGCCCTTTCTCAAAGCGGTGACCCGAGGGGGATGCTGGATGTCCTTCATGCCTGGCGCCAGGCGGCGCCGGCACAGCGACGCAAGATGCTCGAGGCGCTTGGCATCCAGGGGCCTGCGCGCGACCTGGCGTCGCTGGGCGCAGTAATAGAGCGGGTCCGGGAGGATCGGGCCGAGATCGAGCCGGCGGCCTCGTTGCTCACCGGCGACGCTCCTGCGAGCCCGATTGTCCGGTTGCGCTGGCAGCCTGTTCGCCTGGCCGATCAGCTGGTCGCGGGTATGTCGCGCTCCGAGAGTACCCGACAGCGCCTGGCCCGGCGCGGGGCTCTGCGACGGATGACCGGTCTGGCTCTGGCGGCCGACTGGATCTGGCCGGTTTGGTGGGGTGCGGTCCGGGATCGATTCTAGACTCGGTCCGAGCCCACCCGATCCACATTCTCTTGCGGTGCACACTGTGTTTGCCTCGTGTGTGGATCAGCACTCCAGTTGTTCGAGCGCCCTGTCAAATCATCTGTCGGCAGTTACGGACAGCAGGCGGCCCACCCCCGCCGTGAGATAGTTCTTGCCGAACGCCCTGGAAAACAGGTGGGTGGCAGTCGAGCCGGTGCAGTGTGCGGGCGCGATTTGCCGGACCTGCATTGCCTTCAGCTGGCCGATCCGCGCGAGAATCTGAGGCGGCTGCTCGTCCAGCAGATGGAATCCGCCGAGCAAGAGCCGAACCGGTTTGTCGTCGTGCAGTGATCGGGCGCGCCGCACCATCCGCACGACGCCGGGATGGGCGCATCCGGTCAGGATCACCAGGTCGCGGTCTCGCTCGATGATCAGTGCTTGTTCGGGCGGGTGCCCCGAGATTGCTCCAGAGGTGAAGATGCCCGGCGTGATGCAGCGGGGTTGACGAACCCGCTCGACAGCCAGACCCAGAGCGCGTGCCTCGTCGAAGATCACTTGTGGGAAGTCTGCCAGGCAGTAGACCCGGATCCGTGGGTTGGCCTGGTGGACCGCGGGCAAGCCGCCAATATGGTCCCAGTGGGGGTGCGAGATCACAGCAGCGTCGATTGCTGCAGGGTCCACTCTCAGCGCCCGCATGTGGGCCAGCAATTGGTCGGAGTTGCCGCCGGTGTCGAACAGGACCGTCTGGCCCCGATATGAGACGAGGGCCGAAAACCCCCAGCCGTCTTTACCCGAAACGAACGCATTGGGATTGGTCGAGCCGCTGTTGTCGTAGAGGATCTGGATTCGAACCCTCACTGGAGGGCTGAAGCCGGGTGAAAAGCTGCCCGCAGAGCGAGCACTGTGCGAGATTCTCGGCGTCAACCGCAGTGCCGTTCGAGAGGCGCTCCAGCGCTTGGCTCAGGCGCGGCTCGTATCGATTCATCAGGGTGGCTCGACGCAGGTTCTCGACTTTCGGAGAATGGCGGGCCTGGATCTCCTCTCTGCGATGCTGATGACGCCGGACGGGGGGCTGGACCTGGGTGTGCTCCGCAGCGTGATCGAGATGCGCTCCATACTGGCCCCGGACATTGCACGTCTGGCCGCGTTGCGTGGCGGCCAGGAATTGGCAGACCATCTGGACGGGGTCTTGCTGAGGATGCGTCAACACTCCGAAGACGTACCGACTTTGCAGCAGCTGGCCTTGGAGTTCTGGAACTTCCTGGTCGACGGCTCCGAGAACGTCGCATACCAGCTCTCGTTCAACTCGATGCGGGAGACCTACGAGGTGTTTGGCCACCTGCTGGCCGACGTGCTCGCCGACGAGTTCAGGGACCTGGAGAGTTACCAGGCAATCTGTGTTGGGGTGAGAGAGCAAGACTCGGAGGGGGCACGGGCCACGGCGCATGCATTGATCGAACGGGGGGCCGTACGGATCCACGGCATGCTCCAAGGGATGGCTAACTACACCGCGAAAGAACAAGGAACCTAGTAACATGACGACCCAGGCCAGTACCGCTGCGATCAACCCACCTCGGCTCCTCGAGGCCGTGGATAGCCCGAAGACCCTGGCCGACGCGATTCCGATCTTCTTCCAGTACTGGAGCCCGCGAATCTTGACTGCTCTAGTATTGGCCATCCTGACTGCTCGTCCGCTGGTCGGTTCCTGGTCGCTCTGGGATCTGGCTGTGGTTGGTGCGATCCTGGCCTGGTGGCCGGTACAAGAGTGGCTGATCCACGTTTTCATCCTGCACTTCGAGCCGCGGGAGATCCTCGGCGTCACGATCGACCCGGTGGTGCCGCGCAAGCACCGCGCGCACCACGGCGACCCCGATCGGCTGGACCTGCTTTTCATACCGACCCATGTGTACTTGTACGGTCCAGCATTGATGGCCGCATTCTGGTTCATGACGATGCCGACGGTCGGACTGGCGCTGACCGGGTTGGGGTTCTTTTTCGTGATGGCGCTGCACTACGAGTGGGTGCACTACATCGTCCATACTCGTTATGTGCCCAAGTCATGGCTCTACAAGCGGCTCTGGAGACATCACCGGCTGCATCACTACAAGAATGAGAACTACTGGTTTGGCGTCACGATGACATCGGGTGATGCCATTCTGAACACGCGACCGGCGCATCAGGAGGTGCCGACGTCGCCGACCTGCCGCACACTGGGCCAGTCCTGAAGGACAGTCGATCTGGGTGACGATCAGGCGGTTGGTCTGTCTGGTGTGAAATGGAGTTGCCACGGAACGCCACGCACGGACAGATCTTGATGGAGGTGTGGGGCGGGCTGATGATAAGGTGGTGAACCGATGAGTGCCGCTGCCGAGGTTGCCACGACCCATCCGGTCATCAAGCTGACCGATATCGCCAAGACCTACTCGATGGGTGGGGCAGAGTTGCGTGTGTTGCGGCACGTGGATCTGGAAATCCAGCAAGGTGATTACGTCGCGATCATGGGCCCATCGGGATCGGGCAAGTCGACCCTGATGAATTTGCTGGGTTGCCTGGATCGGCCGACCAGCGGCACATATCTGCTCAACCAGCGTGACGTGAGCCAGATGAGCCAGAATGACCTGGCCCGGGTGCGAAACCTGGAGATTGGATTTGTCTTCCAGAGCTTCAACCTGCTGCCGCGGACGACGGCGCTGCGCAACGTCGAGATCCCGATGATCTATGCCAAGACCCCTCGCGCGGAGCGTCGCCGACGCGCACGTGAGCTACTCAGCTTCGTTGGCCTGAACCAGCGACTGGGCCACCGTCCGAACCAGCTGTCGGGCGGTCAAAAGCAGCGGGTTGCGATCGCGCGGGCGCTGGTCAACAATCCGTCCTTGATCCTGGCCGACGAACCGACGGGCAACATCGACAGCCTGACGGGCGAGAAGATCATGGCGCTGTTCGCGGACCTTCACGCGAAGGGGCAGACCGTGGTGCTGGTCACACATGAGCTGGCCATCGCTCGGCAAACCCGGCGGGTGATCACGATTCGTGACGGTCAGATCGTCAGCGATCGGAGAAACAGCTGATGGTCTTTATCGAGAACCTGCTGGCAGCGCTCAGCGAGCTTTGGGTCAACAAGTTCCGCTCGATTCTGACCACGCTGGGGATCATCATCGCAACCAGTTCGGTGATCTGTGTGGTCAGCTTGCTGGAGGGGATGACCCGCTACATGTCGACCTTCATTCAGGGGCTAGGGTCCGACGCGATCTGGATTCAGCCCGACCTGACGAGCCGGGCTGACATCGGCGAGGTCAAGTTGACCGAGGCCGATGCCCGAGCGATCGCGAGCAACTGCAAGCAGACCGTACGGCGCGTGGCTCCGATGCTGCAGCGCCAGGTGTCTCTGCGCTACCGGACCAAGCAGGCTGTCATCTCCTTGACGGCGACCACATCGGATTACTCGAAGATCCGCAACTGGTACGTAGACGAGGGGCGCTATTTCACCGATCTGGATGAGGCTTACCGCAAATATGTCTGTGTTCTTGGCCGAACGGTGGGCGACGCGCTGGATGTCAAAGAGAGTCTGCTCGGCAAGAAAGTCCGCATAGGGCCCCACGTGTTCACCGTGGTCGGGCTTCTGGAGAAGAAAGGGAATCTGTTCGGGCAGGATCAGGACAAGATGCTGCTGATACCGATGAGCACGGCCAAGAAGCTGTACGGAGAGCGTGCTGCGGAGCAGATCTTGATCCTGGCGCAGGCTGCGTCGAGCGAGATCGCCGACCTGGCGGTCGAGGGGATCGAGGAGACGCTGAGGCGCCGGCATCGGATCTCTGGCGAACGCAAGAACGACTTCGCGATCCACACACAGGATCAGGCGCTCGATTTTTTCAACAAGAGCAGCAAGGTGGCCACATTCGTGCTGGCTGGCGTCGTCAGCATTTCGCTGATCGTCGGCGGCATCGGCATCATGAACATCATGTTGGTCTCGGTGACGGAGCGGACCCGAGAGATCGGCGTGCTCAAGGCGCTCGGCGCAAGGGACAAGGATATTCTGGTCCAGTTCCTGACCGAGGCGATCGTGCTGTCCGGTGTGGGGGGCATGCTTGGCATTGTGTTTGGTGCCGCGGGCAGTCTGGCGATCAGCTATTTCTCGCCCCTCCCGCCGGCCACCATCCCGACCTGGTCGATTGGTTTGGGGTTCGCGTTCTCGGCAGGGGTGGGCGTTTTCTTCGGCATGTACCCCGCTGTCAAGGCTGCACGGCTCCATCCGATCGACGCGTTGCGATATGAATGATGCGAGTGCCCCGGCTCGCTCAGTAGACCACGTGTAGTCCACCGGGGATGACGCGCCAGACAGCCGGCAGGAGGCCGGGCTGCTCACCGTCGACATCGATCCGCACCGGCCGCTCACCGAGCGAGCGGATCGCCACCTCGCTGCCGCGCCAGCAATGGACGAAGCCTCGCGTCGTATGCTCGCCGGCGTAGATCGAGGTCGTCAATCTCAACCCATTGAGCCGGCCACCTTCGATTGCGACCACATCGAGCTGGCCATCGTCCGGTCTGGCTCTCGGAGCGATCTTCATTCCGCCGCCGAAGTAGGAGCTGTTGCAGACCGCGACGGTCAAGGTGGTTCGCTCGGAGACGACCTCTCCGTCGATCGTGATTTCCAGGGGGCTCGAGCGGTAGCCCAGCAGGCTGTGTATCGTCGAGATGAAAAATGTCGCGAAGCCGCCAATCCAGCGGGGGACCGTGTCGGAGCAGGCGACCGCTTCTCCGCTCAGGCCGGCCGATGCGATGTTGATGAAAATTCGCTCGCCGGTTTCGCCGTCGGCGGTCGCGAACTGGACCTGGCCCACGTCGAACGAGCGCGGCGGATGCTTCAGCGCCCTGAGCGCCATCTTCGGATCGCGCGCTAGACCCAGGCCGCGGGCCAGATCGCCTCCGGTTCCGATGGGGAGGAAACCGAGTCGTGCCAGCGGGTACTTGTTCTGGGTGCCCTCGAAGAAGGCCGAAGCGACCTCGGAGTGGGTGCCGTCACCGCCCACCGAGACGACCAGCTCAGCTCCCTCGTCCATCGCCGCGGCCGCCAGCTCGGTCGCGTGGCCGCGATGCGTCGTCTGGCGTACCTCGTAGTGATGAAAGTGCGTCCCCAGCGTGGGCTCGATTTCGCGCCAGCTGCGCGCACAGGCACCTCCACGCGCGGCGGGGTTGACGATGAATACGGGATGGCTCACCGGATCGCCCTTGCGAGCAGCTGTGTCAGGTCGACCACGCGAATCCGCCCGCCATGGGACAGTTGTCGATGGCAGCTGGGGCAGGCCGTGACCAGTGTGCTCTCCGGACCGCCGGTTTCGAGCGCGGCATCGATCCGCTCGTTTGCCATTCGCCGCGCCAGTTTCGGAAAGACGAGTGGCAGCAGCCCGCCTCCCCCAGAGCAGGGTGTTTCGTGGCCGTGGTCCGGCAGCTCGAGTCGGGCGCCTTCAGCGATCACCTGGTCCAGCAGCAGGCGGGGGGCGGTAGGGTCTGCTTGATGTCGAGCCAGGTGGCAGGGGTCGTGAAACAGATGAGTCTCGGTCAGTGATCGCGCGAGGGCCAGGTTGCCGCGTGAGGCCAGATAGCTGGTCAAATGGAGTGAGCGCAGGCCAGTGAAGCGTCGGCGCAGGGTTGTGACCGCTCCCGGACAGGAGGAGATCACGGTGGTCTTCGGTGGTAGCGGCCAGTCGGGGGCGAGGTCCGGTCGGCCGGCGTAGAGCGCGGGTGCGCCGCTGCAGGTGTCGGTCACCAGGTCGTACAGCTGGCCAGCGGCTTCCAAGAGTCGACAGGCTGCCTCGACCACCTCTGGCGTGTGTTCAAGTGTGGCGCAGCCAGGAAAGTAGATCACACCCTTGCGATTGCTGGCTCTCTCGGCGTGTTGCTCACCGAACGGGTTCCCGGTCCGCTCGAGGTTGACGACGAGTCCCTCGAGCGCGGCTGGGGCCATTCCCTCCGCTTGCGCACGAGCGCGGCCCCCCGCAAGCAACTGTCCGGGCTCGATGTCGTGCTTGCAGTAGCGGGTGGCTGCGTTGCAGTCGGTGCAGGCGAAAAGAGAACGCAGCGCCTCGGGAGTTGGAGCTTGAAGGCCGTTAGATATTCGCCGCCAGGTGGTTGCCTTGACGCTGGGAACGTGGGATTCGTCGCCCGAAGCCCGGACCGCAGGGCAGGCGTGCCGGCAGAGCTTGGGGCAGACTGCGCATTTGTTGAGCTGTGCCGGGGGACTGCCGGGCCGAGTGCGGCCGGTGACATCTCCTCCGATCGGCAGGGGGTCGTTCATCGACCTAGCGCTCGTGCCAAACGCGCGCCTGCCGAGATCTCTACTGAATGCTGGGTCGCCTGGCTGGGCACGACGAGTGTCGCCCGCCATGGATCCCGCAGCCAGAGGACGCCGCCAGCGGCCAGGGGCGAAGGGGAGCCGAGCAACTCGGCAGCCAGTCCACTGGCCCAGCGCGCGCTGGGCACGGCGTAGCCGAAGGGGGTCTGGCGCCATTCGAACAGCGACGAAAGCCGTGTGTCTGGTGGCGCGGTCGGCGGGTCCTCGGGGGTGGTCTCGCGATCTCCGACCAGCTGGATCCAGGGTGTTTCTCCCGCTTTCACTAGCAGCCGTCCGCTGACCAAGGGCAGATCCCCAGACGCGATCCGTCGCAGCAGGGTCAGGCCCTCGTCGACGGACTGGAGCTGCCGCCATCGAGTCCAGTGCGCCTCATGCCGGGTGAACGCCAGTGTGACACGCGTGGCCAGCCGAGTGGAGAGCCCGATCCCACGAAAGAACCCGGCGAAGTCGGGCCCGGCAGCGCGTCGCGGTGCAGGTCGGATGTGAAACGGGACGCGATCTTGGACGGTCAGACCTTCTATTCCACGGATCTGCTCCCCTGCGAGTCCGAAAGGGCCAGGGAGTGGAGGAACCTCGCCGGCTAGTACAGCCTGGAGCGGCCAGCAAGGAAGATGCCACGGGTGGGGCAGCAGCGCCCCGCCAGCGGCTTCCAGCAGGTCGGCTGCTTCGCTGGAGCCCAGTCCGACCGGTGACTCGATCAACAGGGTGTCCGCACGCAGCGACGCGGGCGGCCCCCAGGCCTGGCGCAGCGGGAGCGCATCTTCGGACATCTCGGACGGCCCGGTTGCCAGCCGGATGCCCAGCCGTTTGGACATCGTGGCGATTCTGCACAGATCAGCCGGGGCTTCGCAGGTGATTGCTTGCTGGCCGTTGCGGACTGGCAGCCCGAGGGCGGCCACCCGCTGTAGGAATGCAACGGTCGTGATCGAGGTGCAGCAATCGGCCTGTCGTGGCTCGGGTAACACGATTGGCAACCCCAGCTTTCCCGGGTTGGCGATGCCGGCCGGATCGAGATGGCGCTTGGCCGCTTCGAAGAGGGGGAAGGCGCTACCGTATTCGTCTCGCATCCAGGGGGCCTTGAGCAGCCCCACACCGTGATGGTGGGCGATCGTCCCGCCGGCGAGTACCGTCGCGTCGAGCCCCGCCTTCCAGGCCGCATCATAGTGGCGCTGGAGTTGTCCATGCGAACCTGCGGAGGCGGTGAAGCTGAAGTAGATCGAGCAGCCTTCTGGGTAGGCGTGAGAGAAGTGCGCCAGCACCATCGCGTGGGGACTGACTGCGCGGCGCACCGAGTAATACAGTGGCATCAGCCGATCCCACGGCGCCGCGACCTCCATCGTGTCGAGCATCGCGCGGCGCGGGTAGACGTGCGAGGCCTTGTAGCTGATCGCATACCTCGTGTGCCACCAGTGTTCCCCCGGACCAGGCCCCAGGTCCCGGCCGCCGAACTTCTCGGTGAGCTCGCGGGCTCGGCGTATGCCCTCGTCCGCCGATGCGGTTGCCCCTTCGAATCCCAGGACCAGCAAGGCTCCCCGCGCCAGGCGGGGACCGAGGCGGTTGATCAAGCGGTAGCTTCGCAGGAACAGGTGGATCAGCAGGTTGTTGACCGGCCGGTGTTGCTCGACCAGCCGCGAGACCAGCCCCGGTGGGGCGTTCGGGTCGGTCTTGACCCCGGCCAGCAGCGTGTCCAGTTCGTCATACAGCCGCACTGCCGCGGGGCGCCAGCCCTCGGCCATGATCTGGCGAATCGTTTGGGCCCCGGCCTCGACATCCGGCATCAACAGGCCGATAAACCGGCGGGCTTCGGGGCGGCTGTGTACCCGCATCGTGCCCTCGACGAAGCTGCCGAGAGTGCCTTCGCTGCCGAGTAGGAGCGTGGCTAGCGGGATCTCGCCCGCCCGGTCAGAGGTGGTCTGCAGGGTGGTGATTTCGCCATCCGGGAGAACCACCCGGCAGGCCAGGGTCATGTCTTCGAACTTGCCGTACCGGGTGGAGAGTTGGCCGGCGCTGCGCGCCGCCAGATATCCTCCGACAGTAGAGCAGTAGATCGAGCTGGGAAAGTGGCCGAGGGTCAAGCCCTCAGCAGCGAGCCGCCGCTCGAGCCACTCCCCGATCACGCCCGCCTCGGCCTCGACGGTGCGGTGGGCACGGTCGGCCGGCGCGATCCTGCTCAGTCGCTTGAGGTCGATCGTGATCCCCCGGCGCAGCGGGAGGGTTCCCCCACAGACTCCGCTGCCCGCACCGTATGGCACCACGGCTACGCCTGTGCGGGTGGCGTAGCGATAGATCGACGAGATCTGCTCGGCGCTCTCGGGCCAGCAGACGACCTCTGGGCCGGCTGGCTGTCTGGCGCTATAGGCCATCAGGTTTGTCCGGGGCCAGAGGTCGCGAGCGTAGGCCGCGCGGGTGGCCGGATTGTCCGAGACCTGGGCGCGACCGAGAAGCCTCCGCAGGTCTCGCAGCAGCGGGGACGCAGTGGACACTCACCTATTCTAGCAGGGAGGTGAACAACTAGGCGATTGGTCTACGATGAGATTCTCGATCAGCGTCGCGGCCGCCGTGCCCAAGACGTGACGACGCTGGTCTGCTGGAGCGGTGCAGGCAGGCATGCTCGTGGGGCCGCAGGCCTACGAAGCTCACACTCAGCGGCCGGCTGGCCGCTTGCCGGATGCCGGCTTGCGGGATCCCTTGGCTTCGGTGTTCTTCTGGGCTGCGCGAACGGCCTGCCGTCGCGCCATCTCGCCTCGGATGTTACGTGCAAAGGAGGGCATGTTGGCGGTTGCGAAGAAACGCAGAAGCCGAGGCGACAGCCCTCTCAACTCCACGTCGTTCTGGTACTGGATCAGAGTCCGTTGCTTACCGATGGGTGTGAAGCGCCAGAACCCCTGAGATCGCTTGATCTTCGAAGGATGTTTTGCATGGGGCACCATCTTCCACGAGAGCCCGCGCCGGTTCTTGTCGAACGTGTCGAGGGACACCCACTGCAGGGAGATCCAGCCAAAGCTGCCCTGGTAGTAGACCCGGGCGTCCTTGGCTGTTCGTTTCAGGACCCGGCAGCGCTTGAGGTTGGAGTAGAGCCTCAACTGGCCGGGGTAATCGGTGACCAGCTCAAACATCTCCTGGGGTGTGGCGCGGATCACGAAATAGCCTCTCAGCACGGTGCGCTTCCCGTCCTTGACGGGCCGGCTGATGGTGTCGCCGGCCTCGATACGTTCCCACTGCTTGGCTGTCAGGCCCAGCCGTTGATGGAGCGGTTTGGGTTGTTCGTCGGCTGCCGCTCTGCCGGCCCAGGCCAGGAGGATCAGTAGCAGGCAGGATGTTCGAGACATCCGGTCCATTCTACCCTTTGGGCGGGCCAAAAGGACGATTTGCCGCGGGGTGACTCACGCGGCACGTCCGGTCGGTCCTCATCTTTTTTCTGGGGATTCCAGCTGGATCGCCTCGAGCAGTGCCTGCAGGTGCGCCTGGTCGTCGGCGTGCCGGGGGTGGCGCCCAAGCTGGATCAACAGGGAGCCGGCACCGTGTTCGACGACGTACATCGGCAGCCATCCTTCCAGCTTCCAGGTCGGCTTGTTCCCGATCCCGGTCTTCAGCTTGCGAGAGGTGGCATGCTGCCGAGACTTGAGGATCAGCTTGGGGTGGGTGTCCCAGGTGCGGACCGTCAGGTGCAGGCCCCGCTGGTGGCGAAATGTGATCCGGCCGATCGTGTGTGTCGTTTCGGCTCGCCAGCCTGCAGGTAGCGTGAGCCGTATACCGATCAGCGGATCGCCGAACTGCTTTCCCTCGAGCCGGGCCAGGACTCGGGCCTCGCTGATCGACAGTTCTGTAGTCTTGAGCTTGAGTTTGCTGATCTGGCTCGTCACGGGGTGGGTCGAGAGAGCTCCGCGGCGGACCCAGGTCGTGCGGTCGTACTCCTTGGTGGCATTCTGTTTCCAGAACAAGATGTATCGCGGGTCGGAGCCGATCGAGTTGAGCACGCAGTCGACGTGGATCCACTCCTGGCCCAGCCAGACCTGGGACCAGGCGTGGGGGCCGCCGGCACGTCCGAGAAAGACGTACCCCGAGCACTGCTTGACCGGGATTCCCAGGCTGCGGGCGAAGGAATCGAATAGCAGGGCATGCTCGGAGCAGTCTCCGCTCATCGTGGCCAGGGTGGTGATGGCGGTCTGGTTGCCGACAGCGGTGTACTGCTTTTTCAGGTTTACGTGTATCCACTCGGCCAGCTTGCGAACGACCCGCAAGCTGTTTCGCTCCTTCCCGATGATCTGCAGCGCCTTGCGCTTGATCTGCGAGGCATCGCTCTGGCGAATCGCGTCCGCCTCGAGGAACGGCTTGTGCTGCGTCACCTGGTAGCCCAGCTCGGGGAACTTGGTCTGCGAGAATCGGCGGGGTTTGAGCTTGAGCGTGTAACGGCTCGGGTCCTGCTGACCGTAGACGGTCTGATATTCGTTGTCCTTGAAGATCGGCATTCCCTTGTAGCCCCTGACGTGGAGCGTCATCGTCACCTCGTCGAGCAGGGTGTAGTTGGGCAGCGCGGTGTTGATCCGCAACTTGTCCTGGAAGATCGCCGCCTGAACTGGCAGATCCTTGGCCGAGGCCTCTGACTCGACCACCATCCGCAGGTTGCCCGCGGTGAGCTCCTTGACGATGCCCTCCGTGTCGAGCTTTGCAGTGTAGGCGCCAAAGGCGATCACGACCCCGCGCTGCTTGCCATCCGCACCGGTCGTCCCCTCCGAGACGACGCGCAGCGTTCGCTCGTTTTCCTTGGGGACTCCGAGGAGAAGCTCGCGGAAGGTGTGGGTGAACCCCTTGCGCAAGCGGCCCTGGCGGTAGAGTCGCTGGAACAACAGGTCGTTGGAGCCGATCACGGGGTGGGTCACCTCGAGTTGCTTGGTGGTCGTTCGCCCTTCGAGTCGGGTGCGGAAGGTGTAGCGGCTCTTCAGCCGCGTGACCAGCACCTGAGTCGTCCGCCCGGCTTCGCGAGTTGACAGCTGGATCGAGCGGACGACGAAGTTGTCGTCCATCTCGGCGACGAAGCTCATGCTACTCTCGTAGACCTTCCTGGTCAGTGCGCTGGCAGAGCGGCTGCGGTAGTCCTCCCGCATGCGGTAGCCGTCGGGCAGCTTGGTCCCGGTCAGATGACCCCAGCCGATCTTGGCAGTGCCCCGGTACCGGCTGAACCAGACATCGATGACCCGATTGCTGGCCGGTTTGGGGGTCCGTGTGGTGATCCCGGGGGCTGGCTCGCGGGTCTGCCTGGAGCTGACTGTTTGTTTGTTGGAGGGCCTGGTGCCGGGTTTCGAAGAGGCAAGCGGCCGGGTTTGCACCCCGGGAGAGGGAGGGGGCTCTGAACGGGGTTGAGGATGGGGGAGGGCTTCTTGCTGGGGCCCGGGTGCTGGCCTGGAATTCCGGTGCTTCACTGGTGTCGCGGAGGTCTGATCACCGGTCGGTATGGTCTCCTGCCAGTCCCCCGAAGGCAGGAGGTAGAACAGGATGCCAGCCGCAACCGCGAGGCTGGCTATCAGGACTAGCTCAAACCGGCGCATGTCGTTCATTCGCCCTCCATTCTTGGAATGTACTATAATGCCGCAATGCTGACCAACGACCAGCCGGAAGATCCGCGTACGCTCGGTATCCTCGAGCGAGCGAGGGGCGGCGACGGGGCGGCCTACGACGAGCTGTTCAGTTATGTCGCCGACCGCGCCCTGCTGTTCATTCGCATTCGCCTGGGTGCCGGACTGCGGCAGAAGCTGGAGCCGATGGACGTCCTGCAAGAAGCGTATCTGGATGCTTTTCAGTCGATCGCTCGCTTCGATTATCGTGGGCCTGGGTCGTTCGCTCGCTGGATCTGCCGTATCATCGAGAACCGCATCCGCGGCCAGGCGGATCACTTCGGTGCCCGGAAGCGCCAGCCACCCGGCGGGTTGATGCATGTCTCGGAGGTACTCGACCGTGCGCGCGCTCACGGAACAGGGCCCGCCACGGCGTTCCGGCGGCTCGATACTCGCGAGCGGCTGTCCGAGGCCATGGGTCAGCTCGACGAAGCGGAGCGCCAGGCTCTTTTGTTGCGCTTCTTTCAGGAGCGCACGATCGACGAGATCGCCGAGGACATGGGCAAGAGCCCGTCGGCTGTCGGTCGCCTGTTGGGTAAGGCAACCGCTCGCCTGGGCGTTCTGATGAGGCCAGCCGAACCACCCCCGCAATCCTGATTGGGGCAAGGAGATAGAGATGCGCCAAGTCCTGCTGTTCCTGCCATTCATACTCGTGTTGCTGCGACTGGTTCCGGTCGCGGGCGACCAGTCCGCGACCAAGGAGGCCCTGCTGCTCAGGCAGCCAGCCATCTCGGCGAAGCACATCGTCTTCGTCAGCGCCAGCGATCTGTGGGTCGTCCCGCTGAAGGGGGGGGCGGCGCGGCGTTTGACCAGCCATCCCGGTAGCGAGTACAGTCCGCGGATCAGCCCCGATGGCCAGTGGGTGGCCTTCAGTGGCGGGTACGAGGGCAACACCGATGTGTACCGGATTCCGATCGCAGGTGGCACTCCGCAGCGACTGACCTGGCACCCCGGGCGGGACCGAGTTCGAGATTGGCATCCCGACGGCAAGCGGATCCTCTTCTCCAGCCGACGTGCGAGTGGGGTCTCGGTCGACCGACTGTTTCTGGTCTCGGTCAACGGTGGGACGCCGTCGCCGCTGAAGATCCCCAAGGTCTATCACGCCTCATACAACCACGATGGGAGTCGGCTGGCCTACACACCGGTTCCCGACGCCTTCCGCAGCTGGAAGCGTTATCGGGGAGGGCGCACCACGCCGATCTGGATCTACGACCCGAGGACGCACGAGGTGGAACAGGTGCCCCACGAGAACGCGTCGGACACCTTCCCGTGTTGGCTTGACGGGCAGGTGTATTTCGCCAGCGACCGGAATGGCCGGATGAACATCTGGCGCTACCGCCCCGGGGCGGGAGGGGTGCCCGAGCGGATCACCAACTTCAAGAACTACGATGTGCGAAACATGTCGACCGGCGGCGGCCGACTGGTTTTCGAGCAGGCCGGTGCGCTGCATCATTACGATCCGGCATCGGGTGCATTCACTCGCTTGCGGATCACGGTCAACAGCGATGGCCTGGCGGCGCGGCCGAGCTGGCAGAGCGTTCGGGGGTTCGTTCGGAATGCGGCGATCTCCCCAAACGGCAAGCGAGCGATCTTCGAGGCGCGGGGTGAGATCATCACCGTGCCCCGCTCCAAGGGGGACTCTCGGAACCTGACGAACTCTCCGGGGGCGCACTAGCGCTCACCGATCTGGTCGCCGGACGGACACCGTGTGGCCTGGCTCTCTGACGAGAGCGGCGAGTACAAGCTGGTCGTCAGCGACCGCCTCGGACGAAAGCCGAAACGCTCCTACGACCTGGGTGGCGGCGGGTTCTTCTACAACCCGATCTGGAGCCCGGATGGCCAAAAAGTAATGTATTTCGACAAGGCCAATCGAATCGCCTATCTGACGCTGAAGACAGGCAAGGTGACCACGGTGGCGCGGGCCCAGGGGTCGCTGGGGGTTGTATATCCCGACATGGCCTGGTCACCCGACAGCCGGTGGATCGCGTTCAGCCGGCGCAGCTCGCAGACCATCTATGATCGGATTGCTCTGTATCAGCTGGCGACGGGGAATACCACGGTGGTGACCGACCAGTTCGGTCTGGCCAGGAGTCCCGCCTTCTCTCGCGATGGAAAACATCTGTTTTTTGCCGCGTCCGTGGGTCAGGGACCTCGGCGCTTCGGCCTCGATATGAACACGTCGATGATGAAGCGATCGAGTTCCAGTCTGTATGTCGCGGTGTTGCGCAAGTCGCAGCCGAACCCGCTGGCTCCTCGCAGTGACGAGGGGGTCACGACAAGCACCTCGGGCAAGCGCTCCGGCAAGAAACCAGGCAAGGGCAAGAAGAAACAGCCAGCCAAGGGCATCGATCTGCAGGGGTTGGATCAACGCATCCTGGCCCTCCCGCTCGGCTCGAGCCGCTACTACGGTCTGGAGTGCACCAAGTCCCGGTTGCTGTTCATCGATAGACCGGAGGGAGGGGCCGCGCAGCTCAAGCGATTTGATTTCGATTCGCGCAAGGCGACGCTGGTCAAGTCGGGCGTCAGTGGGTTTGTCGTGGCGCAGGACGGGAAGAGCATCCTGATCCGCACCGGCAGCAGCTACTCGGTGACCGATGAGCTGGGCAAGGTCGTGCGCAGCTTCAAGATCGATTCGGTCAAGGTGCGGGTCGATCCGAGCAAGGAGTGGCCGCAGATCCTGCGCGAGGTCTGGCGTATCCAGCGAGACTACTTCTATGACAAGAATATGCACCATGTCGACTGGCCGGCGATGTGGTCTCGGTACAGCGTCTTCCTACCGCATCTGCGCCACCGGAACGATCTCAACATCTTGATCGCGGAGATGATCGGAGAGCTGTGTTGTGGCCATGAGTACGTCGGCGGGGGGCAGATGCCTCGGGTCCAGCGGGGCATGTCGGTGGGACTGCTCGGCGCCGACTATTCGCTCGACCGAGGGCGCTTTCGGATCGCGCGGATCTATCGGGGCCAGAACTGGAACCCGGGTCTGCGCGCGCCGCTGACCGAGCCGGGCGTCGACGCTCGCGAGGGAGACTATCTGATCTCGGTCAATGGCCGGCCGCTGACGTCGCGAGACAACATCTATGCCGCGTTCGTCAACAAGTCAGGACGGCAGGTCGAGCTGGTGTTCTCGAGCCAACCAGACGGGAGCTCTTCGCGAAAGATGACGGTGGTGCCTGTGTCCAGCGAGAGTCGTCTACGACAGCGTTCCTGGATCGAGCGCAATCGTCGGCTGGTCGAGAAGCTATCGGGTGGGCGGCTGGCCTACGTCTACATGCCCGACACCGGCGGTGGTGGGATGGCTGCCTTCAACCGGGACTTCTACAGCCAGCTCGGCAAGGACGGGCTGGTTCTGGACGAGCGGTACAATCGCGGAGGCAAGGTGGCCGACTATGTGATCAACGTGCTCTCGCGCCAGCCGATGTGCTACTGGATGAACCGTGAGGAGTGGCTGGGTCGCACGCCGTTCGGCACGATGACCGGGCCCAAGGTGATGGTGATCAACGAGCGGGCCGGCTCGGGCGGCGACGCGATGCCCTGGCTGTTTCGGCGGGCCAAGCTGGGCCAGCTGGTGGGCACGCGGACCTGGGGCGGCCTGGTCGGAGTCTCGGGCTATCCGAAACTGGTCGATGGGGGGAGCGTGACCGCGGCGAGCTTTGGCATCATCGATACGAACGGCAACTGGGCTGTCGAGAACGTCGGGGTAGCGCCCGACGTCGAGGTGGTCGAGTGGCCCAAGGAGGTGATTGCCGGCCGGGACCCCCAGCTCGAGAAAGCGATCGAGATCGCCATGGCAGGGCTCGAAAAGCGCTCGGCTCTCAAGCTGCCGAGCTACAAGCCACCCAGCAAGCGATGAGAAGCGGTTTCTTGCTGATGCTGGCCTGCTGGCCCTTGTTCTTCGGTTGTGGTGAGTCTTCGCCGCCGCCCGAGAAGCCTCGGCCCGAGAAGGTCGCGTTACCGGAACCGCCGATCGAAGAGGACGACACTGTACCGCTTTTCCACGCCAGGCACCTGTCGACCAAGGAGCTGAAAGTCGGCACAGGTGACCCCGTGGGAGAGAATGCGGTCGAGCTCGTGGTTCAGCTGAAGGGGCGCCTGACGGGGGGGCATGTCTTCAAGGACACGCGCCAAGAGGGGCGCCCGCTGACGTTTCGTCCGGGTCGCGGAGAGGTGGTGGTCGGGCTCGAACGGGGCGTGAGGGGTATGCGAGTCGGCGGCAAGCGGGAGGTGGTGGTCCCGCCCGAGCTGGGGTTCCGCGAGAAAAAAGTAGGGCGAGTCCCCCCGTTCTCCACCCTGGTCTACGAGGTGGAGCTGATCCGGTTCAAGTAGTGTCCAGCGGGGCGCGGCGATGGGTGTCGAGCGCACTCTCGGGGTGTCTGTTGCCGGGGGTGGGCCGGCGCAGGGGCCGCGAGCCTCGCTCACCAAGCTTCGGTTACTCCTGCTGCTTCTTCTTTTTGAGCTCGAGCGCCTGTCCCAGCCCCTTGTCACGCACGACCTGCAGCGAGAGCCGGAAGGGCGTCAGCTTGTAGAATCGTCGAGCGTGACGTCGCAGAGCCCTGGCGTCGATTCGGCAACCGAGTCCCGGCTGTTGAGGAACAGCGACTCTCCCGTCTGTCACCATGATCGGCTCGTCGAGCAAAGCGTCGCGCGCCGCGGGAATCCAGCCCGGTGGATCGTAGGGGTATTCGATCGGCAGCGTCGTCCCGGAGGCGGCCGCGAGGTGTAGGTTGGCCAGCAGTCCGATGTCGTTGGTCCAGGTGTGTGGCGTGAATCCCAGTCCCTCCTTCGCACAGCGTCGGTAAGTGCGCACCGCGTCGCTGACGCCAGTGAATGTACAGTCCGGCTGGTATGTGTCGTACGAGCTCTGCTCGAAAAATCGCTCCAGAGCGGTCCAGCCGGATGCCAGCTCCCCCCCCGGCGATCGGCACCGAGCTGGCCTGGCGTAGCCGGGCCAGCTCAGCCGCGTTGTCCGCATCGAGGGGCTCCTCGATCCATGCCAGCTCGTGCTCCTCCGCCGCCCGAGAGAAGGCGGCTGCCCGCTCCAGGTCCCACGGGACCGTGCGCTCGATCAGCGACACCGGCCAGCCCTGGTTTGCATCGACGGCGAGTTGCAGCGATCCGCAGGCGGCGGCCGCGGCGCGCAGGTGGCCAGGTCGGTTGCCAGGTCCGGCGCGTGGACTCTCAGCTTGGCTGTCTGAAATCCTCGAGCGGCCACGTCTGCGAACCAGTCGCTGCGATCTTCACGGACTTCGCCGGCGGAAGCGTAGGCTGCCAGACTCGTCACCGCGGTCGATTCCGGCTCCAGAAACCGGTAGAGCGGAAGCCCTGCAGCCTGAGCGGCGAGGTCGAGAAAGGCCGTCTCGACCCAGTGATTGCGCCACCCCAGATGGCTCATTTCCCGCAGTCGGGCGCGTACGCTGTCCAGGTTCGTCGGGTCGAGTCCCATCAGATAGGGGCCGATCAGGTCCCCGAGGCCTTGCCGCTCACGGCCGATCGCAGCGCCGGCGGCCCAGCCCGTCAGTCCGTCGTCGGTTCTCAGTCTGAGCAGGGTGAATCGGTTGTGTGTTTGGGGGTAGCCTGGGATCCAGGAGGGCCAGAAGACCTCCGGCAACTCGACGCCGACATGGAACAGTTCGATCCGGGAGATCCGGCTCACAGTCGGCAGTTACTGATCTCGGTGGCGAAGATCGCTTCCGCTCCGATCGTCTCCAGGCGGTCCATCACGTCCGGGAGGTCCGTGCGTTTGACCATCACCTTGATCGCGACCCAGTCGGGGTCATCGAGCTGCTGGATGGTGGGCGAGTGGAAGCCGGGCGTGATCGTGCGGGCTTGCTCCAGCTTCGCCACCGGCAGGTTGTATTCGCAGATCGCATACTGCGCGGCGATCACGACACCTTCTATCCGCCGAATCAAGCGTTCTTGCTGTGGCTTTGGGTTTTCGTCCGGAGCCCCGATGAGCACCGCTTCGGAGTGAGCCAGCTCTGCGATCTCGATCAGGTGGTTGTCCCGCAGCGAGTCGCCAGTTTCGACCACCTCGACGATCGCATCCACCAGCTCGAGCGCGACCATCACCTCGAGCGAGCCGGCCAGCTCGATCAGGTGCGCCTCCACGGCCTCGCGCTTGAGGAATTGCACGGCGCTTTTACGAAACTTCGTTCCGATCACCTTGCCGGCAAGATCCTGGGCCGAGCGAAAGTCGCTCGACTCTCGAACGGCCAGGCACAGCCGACAGCGTCCGAAGCCAAGAGAGAGGTGTTGGGTCAGCTCGGCAGGCGTCTCGGTGACCAGGTCCGATCCGCTGATGCCCAGGTCGACCACACCTTCGGCGACGAGAATCGGTACGTCGGCGGCGTTGGCGAAGATCAGTGCCGCGCCGGTCTGGCGGCATGAGCAATATAGTCGTCGTGCACGGCGGCGAAACGACATCCCCGCCCGATGCAGCAGCCGGACTGCCGGGTCGGCCAGTCGGCCCTTGGCCGGCAGCGCGATCTTCAACACCTGTGCTTCCAGGCGGCCTGTGTCTTGCACTACATGTCCCTCGCCGCTTTCTCCTCGAGTCCAGAGGTGCCGAAGCGCCGCTCTAGCTCCTGCCAGATCGCGACCGCGTCGACCTGTCTGGCCTCCAGCAGGACCAGCATGTGGAACAGCAGGTCCGCCGCTTCATGGGCCACATCTCCTGCCGACTCGGCGGCAACGAGCTCCGCCGCTTCTTCGATGACTTTGGCGCCGGCAGCGTTCGGGCCGCCGTCGAGCAGGCTGACGACATAGCTGTTCGCCGGTCGTTCCTGGCGGCGGGAGCGAATCACGGCGCAGAGTTGATCGAGGATGTGTGACATCAGGCGGACATGATAACGCAGATGTTCCAGATCGCTGCCTCAAACCGCTCGGGATGGGTGCGGCCGAGCCGTGGCCGACCTGGCGGATCTGTCGGAATCGGCTGCTGTCGGGGAACGCGTGGATCGGTGATCCGCTGGCCAGGGCTCTGGAGTCTCAGATACCGCTTCGTAGGCAGTGTACTTCGCGCGGCGCATTGTATAGCATAGCCGTCTTTTCTGACGCAATTTGATGGAGGGGTCCAATGCGTGCGCGAATGTTACTAGTTGTCGCACTGATGGTGGTTTTCTCGTTGCCGGGAGAGGCGGACGAAGAGCCGTCATTTGCCGATCGGGTCAAGGGACTGACTTCGGCGAAGGGGTTCTACACGCTGTATGCGGCCAAGAAACTGTCCAAGGTTCTGGGCGTCGTACCGTCTGCCCAGATCGGCAAGCCATTCCTGCTGGCTGTCAGTATAGCTCGTGGTCCCTATGCCGGCTGGCAGTGGGCCGACATGCTGGTGACGTGGGAGGTGCAGGGAAAGAAGCTGGTGCTGGTTCGTCCGGACGTCCGCTATCGTGCTCGCAAGGGCACTCCTCTGGCTGCGGCTGTCGAGCGGACCTACACCGAGTCGGTGGTCACCTCCGTCGATGTGCTGGCCAAGGATGGCAGCGGGGGATTCCTGGTCGACATGGCGGGAATTTTCTTCAGTGATCTGGGTGGTCTGACTGGTGTGTTCGGTGAGCGCAATACCGATCTGACTCGCTGGGGCAAGGCGAAGGTGTTCCCCCACAACGTCGAGCTGGGTGTGGACCAGGTTTTTGCTGGTGGCCAGCGAATTCGAGTGCATTACAGTCTCCGGGCGCTGCCCTCGACGTCCAGCTACAAGCCCCGAGAGGCGGACGACCGGGTGGGCTATTTCCTCACCGCGATCA
>PVBE011703825.1_pt1 | contig 28239 bp, 29 predicted proteins | sample 1631181 | NCBI WGS metagenome assembly PVBE01 (sample SAMN08397723, study PRJNA350692) | Marine metagenome, whole genome shotgun sequencing project. | isolation source: water | place: Pacific Ocean | collected 2012-04
CTCCGGAGGTGTTCGTGCCTGCGCTCACCGCGTGGCCGGCTGCGCAATCCCGACCAGCTCCACCGGCCACGCTGCGGCTGGAACCGAGGCCCACCATGAACTAACATTCAAACCGGACCACACAATGGGGGCTGGTCACCTTCAGCAGTTTCCCAAGGGGCAGTTCGCCGTACTGGCCCGCATCGAACTGAATTCGCTGAAAAAGCCGGTCCAGCCGGTCAGCGTCATCGCGTCGCCGATCGAGAAGCCGAGGCCCGATCCTTTCGCCGGCATCCATTTCGGCGGCTATCACGCGCTTATTATCGGCAACATTCGATACAAGTATCTCCCCGGGCTCAGGACCGCGACGACGGACGCGCGGACGATAGACCGGCTGTTGCGTGAAGAGTACGGGTTCGAGACCAAGCTGCTGTTGAACGCGACCCGGGCGGACGTGATCGACACGCTCGCGGAGTACCGCGCGCGGCTGAAGTTCGACGACAATCTGCTCATCTATTACGCCGGCCACGGAGTGCTGGACGACGTGACCGAGCGGGGCTATTGGCTGCCGGTCGACGCCAAGGAGAATTCTCCGAGCAACTGGATCTCGACCGGCGACGTGACCGCGATGCTGCAGGCGATCCGCGCCAAGCATGTCATGGTGGTGGCCGATTCCTGCTATTCCGGAACGCTGGTGCGGGCGGTGACACCATCGCTCAAGACCGCCGGCGAACGCGGAGACTGGGTCAAGCGCATGCTCGGCAAGCGGGCGCGGACGGCGCTGACCTCGGGCGGGCTCGAGCCGGTGCTCGATTCGGGCGGCGGCAAACATTCGGTGTTCGCCAAGGCGTTCATCACCGCGCTGCGCGAGAACGACGGCGTGCTCGAGGGTCAGCGCCTCTACGACACTGTGAAGCGGCCGGTGGCGCTCAACGCCGACCAGACCCCGCGATACTCAGACATCCGCCGCGCCGGCCATGACGGCGGCGATTTCATGTTCGTCAGGAAACGGTAGCCACGGGGCTTCGAGTTCGCTGGGGACCTGGTGAAAGCCAGTTGCGTTCAGGGCGCGGCAACCGACATTGTCGGTCAAGGGCCGTCGGTATCCGAGAGAAATTTCCTGACCTCTTCGAGAAACCGGGGCCATGCTGGCTCGTCCTCGATGATCAGATGATTACGGCCTTCGAGTGCCACGAAACGTGCGCCCGGTATGCGCGCCGCCTAGTCGCGCAATCCGCGCTCCTTTTCCTTCCCGCCGCGTGCGGGTTCCGACGACCGCGCCTCGCCGCGACCGACGTAGAACGAAGCGGAGAAGATCACCAGACCGCCGGCGAGGGTCCAGAGATCGGGCAGCTCCATGAACACCGCGAAGCCGAGCGCGGTGGCGAACGGCAGGCGGAGAAAGTCGAACGGCGCGACGGCAGAGGCATCCGCCGTCGCGTAGGCGCGCGTCAGGGCACGCTGCGCCAAGGTCGAAAACAGGCCCACCATGGCGGCCCAGAACCATTGTTCGGCGCTTGGCCATTGCCAGACGAACAGCGCCGGCACTAGCGACAGCGGCAGCATGTAGACGACCTGGTAGAAGGCGATCGTGTCGGGCCGGTCGTCGTGCCCGACGATCTTGACGATGATCGCCGACCAGGCGATGAACAGCGCCGAGCCCAGCACCAACAGCGCGCCGACATTGATCTCGGCGAAGCCCGGCCGGAGGATGATCAGCGTGCCGGCGAAACCGACGATCAGCCCGATCCAGCGATGGCGCCGCATCTTCTCGCGCAGGAACAGGATCGCGGCGATCGAAACGAAGATCGGCGTCGCGAACGAGACCGACGTGGCGTCCGCGATCGGCATCGCGGCCAGCGCGCCGAACCAGCAGAACATCGCCGTCACGCTGGTGACGCCCCTGAGCGCGTAGCGCCAGGTATGGCGCGTCCGCATGACGCCGATCCCGACCCGGGTGAGCCACGGCAGCATGAAGACGATGCCGAACGCCGCGCGGAAAAAGGCGATCTGGATGAAGTGCATGTCCGCGGAGAGGTGACGGACCGTCGTCGAGGCGGCGACGAACATGATCCCGGCCGCCGTCATCCAGAGGACGCCCTGGATCGTGCCCGGAAGGGCTGCGAATCTTGCGCGCAGGGTGAAGCTCAAGGTGCGGGGCGTTCCATGACCGAACGGCGAATTGTCGCCGGCACTATATCAGCCCGCGGCCGGGTTGCGCAGCGTGGCTGTGGGTCTTGACGGCGCGCGCCGGGCCGGGCTTATAGGGCCGTCGCTGAAAAGGAGGACGGGACGTGTCCGAGCCGCTGTGGCAGCCGTCGGAGAAGCGCATCGCCGACGCCAACCTGACCCGGTTCATCTCCGCCATCGCCGACGACTGGGGCTTCCGCGCCGAGGGCTTCGATGCGCTGCACCGCTGGTCGGTTGCCGAGAAGGAGAAGTTCTGGCGCTCGGTGTGGTCGTTCACCGGGGTTGTCGCCGAAACCCAGGGCGCGGTCGCGCTCGCCGACGGAACGGCGATGCCGGGCGCCAAATGGTTTCCCGAGGCGCGGCTGAACTTCGCCGAGAACCTGCTGCGCCGGCGCGACGACGGACCGGCGATCATTTTCCGCGGCGAGGACCGCGTGCGTCGCTCCATCAGCCGCAGCGAGCTCTACGATCTCGTCTCGCGCATCGCCCAGGCGCTGGAGGCCGAGGGCGTCGGCGTCGGCGACCGCGTCGCCGGCTACCTGCCCAATATCCCGGAAGCGGTCGCGGCGATGCTGGCGGCGTCCTCGCTGGGCGCGATCTGGTCGTCGTGCTCGCCCGATTTCGGCCTCACCGGGATCCTTGACCGGTTCGGCCAGATCGAGCCCAAGGTGCTGTTCACCTCCGATGGGTATTTCTACAACGGGACCTGGAACGAGACCCTTGGCCGCGCCCGCGAGGCGGTCGACAAGCTGCCCAGCCTCCGCCGCGAGATTGTTTTTTCCTATGGCGACGAGACACCGGTGGCGGGTGATCTGCCGCACGGCGTCACGCTCGACGAATTCATCCGGCCGTTCGAGCCGCGCGAGATCCCGTTCAAGCAGCTGCCGTTCGACCATCCGCTCTACATTCTCTATTCGTCGGGAACGACCGGGCCGCCCAAATGCATCGTCCATGGCCAGGGCGGCACGCTGCTGCAGCACTTGAAGGAGCAGCGCTTGCAGACCGATGTCAAGCCGGACGACCGGGTGTTCTATTTCACCACGCTGGGCTGGATGATGTGGAACTGGCTGGTTTCGGCGCTGGCTTCCGAGGCGACGGTCCTGCTCTATGATGGAGCGCCGTTCCACCCGGGTCCCGAGGCCATGTTCGACTTCGCGCAAGAGACCCGGATGACCCATTTCGGCACCTCGGCCAAGTACATCGACGCGGTCAAGAAGTCGGGCATCGAGCCGGTGAAGACCCACGATCTGTCCGCGCTGCGGGTGATGGCATCGACCGGCTCGCCGCTGGTCGCCGAGAGCTTCGATTTTGTCTATGACGGCATCAAGCGCGATTTCTGTCTGTCGTCGATCTCGGGCGGCACCGACATCGTGTCGTGTTTCGTGCTCGGCAACCCGATCGGGCCGGTGTGGCGGGGCGAGATCCAGGCCCCCGGCCTCGGCATGGACGTCCATGTCTACGACGATTCGGGCCGGCCGGTGACCGGTGAGAAGGGCGAGCTGGTCTGCGCCTCGCCATTCCCGCCGATGCCGGTCCGGTTCTGGAACGACGCGGACGGTGCCAAGTATCACGCCGCCTATTTCGAACGCTTTCCCGGCGTCTGGTGCCATGGCGACTACGCCGAGATCACCGAGCATGGCGGCATGATCATCTACGGCCGCTCGGACGCGGTCCTGAACCCGGGCGGGGTGCGCATTGGCACCGCCGAGATCTACCGCCAGGTCGAGCAGATGGACGAGGTCGAGGAGGGCCTCGCGGTCGGCCAGGAATGGCAGGGCGACACGCGGGTGGTGCTGTTCGTGCGCCTGCGCGAAGGCGTCGATCTCGACGACGGCCTGATCGATCGCATCCGCAAGCGCATCCGCGCCAACTGCACGCCGCGCCACGTGCCGGGACGGGTGATCCAGGTCGCCGACATCCCGCGCACCAAGTCGGGCAAGATCGTCGAGCTCGCCGTCCGCGAGGTGATCCACGAACGCGAGGTCAAGAACGTCGAGGCGCTGGCCAACCCGGAGGCGCTTGCGCTGTTCCGCGACCGCGCCGAGCTCAAGGACTGAATCACAACCCCGAGGAGTACCAGATGAGCAAGGACTACAAGGCATTCGCCGGCGAGGTCGACGCCCGCGCCGCCAACCTGTTCAAGGCCGCGCCCGAGACCATGCGCGCCTATCGCGGACTGATGGAGGCGGCGTCCAAGGACGGCGCGCTCGACGCCAAGACCAAGGAGCTGATGGCGCTCGCCATCGGTATCGCGCTGCGCTGCGACGGCTGCATCGCCTATCACACCCGCGCCGCCCAGCGCCACGGCGCGACCCGCGAGGAGGTCGCCGAGACGATCGGCGTCGCGGTCGAGCTCGGCGGCGGCCCGGCCGCGGTCTACGGCGCCGAGGCCTTGGCGGCGTTCGACCAGTTCGCCGAGTAGGGTCTTGAAGCCGATCGGACTTTACGGTACCGCCGGTCCGTGATTGGATGGTTCGGGATCGACTCGCGGGAGAAAATCGGCCGATGCACGGCGACAAGTCCGAGATCGAGGAGCTCAAGCGGCTGATCGACGAATGCAGCCGCGCCGTGGTGTTCACCGGCGCCGGCATCTCGACCGAATCCGGCATCCCCGATTTCCGCAGTCCCGACGGCATCTGGTCCAAGACCACGCCGATCTACTATCAGGAATTCGTCTCGGACGCCGCTTCCCGGCTCGAGGCGTGGCGGCGCAAGTTCATCATCGACCAGGACATCGACGGCGCCGAGCCCAACCGCGGCCACCGCGCCGTCGCCAAATTGGTGCGCGTCGGCAAGGTCTCGAGCGTCATCACTCAGAACGTCGACGGGCTGCACCAGGCGTCTGGCATCGCCGACGACAATATCATCGAGCTGCACGGCAACGGCACCTACGCCAAGTGCCTGACCTGCGAGACGCGCTACGAGTTGGCGCCGATCAAGGAAGCGTTCCTGCGCGACGAGACCATCCCGACTTGCGAGCTGTGCGGCGGGCTGGTCAAGGGCGCGACGATCTCGTTCGGCCAGCCGATGCCCGACGAGCCCATGCGCCGCGCCCGCGAGGAGACCCTCGGTTGCGACCTGTTCCTCGCCGTCGGCTCGTCGCTGGTGGTCTATCCGGCGGCCGGGTTCCCGGCGCTCGCCAAGGAGAACGGCGCCCGGCTGGTCATCCTCAACCGCGACCCGACCGAGCTCGACGGGCTCGCCGATCTGGTGCTCAACCGCGAGATCGGCCCAACGCTGGGTGAGACCGCCAACGTCAACTGATCGACGGTTAACCTGCTGTTAGCCAGGACCTTTCACAATTCGGTCATAACCGGATGGATACCCTGGTCGTCCAGCCGTCGCGTCTGATTTTCTGGGCCGACCCCTGAATCCACCTGCTCAAGCTTTGGAGATCAGGTCAATGTTCAAGTCGATCACACGAGGTGCCGCGTTCGTACTCGCGCTCGCCGCGGTTTCCAGCGGTCCCGCACACGCCGCGGACGAGCACGAGGCTCGGCTGCGTGAGATCGTACAGACGAAGATCATGCCCTTCGTGCGGAGGTCGATCGTCGTTGACAGTGTCAACACGCAGAACCGGGAGCATGCCTCGCTCAATGCGCGTCAGATCAGCCGGCTCGACAAGATCTGGAAGGACGAGGTCAAGCGCGCCGGCGGCGCGCTGATCAACGAGGTGCTGGCCAGCCCGCTGTCCAACTATCTCAAGCAGGTCAAGCAGGCCAACGGCAATCTGTTCACCGAGATCTACGTCATGGACAACAAGGGCCTCAACGTCGGCCAGACCGATATCACGCCCGACTACTGGCAGGGCGACGAGGGCAAGTGGCAGAAAACCTTCCTCTCCGGCATCGGCAGCGTCCGTATCGGCAAGATAAAGAAGCACAAATCGACCGGGAAACGTCAGTCCCGGGTCACCGTCACCATCGTCGATCCATCGACCAATCGGGTCATTGGCGCCATCACCATCGGCGTCAACGCGGACGAGCTCGGCTGACCGCGGGCTCACGGGGCGCGCGAAGGAACATCCGGCTCAAACCGTTGGCGAAGGCCAGCCAATCGATCCCCGGCGCGTCGGTCTCCGAGATGTCGCGCTGTATCTCGCCCATCGAGCGCACGCCATTGATCGCTCAGATGCCGACGATGGGCATCCCGCCGTTGGGCGCGACGACCTGGCCGGTCATGAAATCGGTCTCGGGCGAGGCGAGCCAGGCGACGGCGTAGGAGATCTCTTCCGGCTCGGCGGTCCGCCCGCCCAGGGGAATTCGGCTCTCGATCGCGTGGATCATGTCCCATCCCATGCTGTTGATGGTGAGGTCGGTGATCACCAGCGACGGCGCGACGGCGTTGACGCAGATCTTCCACGGCGCGAGCTCGCGCGCCCAGGCCTTGGTGAAGCCCAGCATTCCGGCGGCGGCGCCGGTGTAATGCGACATGCTGGTCGATCCCTCCATGGCGAAGCTTGACGAGATGTTGATGATTTTTCCGTAGCGCCTGGCCTTCATGCCCGGCACCACGGCGCGGGCGGCGAAAAACGAAGCCTTCATCTTGACCCCGGTCATGGCGTCGTAGGTCGCCTCGTCGATGTCCTCGATGGCCAGCGCGTTGCCCTGAATTCCCGCGTTGTTGACCAGGATGTCGATGTGGCCGTGCTCGGTCTCGGCCGCCGCGATGCGCTCGGCGAACGCGGTGATCTCCGTCGCGTCAGCCGCGATCACGGTCGCGCGGCGGTCCATCGCGCGGACGAGTTCCGCGGTGGCCTCGGCGTTGTCCTCATTTATGTCGTTGACGACGATGTCGGCGCCGCGCTCGGCCAACAGCAGCGCGTGCGAGCGGCCGAGGCCACGTCCCGCGCCGGTGATCAGCGCCACCTTGCCGTCCAGCCGATCGCTCATGGGCCGATCCTCACCCGTTCCGTGGCTGCAAAGTGTAGCGGGAACCTCGACATGCCGACAACGGGCGAGTGGTTGTTTCTTTCAACGGTCGGCGAGGGCCGTATTCAAAGCCTCGAGCTCGGGGGTGAAGCCGGTTCGCTCGGCCGTGTCGTGGAGCCGGGCCAGCTCGGCCTGATCGCCTGGGTCATGATCGGATCAAGCCCCGCCGTCGGCTCGTCGAGCAGCAGCATCTCGGGCTCATCGGCGATGGCGCGCGCGATGCCGACGCGCTTCTGCATGCCGCCCGAAAGCTCGACCGGATAGAGATCGGCGACGTCGGGTGTGAGGCCGACGTCGGCGAGCTTGCCGATGGCGAAATCGCGCGCGGCGCTGGCGCCGATATGGCGGGTTTGGCTCAGCCGGAAGGTTATGTTCTGCCAGATCGTCATGCTGTCGAACAGGGCCGAGCGCTGGAACAGCATGCCGGTGCGCGCAAGCTCGTCCTGGCGATGACCCTCCGACAGGCCGGCGGTTTCGCGGCCATCGATCCGGATACTGCCGGCATCGGGGCGCAACAGCCCGATGATGCATTTCAGCGCCACCGTTTTGCCGCTGCCCGAAGGGCCGATCAGCACCAGCGATTCGCCGCTCCGCACCTCGAGGTCGATGCCCCTGAGGACGTGGTTGTCATAGAAGCTCTTGGTCACGCCGGCGAGGGCGATCTTGGGCTCGTCGGTGGTTGGTCCGTTCATAGGCCTCATCGCGGGCGACCGCGCCCAGTTCATTTTGCCGTGGTAGCCGGGTGGGCGGGAAAATGCAATGGCTCAGGCGAGTAGATCGACCGAATCGCCGACCGGTGGGCTGGCCGCCGTGTCGGTGAAGAACTGCCAGCGCTCGATGACGATCCCGGCCGTTCCCGACAAGGCCGCCGCAACGGCGCATAGCCCGGCGAGCCAGGCCGCTTCGCCCATGCCGACGAGGTTGAGCGCCAATGGCACTGCCAACATGAATATGAACGCCATGCGGCGCAGTCGGCGGGTTCGTTCAGGTGGCACGTAAAACGCGGGCTGATCGCCGCCGCGGTCCTCGCCCGGGCCGGTCACGATTTGCCGTTGCCTGGCCTCGGACCGGTCCACTTCGCGCCAGTGTCCGCGCTTGACGTAGAATGCGAAGAACAGCGCCACCACCGACAACAGCGCGATTTGCGGATTGCCGGTCCCGAAGACATGGACCAGGCCGTTGAGCCACAGCGTGCCGGCGAGCAGCCCGATCGCCAGGAAACTGAGCACCACCCAGCGATTGTGCCACGCCGCCACGGTCGGGACGGCGACATAGACACGGGCGTGGGCGAACAGCGTCAGGGCGCCGAGTACGGCGCTGATCACCCCGGCGCCGCGCCAGAACCCGTCGATCGTGCCGAGGACGATCCAACCAAAGGCGGCCAAAATCGTCGGAACGAGATTGAGCGCCAGCAGGAACCGGGTCCGTGCGAGCCAGTGCAGGTGCTCGGCCGGCGCGCCCGGGATCGTGCCCTGCTTGCCGGCCGAATAGATCAGGGCAACCGCGATGCCGCCGAGTATCAGCGCGAAGGCGCAGAGCCCGAACGCCGCCGTTTTGGGCACCTCGTCGCCCGGCGCGATCAGGCCGAGCAGGAACGACAGCCCGCTCGCCAGACCGACGGCGGATGCCGCGATCGTCGCCGACATAGCCGGATGCACGCGCCAAGCCTCCCGATCCAAGTTCCGCGCCACGTTGTATATGGTACATGCCGATTCCCGGTGATTGCAGTATTATTCATATTGAGCGGCCATTGCCTCATCGGGACGGAAATTGGGAGCGATCGATGATTTTCCGGCAGCTTTTCGAACCGGTTTCCTGCACCTACACCTATGTCGTGGCGAGCCGGCGCGGCGGCGAGGCGCTGATCATCGATCCAGTGCTCGAGCGCGTCGACAGCTATATCGAGCTGTTCGACCGGCTCGATCTCCGCCTCGTCAAGGCGGTCGACACCCATGTCCATGCCGATCACGTTACCGGCCTCGGCGCGCTCCGCGACCGCACCAAATGCATCACCGTCATGGGGCGCGAGAGCTCCGTCGACACGGTCTCCATGCGGGTCGCGGACGGCGAGACGATCGATATCGAGGGCGTCTGGCTCGACGTGATCCACACCCCGGGCCACACCGACGATTCGTATTCGTTCCTGCTGGCCGATCGGGTGTTCACCGGCGACACGCTTTTGATCCGGGGCACCGGCCGGACCGACTTCCAGAACGGCAGTTCTTCGGATTCCTACGATTCGATCTTCAACAAGCTGCTCACTCTACCTGACGAGACGCTGGTCTACCCGGGGCACGACTACAAGGGCGAGACCGTCAGCACCATTGCCGAAGAGCGCGCGTTCAACCCGAGGCTCCAGGTCTCATCGAAGGCGGAATATGCCGACATCATGGACAATCTCGGCCTCGCCAATCCCAAGATGATGGATGTCGCCGTGCCGGCCAACGTCGCCATCGGCATGGCCCAGACCGGCGACGGCGATGACTGGGGGCTGACCGTCGATCAGGCCCGTGCCCGGATCGATAATCCCGACGTGATCCTGATCGATCTTCGCGAGGACACTGAACGGTTGAAGAACGGCGTCATCCCGGGCTCTCTGCATGTGCCCTATATCGACCTTGAGGATCAGCTCCAGCCATCGGGTGTGCTGAACCAACTGGTCCACAGTTCGGACAAGCATCTCGTGTTCTATTGCGCCTACGGTGAGCGCTCGGCGCTCGCCGTTCGGACCGCGCGGGACTCGGGCTTGCGCGACACCGTCCACATCATGGGCGGCATCGATGCCTGGAAGAAAGCCGGCGCGCCGCTGGAGGAGTGACGCTCCGCCGGCTAAGCGCTACCCCTCGCGGCGCCAGCTTCCGTCCGACTGACGGCACGCCTTGCCGTGGGCGCGCTCGGATTGGCCGCCGATGACCACGGTGGTCGTGTATTCGCGGCAATAGTCGCCGCCGGCCGACTGATAGGTCTCGGTCGGCGTGACTTGGTAATCGCCGCCGTTGTCCGGGTTTCGCCAGACCACCGGCTGACCCGTCTCGGCGCGCTCTAGGGCCTGGCCGACGCAGTTCTGGTCGACCTGATCCATGGCGCGGCCGATATTGCCGCCGATCATCGCGCCGAGGATGGCGCCGGCGATGGTGGCGGCGGTATTGCCGCTGCCCTTGCCGATCCGCGAGCCGACCGCGGCGCCGGTGGCGCCACCGAAGACGGCGCCGATGACGTCGCGATTGCATTGCGCGATGCTGTCGGCCGAACGCAGCACCAAGTCGCTTTCCGGAATGCTGACCACGCGCCGGTCGTGGGTGTGATAGGTGACGTATTTACGACGGTAGCCGTGCGCCGGCGCCCATGGCGGCAGCCCGCCGCCGCGTCTCGTTCCGTGGCGTCGCTTGCCGGTTATCCACGGCGCATTGCCGCGCCGGCCGGCGCCATCGTAGTAATGCTTGGATTTCTTCTTGGCGCCGTGCTTGGCGTGGCCGGGCGGGCCGGCCACCGCCGTCGCGCTGGTCGAGGTCAAAAGCGCGAATGCCGCGAGGACGGCAATTACGTGGGGCGTTCTCAGCATCGAGACCTCCATGGATGGCGCAAACCCACGGCGATCGTCGGCGCTTCGGTCTAAATTCCTGTTAACGATCCATCAATTATTCGAAAAATACGGTCTATGTACTACTCCCCGGCGAGCGCGAAACCGGCGCCGGCCTGTTCCTCGGCGACCAGCGCCTCGATGACGCGCCTGGCCTGGATGCCGCCCGAATCGTGATTGATATCGATCCGCGGCGCGCCGGGCCGGGAGCGGATATTGTCCTGCTGCGCCTTGATGATGTCGAGATCCTCGAGGAACGCGGTATGGACGTTCTGGTACAGCAGGTCCGTCAGCCACGGCTCGTCGGTGCGGAAATCATGCGCCTGGGCCCAGAAATAATGTGTTGTCTCCGCAGTCTCCGGGGTGATGGCGTTCAGGTTCCGCATGGTGAAGCCGTGGCTGCGGTCGCCCTTTTTGGCGCCGGTGCCCGCCACCGCGCCGCCGATATCGAGGCGGACGAAGGCGGGCGGCGTGAAGGTGATGATCTGCCAGCGGTCGATGCGCTGTTCGGGCGCGAATCCGCCCGCCTTCTCGAAGAACGGCGGCGGCGTGTTGTCCATGATCCAGCGCGTCACGCGGACCAGATTGCCCTCGCGCTCGTGCTTCATCGGCGTATCGGCGATGGCGTCGGTGCCGAGCGTCGTCGGATGGATGAAGGTCAGGTGCGACAGGTCCAACAGGTTCTCGACCAGGAGGACGTAGTTGCCCTCCAGGTCGAGCTTCTCGCCGCGCGCCCGCCAGTCGGGATCCTCGATCCAGTGGAAATCCTCGATGTTGTCCGGATCGGCGAGCGCGGGATCGCCCATCCAGATCCAGATCCAGTGATTGCGCTCGATGACGGGATAGCTGTGGACGCGGGCATTGGGCGGCACCTGGCTCTGGCCCGGCACGCTGGTGCACTGGCCGGTCGCATCGTAGGTCAGGCCGTGATACGGGCACTGGATCTCGTTGCCGATCAGCCAGCCCTTGGACAGCGGCGCGTGGCGGTGGCAACAGCGGTCCTCGAGCGCCACCGGCGTGCCGTCTTCCTGGCGGTAAAACACCACCGGCTCGTCGAGCAGGGTGCGGCGCAGCAGGGCCTGCCGGCCGACCTCATGGTCCCAGGCACCGACGTACCAAGCATTGCGGATGAACATCACAGGCCTCCTATCGAGTCGATATCAAATAGTAACCGCTGTCGGGGGTTGCTGGCCATATCTTCATTCGGCGCCGGTGTTATCCTCGATTGGAGTGAGGGGTATCGTACGTGACTTCGCCACCACGGGATCCGGTTCGGAGATCCTATGCCGGCCTCGCGGCCCGCTATGACCGCGTGTGGTCGTACTATGTCGAGGCGTCGGTTCGGGCAACGCGGCGGCGGCTCCTGACCGAGCCTGGAGAACGTGTGCTCGATATCGGTTGCGGCACTGGCGCGCTGCTCGCTTCGCTGGCCGCGGGCGAAGCAGGTACGGATTTGATCGGCGTCGATCTGTCGGCCGAGATGCTGGCCGTGGCCCGCGCTAAGACACCGGGCTCGGTGCGGCTCGTCCAGGGGTCCGGCGAGAGCCTTCCGTTCGCCGACGAGACCTTCGATATCGTTGTCTCGACCAGCGCATTTCACTATTTCCGGCACCCGCAAGACGCGCTCGCCGAAGTCCATCGCGTGCTACGGCACGGCGGGCGGCTGGTCATAACCGACTGGTGCGACGACTTCGCCTCCTGCCGGGCGTGCGACCTGATCCTGCGTTTGTTCGACCGCGCCCATTTCCGCAGCTACGGCGCGGACGAGATGACGCGGATGCTGGAGGCCGGCGGCTTCGCCGTCGACTCTGTCGAGCGTTACAAGATCGATTGGCTGTGGGGCCTGATGACGGCGATCGCACGCAAGCCCGGCCGGCGTCATCCGGCGGCGACGCGCGCCTCGTCCTTGATCCGCTGACGCAGCATCTCGCGCGCGGCGAGCCCGGGCGCATCGACGTTGATGTCGATCAGCGGCGCGTCGGGATCGCCATCGAGCGAGCGCTGTTGCGCTTCCAGGATATCGACGTCCTCGAGGAAGGTTTTGAGCAACTGCTCGTACATGGTCGCGGCCCACGCCTCGTCGTCGATGCGGAAGTCGCGCGCGTGGCCGTAGAAGTAGAACGTCGAGGTATCGGTCTCCGGCGTCGGCGCATTGAGCGCGCGGATATTGATGCCGTCCGGCACCCTGCCGGTGAAGTCGGCGCCCACGATGCCGGCCTCGACCGGCGCGCAGCCGGCATAGACCACGCTGTGGCATGGCGCCAGCGTATCGACCGCCTGCCAGCGGTCGACGTTGCCGGTGAAGCCGCCGGCTTCGCGGAATGTCGGCGGCGGCGGGCCGTCGAGCACCCAGCGTGACATACGGACGCGGTCGGTGAGGCGCTCGGACTTGACCGGGAAGTCAGTGATCGCGCCGGTCCCGATGGTCGCCGAGTGGACGTAGGCCAGGTGGGTGAGATCCAGGAGGTTGTCGGTGATGAGCTCGTAATCGCAGGCGATGTGCAGCAGCCGGCCCGGGATGTACCCCCATTCGGGGTCGTCCGCCCACCACCAGTCCGGGATCAACGCCGCATCCGCGAGCGCCGGATCACCCATCCAGATCCAGATCCAGCGATAGCGCTCGACCACGGGATAGGCCTTGACGTTGGCGCCCGGTGGAATGGCCGATTGACCGGGCACCTCGACGCAGGCACCGGTCTCGTCGAATACCAGGCCATGATAGCCGCACCGCACCCGGTTACCCTCGACGCGCCCGAGCGACAGTGGCAAGCCGCGGTGACAGCACCGATCCTCGAGCGCCACCGGCGTGCCGTCCTCTTGGCGGTAAAGCACCACCGGCTCGTTCAGCAGCGTCCGGCCGAACGGCTCGCGTCCGATCTCGCGGTCGTACGCCGCGACGTACCAGCAGTTCCTCAAGAACATGGGTCTCTCCCAAATCCAATTATACGGATTGCTCCTAGCCCACAATTCTCACCCGTGATCGAGCAATATCTTCATCTGTTTGCCGGAGCCCGAACCGAGCATGCCAAGCGCACCGTCAAGCTCGTCGAGCGGTAGCGTATGGCTGATCAGGGGCGCAAGCTTGACCGCGCCGCGCCGGGCGAGGTCGATCGACGCCGGGAAGTCCTTCGGCTGGGCGACCCGGGTGTTGATCAGCTTGAGCTCCTTAAAATAGAGGTCGTAGAACGGCAGCGCGCCCGCGGTCTCGGTGTAGATGCCGAATAGCAGCAGCCGCCCGCCGGTCCGCGCCATGCGGATGGCATCGCTGAGCGAGGCGACCTTGCCGACGGTCTCGATCACCACGTCGGCGCCGCGGCCCTCGGTCGCATCGCGCACCCGCGCGATCATGTCGTCGCCGGGCGCGAGCGTCAGGTCGGCGCCCAGCGTCTCGGCCAGCTCGCGCTTCCAGGCGCTTCGCGTGATGCCGATCACCGGGCTCGCGCCGAACGCCTTGGCGAGCTGGACGTGAAGCTGGCCGGTGACGCCGAGCCCCGTCACGACCACCGACTCTCCGGCGAAGATGTGGGCCAGGCGGTGGCCGTGCAGGCACGTCGTCAGCACCTGCAACAACGGCGCCTCGCCGCCGATGTCGTCGGGCAGTTCGTGCACGCTGCCGGGTGGCGCGGCGAGATATTCGGCGAAGCCGCCGTCGCGGTCGCGTCCGATCAGCCCGCCATTGGTGCACAGATGCATCTGGCCGTGGCGGCACAGATGGCAGTCGCCGCAGAAATAGGCCGGATCGACGATGACCCGGGGGCCGGCGGATTTGCCCTCGACCGCCTCGCCGACCATCTCGTGGCCCATAACCAGCGGGTGATGGACTGGAATGGCACCATGGAAAATCTTGACGTCGGTGCCGCAGATGCCGCTGTGGCTGACGCGCACCAGCATGCCGCCCGGCTCGGCCGCCGGGCGCCGGACATCTTGGGGCGCGACCTCGTCGGCCGCCCGCAGCACCATCGCCTTCATACGCAACCTCCCTGCCGCCGGTTAATTTAGAGACATCGATGCGGGCGAACAACGTCACCGGCTCGCTTGACCCGTTCATCGCCGCCGGTTCGGTGCTATAGTCGCGCCATGCCGGTCGGAATGATCATATCGGTATCCGCGCTGATCGCCCTGGTGCCGGCGGCGTTGCTGCCGCTGCGCGGCGCGCACAGCCGCGATCCGACGTTCTGGATCCTGCTCGCGGTCGCCGTCGCGGGGCCGCTTGGCGTGGTCTACGTCATGTTCGCGTCGGGCTGGCGGACCGGGTTGTCGTCGGCGTTGTGGCTGACGATCGCGGTCAGCCTGGTGATCTACGCCGGCCTCGCCGCGCGAACCCGCGCCGCGTGGCGCCTGGTGCCGCTGCTGCTGCCCTATCTGATCTTGTTCGGCGTGCTGGCGACGGTGTGGCAGAACCAGCCCGAGCGGCTGCTGCTCGATACCGGGCTGTCGGCCTGGACCCAGCTTCACATCAGCCTCGCGGTGATCGCCTATGCGCTGCTGACAATCGGCGCGGTGGCCGGTCTGTCGGTGTTCTTGCAGGAGCGCGCGCTCAAGGCCAAGCGGCCGACGGCGCTGACCCGGATGCTGCCCTCGGTAGCCGAAGGCGAGGACCTTCAGGCGCGGTTGCTGCTGGCCAGCGCAATCGTGCTCGGCTGCGGCTTGATCAGCGGCATGGCCAGCCAGTACTTCGTCGACGGCTCGATCTTTCCGTTCGCCCACAAGGCGGTGCTGTCGCTGATCGCGCTGGCGGTGATCGTGGCGCTGCTGGTCGCGCACCGTCGCAACGGGGTTCGCGGCCGCCGCGCCGCGCGCATCGTGCTGCTCGCCTACCTTCTGGTGACGCTGGCCTATCCCGGGGTCAAATTCGTCACCGACGTGGTGATGGCGTGACGCCAAGCCGTTGAAATTCCGGCGATGATCGGCTATTTATGCACACGTTTTGTGCAACTGCGTTAAGTGCCTAAACAATGACCATTGAAATCGGACCGCTTGCCATCCCCGATCCGGTGATCCTGGCGCCCATGTCGGGGGTGACCGACCTGCCGTTCCGGCGGCTGGTCAAGGAGCAGGGCGCCGGTCTTGTGGTGTCGGAGATGATCGCCTCGGAGGCGATGATCCGCCACAACACGAGGACCATGAAGATGGCGAGCAACTGCGCCGAGGAGCACCCCATGGCGGTGCAGCTCGCGGGCTACGATCCCGAGGTGATCGCCGCCGCGGCGCGGCTCAACCAGGAACGCGGCGCGGCGCTGATCGACATCAACATGGGCTGCCCGGTCAAGAAGGTGGTCAACAAGCAGTGCGGGTCCGCGCTGATGCGCGACGAGCGCCAGGCGGCGCGCATCTTCGAGGCGGTGGTCGGCGCGGTCTCGATCCCGGTGACGCTCAAGATGCGGACCGGCTGGGACGACGCTAGCCGCAACGCGCCCAGCCTCGCGCGCATCGCCGAGGATAGCGGAATTCGGATGATCACGGTGCACGGCAGGACGCGGTGCCAGATGTATAACGGGCGGGCGGACTGGCGCTTCGTCGCTTGCGTCAAGGACGCGGTCGACATCCCGGTGATCGTCAACGGCGATATCCAGACGTTGGACGACGTCGCCGCGGCCCTTGCCCAATCGGGCGCCGACGGCGTCATGATCGGCCGCGGCGCGCAGGGCCGGCCGTGGTTCCTCGCCCAGGTGATCCATTATCTTCGCACCGGCGAGCGCCTTGCCGACCCGCCGTTGATCGAGCGTCTTCGCATCGTCCGGCGTCATTTCGAGGACATGCTCGAGCACTACGGCACGCTGGCCGGCGTGCGCATGGCGCGCAAGCATCTCGGCTGGTACTCGAAGGGCCTTCCGGGCGGGGCGGCGTTTCGCGCCGCGGTCAACGGCGAGGGCGACGTCGAGCGGGTGCGCGACATGATCGAAGCGTATTTCTGGCCGTTGTGCGGGCGCGAGGCGGCGGCGTGACCACCGCGAACGCCGCCGCTCGCCCCGTTCCAGGCATCACCGATCTCGATCTCGATCTCGATCCGGCCGGGCTGCTGGCGGCGCTTCCCTATGCCATCGTCGTTCTCGACCACGGCGACATGGTGAGATACGTCAACGGCGCGGCCGAGCAGGATTTCGCACGCGCCGCCTCGCAGCTCGTCGGATTCGAGGCGACGCGCCTGTGGCCGCACGACAGCCCGCTGCAGTCGCTGACCGCCCAGGTGCGCGCCGCCGGCGCCAGCATCTCGGAGTACGACGTCGGCGTGATGCTGCCGCGCGGCGAGGTCCGCAACATGACGGTCGAGGCCGCGCCGTTCGGCACCGACGGTGAGCTCGTCGTGCTGTCGCTTCATCAGCAGTCTATCGCGCGCACGATCGATCGCCAGATGGGACGGCGCAACGCCGCGCGCTCGATTACCGCGCTGACGGCCATGTTCGCGCACGAGGTCAAGAATCCGCTGTCGGGAATCCGCGGCGCGGCTCAGCTTCTGGAGCAGACGGCGGATGACGACGACCGCCGGCTGACCCATCTGATCTGCGAGGAAACCGATCGCATCTGCTCGCTGGTCGATCGCATGGGCGTGTTCGCCGAGCCGCCGGTGCACAAGCGCAAGGCGGTCAACATTCACGAGGTGCTGGAACGGGTGCGCCAGATCGCCGAGGCCGGCTTCGCGCGCGATGTCCGTTTCGTCGAGACCTACGACCCGTCGTTGCCGCCCGTCCTCGGCGACCGCGATCAGCTGATTCAGATTTTTCTGAATTTGGTCAAGAATGCCGCCGAGGCGGTCCCCGCCACCGGCGGCGAGATCGTGTTGACGAGCGCGTACCAGCACAGCGTTCGCCTGGCGCTGCCGGGCGGCGAACGCCGGGTCCAGCTGCCGCTCCGGATTGACGTACAGGACAACGGGCCGGGAATTCCCGAAAGCCTGACGCCGCAGCTGTTCGAGCCGTTCGTCACCACCAAGTCCAAAGGCACCGGCCTCGGCCTCGCGCTCGTCGCCAAGCTGGTCAGCGATCACGGCGGGATCATCGAGTTCGACACCGAGCCCGGACGCACCGTCTTTCACGTCATGCTGCCGATGGCTGGAGCCGATATGGCGGCTGGAGCCGAGGCGGAGCCAGACCGATGAGCGGCGAGACCATTCTGGTTGCCGACGACGACGGCGCGATCCGGACGGTGATCACCGAGGCGCTGTCGCGTCTCGGCTACGACGTCCGGGCCGCCGCCAATGCCGCGACGCTGTGGCGCTGGGTCGAGGAGGGCGATGGCGACCTGGTCGTCACCGACGTTATCATGCCGGACGAGAACGGGCTCGATCTGCTGCCTCGCATCCAGCAGATCCGCCCCGATCTCAAGATCGTGGTGATGAGCGCGCAGAGCACCATGATGACGGCGCTGAGGGCGGCCGAACACGGCGCCTACGAATATCTGCCCAAGCCTTTCGATCTCAACGAGATGATCACCGTGGTGCAGCGCGGGCTCGCCGAGCCCAAGCGCCGCTCCGCGCCGTCGGCGGATGGCGAGGCGGTCGAGGAGCAGCTGCCCCTGATCGGCCGCTCGCTGGCGATGCAGGACGTCTATCGCATCCTCGCCCGGATGATGTCGACCGATCTGACCGTCATGATCGTCGGCGAGTCGGGTACCGGCAAGGAGCTCGTCGCGCGCGCGCTGCACGAGTTCGGCCAGCGCCGCAACGGGCCGTTCGTCGCCATCAACATGGCCGCCATCCCCCGCGAGCTGGTCGAGAGCGAGCTGTTCGGCCACGAGAGGGGCGCGTTCACCGGCGCTACCGCGCGCGGCATCGGCCGGTTCGAGCAGGCCCAGGGAGGGACGCTGTTCCTCGACGAGATCGGCGACATGCCGCTGGATGCGCAGACGCGGCTGCTGCGCGTCTTGCAGGAGGGCGAGTACACCACCGTCGGCGGGCGGCGGCCATTGAAGGCCGACGTCCGCATCGTCGCCGCGACCCACCGCGACCTAAACCGACTGGTCCACCAGGATGGTTTTCGCGAGGATCTGTTCTATCGTCTCAACGTGGTCCCGATTCGCCTGCCGCCGTTGCGCGAGCGCCGCGAGGACATCCCCGAGCTGACTCGCCATTTCCTCGCCCGGGCGGCGGCCGAGGGCCTGCGCTACAAGGTGATCACCAAGGCCGGGATGGACCGATTGCAACGCCACGACTGGCCCGGAAACGTGCGCGAGCTCGAGAATACGGTAAGGCGTCTCGCCGCGCTCTATTCCGAGGACGAGATCGGCGAGGCGGTAATTGCGCGCGAGCTGAACAAGCCGCTCGCCCCGGCCGCGGCGCCATCCGGCGAGGCCGAGACCTTGTCCGCCTCGGTCGAGCGCCACCTGAACCGGTATTTCACGGCGCACGCCGGAGACCTGCCGCCGGCCGGGCTGTATGCCAGGGTCTTGCGTGAGGTCGAGCGGCCGCTGATCACGCGGGCCCTGTCGGCGACGCGCGGCAATCAGATCAAGGCGGCGGAGTTTCTCGGGCTCAATCGCAACACCTTGCGGAAGAAGATCCGCGAACTCGACATCGAAGTCGTGCGGGGCCTAAAATGACCGGAACTCCTGGCCCCGAGACGCTCGAGCTCGGCGAGGCCCGAGCCGTGCCGGTGCTTCCGGCGAGGATGGACGTGTCCAATGAAAGGTGATACGGCCGCTGCAGAGCCCGGTTTCGCGGCTCGCGTCGTCGCGTGGGCCGGCCGAAATCGGCTCGGGCGCGCGTTCGCCGTCACGCTCGCGGCGGCGTCGCTGATCTCGGCGCTGTCGACCTACGCCTCGTTGACCGGTGCGTCGCCTCTCGGGTCGGATCCGCGCACGATCCTGATCCACCTCTACGTCGATACCGTCCTGTTCCTCGTGCTCGGCTCCGTGGTCGCCCGGCGCCTGGTATTGCTGTGGATGGAACGCCGGCGCGGCTCGATCGGAGCGCGCCTGCATACCCGGCTGGTGGTGTTGTTCAGCCTGGTCGCGCTGGCGCCGTCGGTGATCGTCTCGGTGTTCTTCGCCGTGTTTTTCAGCTTCGGTATCGAAAGCTGGTTCTCGAACGCCGTCAGGACGGCGTTGGCGGAATCGAAGCTCGTCGCCGAAGCCTATCTGAAGGAGCACCAGCAGATCATTCGCGGCGACATTCTGGCCATGGCGCGCGATATCAACCGCGCTGCGCCGAAAGTATGGAACAGGCCCGACATGTTCGGCCGCGTGCTGGCGCGACAGGCCTTGTTCCGCAACCTGAGCGAGGCCTATATCGTCGACGGCAGCGGCCGAATCGGGCTGCGCATGAACAAGAGCTTCATCCTGGAACAGGAATCGCCGCCGCGTTGGGCGGTCGAGCGGGCGAGGAAGGGCGAGGTCGTCGTCATTCCGAGCGAGACCGACGACCGCATCCGCGCGATAATCAAGCTCGATAGCCTGGTCGATGCCTATCTGTGGGTCGGACGCTACGTCGAGCCACAGGTGCTGGACCATATATCCAGGACCCGCGACGCCGTCGACCAGTACGAAACCATCGAGGGCCGGCGGTCGAGCTTCGAGACCGTGGGGGCGGCGATGTTCGTCCTTATGGTCCTGTTGCTGCTGATGGCCGCGGTGTGGCTCGGCCTGACGTTCGCCACCAACCTCGCCCGGCCGATCGCGGCGCTCGCCGCGGCCGCCGAGCGGGTCCGGGCCGGCGACCTCGCCGCGCGCGTGGCCGAGAGCCCGGTGAGCGACGAAATCGGCTCGCTCGGCCGGGCGTTCAACCGCATGACCGGACAGCTCGAAAGCCAGCGCGCCGAGCTCATGGAGGCCAATCGCCAGCTCGATTCCAGACGTCATTTCATGGAAACGGTGCTCGCCGGGGTCTCGGCCGGCGTGGTCGGGCTCGACTCCGACGGCCGGATCAATCTGCCCAACAAGTCTGCCTCGGAGTTGCTGTCGAGCGATCTGGATGTGCGCAAGGGCAGCGAGCTTGCCGATATCGTGCCGGAAATCTCGGCCATGCTGAACACCGTCCGCGCACGGCCCGACCGGATGGCCGAGACGCAGATCAGCCTGCAGCGCGAAGGCAGCAGCCGGACACTTCTGGTTCGCCTCGTCGCCGACGTCACCGAGGAACGGGTCGATGGTTTCGTCGTCACCTTCGACGACATCACCGCGCTGCTGGCGGCGCAGCGCAAGGCGGCGTGGTCCGATATCGCGCGTCGCATCGCCCACGAGATCAAGAACCCGCTGACGCCGATCCAGCTGTCGGCGGAGCGCCTGCGGCGCAAATATCTAGATCAGATCCAGACCGATCCCGAGACCTTCGCGATCTGCACCGACACCATCGTTCGCCAGGTCGGCGACATCGGCCGGATGGTCGACGAATTCTCCTCGTTTGCCCGCATGCCGGCGCCGGTCATGCAGCGCGAGAACCTCGCCGAGATCTGTGTTCAATCACTGGACCTGCAGCGCACCGCCCGTCCCGAGATCGAATTTTACACCGACTTTCCGAGCGATCCAGTGGAAGTCGTTTGCGACTCGCGCCAGATCGGGCAGGCGGTGACCAACCTGTTGCAGAACGCGGCCGATTCGATCGACGGCCGAGCGTCGCCGGCCAACGGGTCGCTGGCGCCCGGCGTCATCGAGGTTCGAATTGTCGAGGATGCGATCCATGTCCAGGTCGCCGTGACCGACAACGGCAAGGGCTTGCCCGAGGACGAGCGTGACCGGTTGACCGAACCCTATGTGACGACGCGCGAAAAGGGGACCGGACTCGGATTGGCGATCGTCAAGAAGATCATGGAAGATCACGACGGAGACTTGATGCTCGAGGATTCGCGATCTGGCGGCGCCCGGGTCGCGCTGAGCTTCCAGGCACCCGACGGCGGCATCTCGGGCGGCGCGACGATGGAGGCGGCCGACCATGGCCCATGATATCCTGGTCGTCGACGACGAGGCAGATATCCGGATGCTGGTCGCCGACATCCTGGAGGACGAGGGGTACGATTGCCGTGTCGCCGGCGACAGCGACAGCGCGCTCAAGGCGGTCGAGGAGCGTTTGCCCGGGCTCGTCGTGCTTGATATCTGGCTCCGCGGCAGCGAGCTCGACGGGCTCGGCATCCTCGAGCGGCTGGTGAAGGCGCATCCCACCTTGACGGTCATCATGATCAGCGGGCATGGCACCATCGAGACCGCGGTCGCGGCGATCAAGATGGGAGCCTACGATTTCATCGAAAAGCCGTTCAAGGCCGACCGGCTGCTGCTGATGGTCAAGCATGCGATCGATGCCGCCCGGCTGGCGCGGGAAAACGCCGAGCTGCGTCTCAGGATGGGCGCCGAATGGGAGATGATCGGTGAGTCGCAATCGATGTCCCTGGTTCGTGCCGCCATCGATCGCGTCGCGCCGACCCAGAGCCGTGTGCTGATCACCGGCCCGCCCGGAGCCGGCAAGGAAGCGGCCGCGCGCATGATCCACGGCAGATCGGCCCGGAGCGGCGCGCCGTTCATCGTGCTCAACTGCGCCACCATGTCGCCCGAGCGCATGGAGGTCGAGCTGTTCGGCACCGAGCATGGCGTCGATGGCGGCGACGGCGAGCGTGTCGTCGGCACATTCGAGCAGGCCCATGGCGGCACCCTGCTGCTCGATGAGGTGGCCGACATGCCGCTCGAGACCCAGGGCAAGATCGTCCGCGTCCTCCAGGAGCAGACCTTCCATCGCGTCGGTGGCGCGACGTCGGTCAGCGTCGATGTTCGGGTGATGGCGACGTCGAGCCGGAATCTCGATCAGGAAATGGCGGAGGGACGGTTTCGCCAGGACCTGTTCTATCGCCTGAGCGTCGTGCCGATCGTGATTCCGCCGCTGACGGCGCGACGCGACGACATCCCGCTACTGGCGCGGCACTTCATCCAGCGCTCGGCCGAGGCGGCCGGCATGGCGCCGCGCGAAATCGGCGAGGACGCGGTGGCCGCCATCCAGGCCCATGCCTGGCCGGGCAACGTGCGCCAGCTGCGCAACGTGGTCGACTGGATCCTGATCATGGCGCCGGGCGGGGCGGACGACATCGTTCGCGCCGACATGCTTCCGCCCGAAATCATCGGCGAGACCCCCGAATCGCTTCGCCGGGAGCAGGGCAGCGAGGTCATGGGCCTGCCGCTCCGCGAGGCGCGCGAGGTCTTCGAGCGCCAGTACCTCGCCGCACAGGTCGACCGGTTCGGTGGCAACGTCTCGCGCACCGCGTCGTTTGTTGGCATGGAGCGCTCCGCGCTGCACCGCAAGCTGAAGTCGCTCGGCGTCGGCCCGGCCGAAGTCCGCGCCGGCGGGTCTCAGTCCTGAGCAACGCGCCCTTTAGGATATCCGGTTCATGAAAGTCATCGTCTGCGGCGCCGGTCAGGTCGGATTTCATATCGCGAGACAGCTCGCCGCCGAGAGCAACGACGTCACCATCGTCGACCAGTCGGTCGAGCTGACCCGGCGCGTCTCCGATGCGCTCGACGTGCAGGCCATGGTCGGATTCGCGTCGCATCCCGACGTCCTCGAGCGCGCCGCCGCGCGCGACGCCGACATGATCATCGCCGTCACTCAGGCCGACGAGGTCAACATGGTCGCCTGCCAGGTCGCGCATTCGCTGTTCGACGTGCCGACCAAGATCGCCCGGGTCAGGGCACAGAGCTACCTGGATCCGATCTGGGCCGATCTGTTCAGCCGCGATCACATGCCGATCGACGTCATCATCTCGCCGGAGATCGAGGTCGCGCGCGCCATCTCGCGGCGACTGTTCGTGCCCGGCGCGTTCGATTCGATCCCGCTGGCCGACGGCAAGGTGCGGGTCATCGGCGTTCGCTGCAACGATGACTGCCCGGTGATCAACACGCCGCTGCGGCAGCTGACCGGGATCTTTCCCGACCTCAACATCGTAGTCGTCGGCATCCTGCGCCACGACCAGACCATCGTGCCGACCGCCGAGGACCAGATGCTGGCGGGCGACGAGGTCTATTTCGTCGCCGACAACGACCATGTGGGCCGCGCCATGGTGGTCTTCGGTCACGACGAGCACGAGGCGAGGCGGGTCATCGTCGCCGGCGGCGGCCATATCGGCCAGTTCCTCGCCCGCCTCATCCGCGAGGAGCACCCCGGCGTCAACACCAAGATCATCGAGGCCAACAAGGAACAGGCCGAACGCGCCGCACTGTCGCTGCCGGATACGACGGTGCTGAACGGCGATGCCCTCGATCCTGAGCTGCTGCGCGAGGCCAACGTCTCCATTACCGAGGCGATGATCGCGGTGACCAACGACGACGAGACAAACATTCTCGCCTCGCTCCTGGCCAAGCGCCACGGCTGCGAACGCGCGCTGACGCTGATCAACAATATGGATTATGCCTCGCTGATCACGACCCTCGGCGTCGACGCCGTGGTCAGCCCGCGCGCGATCACGGTCTCGACCATCCTTCAGCATGTCCGGCGCGGTCGCATCCGCGCTGTGCATGCGCTACGCGAGGGGTTCGGCGAGATCATGGAGGCGGAGCTGCTGGAGACGTCTTCGCTGGTCGGCAAGACCATCCGCGAGGCCGACCTGCCCGAGGGCGTCCTGTTCGGCGCCATCGTCCGCGACGGCGAAGTCGTCATCCCGCGCTCCGGCACGCCGCTTCGCGCCGGCGATCGCGTCGTCATGTTCGTCGCCACCGAGGCGGTCAAGGAGGTCGAGCGGCTGTTCGCCGTCCGCCTCGAATATTTCTGAGGTTGCCATGTCACGCATCGCCTACGTCGACGGCCGCTATCTGGCCCATCGCCACGCCTCGGTTCATATCGAGGATCGCGGCTTCCAGTTCGCCGATGGAATTTACGAGGTTATCGCCGTGATCGCCGGAAGGCGCTTCGACGAGCCGCGCCACCTCGACCGGCTCGAGCGCTCGCTCGGCGAGCTCGATATCGCGATGCCGATGTCGCGCGCGGCGCTCGTTTGCGTCATGGACGAGGTCGTGCGCCGCAACCGGGTCGAGGACGGAATTCTCTATCTTCAGGTGACGCGGGGCTCCGCGCCGCGCGATCACGCATGGCGTGAAGGGGCGGAGGCGATGGTGGTCATGACCGCCCGTCATCAGTCCATGCCGCCCGATCACTACTTCGAAAACGGCATCGCCGTCATCACTGCTCCCGACCAGCGCTGGCGCCGCAACGACATCAAGTCCGTCGCGTTGCTCGGCAACGTGCTCGGCAAGCAGAAGGCGCGGCGCGCCGGCGCCTACGAAACCTGGATGGTCGACGACCAGGGTTTCGTTACCGAGGGCACTTCGACCAACGCCTGGATCGTCATCGGCGGGCGCATCGTCACCCGCCCGCTCGGCCCCGAGATCCTTGGCGGTATCACCCGGGCTGCCATACTCGACGTGGCGCGCGAGCTTCAGATCGGCGTCGACGAGCGCCTGTTCAGCGTCGCCGAGGCCGCCGCCGCCGACGAGGCGTTCCTGACCAGCACCACGGCGTTGGTCTTGCCGGTGACCCGAATCGACGACAGCACCGTCGGCAGCGGCGGATGCGGCCCCGTCACCGCGCGAATTCTCGAAGATTATCGCCGTGTGATTCGCGAGTTTACGAAATCGTGAGCGACGCTCCCGTCACCCGCCTCCCGCGCGCCGCGCTGTTCGATTGGGACAACACCCTGATCGACAGCTGGGCGACGATCCACGAGGCGATGAACACGACGCTCGCGGCGATGGGCCACGAGACGTGGACCATGGACCAGACCTGCGAGCGGGTCCGCCGATCGTTGCGCGAGGCCTTCCCCGAGATGTTCGGTGACCGCTGGGAGGAGGCTCGGGAGGTATTTTATGGCCGTTTCAAGGACGTCCATCTCGACATGCTGTCGCCCAAGGAGGGGGCCGAGGCGTTGCTCCGCCTTTTGGCCGGGCGCGGCGTGTATCTTGGCGTCGTGAGCAACAAGCTGGGCGAGCATTTGCGGCGCGAGGCGGGGCATCTCGGTTGGGAATCGCTGTTCGGCCAACTGGTTGGTGCGACCGATGCGGCGCGCGACAAACCGGCGCCCGAGCCGGTCGCGCTGGCGCTGTCGGGCAGCGACATCGCGCCCGGCGCCGACGTCTGGTTCGTCGGCGATACGGGGATCGACCTGGAGTGTGCCCGCAATGCCGGATGCCACGGTGTCTTGATTCGTGAGACCGGGCCGGTCGCGGGAGAGTTCGATGGTTGCGAGCCGGGCTTTCATTTCCCCGATTGCGATGGCATGGCAGCCCTTGTCAGAGCGCTATAGCGCCCCATATTGTTCGAAAGTCCACGTTTCGCGTGGTGGTCTCGTAGTGCGATGACTTCTCAGGGGCGTTGCCGGTCGCTTGTAAGCGCCCCACCAACCAAAAGAAAAGGCCCAAAAATGCCGACGGATAAACCCCAAAATCTTCAGGATACGTTTCTCAATCACATCCGGAAGAACAAGGTCCCCGTGACGGTCTTCCTCGTCAACGGTGTCAAACTTCAGGGCATCATCACCTGGTTCGACAATTTCTGCGTCCTGTTGCGGCGCGATGGCCATTCGCAGCTGGTTTACAAGCATGCGATCTCGACGGTCATGCCCGTGGCGCCCGTTCAGCTCTACGACGAGAAAGACGAAGTCGAAGAAGCCGTCGAATGAGTTGAGTAAGGGCGCCGAAAAATCCGGCCGCCCGGCGCCGACGCGCACGGCGGTCCTTCATCCCTCTCCGAAGTCGCGCAGCCGGTCGGCGCGGTCGCCTGAATCACGTCTTGAAGAGGCTGTCGGTCTCGCGCGCGCGATCGATCTCGACGTCGTGATCCGGGACGTCGTGCCGGTGGCGCGGCCGAGGTCCGCGACCTATCTCGGCCCCGGCGCGGTCGAGGATCTCGGCGAGCGCATCGGCGACGACGAGATCGGGCTGGTCTGCATGGATATGGCGCTCAGCCCGGTCCAGCAGCGCAACCTCGAGCGCGCCTGGGGTTGCAAGGTGATCGACCGCACCGGCCTGATCCTGGAGATCTTCGGCGAGCGCGCACGCACCCGCGAGGGCCGCCTCCAGGTCGAGCTCGCCCATCTCACCTATCAGCGTTCGCGGCTGGTCAGGAGCTGGACCCATCTCGAGCGCCAGCGCGGCGGGCTCGGCGCCGTCGGCGGGCCCGGCGAGACCCAGATCGAATCCGACCGCCGTCAGATCGACGAGCGCATCGTGCGCATCAAGCGCGCGCTCGAAAAGGTGGTTCGCACCCGCGAGCTGCACCGCGCCGCGCGCAAACGGGTACCGAATCCAATCGTCGCCCTGGTCGGCTATACCAACGCCGGGAAGTCGACGCTGTTCAACCGCCTGACCGACTCCCGCGTGTTCGCCGAGGACCTGCTGTTCGCGACCCTCGATCCCACCATGCGCGGCATCACCCTGCCGTCCGGGCGGACCGCGATCCTGTCCGACACGGTGGGCTTCGTCTCGGATCTGCCGACCGATCTCATCGCTGCCTTCCGCGCGACCCTCGAAGAAGTCGTCGAGGCCGACGTCGTCGTTCACGTGCGCGATATCTCCCATCCCGATAGCGAGGCGCAAGCCAATGACGTCGAGGGTGTGCTCAAGGATCTCGGCATGAACGGGGACGGGTCGCGGCCGATGCTGGAAGTGCTCAACAAGATCGATCTTCTTGATGAGGAGCAGCGCGCGATTCAGCTCAACCGGGCGGAGCGGCGCAACGATACCGTCGCGATCTCGGCGGTGACGGGTGAGGGGTGCCGCACGTTGCTCGACGTTCTCGACGGCAACCTCGATACGGTCCGTCGCGTGGTCGCGATCGACGTCGATCTGGCCGACGGCGCCGCGATCGCCTGGCTCTACCGCCACGGCCAGGTCCTGAGCCGCGCCGACGACGACCAGCGGGCCCATTTCGAGGTCAGCCTCGATGCCGCCGATCTGGCCCGTTTCGAGCGGCGAACGGCACCTCGCGGCGACGGCGCTCATCCGGCTTGACTCACCGCGCCGCGCCACCTAATATAGCTGGCACTCAATGCTGGAGAGTGCTAGCAGGCGCCCTCTCACAGCTCAATTCAAATGACAGGAGAAAGGCTCGATGCAGATCAAGCCATTGCACGATCGCGTGCTGGTCGAGCCGCTGGATGCGGAGGAGAAGACCGCGGGCGGCATCATCATCCCGGACACGGCCAAGGAAAAACCGATGGAGGGCAAGATCGTCGCCGTCGGTAGCGGTTCGAAGAACGACGAGGGCAAGGTAACGCCGCTCGACGTCAAAAAGGGAGACCGCATCCTCTACGGCAAGTGGTCGGGCACCGAGGTCAAGGTAGACGGGTCCGACTACCTGATCATGAAGGAGTCCGACATCATGGGCATCATCGAATAAAGGGAATGAGTCGAGATGGCAGCTAAGGAAGTAAGATTCGAATCCGATGCCCGCACACGGATGCTGGCGGGCGTCGACATCCTGGCCAACGCGGTCAAGGTGACGCTGGGGCCGAAGGGCCGCAACGTGGTGCTCGACAAGGCGTTCGGCGCGCCCCGGATCTCCAAGGACGGGGTCACGGTGGCCAAGGAGATCGAGCTCGAGGACAAGTTTGAGAACATGGGCGCGCAGATGGTGCGCGAGGTCGCCTCGAAGACGTCGGA
>PVBE011513580.1_pt1 | contig 28232 bp, 25 predicted proteins | sample 1631181 | NCBI WGS metagenome assembly PVBE01 (sample SAMN08397723, study PRJNA350692) | Marine metagenome, whole genome shotgun sequencing project. | isolation source: water | place: Pacific Ocean | collected 2012-04
ATGATAACTTGATGCTCGCGCTTTGCGCTTGATTGATGGGCGAACTGAGCGGGACCCTCAAGTGCTACCGAGTTTAGCCCATTATATGCAACCGGGGCCCGGGCAAAACCCTCCTTACTTCGGTACACCGGTTCAAACAACGCAGTATCCACCAATGGGCATCTCCCCTGGAGTTACTTATCAGGCACCTCAACCGGTTCCGTTGTCACCACCACCTTCCAATTTACAGATGGCAAGACCCAGCCGACCATGGAGAATGTACGGCAGAATTGTGGGTTTGGTCATCCTGCTGTTCTTTTTCGAACAGTTTGCGGTTTCAGCGTGGATATTAGGTTTGGAGGGCGAAGCAATGTATGGCTCCCTATGTATGTTGATTGCAATTCCATTTCTGATGGCCGTTTTGGCAATGAGACGCCCGCGGGCAATTTTGTTGGAACGAGCGGTTCCCGATTCAAGCGGACAGCAACTCCATGTCATCACCACACGCACTGGTTCATTGCAAACACCAATGCCCACTCGTTTGGATCGTCATCTAATGAGAGATGATTCAATTCTAGATGTGCCTGCAAGTTCGGCATCATGGGCCATTTTCGCAGTTACTGTTGTCTGTGCATTGGGTTTGAGTTTCATGATTTCATTTGGAGATGATGCTTTGATTGTTATTGCGGCCATATTGATAATCCCTACCGTCCTAGTTGGATTTAGCATCCCAGTCATGGGATGGTGGTCACATTCTACCAAGCGAATCGGCTTACCCACTAGAAGGCGGAATGCTGAGGCTTGGTTGATTGCTGGGATGCTGAGTACATTGCCAGCAATCATGATTAATAGTTGGTTTTTTCCAAATATTATCCAATTTTTTTCCCCCGGTATTTCAGAAGAAGCGTTAATGAATTTGACAGTAGTAATTTCAGCCCCTGTTGGGGAAGAACTTTGCAAAGCCGCCGCAATTTGGTTCTTCGCAGCCAACATTCGTTCACCGAAACATGGTTTCCAAATCGGTTTCACGGTGGGTTTGGGTTTCGCAATTCTTGAAAATTTGCAATACATTATGCTGGGTTCATTTTCAGGAACGGCTGAGTTCAGCCTCACCATTTTGGTTCGAGGAATTGGTTCCATCCCAGGGCATGGATTTTGGACGGGTTTGACTGGTGCGGCAATGGGTTGGATGTTGATGCGAAAAAGAGCCACTGGACTGCATAGAGCTGCTGTTTCAGGATATCAAATCCAGGCACCTAAAGTAGAACAAAAAGAATGGGCGTTAATTAATGAACAGAGTGGACAAATTATTGAATCAACAGGCAATAATGTCCAAGGCGGAATATCAGTGGGACCATCTGGAGTAGAAATGTGGGCACCCGCCCAATCAATTATCATTCATCAAGAACAAAGGTTCAAAATTCCACTCCCAAAACATACCATTTTGGGATTAATATTGGCAATGATGGGGCACGCATCATGGAATGGAACATTGACCATTTTTGCAATATATGCCACCAATTCAGGAATGTCGGAAATTACTGCGATTGTTCTTACAATTTGCATTATGATTTTGATGGTGGTAGGGATACTGGTAATTGGTTCAGGGTTACTCCAGAGTGTTAGAGAAGCACCCGATGGAAGTGAAGTGGATGATTATCAAGCACAACTGGCTTCAATGGGAAATCAAAAGTTCTAATCAACTGATAATGTTCACATCAAGACTGTGAAAACATTCAACCGCATTCGTTGATTCAAAGCGGCAGGAGGGTGTGTCATGGACTTTGAAATGGTCGGAGGATTGGACCAAACAAACATTGTGATTTCTTCTACACTCATCTTGATATTGATGGTCATCAGTCGAGTGCGGAATGTCCTAAATGAATCTGGAACTGTGGCTGCGGCAGTCCTTGGCCTCGGTGTAGCAATTGGGGGCCATTGGACATGGCTTGTAATTCTACTTTCATTCTTGGGTGGAGGGTTTTGGGCCACCCGTTGGCGTTACGAAGAAAAACGCAAGCAAGGATTCCATGAAGGAGATGAAGGCGAAAGAGGTTGGACCAATGTTGTCGCCAATGGTGGTGTACCACTTATCATCGCCATTTGGGCAATCACTACCGAAGATTGGCAAACCCTGTTCCCCATCTATACGGCTGCGGTTGCCGTGGCGGCGTCTGACACTTTTGCAAGTGAGTTTGGCACTCTGGATAAACGAGTTTACATGATTACAACAATGAAAAAATGTGAACCTGGAATGAATGGAGGATTTAGTCCAAACGGACAATTGGCGGCTCTTTCTGGATCATTACTGATTGCATTGATTGCAACTGGGCTAGGCCTGTTGGTTGGGGCAGATGCATTGACTAGCCCAGTAGAGTTTATTCTGAGTGTGACTCTGATTGGATTCATCGGCTGCCAAATCGATTCATTGCTTGGTGCCTTGTTGGAAAATCGAGGATATATTGGCAAGGGTACAGTCAACACATTGGCGATTGCCTCAGGCGCCTTAATCGCCTGTTATCTTCACCCGATAATCCCACTTTGAGCGGCGGCCCTTAGGGCCGCCGGATTCATCTATGCGATGCGTTTGCCCAAACTATGCATCCGACCGATGAGGCACGACCTGCTCGCAGGATGTTGTTTCTAATCGCTGTCATGCTGGCAATTTCAGTTCTGCCGAGTCCATCGATGGCCGATGAGTTCCCAACAGGTCCCGGTTTAGATTGGACCTTGCCAGTATCACATGGATTGTACATCACCGGTGCGGATGGTTCTGCAAGTCTGGAAAGAACATTGCCGGCTGAAACTGGTCAGCCAGATGGTGAGAAAGATTTTGATGCTCAACCGTTTACACAACCTTTGTTGCAATTGAGCAGTCCGGCAGCCACAGAAGCATCCTTGTTGCAAGGGAATATCACCGTCAAACTCTATGCAGGTCTATATGCTCAAGGTACCCAATGTAAATTACCAATATTCCTAGGTGGTGGAAACACCCAATTCTTTGCAACTGTTTGGATTGGAGACAGTCTGGTGATGGATGAGGTTGAAAGTAACATAGAGGTGCTTGAATACGATTGGAACCAAGCGCATGAATTCACAATAGAAGCCCCGATTGATGCATTGCTCAATTCCAATGATACGATTACGATGGACATCTCAGTGTCCCACAGTTGCAGCGCCGGAACTGGGTGGCTATTCTGGGACACCTATGATTTAGCGAGTGGCCTCCAAATTGATGCTGAAATGCTTACTCCCTCTCTGAATATCTCTGTCAGTTCAAACGGGTTACCTCAAATCGAATTCACTCCTCACTCACCTTTCGGAACAGATGATTATGAAGAGATTCTAATCGACGTGATTGGACCACTCGATACCTGGGAACAGGGTGTTCATTATCCCATACCACCTGAAGAAGAACAATTCCAAGATCGATTGAAAATGAATGAAGAAAACCCACCCCATGGCACTCGACAAACAGATACAGGGCGAACTGCTTGGACTTGGATTACCAGAGAACCACTCGATGAGGGAATGTATGTTGTCGACCTTTGCGCGACAATTACGGATGGACTTTACACAATAGATTGTCATTTGATTGGAGTCCTTAGATTCGAAGTGAATGAAGCACCCAGTGCTTGGGTAGAATCCGGATGGTTTGTTGCCCTGCCCGTGATTTCTGTCCTTGGACTACTTGGATTCCTTGTGCAAACCAGATTGCCACCTTGGCCAGTACTGGTTGTCATCGCCCTGATGGCAGCAACAACGATGGCTTCGATGAGCGTGCTACCAGATATCGGTCCCGGAGAACAACAATCAGAAACTTCGGCACCTGATTTCATGCTACTCAAACACGGTAATGGTAGTGCCAATCTTCGTGATTTAATCGATGGGAAAGATGCACTGGTCCTCGGTGTGTTCACAGCAGGGTCCCCAGCTGCAGATTTACAAATGAATGATTTCCGCAATATTCAGGATTCTTTGGGAGATTCTGTTTCCTTTGCCCAATTGATGACGGGCGAAGGTGTGGAGATTTACGACGGGGATTCCCATGCTGCGAATCTCAATGGATCGTGGCCCCTGATGATAGATGAGAGCGATGGAGCAGTGGCACAACAGTTGCCATCTGGAATTGGTGATGGTGTGATAATCATTGATTCTGCAGGGTTTATCGTAGACTGGCATGCATCGACTATGAATCCAATCGATATTGAGAAAAGTGTTGAAACCGCGGAATCAGGTGGTGGGAGAAGTCCACTTGAAATGCTTCAATTTTCAAGTATTATGATTTTCCTCCCCTTGGTCATTCTTGGATTACCCCGAGAAAGAATCGATGCACCTGAGACTGTGATGATACCTGCAGCAGGTTGGTTGGGCACAGCGGGTGCAGCGGCAATTGGATTTGGAGTGTGGGCCCTACCTGTCGCCATCCTAGGCGTATTTGGGGCTGCCCTGTGGTCTTGGGTTCAGGCCATTCTCATAGGATGGCTTCTTTGGCAATCATTCGCAATGATTGTTTGGCAACGATTACCAGAGATTGATTGGATTTCAATTCAGGTTTACAAACAACTACCTGGCGACTATAGAGCGTGGCGCTCAGAAGAAATGTGGATTTGGGATACACGAATGGGACACTGGCTGGCTTGGCTCTCATGGATTGCTTTGCCAACTTTGATTGGACAAGGGGTTGGGTCAAGAATTGCATCGGGAGGATTTGGTTTCGTTACAGGTCCCTTGATGCTGGTGTTCTTCATACTCCTAGCAGGTTTGCTATCGCTCCTCATCCGGTTGGTTGCTTCTTGGGGCGGACCAATTTCTAGATTGGTAGGGACGATGAGCAGGCCAATTGCTGTACGAAGTTGGGGTGCCCTTAACGCCGGGATTGTAATTTGGTTGACAATTTGGTATGTCTTTGGCCCATTATTGAGTTGAGTGATTATGGAAATTGTAGGATTGGCATGGCTCTCAATTTCGGGTATTTTTGTGAGTATTGTTCTCATTTCATGGTGTCTAAAATCAGGTAATAACACCTTACTGAATAGAAGTTTGATCTTTGGGGCAATCCTATGTATTCTTGACTTGATTGTCGAATTAATTGGGACCACTATTGGGAAATGGGAATATCTTAATTCATCTTATTTTATCTCTGAAACTGTACCCATTGAATTACTTCCAATTTTCTTTAGTTTAGGTTTGATATTGACATTCGTCCATTATGGAATGGCCAAAGTGCAATGGGAAATTTCCCTCAATGCTGTTTTTATCTTCATGCTCATCACTGGAATGGTTGTCTACTTCATCCGGACATCTAATAGTGAACGAGTGACATTGTTAATGATCTCAGTCCCGCTTGCATTATGGGGATTGACACAAATCAGTAATGAGAAAATGAAAGCACTTTCATTACTGCTGGCAACTTTGGTTGCAATAATTGATTATGTTGTTGAAATCGCAATCATGAATGGTGGAAATTATGGTTATGCAGGGGGTTTCCGTCCAGAAACTCCACTGACGTATGCAATGGTCACCATCGCAATTTTCGGAGCCCTTGAGAGGTTTGGGGTCATTGATGATTCAGAAATGAATTCTAATCATCAAGAAGAATCATAATTTCGAGACTAGGTCTCGCAATACTGCCGCAGCATCATCGGCTTTGGTCACTCCACTTGCGAGTAGTACACCTTCAGTGCCCAATTCAATCGCCATGGCCACATCTGCCCCGTTCTTCACACCAGCACCGCACAGTATGCGGACATTGGGGTTGGCTGCCTTCACTGCATCAGCTGTGCCTGAGACGATACCTGGGTCTGCAGTGGTCACACTGATATCTCCACCAATGAGTTCAGGTGGCTCAACAGCGATGAAGGTAGGAGATAGGGCTGCGAGTGCTTTAGCCTCGTCAATATCGGCCGCACAAGCACATACTGGGAAATCACTAGGCAATTGTGCTAGAAGTGCTTCAACGTGGTTCAGTTCAACTTTATGCTCTGCGTGATTGATGATGGAACCAGTGGCACCGTGGCCCATCGCGGTTTCAGGATGTAGCCAACCGGTGTTTGAGCCCCAGCCAATCGGATCTAGGTGCTGGGCCCAAACTTCAAGATTAGGTACTGCTGCTTTGACGGCACTCAAATCAAACGCTGAGACCACGGCAACCATGGTTGCATCTGTCGTAGCATCGACTTCAGCCATGGCCTTGGCAAGTGTGACCGCAGCCTCGCCTTGAGCGGACGCGTAGGTCTTGAAATTGACAACGATGAGGGCGCTCATCGAACCCTGCGAAAAGACGGGGGCTGTTCAATCTGCCGTCGGGAAGACGCCGCCACTTTGCACATGTTGATTTGGTACAATCGCACCATGATCTATGACCACATTCTGTAGATTACAATCGATGCCTATCTGTGCATTTCGACCCACCATACAACCTGATATTTCTGAACCGGTTTCGACTGAAACAGAATTAAGTAAGGCACTACTTACAATTAGGCATGATTCGCTAATTTTACAATAATTACCTATTGCAGAATTAGATATTAGAGATGTAAAGGGGAGGGCTGTACCCTCTCCAAACCAACTATTTTCTTCGACATGTTTTCCACCTATCCAGGCCTGATTTTGGATCGAAGTTTGTACAGCCTCAATATAGGACTGTGGTGTTCCGGCATCTACGAAATGTCCCTCGAACGGGAATCCTGACAATTCGCCGTCTTCAGCCAAGACGGGGAATACAACTCGCTCCATACTGAATGCACCTTCTGGCATTCGATCGAATACTTCTGGTTCGAGGAGATAGGTTCCTGCGTTGATGAGATTGGAATAGGCTTCCTCCCGAGGTGGTTTCTCTTGGAATCGGCGAATCAGAGTACTTTCAGAATCAAAGTCTGCAACTCCAAATCTGCTGGGATCCTCAACTTCCCACAATGAAATTGATGCCAGTGTTCCAGCTTCCTTGTGTGCAGCCAGCATATCATCGACACGAAGGCTGGTAAGAAGATCTCCATTGATGACGCAACAGGTCCCTCCCCCTAGGTATTCACGACAATTGGCAATAGCACCACCTGTACCCAATGGCTCAGTCTCTTCGACAATGACGACTTCGTAAGGCAAATCCAATGCAGCGAAATGATCACGCATCTGTTCAATTCCAAAACCGGCCGCAATGAGTACCTTGTCGACCATGCCAACTGGTAAAATACTGACAACATGTTCAATCATTGTTCGATCCAAAATCGGAATCAAGGGTTTGGGCGTATGTAACGTCCAAGGTCGAAGGCGGGTGCCGAACCCGCCGGCCAATACGATGACGTCCATCACTCTCGCGAGGCGGGTTCCCCTCAAGTGCCTTGCTGACCGTGGTTAGGCTCACGCGCGCGCGTAGGAGCGTTCAAAGAGCGCCTACAGGTCGACGGCCACAGAGGGTTGCCAATGAACATCCACGAATACCAAGGAAAGCAATTGTTCCGTGAAGCGGGTCTTACTGTACAAGAGGGAGTACACTGTACTACTGTCGAGCAGGCATTGGCAGCATACGATTCACTGGGTGGCAATATTGTCGCCGTGAAAAGTCAGATTCATGCAGGTGGTCGTGGCAAGGGTTCACTGTACCACCCTGATAGCGGCGACCTAGTCATGGAAGGTGGGGTGAAAATCGCATTTAATCGTGAAGATGTTGAAAATTTCGCCAACAATATCCTCGGCAATGTCCTCGTCACCAAGCAAACAGGCCCAGATGGGAAATTGGTCAACAACCTGTATGTCGAAGGAGGTTGTCAAATCGCTCATGAGTATTATCTCGCCATTCTAATTGACCGGGAAGAAAAAATGCCCCTGATTATGGCTTCATGTGAAGGTGGAATGGATATTGAAGAAGTCGCTGAGAATACACCTGAGGCTATTTTCAAAGTTCATGTTGATCCGCAAACAGGTCTCCTATCTAGCCAAGCACAAGACCTAGCCAATTCACTTGGATTATCTGGTGCGGCTGTAGATTCATTTGTGAAAAATGTCACAGGATTGTTTGAATTATTTGTCTCAAAGGACTGTTCCATGGTAGAAATCAATCCGATGGTTCGTACAGAAGATGACCGAATTGTACTCTTGGATGCAAAGGTTGGATTTGATGAAAATGCTCTTTTCCGTCACCCTGACATCATGGAGTTACGCGATTTATCAGAAGAAGAACCAACAGAAGTCAGAGCCAAGGCAGCTGATTTGTCCTACGTGAAGTTGGATGGGAATATCGGTTGTCTAGTCAATGGAGCAGGATTGGCAATGGCCACCATGGATGTCATCAAATTGTATGGTGGTGAACCCGCAAACTTCCTCGATGTTGGAGGAGGGGCAAATGAAGAACAGGTGACCACTGCATTTGGCATCATCATGGAAGATCCCAATGTCAAAGGGATTCTTGTCAACATCTTTGGTGGAATCATGCGTTGTGACATCATTGCGCGAGGAGTCATTGCCGCCACTCAGGCACTCGATTTGGAAGATCCTCTAGTCGTCCGATTGGTTGGGACGAACTTCGAAGAGGGACGGAGAATCCTTTCTGAAAGTGGACTCAATATCCACACTGCTGAGACCCTTGCAGAAGGGGCTCAGAAAATTGTCGAACTTGTAGGGGGTGGCAACTGATGTCAATTTGGATCAAAGAAGAGGCAAAGGTTCTCGTCCAAGGAATCACTGGAAACCAAGGTACTTTCCACGCTACAAAGATGGTGGAATATGGAACCAAAATCGTCGGCGGGGTCACTCCGCGAAAGGGTGGCCAAATCGTAGACCTAGGGGGTGTCCAATCACCAGTTTGGGATACGATGGTTGAGGCCATTGAGGCAACCGATGCAGATGCGAGTGTCATCTATGTCCCACCAAGATTTGCGGGAGCTGCAATTATCGAAGCGGCGGACGCATTCTCACAAGTTCGTGGAAATGGTGTCATTGTCTGCATCACTGAAGGCATCCCAACATTGGATATGGTGAAAGCTGTAGATCATGTCTCAAAAATCGATGGTGTTCGACTCATCGGACCCAACTGCCCTGGAATCATTACACCCGGAGATAATGGTGGGGCTAAGATTGGCATTATGCCTGGCCACATCCATGCAAAGGGAAGAATTGGAATCGTCTCTAAATCTGGTACCCTCACATATGAGGCGGTCGCTCAGGCCATGAGTATCGATGAAGGGCAAAGTACCTGCATTGGAATTGGGGGGGACCCTGTGAATGGCACGGGTTTCATTGATTGCTTGTCGGCCTTTGAAAATGACGAGCAAACGGCTGCTGTGGTAATGATTGGAGAAATTGGCGGCACTGCTGAAGAAGAGGCTGCTGAATGGGTCGCCGAAAATATGACCAAACCCGTTGTTGGATTTGTTGCTGGAATGACAGCCCCACCAGGTAAGAGGATGGGGCACGCTGGAGCCATTATCAGCGGAGGGAAAGGAACGGCTGCTGAGAAAGTGGCAGCGATGGAAGCCGCAGGGATTCGCTGCGCCAATGACCCATCGGAAATCGGTGCTGTGTTACTGAAAAGTCTGAAGACTGCCGGTTTGCGCTAATAGTACATGGACATCACGGCATTGGCTCCGATAATTTTCGTGCTCATCCTTGGAGCCATGTCACCAGGTCCTTCGCTAGTTGTTCTCCTACGGAATACAATGGAAGGAGGGAAAACTCGTGGAGTTGCCTGTGGTGTTGGTCACGGAATTGGTTTCGGCATCTATGCCTTGATCGCAATCACTAGCATTGCTCAACTGAAAGCAAGTACAAGTGGTGCAGCAGAAGCTTTGGAAATAGTAGGAGGTGCATTCTTATTGGTTCTAGCCTGTTTGATGTTCCGTGGTTCAGATGCTGATTCACACCACAAGTCCTCTGGTCGAAGGGGATTTTCTGAAGGATTTCTTATCGCATTTCTAAATCCAAAGATTCTTGCATTTCAAATCGCAATTTTCAGTCAATTCATAGAACCTGATTTCACATGGATTGAGAAAGGTGTCATCGCATCAATTGCGATGCTGATTGATGGAGGCTGGTATGTTCTTGTTGCACTCATAATTTCGGGAACCCCGATGTTAGGGATGCTTGAACGCAACGCACGCAAGTTCGAACTCACCATGGCTGTCGTTCTTGCTTGCCTAGGCATTTGGATTCTGCTTTAATCAGCGAGGAGGACCCTTTCGCTTGGGCGGGCCGCCTGGGCCACGAGGAGGGCCTCGACTGGGGGGGCCTCCACCTGGTCCCTTGCTGGGAGGGCCACCACTAGGACCGCCACTTGGAGGAGCTCCACCTGGACCCTTGCTGGGGGGGCCACCTGAATCACGGGGAGGGGGACTTCCACTACTGGGGCCTCTTGAAGGGCCTCTAGGAGGTCCACTTGGACCGCGAGAAGGACCTCTTGGAGGCCCACCAGGGCCTCCGCTGGGGCCTCGATTTGGCGGGCCACCGCCACCACTAGGACCCCTGTTGGGTGGGCCACCGGGGCCACGGGAAGGGGCAGAGGGGGTTTCGTCGAAATCATCATCGTCGACAAATTGGGCACCACATCCGGCACAACTGGAATCTGATTCACGGATTGGATAATGACCACAATCATCGCATGCGAATAAATCTTCATCTTCTTCGACTTCTTCTTCTTCAGCACCTGCTGACTCACCCCAAACAAGTTCGATCTTGCCATCCATTGAACGGAATAGAGCGATTTCAATGCCGATGTCGAAACCCTTGAGGGCCAACTCGGTTGCAATGGCGTGCTCAAAGGCATTTGATAGGTCAGGTGGTGTGTCAAGGACCCTGCCATCATCAATGTAGGTCACATTGACCTGGATGGTGTCATCGTCAGTCATCGCCACCTGGGGAGATTCAACAGCAACGCCACGCTTTCGAGCGACGCGACGAGTTGCGACCTCTGCCATTCTGCGAAGGAGAGAAGGTGATGGTTGGTTGGATTTAACACGCTTTTTCTCTAGGCCGATATCTTGGCCATCGTCTAGGAATTTTGCACTTCCTGAAGATGTGGCCAAATGATCTGGGACTTCACCGCCTGCAAGTCCAGCCAAAACACCGCTGGCCGTCTTTTGATTCATTGCAAGCCATTCATTGCGAGCTCCCGCCTTTTCTGCCCGTTCTGATTCAACGATATGGTCTACAACTTGGTCGGTAATGGATGTAGGGTCCACAGCAGGAGTTGGTTGTGGAGGGGCCGGCTGAGATTTTGCGCTCATCTGGTCCGCGATTTGGTTCAGGAAACCCGCAGGAGCAGGGCCCGTGTTCGAACCACCTGCTGCATCGGATGCCTGCATTTCGTGAGTGGCCTGAACGGCTTGAGAACTAACCACTCCGAAATTTCGGCCACCCATCACACCGGACTTTGAGGGGTCTTGGCGAGCACCACATTCAGGGCAGAAAAGGGAGTCTCCTGGAATCTCTTCCGAGCACACTTGGCAATCCATGGTTCCACCCCTACGGGTGGAAGGGCGTCAGTCCCTTTAGAAAAGGTTGCCTAGAACAGAGGTGCCCACAGGGTCAAGAACAATCGGCCCACAGAGGCCACTGGAGGGAATGGTGTGGCAGGATTGATTGACCCTGAAATTGATGCTCTTCTCAAGGACACATCTCGTTCATTTTACCTGACACTAGAAATGTTGCCAAAGAAGATTCGGAGACAGGTTGGATTACTATACCTCTTGGCACGTGTTGCCGATACAATTGCCGATACAAAAACGGGTTCGGCTCAACATCTGATTGAAGCCCTAGAAAGATATGATTCTGTAGCCCAAGGGATCTCTAGTGAATTACCCGACCTTCAGGAGATTGCCGAGTTACAGGAAAATAATGGAGAAAGGAAATTGCTGCTCAATGTTGCCGAAGTGGTTTCATCACTCTCTATTTTCGGAGAAGATGATAAAAAACTGATTCGAAACTGTCTTGGAATCATCATTGGTGGCCAAACTCTAGATTTGCAGAGATTCGGACCGGCCAATGATTCGGGTGCAATTTCTGCTCTAGAAAAGAGAGAAGAATTAGATGATTATGCATACAGAGTTGCTGGAAGTGTCGGTGAATTTTGGACTCATATGACATGCAACCATATCATTCAGGTTCGGGAAAAAAACAGGGATGTTTTATTCGAACTTGGCATCCGATTTGGCAAAGCATTGCAGATGATTAATATCTTGCGAGATATACCTGAAGATTTGCGTTTTGGAAGGTGCTATATACCGATTGACTCATTGGAAGAAATAGGTTTGGATAAAGCAGACTTATTGGACCCTAATAATATGGAAAAATTCCGCCCACTTTACAACGAAAACCTAGACATTACAGTTTCTCATCTCGACGCGGCTGTAGAATATATTGGAATGCTACCATATTCTCAATTCCGACTTCGTGCCGCATGTATGTTACCAGTACTAATTGGACAAAGGACAGTGGGGATGCTCAGAAACCAGAATGTATTGGATTCAGAAAAACGAGTTAAAGTCTCACGAGATGAAATCAAAGATTTAGTGAAAAAGACGAAACGCGCTCTTTTGATTCCAGGAGCCGGGCAAAAACTGCTGAGATCCAATCAGAATGTCTGAAGAATTAACCCTTAGAGTAAATTTGGACGTATGGGTCCCCAAAGGGGACCAAGTGGACTTAGGAGGGGTGGATTCAATAAGGCACGAGCCCACCCTGATACTGACGCGTATGTCTGACACCGTGAATCGTCGTCCCTCGGAATTCCTAGATGAGTTCATTCTCATCGAGGATGAACCTGCCCGAAAGGGAGAGGAAGGGGCGGAAGTCAATCCTCGTTTGGAGCAATTGCGAGCCGCAGTTGTTTTGACACGAGATGCAGTTAGAGCCGCCAGTATAACTGCCCTTGAATTGGCAACCGAATCAGCTCACTTCATGGGTGTTGTGAGCAGAGGTGGGGAGTTGATTAACCCATTCGAACACATTGGTGCTGCTGTTTGGGAAGAGGAAGAAGTCCCAAAAAAAGTGCTCGACGCAGCTTACGCCTACTGCGAAGAATTGACAAAACGTGAAGCTGGAAATTTTTACCATTCGTTCAAGTATCTGCCTGATGACCAACGCAAGGCCATTTGTGCCTACTATGCATTCTGCCGTCGAGCTGATGATATTGCAGATGGGGATTATGTCGATGTATTTCCAGGAGCACTCGGAGCCAAAGACCCTGAAGCGATTCTCTATCGACGTAACCTTGAGGAAATTGCCGCTGCCAAGCCAGTCATAGAACGAACTGAATTTGAGGATAAGTTGGCCCAACTTTTCTTCTTCCGAAAGAAACTCTCAACGGCGTACAATTGTATGTCTAGTACAGATCCTATTTTCATGGCACTGAAGGATGTTGTTTCCACCTATGGGGTTCATCGTGAATACATGGACGACCTCATCAGTGGAATGGAAGATGACCTCTACACCAACCGATATCAAACGTTTGAAGAATTGTATTCTTACTGTTACAGAGTTGCCTCAACCGTCGGACTAGTCTGCATTGATATCTATGGGCACGAGTCTACCGCAGCAGCCAGAGAATTTGCTGAGGCTTGGGGTATTGCCATGCAATTAACCAACATTATCCGTGATGTTCAAGAAGATGCGGAGCGTGGCAGAATATACTTGCCGCTAGAGGATTTAGAACGCTTTGGCATCACTGAAGAAGATATGTTTTCAGGACGGGAATTGCTACAACACCCTGGTTGGAAACCCTTTGTTAAGGAATATTGTGCACGAGTAAAATCGTACAAAGACAAGGGCTTCAAACTCCTCCCATTATTGCCTAAACAAAGCCGTTACAGCCCCGCAGCAATGATGGCATTTTACAGCAGTATCCTACGCCGGATCGAAAAGTCCGGAGGTGACGTGTTTACAGAACGTGTCAAATTGAGTAAAGCCGAGAAGTTGACCCTGGCAGCAGGTGTATACCTGCGCCATCGTTTCTTCTCGTTCTGAACTAGCCAAAACGCGGGCTCACCTTTGGTGTGCCACGCAACCGATTAAGAATGACAGCAAGCGCGAGCAAACAAGGAGGAGAGTGAGATGCGAGTAGCGGTGCTGTTGGAAGACCGATGTCAGCCAAAGAAATGCAACGCTGAATGTGAATCATTTTGCCCCCCTAATCGGAACGGAGTGGAATGTATCGTCATGCATGAAGGTACAGGAAAACCGATTGTTTCAGAACCCCTTTGTATCGGGTGTGGTATTTGCATAAACAAATGCCCATTCGACGCACTGGTCATTACAAATTTACCTGAAGAACTGAAAACTGATATGACGCACAGATATTCCGAGAATGGATTTCGGTTATTCAGATTACCAGCCCCTAGGGAAGAGCAAGTTGTCGGAATTCTCGGAGCCAACGGGATGGGGAAATCTACAGCCATCAACTTGCTTTCAGGAACCTTGCGACCAAATCTAGGAGATTGGTTGGCCGGTGAAAGGCCATGGGAAGATATTCTGGAAGCATTTCCTAGAGGTGAATTGCGAGATTTCATGAGTACTGTCGCAGAAAATGGAGTTCGAATTGCAGTCAAGCCACAGTATGTCGACAAAATACCACGAGCCTTTGATGGTAAAGTTAGTGCATTACTAGAACGGGTTGATCAGCGAGGAGTAATCGATGAAATTAGCGTTGCTTTGGCGATTGACCATCTTTTTGAACGCAATTTACCTGAACTTTCAGGGGGTGAATTACAACGAGTTGCCATAGCAGCCACATTGCTTAAGGATGCAGATGTATACTTCTTTGATGAACCGTCATCATACCTTGACATTTACGAACGAATGCGTGTTGTAAAAATCATACAAGAATTGTCTGAATCAGGTAAGCGCGTCATCGTAATTGAGCACGATTTAGCTATTCTTGACGTTTTGTGTGATCTCATTCACGTAGTCTATGGGGAACGTGCCGCCTATGGAATTTTCACACCACCTCGACCTGCACGAACCGCAATCAATGCCTATCTAGATGGGTATCTAGAACAAGAAAATATCCGGATCCGAGACAAACCAATTCAATTCCTTCGAGGGCGAATGCGGAATGACGAAGTTGGAGACCCCATACTAGAATGGGGCGATATGGAAAAAACACAAGGGACATTCCATCTCAAAACTGAATCTGGGAAAGTACACAGCTCAGAGGTAGTTGGAGTCGTGGGACCCAATGCGACTGGTAAGACAACAATGGTCCGCATGATTGCAGGAGATCTTGAGATGGATGCCGGTTGGTGTACAATGGAAGCAAAAGTATCCTACAAACCACAACACGTCAAACCAGATTTTGCAGGTACTGTACAACTTTGGTTGGATAGTGAACTTGGAATGAAGTGGCGTAAAGGTGAATTCCACACCACTGTGATACGACCACTTCAAGTCGACAAATTGCTAGAACAGGATGCGCGAAGATTGTCGGGTGGTGAATTACAAGCGGTTAGCATTGCCATTTGTTTGGGCAAAGAAGCAGACCTATACCTTCTGGATGAACCCAGTGCACATCTTGATGCGAATGCAAGAATGGAAGCAGCCAAAGCGATTCGAAAAACCATGGAAGTAAATGAAAAGGCAGCCATGGTGATTGACCATGACATTTACTTCATCGACATTGTAAGTGATTCCTTACTTGTATTCGAAGGAGAGGGGGGCTCTGAAGGAAGGGCCGTTGGCCCTCTACCTCTAAGGAAGGGAATGAATCGGTTCCTTGAGCAAGTAGAGATTACATTCCGACGAGATCATGATAGTCATCGACCTAGAATCAATAAGATTGACAGTCGTAAAGATCGTGAACAGAAAGCCAATGGCGAATATTTCTACGTGGGGTGAATCAAATGCCCGTTATTCCGCAGCCGACAGGGGTTCATGCCCGAAGTAGAAGGCGTCTCTCTGCATCTTCGTTGGTGACATGGGAACGCTGTAAGCGCGATTGGTTTTTGACCCGTCGATTGGGCATTCGAGTTGCCATGCATCCAGAAATGCTTCTAGGACATATCGTTGAGGAAGCAGTCACTGGAATTTGGATGGAAAGACCACATCCAATCGAAGGGATGGCAGAAAAGGGATCGACATGGGCACCTGGGCACGAAGGTGGTGTGATGGAAATCAACTCTCTTGAGACTCTGAACAAGTGGCTTCGTTCATTGATGAGACCAATTGTTGACCGAATAATTGAGGAAATAAATGCAGATTGGTCCAATTGTCTATGGAAGGCAGATGGTCGTTCTGTTGGAGAAATAAAACGTGAAAAATTGAATTCCATGATTAAGAATGCAATCAAATTGCAAATGGCTGAAGCAGAAGCCTGTTTGGAAGCAAATGGAGGACCACACCTCGAAGCATTCCGAAATGGAGGGGATCCCTTTGGAACCCCAGCACCCTGTTGGTCAACAGGAGTTGGAACCGGTTGGCAATCTGAAGGTGAGGCATGCACTTGGTGGGAGGCTTGGGAAATTTCCAGGCCATGGGCCAAAGACCCACGAATCAATTCCGCCCAGCGATTGTTCCACCCAGACGGTTGGGCGGCAGGTGAGTTGGATGTTGCACATCGATGGCGGGGTGAAATTCATATCATCGACATCAAGGCAAATCGTGGCACTGGAAGGGACCATTCAGGTGTTGCTCACCAATTACGATTTTACCAGTGGTTGTGGAAAGAAACTCGCAATCATCCAAGTAAACCTGAAAATCGGGTAGAAGAAGGAGATGTTACAGAAGCAAATTCTTGGCACCTTGCTGATGGATTCATTCACAAAGCGGAATTAATCAAAGACCTCGATTCCGAAACTGTTCGCCTGCAATCAATTCAAAATCAAATGGCAGCAACCTCAATTCTAGATTTGAATCTCAAGGCAATCAAACCTTCTAATGAAGGGAGTCTAGGGTGCGAAATATGCCATGGGCTACAAACCTGTGATTACCCAAGGGGAGGGAAAGAACAACCCCTCCATTCCCTTATTCCTGATGTTGAAATCAAACCAGCTGGATCTCCGTACGGTGCAATTGGAGACCTCCCGAGCAGAGTCACAGTGAAAGGAGCGCTGCATGGATATTGGGGACCTTTGCCCAATCATTACGGTGACCATGTCATCGGTGCTGCAATTACCGCAGGAGGGAAGTCTGCAGTCATTGAAGAAATGGGACATAATCAATTTCCAACATTGCACGGCCACCAAGGAGATGTGGTTGTCATCAATGCTGCCCCTGGCCAATGGAGAGGAATGATTCGTCTTTATCTGGATTCAGAAAGCCAAATTGTAACTCAAGATGATGCTACTGATTTGGACATAGACAGGATGGGTTTGATTCCTACGCGTGCCAATGTGTCTGGTGTAGTGATTAGTCGTGGTGCCAATAGTGGAACCAATGCCAAGGGCAAGGATTGGTCAATGGCTACCGCTCATATTTGGGATGGAACTGGATTGACTGAAGTTGTCGCATTTGGCAGGGGGAGAACCGAATCATTTGACAATCTACGAGTGGGTGACCATGTTCGGTTTATGGCAGCAGAAATCGGTTGGCGTGAAGGAACACCGCAACTGAGAATCGACCCCCGTAATACACGAATGACTGTTGAAAGTTCACCACCCACTGACTAGATTGTGCCTTCAAAGATTGATTTCCTCGCCGATGTGTTCAAAGACGTCGAATGTTAACGAGAGTTCCGTGCCGGTACAAATTATCGATGATGATGCGCTGTTGGTCAGCAAATTCAGGCGACTATCAGCGACCAGCCTCATCCAGTATCGAGGATGCCCACGCTCATGGTATCATCAGCGAATCGAATTTCTTCGCGGCCCACAAGTCCCTCCGATGATGAGAGGGCATATTGTTGAAAATACGGTCTGCAGGGTTCTAAGGGAAAGTCCAATATTGGTCACTGCAGATGCTGATTGGGATATTTTAGAGACCCCACTAGATGCTGATGGAAGGCCGGACCGATTCAACCCTGAACGTTTCAAAGGACCCGGTGTTGAGACCCAAGAAGGCGTTGCCGACCTTGATTCCCTTCGCGCGTGGGCGCGCGCACGAGCAGAAATCCATTTCCCAAGAGTGAAGGAAATTCATGTAGCCAATTTTGAGGACCACCCCATGTCGATTGGGAGTGGGGATGATTTGGATGATGAGCAAATGATGTTGATGATCAACACAACATTGAATTTCCACCTTGAAGAAGTTCAAAGGTGCCTTGAAGAAAATGGCGGACCTAATCTAACTCAATTTAGAGAAGGAGTGCGTCCAGAATGGCCAGCACCTGATGGATTTGCACACAATTGGCCTCTACCTCACCCCTCGGCTTCAGAGGGCAATTGTACTTGGATGGAAGCATGGGAGATTGCCAGACCCTGGTTTGTAGACCCCGATGCTGGGACGTTCACAATGGGTTCAATCCACCCTGAACACTGGTTTGCGGGAGAATATGATTTCGTCTATGATTGGGATGGAAGAATATCGATTGTGGACCTCAAGGCGGCAATGGGAGACAATGCCCGCTCAGCGGGGTATGTATTGCAACTCGAAATCTATGCCTGGCTATGGTGGGAGACACATGGCAGGCAATCTAAAGTTGAAAATTTGAGATTGTGGTATGCGGGAGCACAAGCGGTCAAAACAATCACTGCTCCAGATGAAAAACGGTTACTCGAACTTGAGGGTGAACTCCGCACGACCTATGACAACCTGTTCGTAAACCGTAGCACCAATATCGATGATTATCCTGCAGAACCATCTCCTATGGAACAATTCGAAGCGGGTGGAGTACACGTTGGTGTTGATGAAAATCCATTGGCCCGTTGTCTGTCTTGTGACCATCGTAGTATTTGTCCAAATGGTGAGAATCGCCAGAAATTACCTTCGATGGAAAGTCTGCAACATGCGGGCCGAAATTGGCCAATCACTTCTTCAAATGAGTTGAAAACACGTGTAGATATTTGTGGCGAAGTTACTGGATTGTTGTCACCACAAAGCGATGATGATGGGAATATTCAGATTAAGTTCAATCTGAAACAAGGTGTAGACCGAATTGAAGTGAAAAACTGCTTTTTCCCGAAGCCAAAACGCATCACACGACGAATTGCAAACGGATCCCACGTCCGAATCAAAGGAGGAAGGCCAACAGAATGGAATTTGAATCCAAGTGTTGAACTTGATGATTTGTCTGAAATTGAAATCATCGACCCAGAGGATGCTGATGGTGAGAGTATTGTCGGTTTGGTCACCGCAGGTAGCGTAGTCGGTCGAGTAATGACGATTCGAGACACAACCTGGCAAAAGAACCGAACCTCATCTGGAAAACCAAAATGGCGCTTGACAATTCAAGACGCAACGGGGCCAATCGGTATTGTTGCCTATTCGTTTGCGATGCCACCCGGTGCAAGATCGGTTCGCCCAGGAGATGATATTGCCATTCTCAATGGGGTTTATTCCCAATTCTTTGCTCAACCTGAAATCAAATTCCAGAAAAATACACGTCTCGCAATTCTGAAGAGACGTGAGGATTAACCACCGCTGGAGACGATAATCAATTCAATCTCTACATCGCCGTTAATGGTTGATGTGTGTGGCACAATTTGTTCTCCAACAATGGTAAGCACGGTAGATGGTGGAATCTCCATTTTTTCAAGGACCGCTGCGATGGCCACAGGTTGTTCAAATGTCAGCGCAGTTCGTTCACCCTCATGGGTAATGCCGACCTCCATGACCTCGGCTAAGGTGTCTACCTCAAGAGGTTGATGGAGTGAATTAGTATCGAAATGTCAATACATCTCTTGATTAATTGTCAATTATGATTGAAGACTTTATTGGACCGCGTGGAAAAAAAATTGTTCAGATTGCTGCCGTAATTGGTGCATGGGGAGCCATTGCTGCTATCTTAGCACTTATGGCAGGTTTTGGTGAGGGGGGTTTGGATGATTTCTTTACTCTCATGCTTGGTGGTGTAATGTACCAAATATTACTCTCAGTTCTGTTAATTTTTATTGTATTGGGGGCATATGTTAGTGCAGGTCTTGGGGACGATCCAGTTGAAGGGATATACTACGCTCTTGCAAGTTCGGTGGGCGGCACCATATTGGCACAAATTTTTGCAGTTATTATTTTCTTGATTAGTGGAAAAGGACATGTTTTTGATCCTGTGATGCATTTTATGGTGCCAGCACTAATTGCAGTGGTGGCTGCGATTCTTGGTTCAACTTTGAGAATCATCCAAGATGTGCAAATTGAAATTTCTGAAGGAAATGAACAACAGACATCCAATGATGAAAATAGAATTGCACAAGATGCGACTGCAATGCAATTGCATGCTATCTCATCAAACATTTCTAGGCAACATGAGGCCCGACTTAATCAAATAGAATCAATATTACAAGGAAATAGGTTTACGCAATTGCTGTATGGACAGAAAATGGGTGATACAGACGAATCTGTAGATGTATCGGAAATAAAGCCAAATCCATTTGCAGTTTTAGATGGCGCCGAGAAGGAGATTTGAACTCCTGCGTCACGAGGACAGTGGATTTCGAATCCACCGCGATACCGGGCTATGCGATCTCGGCTGTGGCCCTTCGACCCTCGCTTTTGACATAAGCCTGACGAGTGTCATGCATAGAAGCCTGAACCGGAGTCCTCGTCGGACAAATCGATGCCAGCAATTTCCTTGCCTTCCATCATCGACAAAAGACGGGCTGCTGTTTCTCGAGTATTGTCTATTGGCAAATCAAGTCCAAGTCCAAAGTCTGAACTAATTCGTTGTGAAAGTCGGTCTGCTGCGACAACGTCGATACTGGTGCCAACCGTTTCTGCAGAATAGGCTGCGCTTGGAACACCATGTAGTGGTGAAAGTGAGACGATAAGGCCAGCCAACCCAAGCATTCCACCAGACGGTTGTTCCGTACTGACTGAGATTCCTCTTTCATTCAATTCAGATTGAACCTCATTGGATGAACACGTCAAGTGGATGTTCTCTTCACCAGGTTTCGCACTCAATCCTGCAAGAACTGCAATCAATGGCGTTTTAGATTCCCCTGCAAGTTTGAGGATGGCTTCAGCCATCTCATGTTGGCCTCGGGGGGTCATCGGTTGCCCATTGCCCGTAATTGAAATTACATTCTGCCCATTATCCAAACCAACAAAATGGACTGAAAGGTGAGGTGGAGTCAATAAACCACCTTCAAGAATTGAATGAGGTGGCATGTCTGGGTGGATTATGCGAGCTAGTAGAGTTGCTTCGTGCTGCTCATTTAGTGTGTCAATAACCAGTTTACCCACATTCCCAACACCTGGTACTGCTGCCAGAATTAACTCGTGTTCAGGAAGACCTCCGTCCGCAGTCCAATGAATGGTGGTACTCATTCTTCCTCATCCTCCACCGAAGGGAGATTTAGAGCCCATTCTTTAGATTCAACCTGTTTCAGTTTACGGCGGAGGTCTGCTCTTGCGTCTTCAGGTGAAAATCGCATGGGCCCTGCAGCTTGTGCAAGACCACCACATTCACCACAAGTCTCGGAAAGTCCGTAGGCAGCACAGACTGTGCATTTCTGCAAACGGGTTCGAGCCATGTCTCATCCCCTAATGGTGAGGCCTTTGAACCTCTCTCTCAAAGAAGGGTTCATTGGCGCAAGATTTCAACTGCACCAACGTCTGCACCAATGTTCTCAGCGATGGCAGCCTCTACTTGATCCCAATGTGATTCTGCAATTTCCCAATCGGGTGCTTTGAGTTCAATTCGATATTCTGGAGCACCATCATAGTAAGTTGCAATTTCTACTTCATCAGGTGTAGAAGAGCATTTTTCAACTGCACTGAGGGCTTTGCGAATGACTTCAATTCCCTCACTCCCATGGATTTGTATATTGGCAATGGCACGAATGTTCACAAACTCAGGAATGATGTTCTCTATTGCGATTTCGATGAAAATTTTCACCCAATCACCTTCAAATCCTTCATTGGCAAGGGCATTGTTCTCTATTGCTGATTCTTCGAAAGCTGCGTAAAGTGTACCATATGTCTCAGACAATTCATTATTCATCTCTCCTATTTTGGAATCGTCCCAACCAGAACGCTCGCCGACGATTCTCAGAAGTTGTCCAGCACGCTGCTTGTTTTTCCAGCGTTGTAGGGTGTCTCTTCGTCGCTCATCGCTGACCGATTTGATACTGAGTTCAACGCTCTTCTTGTCCCTACGGACCTTCAATGCCTTGGCAACAACACGTTGGCCTTCTCGAACAATGGATCGAATATTCTTGACCCAACCAGAAGCAACCTCGCCGATGAAGATGAAACCTTCTCGGCCAGGATAACCATCTAAGTCAACATAGACACCATTCTGTTTGACCGTTGTAATTGTACAAACAAGAAATTCGCCAAGTTCTGGCCAATTGCCTTCATCTGACATTGCTTTAACCCCCTTTACTCGAGGGTCTCAGCTACCGTTGCGCCAGTTAGTTGCGCCTTTCCACCCGCAGGGCGGGAGAGAACTGAGCCGCAAACACCGCAATTGATGACAGTGGTTGCTCGCTCGAAAATTATCTGCTCATTGCCGCAATCACGGCAGTGTACACGGAGGAAGTTGCTGGTCGCCATTTGTTTCACCTTGAATCACTTGTCGACAAGTTCGAATTTCTTCGCTCTCTTGCATGGTGGAGTGTGCGCCTTTCCAGTTTCAGTACATCGATACAGGATGTTGACTCGCTTGGTGGGCTTTTCACGACCCTCGGGCTTTGGGCGTGGGAAACCACGGTAACCCGCAGTGACTCGACGGAAGCGTCTCTGACCCCACTTCAATTCACTTGCACGGCGCTTTTTGACGCGCTCAATGGTGTGCATAGTGTGGCGTCCAGCCTTTGGACTGTAGCGCTTAACCTGTCGTGGCATCTTGACCATAGTTGAGCCTCCTCACGTGTGGGTGCGAGCCTGCGACCATCGACCCATATATGAGGGTGTCGCGCGCGAGGGGGTTTGAAAATCGGGAGACTGCGAGCCAAAGGCAGTCAACCTTGATGAACCCTAACCAAAGGCGCCATATCGATGTGGAGCCCTTCAGACCCCACGGTAGGCTTCTGGCTACCCATCGGACTGCTTTGTCTTGCCACTGGGTTTTGGTTGACTGATCGGAAAGACATTCGTAGCCGACTCTCAGTCTTAGTATTCTTTACAGCTGTGATACTGATTGTATTATTTGGCGTGAAAACTCGTGGCGATGATTCGTCTGAAACCGTATTACTGGCCGTCTTTCTGCACATGGTTGGACCTGTTTCATTAATGGCCATTGGTTCACTAATTGCTACATTTTCAGGGCCTTCGCCAGTGGGACCATTACCTGGAATATTGCGCCCACTCGGATTCCTGATGGCCATTGGAGGATTGCTTTGGATTGGATTGATGTTGATTTCGCAGCCTCCTGATGCAATTGCCAATGGTATTGGTCAGACAATATGGGGGGCCTGGGTGGATGTATTCATCAGCATCTTAATTCTTGTTTCAGCATTGGCTGGTTCTTTCTGCGTCATGATGGGAGATAAGCGGCATAAAGAGGGTCTCACTTTGGCTGCATTGGCCATTGGAGGTGTTTTCATGTTCAATGAAATTATGAAAAATGGATCTGAAGGATTTGATGCTGCTGGCTGGCATGAAATACATTGGGAATTCATGATGTTTCTTGTAGGTACACTTTTTGGTATGTTTGCGGCAATAATTGGCTTCATATCATTGGTCTATATTGCCGAAAAGAGGGCCCCCGACCCTGGTGTAGTTGCCCCACTCAGCCAGGAAGAAAAATCAGTTGTTGATGCAGTTCTGAGAATGAATCTTGAACAGGGGGGAGAGAGTGAATGAGTGAAGAGAAAGATGCTTGGTGGGCACCAGTCTCATTGTTGACAATTCTAATCGCGATTTGCATGGATCTTCTTGTATGGAGATATTCAGGAGGGTCTGAATTTTCCAGTGTGGCTAGCCGCATGGTGCTCGGATTTACGATGTCATTTGGAGTCACTAGTTTAGCCCTTTTACTGGTCAGCATCGGTGCAATACACAAACATGCTCGTTGGCAAGAACAAGTTGTTGGACTCACAATTCTAACAGCGTTGGGATTGGGACTCACATACTGGCAATTGGATGGTTCGATAGATGCAATGCGCACCGATGGGATAATTCTTCTAACAGGTGCAACTGCAATGTTTGCTGCAATTGGACTTGTCTTTGGCCTGCTATTGGCCTTGGTAACAGGGAGAAAACACGCACAAGACCCCCTAATCGAGTTAGATTCGACTGGCGGCGACGTATCTGTAGAACTAGAGGTCTGAAGCCTACCGCCCGTAGGGCGTGAGGTAACCCTGATATACGGTGGGCTGGTCGCCGGCTCGCTGAGGTGTCAACATGAGCAAGGGTACTCCGAGCATGGGCAAGCGACAGAAGTCCACCCATATTCGATGTCGTCGATGCGGTCGCCACAGTTACCACAAGCAAAAGCGCCAGTGTGCTTCATGTGGATTCAACGTCACCTCCACAATGCGAGGGTATCGCTGGAACAAGCGAAATCGCAGCATGTATCAGAAGAAGTAATGCTGGAATTGGTGAATCCAAAAAGGGGTGTCAAACTCTAAAGCCCCCCTGCATGACGAGTGATTGGGTAGCGACATGTGTGGTATCATCGGCGTCGTCGCCCAAATCGATCAACCTGTGGCTCCTGTCATCTATGATGGACTCACTGTCCTACAACACAGAGGGCAAGACGCAGCGGGAATTGTCACTTGTCAAGGTGAACATCTGTATCAACGGAAAGCCAACGGATTGGTTCGGGATGTTTTCCAACAAAGGCACATGGATACGTTGATTGGACACATGGGCGTTGGGCATGTTCGTTACCCAACCGCGGGTACTTCATCCTGTGCTGAAGCCCAACCATTTTACACAAATTCCCCACATGGCATCTCTTTGGCACACAATGGAAATTTGACAAACGCTGATGAATTGAGGAAGCAATTGTACAATGAAGATTTACGACATGTGAATACAGGTAGTGATTCAGAGGTTCTAATGAATATCTTTGCGCATGAACTTCTTAAGCGAGGTAAAATGTACATTGAAGAAAAGTTGCGACTGAATGTTGACGATGTTTTCCATGCTGTTTCAAAGGTACACGAACGATGCCGTGGTGGCTATGCAATTGTTGCTATGATCACAGGGTATGGTGTTCTCGGATTCCGTGACCCCTGGGGAATCAGACCCCTAATTTTGGGTCGAAGAGATGCACCCAACGGGGGAGACGAATGGGTTCTCGCCTCAGAATCTGTCGCATTGATTGCTCTCGGGTGTGAAATTGTTCGGGACGTTGCCCCAGGGGAAGCCGTATTCATCACTGCAGGTGGACAAATTTACGAACAACGATGTTCAGATGATGTGACCTATACTCCTTGCATCTTTGAACACGTTTACTTTGCAAGGCCTGATTCGATTATCGACGGAATAAGTGTACATCGTGCTCGATTGAAAATGGGGAAGAAATTGGCAGTTAGAATTCCAAAAGAACACCCTGAATCAACCATTGATGTTGTCATTCCTGTCCCAGATAGTGGGAGAATTGCAGCCATGGAATTGGCAAAGGATCTAGGGACTCCATTTAGAGAAGGATTTGTCAAAAATCGTTACGTTGGACGCACATTCATCATGCCTGGGCAAGCCATTCGAAAGGATAGTGTCCGCAAAAAACTCAACCCCATTCCTTACGAATTTGATGGGAAAAATGTACTACTTGTGGATGACAGTATAGTCAGGGGAAATACAAGTGCAAAAATCGTCAAAATGGCACGCGATGCAGGGGCCAAAAAAGTGTTCTTCGCAAGTGCCGCACCACCAGTAATCCACCCCAATGTGTATGGAATCGATATGCCTGCGAAGAGTGAGTATATCGCCCACGGGAAATCTCAAGAAGAAGTCAGCGAAGAAATAGGATCAGATTGGCTAATGTATCAGAAAATTGAGGATTTACTCGACGCCTGTCAAGGTGGCTCTTGCGGGGTCGAAGAATTCGATGCTTCTTGCTTCAATGGAATCTATGTGACTGGAGATATCGATGATGCCTATCTTGAGAAACTTGAAGGAGCCAGGAATGACTCTGCCAAAACTGCACAAATCAAGAATGATGAGATCATAGAGATCCACAACGAACCCTGAGGTGATGGGATGGGCCAATGGATGGTCCGAATGGGCGAATCAATGCTCAAATCCAAACCTGTTCGAAAGCATTTCACTCGTGTTTTACGCAATACCCTAATCGCACAATGCCATATCAGAAATGCTGAGGTGAGTATTCGTACCGAAGGTGGGCTGATGTTTGTTAGCGGTGAAGATGATGATGCCATTGTCGATGCGTTGAAACACACATTTGGGGTGAATGCAGTCGATCCATTCACAGAAGTTCCACCAACACCAGAAGATGTTGCCACTGCTGCATTGGAATTGAATCCAAATCCCGAAGGAAGTTTTGCTGTTCGTTGCAAACGCCATGGACACAAGGGGGAATGGACCAGTCAATCATTCGCCGGAGCAACAGGTGCAGCCGTACTTGACAAAGTTGAACTCAATGTGAACTTGAGTAAGCCTGACTGGAAAATTCGAGTGGCATTATTCCCTGACAAAGCCCGACTATTGGGGACTCGGTTCATGGGACCAGGGGGTTTACCATCAGGGGTGCAAGGATTGGTGATGGCACATATGAATTCAGATGAGGATGTTCTTTGTGCTTGGTTAATGATGCACAGAGGCTGTAGAATTCAAGCCGAGGAAAAAGGAGCTGAGAAACTCAAGGCATGGGACCCCGCATTGGTATCACAAGAGTATGCCGAGAAATTGGTTACAGGACCTGGTCGAGAAAAAAATCCCACTCCATGGGGTATTGTCGGCCATCGTTTATCCAATGCACCAACCACCGTAGATGATGATGTGTCAATTCGGACCCCATTGGTGCATCTAGAACCCTTAGTTGGCTGGTCCGAACAAGATATTGAGGGACTTAAAATCAGAGTTTTCGGCTGATGTCTGTTTCGGCAATCTCAAGATAGAGAAGTCTAGTCAACAATCATGCCGATGGTCATCGACCCAATTTCGGAAATCGATTGTGATGCGATTGTTCGAGCAATCGATGTTTCCTCTGATGGAAAATGGATGGCCTGGGGAAGTGATGATGGTGTCGTGCGAATCTTTGACATGGAAGGCGAACCTAAAGCATTGGAGCCTTTTAGCGTGGATGATACAGTCACACACATTCAAATCGCAAGCAGTGAACTGATAATTGTAGGCACACACACCAGTGATTTGTATGGCCACGAGCGGCTAGGTGGGCATCGGTGGACATATGCAATTGGAGGTGGTTGTGATCATCTCAAGTTATCCGGAGATAAAACCATCATCGGTTGTATTGACGGAGGTAGACACCTACACATGTTGACTGAAAACGGAATCAAGAGAGGTTGGTTCACTGCTGGCGAATTGGTTGCGATGTCCGTAGCATTAGACGGGACAGGGGTAGCTGTAGCGGACGATGAAGGGCATGTTCACGTTCTTGACTCAAATGGAGAAAAGCGCTGGAGTCGTCAACCTGAATCAGAATCAGGAGAAACTGTTTCTGCAATGTGCTTCTTACATGATGGGTCTCTTCTTCTGTGTAGGGAAGTCCTTGGAATCACCCCCTCTGAAATTCCACAAATTGCACTTGAGCGTTGGTCCTCAATCGGAGAACGAATGTTTACTGAAGAAATCAATTCTAGGAGTGTTTGTCTGATTCCAGATGAATTGGGTGCATTATCAGGGCAATTCGATGGTTCCGTTTTGAAGGTTGGAGAAGATTTGAAGTCAACTCAAATCTGGAAATCAATGTACACAATTAACGACATCACGCAACATGGTGAGGACTTGCTCATAGCATCGTGGTTCTACCTCCACAGAATTGATGCAGATGGAGTAGAGGTTTGGAGATGCGAACATAGTGGTTTGGTAAAATCAATAGTCTCGAATCAAGATGGGACTCGAATTGCCTTGAGTGGTGATAATCAGAACGATTACACTCGGGAAAATCGAATCCTTTGGATTGACCCAGATGCCACCCCTTATGCATTATCAGCAGATTCTGATATCGATGATGACCTGCTAGAATTTGTTGATGGGGGGGAACTGAAACCACCTACCGCTGCGCCGGATGATGACATCTATGCGGATGATGGCAATGATTTGGCTTCACTGTTAACTGAAGAAGAACAAGAACAACTCATTTC
>PVBE012909340.1_pt1 | contig 28232 bp, 34 predicted proteins | sample 1631181 | NCBI WGS metagenome assembly PVBE01 (sample SAMN08397723, study PRJNA350692) | Marine metagenome, whole genome shotgun sequencing project. | isolation source: water | place: Pacific Ocean | collected 2012-04
ACAGTTCGTCGAGCGGATCCTCGAGGTTGTAATGCCACACGTTGACCGGCTCGGGCACCTCGACGCCGAGCAGCGCCCGCCCCGTCGCCAAGGCAATCGCCTCGGTCAATGCCAGGGTCGTTTTGCCGGCGCCGCCAGGGCTCACCGTGCACGATACATATCCACGGATCAGATGCCGCCCGTAAACCCACTCACGAGGCCGTACAGCGCGCATGGCATCCGCGCTAAAGGATGTAGCCGTGACCGCGCGATACGCGCCCTCGAGCTCCGCAGCGCCGCCGACAAGCGCCCGCAGATCCTCGACGCTATTTACGTCAAGCCAATCGCTTACGTCTCCCTTGTCTCGGAGGCCTGGTAATTCAACGATCCTAATGTCTTGTGCGCTGTCTTTAAGGTTTTGCGTTACCTTCCTAGCGTGTTGGCGCCCTGGATCATCGTTGTCAGGAATTATGACCAGGCGCCGCCCGTTAAAGTATTGGTTTAACTTCTCACTCCAATTACCTGCGCCGCCGCTATTTGTGGTCGCCAGCAACCCGGCTGCGTGCAACCGATCGACATCCTTTTCACCCTCGACAATGAATACAGGCGCGTCCGGCTTCGCGATCAGATCCGGCAGCCTGTAGGGCAGGGGATCACGCCCCGCTAAGCCATACACCTCGACCCCGTTCTCGATGCGCTTTTGGCGGAATGTTTTCTTGCCGTCGCGCTCGACGCGCTCGACGATGTACGCCGCCGCGCCGTTGGCGTCCTGGTATTCGTACCGCGTCGAGCTCTTATTTACATTACTTACATAACTTACACCCCCCTGCGTGGGCTCTGGCCCCTCGAGCCCTTGCTCCCGCAACCAATGCGCCACGCCACCATTTTCGCGCGCCTCGGGCACCTCTTGCATAATAAAGTCGATGCACCCGCCACCTTCGCCGAGCTCGTGGTCGAACCAGGTGCCTTTTTGCAGATCCACCGACAGCGAGCCATGCGTCCCATATCGAAGCTCACGAGCATTCGACAGCGCCACATTCGGCTCGCCTCGGAGGATCTTGACCACCGGGCCTATAAGCTCGGCGTATTCCACTTAGAACACCGTGTCGTCGTCGGCTGCCGCCGCTGGTGCCGGTGTGCTGTCGCCGGGTTTGTCAACGAACCCTACCATCTCAAAGACAGGACGCCCGTTGCCGTGCTTATCCTTATTGACTTGGCCGGTAACTTTTAGCTCGGCGACCTTGCCGCCTGGTTGGTCTTTAAATTGTGGAGCCACCGACTTAAAGGCGTCATAAACCGACCAACTTGTGAACCGAAACGTCAGCCATTGATCCGTGTAAACGTCAGCGTGCCATGCTTTTTGATAGCTATCGTCGGGCTGTGCAACGCTTGCACCGCCGCCATCCGGAAACACGGCATCATATGGATTGAACCGAATCCACCCCTCACTGAATGAGTCGGCATCGACTAACAGCTTATCCGGTGACGCTTCCGCGTCGTTAATAGACCACCTATGCGTTTTGGCGTTCCATCCGATCCATGCGTTTGTCGAACTGCCACCACTAAAGATATCATTCATCATCTAATCCTCTATTGTTGTTTCGGCCGGATAAAGTTTCGCCCAGCCCAGCCAGCCGATGACTTGGACCCAGGTTTCCCAGGGAAGCACCACGAGCGTCTCGCGCCCGTCGTCCCTGACGAACAGCGCATCCGAACCCCCGCCCTGTTCCAGTGCCTTGTACAATGTCGAAAATCCCTTTCGCCGCCGTTTGCATTCGCAAATGAGCCCCGCTATTTGCACATCTCCCGCGTACTTCCCGCCAAGCGCCCCAGATAGTGGTTGCTTTGATGCTTGCACACCGAGCGCCTGGTGCGCGCGCACCACCTCGAGCTCATAGCCCGAGCCTTTTCGTTTAGAGCGGCTACTCATATTTCGAGCCTGAAACAAAGCGCCGAACCCGCTCGTCTTGACGCTCGTCAATGAGCTTAGTTCGCAGGATCTTGCGGGTTTGAGCGGTCATACTGCGTTCTTGCCGCTCAGCTTCTTCGCGTAGCGCGTCGAAAGTTTCGGTGTCGAGTCGAATGTGGATTTGATGCGTGTACATTTGTCTCTTTTGAGGTCATTTGTGCAACACGCAAAACATACGTCGTGTAAAATAATTTAACAATTGTGCAAATATATGTGCAAAAGTCCTTGCAATTACCAAAGGTATAACCTATGTAAGTAATTACTGACACAAAAAAGCCCGCCGATGCTGACACACCGACGGGCCGTCACAACCGGAAAAGGAACTTCCGATCATGATATCAGATACTATTAGATCCGATTACCAATTAGATCAATACGCGGCAAGTGTCGCCGACGACATCGCGGCCGAGATTAAAGAGTATGGCGGCAACGCCTACGACTTAGCGCATGAGGCCGCCGACGGTAGTGAGCATGTAATTTATTTTTATAATGCGCACGCGGTTTGCCAAAGTTGCAACATCGACATGGGCGAGGAATTTGTCAGAGACACGGGCGAGCCAGAGGGTGGCTGGTCCTATAAAGGCTTAGCGGTCGCCATCGCATACGGCGAATTACATCACCGCATCCTGGTCGCCCTCGCCGAGAAGGGGGTCGAATAATGCGCATCGTATCCTCGACCGAGAAAGCCCTCCGCATCGAAGTAGACGGCGCGGAGACATGGATCCAACGCCGCTGGCTCCGCAAAGACGGCACGCTCACCGCCAAGGGCCTCGAGTCCGTGCAGCGCGCCAAGGCTGGCGAGAAAAAGCGCCCATACGTTCGCGTCAAATACGCCGAGATGCGCGACATTAGCGCCAAGGCCGTCGTTGTTAAATGTTTCAACGGCGACGAGGCCATATTGCCTAAGTCGCAGATCATTGAAGAGCTCGACTTTTCGATCTTGGTGCCGCAGTGGCTTGCGGACAAAAAGCCGCTTCAGTTCAAGCATAAGCAAATCTGGATCTAGGGGGCCGCGTGATGATTATCCGAATACCAAAAGTCTTCTATAACGATTGCGTCGATTGCGAGACATTAGTCCCGCCAATCGTGCGCGAGACTAAAGCACATTATTTCATCGACACCGGCAGAGGTGATGAGGAAGCCAGCGCAAAAGAAACAATGGCCGACTTTATATCGCGTGCCGATTATTACTCGGATAGCTTCGGGTTTGATGAAGGCACCAAAATGAGTATTTGTCCGAGTGCTCGCGCCACCTTAGCCGCAATTAAAAAAGCGGAGGCCGCGTGATGAACATCAAAAAAATGATCCGCGATATCTCACAGATCGCAGTCACCGAGGGCCTGGTCCATGCATCTTGGCCCTCGCGCCTCGAGGTCAGATTGCGCAACGTGCGCGGCGGTAGTTCTGGTGGCCTCTACATGACTGGCCGCCCCTTTATATCAATCGCGACGCGCGATGTGTGGGACTACGTTTCACACCCGCGCCAGCAAGAGGCGCGCGACTGGTTGCAACAACAACCGCCGGGCAAAAAGCGCGACCGTCGCCTCCGGCGCTTGCGCCATGTAGAGGCGGGCCGCGCCGTGTGGGCCGAGTACGCCAGCATCGCGGAGGATCCAGAGATTGGCGACTTGGTTGGCGATCCAAGCGACCCGACGCCCGCCATGGCCGCGCTGCTATGCCACGAGATCGCCCACGCTATCGACTATACGGCGGGCGCGCAGACCATCGACGGCACCGACTACGGCGCCGAGGGCACAAGCCATGGGTACAAGTGGCGCGCGATATATCGGACCTTGCGCAACGCATACGTAGCGACAGGTAAATATAAGCCCGCACCAACTAACAACGTGGCCGTTTTGCCGGTCGCACCAACCAAGGCGGCCGACGACCGGGCGCTCACAATAGGCTTGCCGCTGTTCGATATAGCGGCTTAACGGGAGATAGAAACAATGGCAGACAAATACGATAGCCGTGTAGATGTTTTGTATGTTTATAAATATTTACACGACGCACTTGATGGCGATTACGAGTATCTGGCGCAACAGATCAGCGATTTGTCGGCGTCAATGGCGAAAAATTTTAAGAGTGACACTGGCATAACGGTCGGCGAGGCCCTCGGCTGGGATAAAACGCGCACTGTTATTATTAGCGGCCAATCGTTCAACATGACCGACGCCGAGATCGTGGAGCTCTACATGGCAGACGCGCCCGACGGGATCCGGCTTGAGGCGCTCTTGGATTACCTGGCCGACGCCGTAGACGGCGAGCGCGTCATGGATTTTAACCTCGACGAGTGGCGCACAGAAAACCGCCGCAAGTTCGTAGTCATGGAATATATACCGGCAGATGATGACGAGCGAAAATTCATCGAGCGCGAGGGGTTTGATGCGTTGGATAATGACGACGAGCCGGAAACGGGTAGCCGTGGGTATTTTGACCCGTCCTTTAGTTTTGACACGCTTGCCGATGCTAATAAGTGCGCCGCTGAATTGATCGAGCAAGGCAGCGTTGGCGTGTGGATCGACGTCCTCAAGCCCGATGGCGACGATTGGACAGCGGACTACTACATCGAGACACACAAAGGCGAGACACGATGAACCGCATACAGACGAGCCCTATTGGCGTCGAGTACCTCGACCTCGAGGAGCATGAGTTCGACCATTATCACGGCATGGGTGATGCGATAGCCTACTTCACGGCCGACGATACCATAGAGCGCGTGGTGTACATCCATGACATACCGGAGGACGGCGCCAAGGCCGCTTGCGACGAGGCCCTGGCGCACGGCAACGCCTGGCTAGGGGTGATGAGCACCTACCAATTCACCGAGCCCCGGCGGCTCGATGGCGACTACTTGGCCGGGTTCGCGCGCATCGCGCGCTTAGTACACGAGAATTGGAACTGGGAGGACGAGGTATGACCAAAATTATATACAGCGACATTCGCGAAGAGTTTTTTAAGTACGAGATGAATAAGCAATCCGCCGAGGCTGATGGCGATAAAGTAGAGGCGGGCCACTGGGCAGATTACATGGAGGCCTTGCTCACCAAAATGACGAGCGAGCAACGCTCCTTAGTATTGGACGAGGAATATTATTTGGGTGCGCCAGAGGCTCGTAAAGAAACGCTCGCCATTGTAAAGGAGCAAGAGGCGAGCGGCATAAAATACGAGGGGGGCAAGTAATGGACGATGAGAAAGCATTCTACCACGGCCGCGACGCCGGGGGGCTGGCGCTCGACAAGCTCGGCGAGATCTTTGACGGCGAACACGAGCACTTCACGCCAACGGCGTATACCGGGTTACTTGTGCAGGTAATGTCTTGCATCTACGCGCACGCGCCGCACCCGGAAGCTGCCGACGAGTTGATTGCGACCGCCCGGAAATGGGCCGATGAGGCGGTCGAGGGCAAAAATCCGCGATCAACCGATCCATAGATCAACATTGCGAAAATTTTTGGTTCGCGATTTTGGTTTTTAAAAAAATGATAATTGGAAAATCGCGCAAAGATTACAGGAGGTAACTTGATGTCAATTCACACGGGAAAATATGTGCCGTATCTTCGCGTCTCGACCGAGGCCCAGGGCGCCGACGGCTACGGCATTGAGGCGCAGCGCGAGGCAATCAATCGACACTTGAATGGGGGCGATTGGGAATTACTCGAGGAATTTGTCGAGGTTGAGAGCGGTAAGAAGACCATGCGCAAGCGGCCCGTCTTAAACAAGGCCATCGAATACGCAATCGCACACGATGCCACAGTGATCGTTGCGAAGATCGATAGGATGACCAGATCGATGGGTGTTCTGCAAGATATCTTGCGCCGCAATTGCAAAATAATTTTCTGCGATATCCCAGACATGGGCAACCCATCGACCAACCGCCTGATCCTTAGTGTCATGGCGTCCATAGCGCAATTCGAGGGTGATCGTATCTCGGAGCGTACTAAGGACGGGCTGGCCGCTGCGAAGGCAAGGGGCGTCGTGCTCGGATCCCCGAACCCACAAGCGGGGGCCGAAGCCGCGAACCGCAAGCGCATAACAGCGGCCGATGAGTTTGCGCTCGAGGTCGGGCCCAGGATTAAGAAGGCACGGAAGGCGGGCGCCAGTAGCTACCGTGAGATCGCCGAGGCCTTGGGCAACCTGGGCATTCAAACATCACGCGGTGGGTTCAATTGGCAAGGGACTAGCGTGCGCTATACCGAAATACGATACGATGAATTGATGGAAGGGGAAGAATGATGGTTGAAAAAAGCGAAACATTACTCGAACAAGCGAACAAAGCGGCGGGCCGCTTCGCTGAATCAAAGAAGACCTGGGACGCGGCGGACCGCCGGTTCATACGCAATGTCGATGTCTACCTTTGGAGAAATCGCTTTCAATTAATGTCGAGCGCCGCCAAGGCTTTCATGTCTATTCAGAACATCCCTGACAATTTGGGACCAACCGTAGAACGCTGGCAAAAAATGTCCGCGAAAGGCAATACAGTGATACGTGCAATTGTTAATTACACCATCACTACACGGAAATCGTTTACGATCAGCGAGCTCGAGGTGGCACTCCCCAAAAATTTTAACTGTAGCCGCAAAAGTATTCAATCAATTGTCAATCGCGGCGTCGAATTGGAGCTTCTGGTGCGGGGATGCAATTCCAGTTTCGATATCACGGAACTTTTTTGCGAGGAATTTTTTTCCCGCGTTCTCTGGCGCGATTTGAACGAGGATATCGTCGGTTGGTGTCGACAGGTAGTGATGATCGACGACATGGTTAAAACGGCTATACAGACCACTGAACAAGAAACGCGAGGCGCGCTGTACGATAGTGGACAGAGATCAATCTCAGAACGTATCGACATGGGCGAATACGACGGGGAGATTGGATACAAAAGAAAGTGAGTTGGAAATTTTTACCAGCGAGTTGGAAATTTTTACCAGCGAGTTGGAAATTTTTGCCAGCATTTTGGTAAAAATTACGCGAGTCAAATGAGCCGAGAGTGATATATTTGTGAACATGACACAGAAACGACCCTTGCACACCTGGCCTCGAGGATTGCGCCGCGAAGATGCGGCAGACTACCTCGGCATATCGGCAACGACATTTGACGCGCTTGTTAGCGAGCGTCGGATGCCCGAGCCGCGCCAGGCGAGTAGAGGTCGCGTTGTCTGGGATCGCCACGAGCTCGATGGTGCGTTTGACCGCTTACCGAAACGCGGAGAGAGCTTTGCGAACCCGTGGGATCAGATCTTATGAAAATAAAAATTGAATATTTAAACGTCTTTAAAGATCGACATGGTAAAACCCGCGCCTATGCTCGACTAAATCGTAAAGTTAAACCAATCGCGATTAAAGCGCGCCCAATAGGATCGGCTGCGTTTATGGTTGAGTTTGAGGCAGCTATTAAGTTGCAGGAAAGTTTGGTTTATGAGCGATTGTTGGATCGTTTGACGGATCCGGCAATGGTAGATTTTGCGCGCCATGTTTTAAAGGATCCAAGAGATCGGGCAACGACTATAGCCTGGTTGTTTGAGCGTTATAAACAAAGTGCCGAATGGTCAAACCTAAAAGAGAACACCCGCAAGGCTAAAGCAAACCGCTTTGAGGAATGGCTAATCCCATACGGGGATTTACCTTGGCGCCAATTATCTAGCGTGCACGTTGCGGCAATTCGTGATGAAAAACGCGACACTGCACCAACTGTTGGATCTCGTCGGGTGAAAGATATCAGCGCCCTATACAAGTGGGCGGGCAAGGTTTCCGTCGGGTTAGCTGTGGGCATGAAGAATCCGGCGGATGGTGTTGAGGATCTGCCAAATACAAAAATAAATGATGATGGATCGACCGGGCATAAGCCGTGGACGCCGGATTTAATTGACCAATTCCTCGGCGTTTATGGGCTTGGGTCGATGCAGTATCTTGCTATGCGCATTTTTGAATTTACAGGAGCGCGCGTTTCGGATGCTTACCTCATGGGTCCGCACACCGAATATGAACCTGGCCAACTGCGATGGGTTGAAACAAAAAATTCGGGCAAGGTGGATAAGGACACGGGCAAGACTTTGCGTCCGACAATTACGACCACGGTAATGCTGCCTGGTTTGCGTGAAGCAATCGACGCGGCCCGCGACCGGGCAAAAATTATAAGCCTCGACACTTGGCTTTTATCAAGCAGGGGCCAGCCGTTTAAAAGCGCAAAATCTTTTAGCCAGTGGTTTGTTAAACATGCATTGCGTGCGGGCATACCAGAAGGTTACACGCCGCACGGTATTCGCAAGGCCGACGCCATTAGGTGCGCCGAAGGTGGTGCCAGTGCAAAGCAACTTATGGCGTTATTTGGTTGGTCTAAAATGGCTACGGCCGAGGAATATGTGACGATGGCAAGCCAGCCAAAACTAGCGCGTGAGGCGGCCAAGCACTTGCAAAAATGACAAACCTTATTTATGGAATTTCACAAACTTTTTTTAAGTCATTGGTAGAAAAGGAAAATATAGGGGTAGTGGAGGTCCGGGCCGGACTTCATAAAGCAAATACAAACAACGACTTAGGTTAAGGTTTGTCGTTTTAACTTCCCTATGTATTCCGATTTCTATCGCCGATTGACAAACCAGGAGGCGTTAAAATGAGGGAATATTTAATATTACTCGGCGAGTTTTTTAGCTTCGCCCTATTTATGGGGATGATCGTTGTTTATTTCGTGGCGTTTGGAGCATGAGCGCCGCACCGAAAAAGTACATTGGAAAAATAACCAGCGACCTAATGCTATCGTGCTCGAGGCTCCCGGCTATCATGGGAATGAGTCAGTATGAGTCGCCGAGCGATTGTCTTCGCAGCATAACCGACGCCATCGAAGCCGGTGCCGATTACAAGCGTAACGATACGGTGCCAAGTGAGGCCGCAGCCTGGGGCAATATCAACGAAGGCAACATTCTCGCCGAGGGTTGCCGCCGTCTCGGGCTTCGCGATCCGGAGCTCGAAGTCACCGAGCCGGTGATCCATGACACGATACCTTTACAGGGATCGCTCGACGGCCGCGCCGACGGTGCAGGGCTCACGTTCACGACCGATCTCGACGCGGGGATTTATGTCATCGGGCAAGACGAGATCACGCTCGACGGTATGGGCGTGCTCGAGGCCAAGAACACCGCGCATTATCCCGAGGACGAGCCCGCCGCAACCAGGGGCCCGATCCAATGCCAGGGCCTTATGATGTGCACCGGGTATAAGTGGGCGGCGATCTTTATCTTGTATCGCGGCAATGAGTTGCGCTGTTTCTTATACGCGCCCGACCCGGTAATGGTCGCCAAGATCGAAGCTGATGCAATTGAGTTTGAGTCTAGGGTCGAGACGTTCCGCCAAGAGGGTGTCGTGGATTGGTATCCGGCATTTAGCGCCAACGATGCGGCGACCATGTACGCGCGCAGCGAGCCGGAGCAAGTCATCGACCTAGACGATACGATGAGCGAGCGCGTGCTTGAACTCATCGACGCGAAGCGCGCCCGAAAAGCCGTTACCGAACTAATCGCAAAGCTACAGGGCGAGATCATGGATACGATGGGCAACCATGAGAATGCGGTCGCATTTGAAAACGGGCGCGCAATTGCAACGGTTGAGTGGGGCATGACCAGCGCCCGAAACTACAAGGCGAAGCCCGCCTATACAGTTGAGCCGAGCCGGGCAAAAACACTAAAGGTTGTGGAGCTTGAAGAATGAAAATCTCAAAGCGACAACGCGAGTATTTGGATGCGATCGCCGTGTTTGTTGAAGCGAATGGGTATAACCCGACGCAGACAGACCTTGCTCGCGAGCTAGGCGTGCACCGGAATACGGTCTATGAGACGGTGCGCAACATGCGGGCCGAGGGAATACTGACCGACCGCAAGGGAACTAAGGGGATTGCCTTACCCGATCATGCTGTGCCATGTGCACCTCCCGCGTCTCTGGATTGACGTAACAGATGTTCACGCCCAGCCGCTTTTGATGTTTGGTTAAGATGCGCGTGATCCTGGTTGGTACATTGCGTCCCTTAATGAGGCGCCTGTTGTCTGCCTTAACATCGAGTAAAAGAACCTCGGGCGGATTTGCCTTGATGCAAATTAAGTCTACCGGCCCAATGCCAAACCAGGGATGAAAAACGAAATAGCCGCGTTGGAAAAAATACTCGGTCGCAATCGTCTCACAGATCGCGCCGACCCGGCGCTGTTGATTTATGTTGCCGGTCGATCTCGCGTTTGGCGCTGTCACTTAATATTCTTTGCGATTTTTTCTCCGGATCTCCCGACCACGTACCCGCCGACGCCGATCATTAGCAAATTCCATAGCTCGTCTGGCAGCGGAATCGACAACGGAACCTGGTCGCCAGCGAACATGCGCACGGCGAGCTCGACCAGTGGCGCCGCGAGATAGTTCCATCCAACAATTGCCGTGATCGTGAGCATCAGGATCGGCCGCCAGGTCGCCGTAATCTTGTGCTCGCTTTCGGCTTCCGCTTTGATGACGCTTGCGGCGGCTTGCTCTATGGCCGCGCTGTTCTGCATCAAGGCCATGTTGAGCTCGCGCTCGATCTCCATGCGCTTATCTTTATCTTCGGGCAAGATTCGTTTAACAACATCACCGACCAGCGGGCCGAGGACAGGGAGTAGGGCGGCAATCATATCAATAACTCCAGACGGTAGGGCGTGGATAGTTGCCAGGATCGAGGGCGTCTAAATGCAGGAATCTGGTAGCTGGCGCCCCGCGCTGCGCAATTCCAACCCCCGTGATAGCCGGATCTTCAAGCGCGATCCGTAGCACCTTGAGCGCGTCCTCGCCCATCACCGCGATATCGGCCGCTTTCCCGGTGACATGCGGCCCTCGTAATCCGGTCGAGCTCACGCTTGCATTGTGCATTGGGCATCGATAGCCGGATGTTATCGGCATTGCCTTACCGAACTTGTCGCGGATCCGCTGAAGCGCCGCAACAAAATCCACATCAATCTCGGACTTGTCGCAGCACGAGCACGCAAACTCGGCTCGAGTGAAATTATTAAATTGCCAGGTTGTCATTCGATCCTCGGGTGTTTGGAATTATGCATGTCTCTCAGGTGGTCGATCTCGCTCTCGGCCGCGCGCAGCCGCTCCTCCTGTTTTGCGATCCTTTCAAAAAGAACCTGGCGCCGCTCCGGTGATAGGATTGACGCGAGAACATCGACGCGCTGACTGGTAAGCTCCGACTTATCGACACGCTGATCGAGCACGCGGAGACGCTTCTCAATGTCGGTTAATTGTTCAATTACCGTTGATAGCTTTTGCTTCACGATTGCGGCAGCCGAGGCAATCGAAACAACCATACCGCCGAGCGTGAGTAACAATCGCATGTCCGCGACTTCCATTCACACCCCCATGTCGATTTCGTCGCCCGCTACAATAACGCACGCCGATGTTTCGGATCGCATGACGATTAAAAACTTGTCGCCTGAAACGTAAAAAAGCACCACGGCCTCGATGCCTCGGCCGTTGACCGACCGCCCGAGGCTGCGCAGATCGAACTCACCGAGCTCGAGCATCTTTTGCAAGTCGGGCGGCTCGTAGCAGGGGCCTTGGACAGAGACAAAACTTTTGGGTGTCGGCTCGTCATTTGCGTGAGCCGCATAACCTATGAGCATTAGGCAAAAGACTATAAGCGCCCGAGCCATCGGCGTATCGTCCGCGTTTCATAGATTCGGATCGCGATGTAAATCAGGCTCAAGATCGCGGACGCGGCGGGAAGGTATTCGGTGATCGTTCCTAACACGATTGATATTGCGCCAACGTCTCCCGCAATTTTGAGCGGCTCGGTCATTCTGGCTTAGTCGGCCACGTTGGGTTCGCTGGATCAGACGCCGACGTAGACGGCATGTCCCTAAGCGACTGTCTATAGGTACGCATCTCATCAGTGAGTGTCATGTCTGACAGCGCGAAAATATCTGTCTCTGCTAAACGAGCATTTCGCTCAATTCTTAGTGCCAACATATCGCGGTCAGATTGGCCAGCCTCCCACTCAATTTCCTCTATATCGCGGGCCGCATTTTCTGCCGCTGTCAGCTCAACAACCTCACCGTTATCAATTTTTGTGCGTGGCATCGATCTGTCCTATTAGTTAAGCTCGCAAACGACAAAACCGCCGCTTGTAAAGGTACCGCTGCTTGGAAAAATCTTCACTTTGTTTGCGGCAGTTGCATTTTTCCAGACGTAGCAATTAAAAAATTGATTGATAGTGCTAGATGCATTGCATTGGTAGTAGTGCACAAACTTGAATGTTGTTGCGGCCGGTTCGTACAAGGTAATTTCCGCCATATTAGTGCCGGAAAAAAACGATGGAATCATGCTACCGTGCGCCACCTGTACCGCTGTAGCAACTGAACCGCCATTAAACCCCGCTGCGCCAGTGCTGTTTGGCGTTTGAATAATCATCCAGTTATTACCAGTATCATAACTGGCACCATTGTTTGTGCTATACTGGATTCTAATCGTCTGAGAGGTTCCAGCTGACATTAGAACATCAGTCATAAATATTTTTGTCGTTTTCCCGACTGCAACCTCAAGTGCTGAAGTGCTGGAAAATTCTCCGGAGCTTGTGACAGCCCAAGCACCGCCACCACCTCCTGCATCTTCGAACGCTGGGGGGCTGCCTGCGCCCGTGCTGGTCAGGACCTGCCCATCTGACCCCGGCCCTATATGAACTGGATTCCCGCTCGCGTCATAAGAAATAATGACCCCATCGGTGCCGGGTGCCAGTGCCGCCAAACCAACGGCATCGTCAGCTATTTTCGCGGCTGTGATTGCGTCGTCGGCAAGGTCTGCAGTTGTAATTTCGTTGCGCGTTATCTCTTGCCCGGAAATCGTAATGTAATCCAGAGATCCGGCGAGGGTGACGGCGGTTGAATTGTCTGTGCCAGCGGCATCGACACCGAGGCTTGTCCGCGCCGTTGCCCCACTCTCAGCCACCCAAGTCGATCCGTTGCCGACGATGATATTACCATCGGTTTTGGCTAGAGCCGCGAGCGCGTCAAGATCCGCATCATGCGCTTGCACATCCGAGCCGATTGCGACACCCAAGTTTGTTCGTGAGGTTCCTGCGTTTTGCAGATCTGAGAGGTTATTACTTGCCAGCAAATCTCCTGACCCCGCGCCCGCCGCGCCAACGTTTCCGGTCCTTGAAAACGAGAAGAACAAATCGTCCGACGCACTTAATGAAACTCCGGCACTACTAACGTGGCTCACCGGCACAATTAAATGTGTGGTGTTGTCTGTGATGGTGCCGGTGACTGAGAAAACAATACTGGAGCCGGGCGCACCGCTCTCGCGAATGACGAGGTGTCCCTTAGTTGGTGACGTGCTGTCGTCCCAAGTGACAATGAAGTCGGAAATGTCTGGATTTCCGCTCGATGCACTCGTGGCTGAGAAACAAATCTGCGTTACCGATCCGATACTGGCGTTATTGAATCTTACCCCTCCCGCTGATGGGTTGCCCATAACCGTGCTTGTTTCAAATTCAAAGAAAATGGCAGCGGCAGCGGCTTCGGCGGCGTTAGCTGAAGCGGCTGCATTAGTGGCTGATGTCGAGGCAGAAGAGCTGCTCGACGCCGCTGCTGCTTGAGCTGTTTCGGCGGCTGCTTGGGCCGCTTCCGCTGCGGTTTTTGCGGTCGTACTGCTCGCACTAGAGGCAGCCGCAGATGTAGCCGAAGCGGCAGCCTCTCCAGCCTTTGTGGTGCTAATCGTTGCTTGGGCGGTCGATGTTGCAGCCGAGGTGCTGGCACTCGAACTCGAACTTGAGGCGGAAGCCTGAGCAGTTTCACTAGCGGTCTTTGCCGTTTCACTAGCGGTTTTTGCCGTTTCGGAAGCGGCTTGAGCAGTTTCCGCAGCGGTTTTTGCGGTCGAAGCCGAGGCCGCTGACGCGGCGGCGGCGGTAGCACTGGCGGCCGCTGCGCTCTGCGAGGTCGTGCTGGCCTCTGCATTGACCAACAAAATCCATTTTCCGCTGTCACTATTACTGGTTATCGGGAGCGATCCAGAGCTCGTGTGATCCGCATTAGCTTGGAATATATTGTTCGTGGTTGTGTCTTTGACCAAATCCCTCGTTTTGTACTGAACGCCAGCGGACCACGAGCCTCTGTTTGTTCCAATTTCATTGACCGCTTGCGGATCGCCGGTCGTTGAATTGAAATCGAGAACCTTGCTCAAGCGATCTGCTTTCGCTGGCAAGGTCATATTAATGCTGGTTGGATCCGTGACCGGCGCCTTGATCGCGCGGCTCGCATCTTCGGAAACTTGCTGTACGAAAATGGTCTGACTATCGAGCTCGGTGTTGAGGCTAGACGCAAGGAGATCGCCCGCTGTCACAAAGTCCGTGGTGCGCTCTATTGACCGGGCGCCCGTGATTGTGATCGTGTTGCTGGCCGAGGCAGCACTGGCTAACGTGACGCTGCCCGTTCCGGTTGACGCATTGATCGTGACCGTGTAGTCGGCGGTCAATGTAAGCTTGGTACTATCCTTAAAAACCGCGATATCGGTTTGCGCAAGAATTGGAAACGTGAACGCATAGGGCCCTGTACCAGCCGAACCGGAAAAGACAACACGTCGATCAACCGCTGTAATTGAATAGTCTGCCATTTAACAAACGCCTCCTATGCGTTTTGTACACCATTGGCACAAAAAAATCACCCAGAATACTCCGGCGCCCGCTCCGGTGCACTGTCGCCCGGTGCCCACCAGTGTCGTTGATTAAACTCTTTGTATCGCTTGCGTTCGTATCTCCTAAAGCGCCGATCTGCTTCGGGATCCACCATCTTTTGCAAATTGTCCCAGAGCAATCGCTCAAGTGCGAGTCGGGCAAACCAGGCGCTCGTTCCTGGCGTATACCGTTTGGCAAATGTCGCAGCCTCTCGACCGAAATTTGTATCTTCACCCGCTGCAAGCTGTAAAGCGTTGCCGACCGTAAGGCCTAAAAAATCATTAATCATTTGAATTTGCGGCCCGGCAATTGTTTGCCCTAATCCTTGGCCGTATTCGTTGCGATTAGAAAACATAAAATCGCCAAGAATGCCGAGCCCTCCGCCGGTCATCATTGCCTTGCCCCAAAATTCCTTATCTAGCATATCCAGCGGATCGCGACCTTTCAGCATTTCCCGGCCTTGCAATCCGAGTGCCCCCGCAACGGTCATCGTGACAAAAAAATCCAGGCCATACTGGATTTTATTCCCCCAGCCCTCGAGGGTCATATATCTGAGCATATTGTTTTGAATAATGGTGGTCGGAAAACTTTTAAACTGGGCAAAGCCCTCAATGATCTCGCCCGCTATTGTGCCTTTTTTCGATCCACCGCGCAGAAACGCCCGCGACCTTAATGTAGCCTGGGGCACCGCTTGCGTTGTCTCTTGCTCGATCATCGTTAGTATCTGCGTCGCGATCTCGCGACCGAGCCCTGGCTTGAGATCGGTGCGGTCCTCGATGTTGGTGGGCCGCACGAACTTGTTACCTTTGTAATCCTCGAGCTTGCTATTACGGATTATGTCCCATCGGTCCGATCCTATGCCGTATTTCTCGAGCGTGTTGCGTGTGGTCTTGGGTAGACCGTCGAACTTCTTGCCCGCCTGGTCGCCGAGCCAGCCTAAAAACTCGATGCCAAAGGTTTGACGGGCCGCTTGCGTCCAGTGACTTAAGCCAACACCGCGCAAAACCTTATCGCTGATTTGTTGTGTGATTTCTGGTCCGCTGACTTCGCCAAAAAATCGTGCCTGTGATGAGGCTATGCTCATCCAGTTATCGGCTCCGAGCCCTAACTTGACGGCGAACTGTGCCTTTTCTTGGGCGCTAAGCGGCGCGATAAATTGCGAAAACGCTCGGCGAATAATCCTATTGACAGGAATGCCCGCAGCCCTTGCCGCCATACGGGAAGTTCCTAAATCACCCGGTATAGCAATCACAGGCACACCACCAAGCAAAGACGCTTGCAAAGTATTTCGGATTGTTCCGCCAGTATTCGCCAACCAAGCGCGCGCCGGAATATTCCCCTCACCCGTGAATAGCTCAAGCATTGTTTCAAATTGAAACTTATCAGCGGTTAAAGCCGCTTGCGCCATGCGGCCATCAGCATTTGCAATGCGCTGCGCCTCGATATTGAGCGCCTCTATTGTATGGCGTGGATTTGGGCCAAAGGTTTCCAGCAGCGCGATATCCTTCGACATAGAATCGATGTGCGACATCATCGTGTTAAAAACGTCCGGATCCCCAAAACGCTCTTGATACTGCATCCAGCTATCAGCGTCTTTGAAGACAAGGAAACGGTGATCCATACGGCGATTAGCAAGCGAGGCCGGTTGCCCGGTTTGCCCTGGCTTGATTTTGTTTAGGCCGTCTGTAGCAATTGTTTCATGTACTTCGCCGAGAACATCATCAAGTTCAAATTTTGTGAAGGCGCGCCCGGTTTTCTCGTCTATCATCTTCGCAAGGTCGAGCTTATCATCGAGAAATTCAATCCATTCCCGTACACCCGCCTCGCGAACCAAAGTGCTGTTATGTGTTTGCGGTAAGTGCCAGTCCTTACGGCTCGGGATTGCCATGCCCGCCGCGTTGGCGCGCAGCCGCAAAGATTCGGCGGCCTCTTTCCATTGTTGCGCAATCAGTTTGGCAGACGCGAGTCCAGTGTCCTCGCCAAACACCTCTTTCAATAGGTCCAGTTGTTCCGCGCGACCTTCACGCCCTGTAATTGTCTGGCGGTTGGCGCGAAGCCCGTCACTAAACCTTGACATAGCCAGATGCCGTGCTGCCATATATGACGAGTGTAAATTGGAATCAAAGCGTTTCATCGACTCATCGATTGCGACCATTGATTGCATCGCTAGGCCTGGCCGCTGGGCGCTGCCCGTCACAAGGCCGGTTGTGTTTTTCAAGCGTTCATTGAGGATTTTGAATCGTTTAATCGCTAGCAATGAATTTTGCCTTTTGCGCGCAGCCTCGTATTTTAATTGATCGAATGTTTCGCGGGCTGCGGCTGCGGCCGCACCTTCTTCGCCAAGCTCCTCGATCATGTCGGCGCGGTTCTGTTCAAACAAGTCGCGGGCATAGCGCGCCTGTTCGTTGGTGATAGCCCCTTCAGCATTCCCATTAATGACGCATTCATCAAAAGCCATTACACGCAATCCTTTAGTCTATCGAGCATCGACTTATCTTGCTCAATCTCGCGAAATATATCTTCGACGCTGCGCATTTCCGGAATGTCTTTGCCGTCTGGCGACTTGAGATTATTTCCGTTTGGGTCTTTTAGGTTTTCACCTGTAGGGACCATCATGTCGAGCAGATCATCGGCGCCATCAAGTTCCGCTACCTCAACAACTTCGCGCTCGAGCAAGTCCGCTTGATTTTCGTATCCCTTACCGCCAGGCTCAGCAAAATCGTCTAGCCGTTCAACATGGCTTGCCGCGATGCGATCAATTTGCGGTGGAGCATCAACATCGATGATCTCTCCGCGTTCTGGAATGCCGTCGAGATCGCCGCGTTCAATTGCTCCTCGGACATCATCGGCGAAGGCGCGGGCGGAAGGCGCTGCGCGTCCGCTTTCTTTGAAGGCTTTTGCCGCTTCGGTGAGCGCGTCGGAGAGGGGGCCTTTCCGGTTCGCTTGGACTTGTAAGATTTGGATCGCTTGGCCATCGGTTTTTGCCTTTTCTACGTTTTGACTTGTTTCAAGTTTATTGCCACCAGCCTCGATGCGCTGTTGATTCTCGACCAGGGAATTGAACACGGCGCGATCTTTGCGCAGCATTTTGATCGTCTCATCGAGAATGCGGGCCCGCTCTTTAAAGAGGGACTCGACCAGCATTTCCTCCCCGAATAACGTGCTTTGAGCGGTCACAGTAAATTCTGTGTCCATCGCTTGACGCACGATTGCCTCGGCTTGCGTCAGGTTGCTCGGTTCGGTGTCTTTGAGGACGCGGAGGATTGCCTCCTGTTTGCTTGGATCTTTTACCAGGCGCCCGACGATTGCCGCGTGGTCGGTCGGGACAATGCCGTTTATGACAAGCTGGAACGACTCATTTGATAGTTCCACCAGATCATAGATCCGCCGCACGAACTGCGAGCGCGGCGGGAGCTTCGCCTTCAACGCTTCCGGTCGAATCCGCATTACCTTCGCCGCGTCGATAATCATCTGTTCGTCGCCGAGTGGCGTGTTAGCGATATTGACCAGCGACGCGTCGATCATCGCGTCCTCTGGGGTATGGCCGTCTGTCTCTTTAATCAGGCGGCCATAGATCTTGATTTCCTGGCTCGGATCATTCGCTTGGATACGCTGCGCGAGCCCGAGCCGCTGGTGTCCATCCGCGATAAACCTTTGTCCATTCGCGTATTCATACACGGTGATCGTGCCCGAGAGCGCCGGATCCCAACGCGTCTCCTTTTCGAGCCGGTGCCCCGAAACTATGCCGCGCTCATCGATGCCGGATTTAAATTGGAACATCTTGGCATCGACCTCGATCTCTTGCGGGTCAAACCTGTAAATTTCTTGATCGAGGTTATCGTAATGGTGCACATCGAGCTCGGCGACTTCGCGTGTGGTTGGCGGTAGGTCGATGCGCTGCTGTCCATCCGTAACTAAATTTATGATTTCAGCATTAATGCGCTGCGCGTTTTCGTTTTGCGCATCCATACTGTTCTTGTCTTTAAATGGCGAAACCGCCGCAAGATTAGCCTCGCTTTGCGCTTGGTTTAAAGCACCGCGCGCATTTTTAGACACATTGATTCCATTCTCTTGCATTACTCGGAATGCGTCGGCAATTTGATCTGGCGTGAGCTTGTCTACAGTCTCAAGCATTTCGCGCCCAATTGCGCGAGCCGGATTTATCTTTTCGCCAATGGCGCGAGACGCATCAAACCCGCCTTGCCCGACTACCCGAAACGCTGCACCACCAACAAACGCGCCGCCGGTTGCTGCGACAAAATCCTTAAAATCATACTTGAGGCCATATTTTTCGCGCATTGCTGCGACGGCTGGTTGCGTATATCCGACCATGCCAGCACTCGCTAGGCCATCTATTAATCCGGCTTTTGCTATTGCCTTAAGACCATACTTGTAACCAGCACCCGCTATCATTCCGGGCTGTAACTCTAAAGGCCCCTTAACAATTGACAGTAGCTCTGCCGCCGCGCTTCCCAGCAATTCACCCCAAAAACCGCCAGTGGTTTGCCGTTGCGTTGTATCGAAATAACGCTCCTCAATTTGGGGCAAGCGTTTTTTAATTCGCCTCTCGATTTCCTCACGATCCGGAACCTCAATTCCAAGCGGCTCAGCACGTTCACGGAGCTTTTTTATACCCTCCTCATATAAAGCCCAGCCGCCGGTTCGCCCGTCGATAAACTCAAGATCGCCGCCAGGATTCATTAACGGCTCGCCGCCAGCCTCACTAACGCGCTTAACAATGGGCGCAAGCTCTTGATAATAATTTTCTTGGATCATCGTAACCGCCATGGCGCGGCTAAATCTTTCATAACCCAAACGCATATTTTCAGAAAATCCAGTATCCGGGCCAGTTGAAGGCGTCCAGGTAGTGCCTGAAAAATCATTTTCATTAATAGAAAATAAAGAGCTCATTGACTTAATTTATTCAAATCAAGGATGTAGGGGTTTTTATGAAGGAAACTGAGCTCCTCGCCCTCTTCGGTAAAGCTGCGCATTTTCCGCGCAACTAAATTGCCGCGACTATCACGAAGAACGTAGAGTCCAGATCCATAACTTTCTAACTTAAGGCCCGGTAACATATTTGCGGTTATCGGTATAAGTTCTCCTGTTATTTGATTTTCATAAACCGGCACGCCATGCGTTTCAGATAAAGAATTGATTTCATTATCGGTGATGCTTTCTATCGTTTTCGCAAAAGCATTTTCATCGCGTAAATGGTTTGGCGGCAATATTAACTCATCGTCACCATACTTTATTTTACCGCCGCGCGCGGTTTCTCCTGTACCACTACCACCGACAAGTTCGTGTAAAATGTTCTCATATTTATCATTGTCGAATTCTTTATTAGGATATCGCGCTAGATAGATTGCTTGTGATGTGGCCTCCAGATCCCCAACTAAACCAGGCTTGCGCCCAAGCGTTTGGCCGACAAATCTATTCAGCTCTTGACGCATCCCCTGCACATCTAAATTAGGTATTCTTCCTCCGGACGCGAGTGCTTGGCGGCCCTTAAAATATTCCATCATTAATTCTGGTTTCATTATGCTGCCGATGTGCGCGAGATCTGTTGACTCGGTCTGGCTGGCGATTTGTGCGAAGACTGCCGGGGCTTTGTCGCCCGCCGCTTTTTGGATACTCGAAACAATTGCCGCTTGTAATTGGAAATTATCGCTTGTTATTGAAAGCGTTTCCTTGAGCTTCGCGATTGTATCTTGTGTTAAGTAAACAGTTGGAACGCCGTAAAGACGACTAGCATTTACATTTGCCTGGATCGCGTCGCGCATTTTGTCGGGGATTGTCATGTCCGAAATGCTAAGCTCTGACGGAGTGCCGGCGCCGTGACTTCGCGAAAGAGCGGCGAGCGGATCTTCTTTTTCGGCGCGGCGTCTTGCTTCGGCAAGCGACTGCAATCTCTTTTGTTTATCGAGCAAATTGACGGGCGTGTCTTTCCCCGCTTTGCGGAGTGCTTCGATCTGCGCATTGGCGTGGTCGGCCGCTTCTTGGATCGCAACGCTACCGCCCCTCATAATGTCGCCAAGCTCTTGTTGTTCTTTTTCGAGCAAAGCAACGCTCTGTATTAAATTTTTATCGCCGAGATCTTCGGCTTTTGCGCGCAGTTGATTTATGCGCTCATTTGAGACGGAGCCATTTTTACTCAAAACTTTAAAACTGTCTTTGATCTCTGAATTAACCCCAGCAATTGAAGCATCGCGCAGCCGGTCGCCTTGCTTCACTTCATGTTCAAAAGAATTGGTTAAAATCTCGATGCGGTTATCATCAAGACCGCGCGCCGTGCCGGTGCCCGTTTTGCGATCTTCTGCAAATTTTTTTAACCAGGCGCTTTTATCTTTTGCGTCGCGAAATTCTCGGCGCGCACGCGAGAGGTGATAACGGTCGCGCATCTTCGCTTTGTCAGCGGCTATTTGCTTGGCGCTTCGGCCGAGAGCTCTTTGACTATCTTCATATAACTTTAGTTTATCCGCGAGTGCTCGATCACCTCCGCGCAGACCCGCTTGCGCCATTAGATCAATTTCCTCGAGGCTCGTCTCGAGAAGCGAAAGCGCCTGGCCGTCGAGCTCTTTCTGTTGCTCTTTAAGCGCGTCCCCCGAGCGATCTAGGAACGCCGACCTTGCATAAGACTCAAGTTTAGCCCGCGTCTTTGCAGCGGTTAGCGGATCCATGTCATCGAGCGGCGCGGTATAGCCGTTGATAATCGCACCCAAACTTGCCTGGAAATCGTTAGGATCTTGCCTTGTTTTCTTTGCTTCTATGTAAGCGTTGCCAATAGCCTCGCGGGCTGCCGATTCAATCTTTACACTACCTATTGCATTTGCGGCATTGAACGCGGCCTTACCATAAATGTCGGTCGGCGCTTTGCCTTGGTATTGCGCAAGGACAGCCTCGGGGTTCTGCGAGCCAGCCGCTTGCCCCTCGGCTTGCGCCGTTTCGGCCGCACGCTTAAAAGCGAAATTTTGAACTTGCTCGGCGCGTTGGCTTAGCTCGGCAAAGCCCCGGCGCGTTTCCCTCAAAGCCGCTTGATCGATGTCCGGCGGCGTCATAATGCGGGCGTTAAGTTGGCCTTGGCGCTGATAAATGGGGAATTTTGGTGCCATCAGCCAAACCCTCGCAGACCATAACTACCCATTGATCCGGATGGACTGAGGCTACCAAAGCTTGAAGAGAATGAGCTTGCGGCCGCTGGCTGACTGATTGCACCAAAGCCGCTATAGGTCATGCTTCCTCCGGCCCCTGGAATTGTTGGCGCCGGGCTAGGTGAACCAAACAGCGAGCCCTTGCCGCCTGGTCCTCCCATCATTCCATAAGTCCCGATGCTCATGCCCACACTTGTAATTGCGGAAATCATTGCGGACTTTTTGGCTTGCGCTCCGGCTGCGCGGAATTGCGCGGCCTGGTGCTCTGCCGACTTTTGAATGATGGTCTGGTTTTGAGATTCTATAAATGCGTTATCCTTTTGCACCGTGAAATCTTGATAACCTTGATCGAGGTTTACGGTTAAGAGATTCCCGAGAGATCCAGAAAATGGATCTAAAGCGCCAGCCGCACCGCGCGCGTTTATTGTGGCCTGGTTGCGAACCATTTGCTCGAGCACCTTAATACCATTTTCTCGATGCTGAAGCTCTTGCTGGCGAGACTGCAAAACCTGACTTCGTGCTTGTACAAGCGTTTGCTGAGCTTGAGCTTTGAACTGCGCGTCAGCGGCCCGTCCGCCCTGGATCGTTGCGGCGGCTTGAACGAGCGATGCGGCGAGAGCGACTTCTGCCATTTAATTTCCAGTGCTAAGTTTGTAATCCAAAGCAAGTACCGTGAGATCGAGCGGCGCAGATTGTGTTACTGTAATCGCGCCCTCATTATTAAATCCGAGTAACGGGCCGACTTTTTTAATGCCCGTAAAAGCGGGCACTGCAACATCCAGAATACTTGAACCAAAAGCTCTAAATGGTACGAGTTGCCCGTTAATAGTCATAGCTTGAGATTGGAAAACCTCGGCATTAACCTCGAGGATACGTTTCTTAAAGCTACGAATGTTTCCGCTTTGTAATCTGGGTTCGCAGGGCATTGTTTTCACTTCCATTGTAAACGGAAGCCCAACCTCCCAGCTTGTTAAGCTGGCCCGCTCAAATGTAACCGTGCCTCCGCCCGCGACCGTTTGCTGCGATTGCACCGCGCCATCAACCACAACGTCTACCGTCTTTCCAACCAGATGCGCCGCGCTCGCAGTGGAGGACGCGGCGGCGGAAAATTTTCCGGAATCGGTGTGCAGGGTATTGTCAAAAACCTCGACATAGTAAACGTCGGTCGAGCTTACGTTTCGCTTAACTACGGTATAAACGGTATCAACATCGACGGCGACCGCCTCGAATGTGCCGTCTGTCGTCAATTGACTTGGCGCGACGACTTGCTGAGAGCGCAGTAAAGAATAGCACGCGATTGATCCATCGCCGCCATTAACAATGAACAAGCGATCAGCTTCCTCGGTGCTGGTTGCCCGACGTATTGCCATGTCAGTCGGATCATCCAGCAAGTGTCCGCTTAATAATGACAGCGCACTCGTGGTGTAGCTTAACTCGGCATCCGTGAATACGAGCTCGTTCAACATTTTACCAAGACGCTGAATGTACAGAGTGCCGCTATCGAGTCCTGCCACAGGCACGCCGGGTTTAGACCCGTTCTGCGTGCCGACTTTGACTGTGGTGTTTGTTGGAGTGAGCGGTTCTTGCGTAATTTGCGGCAGAAAAAACTCGGCGGCAATTGTAAAAATTTGGAGATCACGGCCGCTATGAATATCCGTGATTGCGTTTAGTGATTCAGTCGTAATCGTTCCGATGATTGCTTGGTCGTCCAAAGCCTCGCCAAGCTGAAAATCAAAAAATTGATTAACAGTTGAACCCCAGAAGGTTGTTGGGAGAGATTTAGATCCGGCAAAAAAGAGGCGACCTTCGTGGAAAGTTATAGATACCGGGAACCCGCGACTCACACTCCAGGCGTCTTCGTGTCCAGTTTCTAGTTCCCAATCGCTGGCGCTAATTACAGATGTGTCAAATAGCGCCACCTCGGCAAATGCCTTAACGACTGTCGAACTGACAAATTCAACAATGCGCAAGCGTCCAAACGAACTTGTGACGTTAATAAATTGGTCAACGTGCGCAGATGTAAAAACACCCGTTGACGCGGTGACGGTGATGCTGTCGATACTCGCGCTTGGCGTGAGGTCGGCGCTCGGATTTGAAGTTGCTACCGTGAAAGCATTTTTAGGCGGATTAGTGAACGTAACCGTTGAAAGCGTCCATAGATTATGGTCGGCCCCGCGCACCAATTTCAATGGTGTTAGATCCTCTTGCACGAGGATCATGGTGTCGGCGGCTTGGGCATAGCGGATCTTTGAAAGCATCGCTCCGGTAATTGCCGTGGCCGCAAGAAAATCATTGCCGCTACTATTAATATTTGTGACGAGCGCGTTGTTTCGGAAAATATGAATCCGCCCTTGAGTAATCACGAGCATGTATGAATCAGTGCTCGAAAACTCAAAAGGAATCGCGCGCACGCCAAGTTGCGGATTAGCGGCTGCGGGAAGTTGGGCAACGAACTTTAACCCGTCTCGGCGCTTAATTCCGCCTTGCGGCAAACAGAAGACGTTCCGCGCAGTTTCCAAACCATTGTAGTATTGCTCGAGGTCTATTCGCGCACGCACCAGAGGATCGAGCGCGCCGCTCGCGAAGTTGGTTTGGATTTTAATAACGCGGCTCACGAATTTCTGGCCTCGATCAATGCGAAGTCGAGAATGTTGTTATTCGGTGAGCTTGTGCCGTCGATGTTCACCGACGCACGGAAGGCGCCGCCGCGACCATTTTCAGAAGGGGATCCGACAGCAACAGATTGCCAGAATTGCGCTTTAGAAATCTGATCTGTTACCGGCTCGGCGATGTGATAAGCGAGGTAGTATTTAATCAACTGAACAAAATAGCCGGGCATGACGCTTTCGTCAGGTTTATGCTGGTAATCGATATGAACTTCTTCAAAGTCGGTAAAGATTTGATTGCCATAGACTTCCCAGCCTGTGGTTTGCGGAGACGCCCCAGCACTTGCGGTTGTGAATAATGCGCGGGCGCCGCTGCCGATTAAATCACTTGGCAATGCGTAGGCGTGCGTCCATTCACTTGCCGGTGAATCGACCAGGCGTGCCAGTTGCACTTTCTTTAGCGAAAATGACCAAGGATATTTGCAAATGAGTTGCTCGAGCATGTCGTCATAAAGACGGTCGCAAATCTGCGCCGCGTCCGTGCCTTCGGAAAACGACGAAAGGGGCGAGGCCCCAAGCATGATTAAAGTATCAGAACATATGGAGAGTTTTGTATCGCCGGTTGCCATCTACGCCCCCGTTGAAAAGGTGCGGGGAGCCCGAAAGCTCCCCGCGATATCTTCTAGTCGGTGTCTGTGACAGCACCAATTGTGGTCGCATCACTAACATCGACAACGCCGCCAGCGTTCGACACGACTATGTGCATCGTCACTGTTCGGGTTCCGCCTGTCGCACCGTGGACGATTATCATATCGCCGACGGATAACGTGTCCGACAAGCTGTTAAAGTAACCGGCAACTCGGACAGCAGTCTGAGCATCGGTCGTCGTGTAAACGTACAGTGCGGGCAAGGATCCAGCCAAAGACTGACCACCGAGCGCACCAAAGCCTGATCTTGCGAAAGCCATGATTAAGCCTCTCTGCTTGTTATCTTGACAATGCCACCAGAGGCACCATCATCGATGGCAACCGCCCCAGCGCTAAACATCGAGGAAACAAGCCAAGACGTTTTATCGGCTATATAGTTGACCTCTGTTTTCTGGTTCATCGAGACGCCCATACCAAGCGCGTCCCTATGAAACGCATAGGCTAAGCGGTCGTTTGACCCGTCTTTTGTTAGGCCACCTTCGTCTCGGTCGCCCATCATTATCACAGAGAAGCCGAGCCACGTAGATAGACTTCCGTCAACTAAGCTGCGCACAGAATTGAAGTCTTGCGAAGTTGCACTGGTCTGACCTAACAGCGCCTCGAGCGAATTAGCGTGCATTAGCAACACGCGATTATCGGCCGGGACGTTGTTCGCGTCCAAAGCCGCTTTCGCTGCGCGGATCTTGCCGGTGTTCATGTCCGATGCGGATCCGCTTGTGCCGTCCTCGGCAACGGTGTTTGCAACCGCCACCGACGTTGCTGCATCAAGCGCGTCGATTGCAACTTGATCCATGCGACGCCCGATTGCGTTGCCGACGGCCGTGGAGAGTTCCGACCGGTCCGAAAAGGAAACAAAGGCCTGGTTGAACACGTCAGAATATTCGGATGCTATGAATGAGGTCATATTCGCGGTCACGAGCGAATAGGTTAAGTTCATCGGAGTTACTTCAGTTTGCGGTGTGCGAACCGATGCAACGCCCTTCGTAAGTTTGTTAAATTTTACTGTGTCGCCCGTCACACTCTTCTCGCGAATGAGGCCCGCAAGCTGTCTGGCAGCCTGGTACGCGTGCTTCACTTCGCTGTCGAAAATTGTGACGAAACTCGGTGAGATCGTCGCCATTTTTTTGAACCTCGAAAAAAGTTTTCACTAAGTTTCGCGGTTATCCAAAACGGGCCGCCGAATAGCGCATATCCGGCCAAAGGGTTATCGGGCGCTTATGTACAAATACCAATAGGTAGATTTGCGCGTCAAGGGTATTTTTCACCGTGCATTTCATAGACAATGCGCTCGACCTTCTGCGTAAAGGCCGGATCGGACCCGTATTTCGGGTCACGCATCATCTCTTCAACATCCGCCATCGACGCTGGTGCGACTTCGGCTTGGGCGGCGGCGCTCGGAATATCAGGCTCATTGTAGCTTTTGCGGATCTTGTTCATGGCGCTGATGAATGCGGCGTTAGATGACGCCCCAGCAATTGCTTGAAGCTCATTATCATTGAGCACTTTGCTTGAGTGGAATTTCATCAGCCATGCGTCCATCGATTTGATGATGCCGTCGGCGTTGCGGCCGAGCTTCGACATTTCTTCGACGCGGCTTGTCTCTAATTTCTCAGCAATCTCACCTTGAGCCTCGAGATAAAATTTTGTCATCGACTCAAATTGGCCTTGATCGAGGCCTTGATCTTTTGCCAGAGCTAAGAAGTCCACGAGGACCGGATCTTCCGCATCAATGCTCTGCAACGCTTCCACTTCGCTGAAATCATATTTCTCAGGGACTTTATGCTTTCCAGAGTCCATTTTCTTGCGCAGCTCGCGGTACGCATTAGCCATTTTATCAACATCAGTTTGACCTTTCTCCGGATCCCAAAATTGTTCCGGAATGTGATCCGGTCGCTCGGCGGGCTCGGCGGCCTCGGGCTCGGCCTCTTGTACCAGGTGCGGCGTTTCCGCTTCGGCTACCGGCTCGGCCGTTTCCTCCGGCGGTGTTAGGTTCAAGAGACTTTCGGGCGCGTCCTCGACAGGCGCGGCGGGTGTTTCTTCAATAACGGTTGCTTGTGCTTCACTCGTTTACGGCTCCGGTGTCTTTTGATTCGGCGTTCAATACTGCGCACGATTTCGTTTTCACCCTCCCGCATAAACCCGTGAGACGGATCCTCGCCTGGCGTGAAGCAAGGGCGCTCAATAGTCGTTTGGCGAAGGTGCGACAGCACTTTCTGACCGGCTTCGGTGGAAAAGGTGCGGGCATATAATTCGTCAAGATTATCGATATCACTCAATTGGCGCCTCGGCTTGCGGTTGTGCGGCCTGTTGCTGGGCCGCCATCATTTCCTGCATCTGCATCATCATCTCTTGGCGCTCTTCGTCGGTGTTCATTACCTCCATTGGCACGCCAAGACGGTCGGCAATGTAAGCAAGGGCGCGGTCTTGATTCAGCGCCATCTGTCCGACCGGGCCGATGTTCTGGGCGACCTGCATAAACTGCATCAGCGCACCGAGTTCGTCCTCGTTCTGGGCTCGAGCGAGTGGCGAGACAGGTACGATCTTGACCTCTTGCCCATCGATCTTGAGCGGGAGGTCGATTAGGTTTTGCTGATCCATGATGTACAAGACGCGCTGTACAATTGGGAGTAAGGCCTCGGTAATTAGGCGACCAAAGGATGCGCCCATTTGCGTCGCGAGCGTCGATATCCGATGCGACATTTCGGTCGCGGTTCTCGCGCTCATATTGTCCGAGGGGATTGTGTCATCAAGCAAGATTTGCTTGATCGAGATTTTCAGATCCTCGAGCACCATTTGCCCGGTGTTGAAATCACCCCCTCTCGGTAAGGGCTTGAGGCTTTCGCCTTGTGGCCCCCCGTTTCGAGCAACGGGAATTATTGAACCAGGTTGAACGCTCACGGTTTCGGGATTTAAAACACCGTCATCGGCCGCGGTGTAAATCCCAGAAATTGCAAGGCTCGCGTTCTGTAGGATCAGTTTCTTGGTGACGTTAATACTTTTGATATCGGGCAATGCACTGAGCAGGGGCCCGCGCCCAATGGACTCGTTACTGGCGACCATGTACCTGGCGATGACCCATTGACGTGAATCTTGCTCACGAAACACAAGCTCGGCCTCGGCTTTGGGCCATATAACGTGATAG